>Ga0326597_10000816_pt1 | contig 53100 bp, 40 predicted proteins | sample RVTome_12_FD_203789 | JGI IMG/M metagenome (GOLD analysis project Ga0326597, IMG submission 203789) | Soil microbial communities from uranium-contaminated site in the Upper Colorado River Basin, Wyoming, United States - RVT100D185 | ecosystem: Environmental > Terrestrial > Soil > Contaminated >... | reverse complement strand
GATTTCGGGGCGAGGCCATGCCATATAGCCGGCTGCGCGCGCAGGCGATCCTCCAGGGACTGACGGATACCGGCAAGGTGCTCGCGCAGGCCCGCACGAACCTGACCGAGATGGTGCCCGCGCTGGCCGACGTCGCTCTGAGGCACCCCGGTGGTGGCTACTACACCGAGGGTGGCGAACTGAAGTACATCGCCAAGCACTACGAGACATGGGCCAGGCGCACCGCCGAGTTCTTTCCGGAAGGTGAAGCCGCACAGCTCGTTCCCGCTGCCCAGAGGGCGGCGCAGGAGCTGCTGGCGTTCGGCCAGTGGCTCGAGCAGAACCGCTCGAAGATGACAGGCACGTACGCGATCGGCCCGGACGCGGTGAACTGGTACACGCGCCAGGTGCTGTTCATACCGTACACGACCGACCAGCTCATGCTCATGGCCGAGATGGAGCGCGCCCGGTCGATCGCGTTCATGCAGTTCGAGATGCACAAGAACCGGTTTCTGCCGAACCTGGAGCCGGCGGAGACCACTCGACAGTACCTGGCCTGGGATGATGAAACGGCCGTGCTCCTGCGACGATGGTACGTAGAGGACCAGGCGATTCTGACCGACCGCGAGTACCTGCCTCCCGTTCAGTCGGAAGAGGGCGAGTACTATCTGCCGTTCGGGCTGCTCTCGTTCACTCCCGTGAACAAGCCCGACATGGTTCGGGTGCTGGTCGTTCCGTCCGATCACTGGCGTGCGGAATTTTCGAACATGGGCTTCCGGACCGCCCCGGGCGTGCTGCACGGTCACGAGTACTGGCCCGGCCACACCTACGAAGGGCTCGTGCACCGGCACAACCCGTGTCCGATTCGCCGCGGTCACCGCGATGGGGGCCACAGCCAGGGGTGGTGCTTCTATCATGAGGAGCTCCCGGTGCTGCTCGACTTTCCTTACACGCGGGGGCCGCGGGCGCGCGAGCTGGTGTACATCAATAGCCTCCAGCGGGCCGAGCGGATTTCGCTCGGCTTGAAGGTTCTGTCTGGCGAGATGACCCCGCGGGAGGCCGAGGAGGCGATGCAGCGGAACGTTCCGCCGTTCGGCTCCGGACTCGGCGTGCGGCCCGAAGAGGCCATTGAAGAGATCGAAGGCGTGATCACCCGCGGGCTCGACCACTGTCAGACCGGCAAGTTGCAGATCTTCAAGTTGCTGGCCGATCGGAAGATGCAGCTCAAGGATGAGTTCGATCTGCGCGAGTTCCACGACCAGCTCATCAGCCTTGGCTCGGTGCCGCTGGCGTTGCTGCGGTGGGAGATGACCGGTCTGGATGACCAGGTGAAGCGACTGTGGGAATCGAGGCCGCTGCCGGTCGGACCCGGGGAGTAGACGCGCCGCTGGAGGTACAAGCGGTTCGCGGTACCCCCGAGGGGCCCTGCGACGCAGACGACGTACGACAGTTTCACGAGGCGGCCGGGGCTGTCGCTCGCGTGCGGCGTCCGTCGGTGCGAAAATGACACACGCGTGGTTCGTCACCGGAAGACTCGCTCAACTCTGAGGAGGCCGTCCATGGCGCGGCTGGTTGGCATCGGCGGAACGCTAGGAGTCGTGGCGGTGCTGGTGTGGGGGCTGTCGGTCCGGACGGCGGCCCTGCCGTCTGTCGAAGGCCCGGCGGCCGCGCAGGCGCGGCCGGCCGATTGGAGTCCGGTGGACGTGCCGGGGCCGGGCGAGCATCCCTCGGCGCTGCTCGACATCACCCAGGAGGTCCGCGCGCTGCGCGCCCTGTCGGTTCCCGCCGGGTCGGTCCCGGATTATGCCGCCACGGCGGCGAAGCAGAAGGCGGAGCTGCCGGCGGTCCGCCGGCGGCTGGACGGGATCGACGTCGAGGGTTGGTCGACTCACAGCAAGGTCGACTACCTGCTGCTGCGATCCGAGCTGGACAACCTGGAGTTCACGCTCAGGGTGTGGCGGCCGACGACCCGCAATCCGAGCTTCTACGTCAACGCTGCGATCAGCAATGTCGGCCGGCATCTGACCGGCGGCCGTTACATGCGCGGCGACATCATGCCGTACAGTCAGGAGCGGGCGCAGGCGATCCTGCAGGCGCTGGCCGACACGGGGAAGATTCTCGCTCAGGGCCGGGCCAACCTGACTGAGATGGTTCCCGAACTGGCCGACATCGCGCTCGAGCACCCGGGCGGAGGGTACTACACCGAAGGGGGGCAGCTCCAGTACATCGAGAAGAACTACGAGAAGTGGGCGAGGCTGACGGCCGAGCATTTCCCGAAGACGGCGGCGAGCCAGCTCGTCCCGGCGGCCGCCAGAGCGGCGCGGGAGTTGAAGGCGTTCGGGGAGTGGCTCGAGCAGAACCGCGACCGGATGACCGGAAAGTTTGCCATCGGCCTGGAGGCCGTCGATTGGTACACCCGGCACGTTCTGCTGATGGCGTACGACACCAGCCAGCTCCGGTTGCTGGCGGATATGGAGCGGGCGCGGGCGCTCTCCTTCTTCCAGTTCGAGTCGCACAAGAACCGCCGACTGCCCAAGATCGAGCCGGCGAAGGACTACAGGCAGTACCTTGCCTGGGACGACGAGACGGCGCTCATCATCCGCCGGTGGTACGTCGGGGATCAGCAGATCCTGAGCGATCGGCCCTATATGGAGGACGTCAGGTCCGAAGAGGGCCACTACCTGATGCCGTTCGGCCTGATCGCCTTCCCGACGGAGAAGAAACCGGGGGTCAAGCGGATCCTGCTGGTGCCGGCGGATCACTGGCGGGCGGTCTATTCGAACATGGGATTCCGGACGGATCCAGGCGTGCTGCACGGCCACGAATACTGGCCCGGCCATTACTACGAAGGGGAAGTGCATCGGCGCAATCCGTGTCCGGTCCGGCCCGGTCACCGGGACGGCGGCCACAGCCAGGGCTGGTGCAACTATCTCGAGGAGCTGCCGGTCCACCTGGACTTTCCGTTCGTGCGGGGCCCGCGGGCGCGCGAGTTGGTGTACATCAACAACCTCCAGCGCGCCGAACGGATAGCGCTCGGGTTGAAGGTGCTGAGCGGCGAGATGACGCCGAAAGAGGCCATGGCCGAAATGCAAAAGACCGTGCCGCCGCTCGGCTCGGGTCTTGGCGTTCGGCCCGAAGAGGCCTTCGAAGAGATCGAGGGCATCATCCAGCGGGGACTGGACCACGGCATGACGGGCAGGCTGCAGATCTTCAAGCTGCTCGCCGACAGGAAGATGCAGTTGAAGGAGCAGTTCGATTTCCGAGAATTCCACGACCAGCTGATCAGCATGGGCTCGGTGCCGCTGTCGCTGCTGCGCTGGGAGTTGACGGGTCTGGATGACGAGGTGAAGCAGCTCTGGAACGCGCAGCCGCTCACCGCGACCGAGCCCTAGCCGCGGCCGCTATGCAGAAACGGGGACGGGTCGGCCGTTCCAGCCGCGCGCGACCACAGCACTCATTCACGAGAAGGGGGATGCCTTGATACCTGACGTGCCGTCGGCCAACCTGGCCCGCACCGGCGTGGCCGGAAAGATCAAGACCGTGGAGGCCCGCACCATCTCGATTCCGCTCCGCAAGCCGCTCGCGTTTTCGACCCGCTATGTCGAACGTCGGGAGTACACACTGGTACGGGTTCGCACCGCCGACGGGATCGAAGGGACGGGCTACTGCTATTGCGGCAACCGCGCCGGTCACCTGGTGACGCAGTTCGTACGCGAGCTGCTGAGGGACCATGTCGTCGGGATGGATCCCTGCGCCGTCGAGACCATCTGGACGAACATGTATCGCGATGCGGTGCTGCTCGGCCGCCGCGGCGCCGCCGTACGGGCCATCAGCGCGATCGACGTGGCCCTGTGGGACGTGGTGGGCCGGGCCACGGGGCTTCCGCTGCATCGTCTCCTGGGCGGCCCGAAGGCGGACCGGGTGCCGGCGTACGCGAGCGGGGGCTATTACTGGGACGGCGTCGATCCGGTGCGGTACCTCGCCGACGAGGTGCAGGGCTACATGGACGCCGGCTTTACCGCCGTGAAGATCAAGGTCGGGCGGCTGGGCCCCCGCGAGGAGATCGAGCGGGCCCGGGCGGCCCGGGCCGCCGTGGGCCCTGACGTCCTGCTGATGATGGACGCCAACAACGCCTGGCCCGACGCCGCCACCGCGATTTCGGCAATCAACGCTCTGGCGGAAGTCGATCCGTTCTGGGTGGAAGAACCGCTGCTGCCCGACGATGTCCGGGGACACGCGATGATCCGGCAGAAGGTGAAGGTGCCGATTGCCACCGGAGAGATCGAGGCCACCCGCTGGGGTTTCGGGGCGTTGCTCGATCACGATGCGATCGACATGCTCCAGCTCGATGCGACCGTGCTCGGCGGCATCACCGAGTTCCGCAAGGTGGCCGGGATGGCGGCTGGACGCAACGTCCCGCTCTATCCGCACTGGATGCACCACCTGCATACGTCGCTCGTGGCGTCGATCCCCAACGCGGTCATGGTCGAGTTCTTTCCCGACCGCAGCGTGCTCAACCTGGGCGAGGTCCTGGTGGACGAAATCAGGGCCGACAACGGCACGCTCCCCGTCCCGCAGCGACCGGGCATCGGCGTGCAGTTCGACGAGAGAGCCGTCGACCGGTTCGCCGTGGATCGCTGGTCGTAGGCATCGGGCTCCCCCAAGGGAGCACCGCCAGGGGAGCCGCTGTGTCGCCGAGGCGGGAACCTGGTGGGGGATGCGGGAGTGTCAGATGAGTCGTCAGGTGGAGCAGGAGCGGGCGCTGCCCGTGGTCGGCGTCTATCACGGGGAGCCGGAGCCGTACCTTCCACTCATCCGTGAGATCATTCCGGCGTCGCATCTGCGGGTGTGCACCCGCTGGGACCGGCTGGCCGAGATCCTGGAGGACGTGGACGTTCTGCTGGCGTTCAAGTTCGGGTTTCGGCCGTTTCCGAGAGCCCTCATCCTCGAGGCACCTCGGCTGCGGTGGGTCCAGCTCGGCAGCGCCGGCATCGACCACCTGACGCCGTACGATCCGGAACGCCTCGTCGTGACCAACGCCTCGGGCATCCACGGCGATATCATGGCGCAGTACGTCCTCAGCATGCTGGTGCACGTGCTCTGGAATGTGCCCAGGTTGATCGAACAGCAGCGCGCCCGGCACTGGCAGCGCTACGAGGTACCATCGCTATCCGGCCGGTCGATGGCGATCGTCGGTGCCGGCCGTGTCGGCGCGGTGATCGGCAGGTGTGCCAGGGCGTTCGGGATGCGCGTCTACGGCGTCCGCCGGTCGGGCGCGCCGGTCGAGGGCTTCAACGGGACGTGCGGGCCCGAGGGTCTGCCGGCGCTGTTGTCGGACGCCGATGTGGTCGTGCTGACGCTGCCGCTGACCCCGGAGACACGCCACTCGATCGGCGCAAACGAGCTGGGACGGCTGAAGCCCACGGCCTGGTTGATCAACGTCAGTCGTGGCGGCATCGTGAATGAAGCGGCCCTAATCGACCTGCTCCGCCGCCGGGCGATTGCCGGCGCCGTTCTCGATGTGTTCGCGGCCGAGCCGCTGCCGGCTGACAGCGAGTTCTGGACGCTGCCAGGCGTCGTCGTGACGCCGCACATCTCCAGTGAGCTGGAGGGCTGGCCCGTTGAGCTGGCGCGGCTCTTCTGTGCCAACGTGCGCCGATGGATCAGCCATGAGCCCCTCGAGAACGTTGTCGATCCCGTCGCCGGCTACTAAGCGCGCACCGGCGCGCCGGGCGGGGTCGGCCGCCTGGACCGGTTGCGGCGAGTCAGGTCCGTGTCGTGGCGGGTCCTCCGCCCGGCTGGTGGCGCTGCTGGTCGCCCTGACGGCGCCCGGATGTTTGGCCGCCGACGCCGACCGCATCCCGCGGACCAATCTCATTACGGGCAGCACGGGCGGGAGCTGGTATGCGATCGGCTCAGCCATTTCGGAGCGCACGAATCTCGCCTTTCCCGGCCATCCGCTGACGGCGGTGCCGGGGGCCGGAGGCATCTCGAATCCGGCTCGCGTGGCGCGCGTTCCGGGCGATCTGGGCATGTCGTTCCTGCCGTTCCTGCGTGCCGCCCATCGCGGCGATCCACCATACCGCCGCGCCTACCGCGAGCTTCGCCACGTCGCCACGTTGATTGAAAACAAGCTGCACGTGCTGGTGGCCGATCGGCTGGGGATTGGCCACCTCGAGGAGATCGCGACGCGGCGGCTGCCCGTAAGGATTGGAGCCGGACCGCCGGGATCGGGCGAGGAGTTCCTGCTGCGCGAGATCCTGGCCTTCCACGGCATCTCCTATGACGATGTACGGAAGTGGGGCGGGCGCATCGACTTGCTCGGCACCGGGGAGCGAGCCGACGCCTGGCGCGACTATCACGTGGACGTCATCGTCTTTACGATCAACGAACCAGCGGCGGTGATCACCGAGCTGCTGCTCACGCGTCCCTCCCGCCTCCTGGAGGTTCCGGCCGACGTCAGCCGGGCGCTGCAGACGCAGTGGGGGACGTCGCGCGCGACCATCGGCGGCGGGCTCTATCCGGATCACGACGAGGCGATCCAGACCGTCGGCATGCCGGCCGTCGTGTTCGCTACCGAGGACGTGAGCGAGGAGCTGACCTATGCCCTCGTGCGGGCGCTTGCAGAGGGCCACGACTACCTCGAGACGGTGCATCCGGCCTTCCGGCAGTGGACGCCGCTCGACATGATCGCCAGTGCCGGAGTCCCGAGGCACGACGGGGCCGCGCGGTACTATCGGGAGCAGGGGTGGATCGATCCATAGCACCCGTCCGTCCGGCGGCTGGCGAGCCTGAGCCGATCGAGTTCATCGGTCAGCGCCGATTGAGGGGACCCGCGCGGGCTATCGCCCAGGCTGGCGCGATCGTGCTCCCCGCGCTCACCATGGTCGTGGCCTTCACCGGCTGGTTCGATCCGATGACCAGGCGGTCGGGCCATCTCCTGTTCGCCATTCCGTTGATCTTCCTGCTGTACGGCCGCTGGCGCGGACGCACGACTCGGCTGGATGGACCCGACTGGGTGCTTGCGCTCGGGGCCGTGGTCGCCTTCGGCTGGATCGTGCTCGAGCGGGAGCGGATCCTCTGGCGGTTCGTGTACGTGGATCCGCTCACCCTCCCCGATCTCCTTCTTGGCCCGCTGGCCATCCTGCTCGTGTTGGAGGCGACCCGGCGCACCCTGGGCTGGACGCTGGTGGTGGTGACCGGCGTGTTCCTGGCGTACGCGTTCGCCGGCCCGTACATGCCCGGAATCTTCGAGCACAAGGGCGTGGCTCCGAGCCTCCTCATCGAGCATCTGTACCTTGTGCCCGAAGGGCTGTTCAACCAGATTACGGGGATCATGGCGACCTACCTCCTCGTGTTCCTGACCTTCGGCACCTTCCTCCGGATCGGCGGCGGCGACCGTGTGTTCATGGAACTGGCCGTCGCCATGTCGGGCCGGACCGTCGGCGGCCCGGCGAAGGCGGCTATCGTGGCGAGCACCATGATGGGCTCGGTGTCGGGCAGCACGATTGCCAACGTCGTGACGACGGGCACCGTGACCATCCCGCTGATGAAACGCGTCGGGTACCGCCCGCACGAGGCGGCCGCGATCGAAACGGCGGCAGGCACGGGCGGGGCCCTGATGCCGCCGGTGATGGGCGCCGGCGTGTTCATCATGTCAGAGTTGACCGGGATTCCGCTGGTCACCATCCTGCTGTACTCGCTCTTGCCGGCGCTCGTGTACTTCGGCAGCCTTTTCGCGTACGTGCACATCAAGGCCAGCAAGCGGGGTCTGACAGGGCTGTCCGGCGAGCCTGCGAACTCGGTCTGGTCCACCCTGGCCAAAGGATGGCCGCTGCTGGTGCCGCTTGCCGTGCTGCTGTATCTCCTCTTCCAGAACTACAGCCCGTTCTATGCCTCGTCGCTGAGCGTGGTGGCGCTCGTCGTGCTGAGCTACGCGCGGCCCGAGACGCGGCTGACGCCGCGCCGGCTGCTCCTGGCGCTCGAGGCGAGCACGCGGGGAGCGCTGGTCCTGTCGGCGACGGCCGCCAGCGCGGCGATCATCATGGGCGTCATCACCATTACCGGCCTGATGCTGAAGGTCACCTCCGTGATGGTGGCGCTGGCCGGCGGATCGCTGCTGGCCGGCATCGTCATCGTCGCTCTCATCTCGTCGGTCATCGGCATGGGGCTGCCGGTGACCAGCACCTACATCATCGTGTCCGCGCTGGGCGCGTCGGCGCTCGGAGAACTGGGCGCGCCGCTGCTGGCTGCACACCTGATCATTTTCTGGTTCGCGCAGACGGCGACGATCACACCGCCGGTCTGCATGACGGCGTTCGTCGCGGCCGCCATCGCCGGCGCCCGGCCGATGCGAACCGGGTTCGAGGCGATGCGCGTCGGCAAGGCGCTGTACATCGTGCCGCTCATGTTCGTCTACACGAACATCCTGTCGCCCTCGGCATGGGAAGTGGTCTTCGACGCCGGAGCAAGCCTCATGGGGCTGGTGTTGGTCACGGTCGTGATCGAAGGGTATTACAAGGGCCGGCTGGGCCCGGTCGGGCGGCTCGCAGCGGCCGTGGCGAGCCTCTGCTGCTTCATCTCCACCTTCAGCCTCGGTTCGGTCAGCACCGTCGCCTGGCTGGGGGCGGGCGTGCTGATCACCGCGGCCCTCTCCTTCGTTCAACACCGGCGGGCGGGCGCCGCCGGGGTCGCCCGGGCTCGGGAGGCCTCGGCATGACGACCCTCCTTCACGAGGCGCAGGTGTGCGTCATCGGCGCAGGCGTGATGGGCGCCTCGGCCGCGTTCCACCTGGCCGAGCGCGGCACCGACGTTCTCATTCTGGAGCAGGGGCTTCCCGGCCTGGAGGCGTCGGGCGCGACGGCCGGAACGCTGGCGCTGCAGAACAAAAAGCCGGCGGCGATTCCGCTCGTGCTGCGCGCGCTCGATCTGTGGGCCCGGCTGTCCGAGCGTCTGGATGCCGACGTGGAGTACGAGGTGCGGGGCGGCTTCCGCGTGGCCCACACCGACGAGGACGTGGCGCGGCTGGAAGATGACGTGCGGACGCAGCGGGCGCTGGGCGTCGCGACGGAAGTGGTCTATCAGCCGCAGCTGGCGGCCGCGGCGCCGTATCTGAGCCCCGCCGTGCAGGCGGGGAGCTACTGCGCTGCCGACGGCTTGGCCAATCCCTTTGCGACGGTCCGCGCGTTCCTGCAGGCCGCCCGGCGTCACGGTGCCCGGCTGGCGGCGGAATGCCGGGTCCGGGCCATCGAAGCGCGCGGCGATTACGATTTTCGGCTCGACACCGATCGCGGTGAGATTCGTTGCTCGACGGTCGTTGCCGCCGCCGGGGCCTGGAACCTGGAAGTGGCGCGCATGATCGGTGTCACGCTGCCCGTCCACACCGAGCTGCTGCAGGCGCTGATCACCGACTTCGGGCCGCCCCTGTTTTCGCACGTCGTCATGCACGTCCGGGGCAACCTGACGCTGAAGCAGCAGCGCGTCACGGGAAAGGTCCTCATCGGCGGCGCCTGGCCGGGCGACGGCAGACGCGAGACCGGCCAGAAGCGCGTCCGCCGCGAGAGTCTGGTGGGAAACCTGAAATGGGCCGCCGAGACGGTGCCGGCGCTCGAGCGGACGCGCCTGCTGCGGGGGTGGGTCGGGTACGAAGGGCGCAGCCCGGACAAGCTGCTGCTGTCCGGGCCGATGGGGCCGCCCGGTTTCTATGTGATCGGCTGCTCAGGCGGGGGCTTCACGCTGTCACCGATTGCGGGCCAGATCGCAGCCGAGTACGTGGTGGACGGCAGGCCGAGCATCCCGTGTGACGCCTTCAACGTGCAACGCTTTCTTGGCGCCCCGGCCGGACGCTGACGGCGCGGCCGCGGCGACCGACGGAGGTCGGTGGTTGAATTCCAAAACCTGGTGAGGACTCCATGAACAATGGCAAGGTCGACTGGAAGGGAAGCTTCGTCGCGGCGGTCACGCCGTTTGCGAAGGACGGCGCATTGGACGAGCGGGCGTTCTGCGACAACCTGGCGCAGCTGGTGAGTGAAGGCGTCCACGGCGTGGTCGTCTCGGGCTGCACGGGCGAATCCTGGGCCTTGACCCCGGAGGAGCGGATCCGGGTATTTCGCCTGGCGGTCGACACGGTCGGGGCGCAGGTTCCTGTCATCGCGGGGACGGGGACCATCGCGACACGAACCGTCATCGCGCTCAGCCTGGCCGCCAAGGAGGCGGGTGCGGCCGGCGTCATGGTGCTGCCGCCCTATTACTGCATGGTCGGGCGCCGGGACGTCGTGGAACACTACCGCGCCATTTCCGACGAGGTCCGGCATCCGATTCTCCTGTATAACGTGCCGCGCCGCGTCGGGTTCAATCTCACCCCCGACGTGGTCGAGGAGCTGGCCGCCCTCGAGTGGGTCGTCGCCATCAAGGAAAGTTCGAACGACTTCATCCAGACCGAGACCACCGTCAGCCGTGTCGGCGATCGGATTCGGGTGTTTACCGGCCATTCGGCCGAACGGGGCGTTCCCGCCGTCCTGATGGGCGCTGACGGCTGGGTGAGTTCCACCGAGTCACAGGTCATGGGGCGGGAGGCGATTCGCATGTACGCCCTCGCCACAACGGGCGACGTCGCCGGTGCACAGGCCGTGCAGATGCGCGCACTCGCCCTGGATCAGGCGCTGAAGCCGATCGGCACGTTCCCCGCCAACCTGAAAGCGGCGATGAACCTCGTGGGCCGGCCGGCCGGCTATCCGCGGCGGCCGATTCTGCCGCTCACGGCGGCGCAGATCGACGAGGTACGCGGCAGTCTCGAACGGCTCGGGCTCGCGGCCACCATCGCCTGACGGCCGCACGGAGGGTCATGGCGCGCGTTCATCCTGAAACGGGCGGACAGCCAGCGGTCACGACGCGGCTTGAGGGGGCGGTCCGTCGCGGCCGCCCGGTCACGATCCTTGTCGACGGGGAGCCGGTCGGCGCCTTCGAAGGGGAGTCGCTGGCTGCGGCGCTGCTGGCCGCCGACCGCCGCGTCCTCCGGCGCACGCCCCGCACCGGCGAGCCGCGAGGAGTCTTCTGCGGCATGGGCGTCTGCTTCGATTGCGTCGTGACCGTCCGCGAATCGAGCGTGGTGCGAAGCTGCATGGCCCTCGTCGAGGACGGGCTGGTGGTGACGACGGGCCGGTCATGACGATCGAACGATGGGATCTCGTCGTCGTCGGGGCCGGTCCGGCTGGCCTCCGGGCCGCCATCGAGGGGGCGCGGGCCGGCCTCAGCGTCGCCGTCATTGACGAGAATGCCAGGCCGGGGGGCCAGATCTTCCGGCAGATTCCCGAGGCCTTTGGCGTCGTCGATCCTGGGCGGCTGGGAAGCGAGTTCGCCCGAGGGCAGGCGCTCTTCGCGGAGCTGCAGCCGCTCCCGATCCGGTTTGTGCTCAACGCCACTGTCTGGGGAACATTCGAGGATCGGGTGCTGGAGGTCGCCCAGGGCGATCGCGGGCTGCGCATCCGGGGCGAGGCCGTGGTTCTGGCCACCGGGGCCTACGATCGTCCGGTCCCGGTGCCGGGATGGACCCTGCCGGGCGTCCTGACCGCGGGCGGCGCACAGACCTTGCTCAAGAGCCAGCGAATCCTGCCGGGCCGCCGCATCCTCATGGCAGGCACGGGCCCGCTGCAGCTTGTCGTGGCAAGCCAGCTCGCGAAAGCCGGCGCCGAGATTGTGGCCGTCGCCGAGGCGGTTCCCGCCAGGGCGCTGGTTCGCCACACCATCTCCCTGCTCCGCGTCTGGGGGATCACGCGCGACGGTCTCGCGTACCGATGGACGCTGGTGCGAAAGCGGGTGCCCTGGATCGCCCCGGCAATCCTCGTGCGGGTGGAAGGGCGGGAAGGAGCCGAACGGGCGACAATCGCCCGGGCAGACGCCGAATGGCGTGCGGTTCCGGGCACCGAACGGACGTTCGAGGTCGATACGGTCTGCCTGGGCTACGGCCTCGTTCCGTCCATCGAGCTGGCCAGGCTGCTTGGGTGCCGGCTCTGGTTCGACGCGCTGGCGGACGTCTGGGTGCCCGAGCGCGATGACGCCTTCGAGACGACCGTGCCGGGAGTGTTTGCGGTGGGCGACGGCGCGGGCGTGGCCGGAGCCGTGGTTGCCGCCGAGGAGGGACGGATCGCCGGCCTGGCGGTGGCTCGCGCGCTCGGCCGCCTGACGCCGGTGGAGGCGGCCCTGCGCATGGCGCCGGCCCGCCGGCGCTTGATCCGGCTCGCCGCCTTTCGCGCCGCCATGGACGCGGCCTACCGGATCCGCCCAGGCCTCCAGGAACTGGCGACGGCGGACACCATCATCTGCCGGTGTGAAGAGCGCACGCGGGCCGACCTGGAGTCAGCGATCGCAGACGGCGCGCGCCGTCCGGACCATCTGAAGGCGTGGACTCGTGCCGGCATGGGGCCGTGCGGCGGCCGCATGTGCGGCCTCTCGGTCGCCCACCTCCTTGCCCGCCAGCTCGGCACCGACATGGCCAGGCTCGGCTGGTACCGGGCTCGGCCGCCGATCAAGCCCGTTCCCATCGCCGCGCTGACCGGGGGGCCGGCTACGCGCACAACGCCAGCGAACGCAGCTCCTCGATGAAATCCTCGGCCAGCAGCGGATGCAGCACGCGGAGCTGGCTCCTGGCGACCCGGTCCTTCAGGAGATCCACGGCGGTGACGGTGACCCAGATCTGCCCCTTCGGTTTCGTCGGGCGGATCGTCTCGAGCCACTGGGCGGCCGGAACGACGGTGTAGCGCTGGACCGGCACTTCCGGGTAGGCGCTCGCCAGGAAGACCCGAGTCGTTTCCGCGTTGTCGGCGTCGCGTGTGACGAAATAGCGGTGCTCGTTGGCCGGGATGGCCATCGACCGCGCCAGCAGGTTGACGTTGTAGCGCACGTAGATCAGCGATGAGCCGAGCGCTTCCGCGATCTTCCGCGCTTCCCGGCGACTGTAGTACCCCGACAGCACGTAACGGGCGCGGCGAGGCACCTCGATGGTGGGGGCCGTAGGCGACAGCTGCACGAACCGGATCGGATCTTTTTCGGTGAAGCACCGGGCCATGCACTCGCAGGTGTCACGCGTGGCCACGAGTGGGAAACAGACCGGTTGACCCGCGCGCGGAGAGGCGTCCTGCGCCAGCGCTCCGACGAGCTGCGCGAACCGCGCCGCATCGAGACCCAGCCCTTGCGCTCGTGCGAGAGTCTGTGTCAGAAACTCGTAGACGTCGTGGGCCCACTTGGTGCTGGGCATCCGGTCGGCCTGCTGGGTGGCGACGAATGTGCCGCTGCGCGGGCGCGCCTCCGCCAGCATGGCCTCGCACAGGGTTTCGTGAATTCGTTCGGCGGTGGTCCGGGAAATCTTGAGCTGCCGCGCCAGCTGCCGCACCGACGGCAGCCGATCGCCCGGATGCAGGCGGCCCGCCACGAGCTGCGCCTCTGCCTGACGCTGTACCTGGGCAGCATAGGTGAGGCTGCTGTTCCGATCGAGCAGGAAGCTCATTTCGCCTGTCGGGAGTCGGTATCATAGATGGAGCCGGCGGCACCGGTCAAGCTGCTGTGCCGGCCGATTGGACCAGCCGACCTGAAGGTCGGCTCCACCGGAACCAACGTGCGGCTTCGACCTTTATGCCGGTGGGGCCCGGCTCTTGGCTCTCGTAGGCGGCGTGCAGCTCGCGCAGGGTCGGCAGCTCCGCGAGATAAGGCGCACACCACGTGGCCCAGAAGTCGACGAGGGGTTGCGGCCCGCGTTGGAGTAGCGCGCTGTGGAGTGGAAGGCGGACCTCCGGGCCGAGCCAAGAATCGCGCGGCTGGTCCTTCGGCGCGCGCCAGCGCCGCCACGCCCCTACGCCAGTGACACCCGGCCGCGCGATGCGCATCGAGCACGAATAACATCGGCGCGGCGCCTGGGCGTATCTGGCCGCCTGGGATATCCATCGGGCCCGTCTCTTTGGATGCCGTGAGGCACGCAATGGCATCGCCGCCTTTGACAGCCTGGTCGACGCCGTCATGAGGTCGGCCACCGTACTGCTCGGCGGAGCGCGTCTTCTGGATCCTGGACAACGGCTCGGCGCATCGTGGGGCCAAGGGCGACGCCCGCTTGCAGGAACGCTGGCCCACGCTGGTGCCCGTCCACACCCCGACACATGCCAGCTGGCTGAATCAGATCGAGATCTATTTCTCTGTCGTGCAGCCGCGCGGCCGTTTCGCTGGACGTTTACCCGCGCGGACTTGCAGCGGCTCCTCACCAAACTTGCGACGGCTGCGGAGCCGGTACGGCCGGCCGCATGAGGCATGAAAATACGTCACCGTAATTCCGAAATGCAGCACTTAGCCGAAGATGTCCTTCACGCGCTCGAAAAAGGGACGGTCGTCGCCGCTCCGGGCGGTCGGCTGGCTCTTCTCGCGGCCCATCGTGGCCGCGAGCTGCTCGATCAGCCGCTTTTGATCCTTGTTGAGCTTGCGCGGCACGTCGGCCCGCACGATGACGTAGATGTCGCCCGCACCTCGGCCGGCCACGTTCGGCATGCCCTTGCCCTTCAGGCGGAAGCGCTGGCCGCTCTGCGTGCCCGACGGCACGTCGAGCTTCTGGTGGCCGTTGAGCGTGGGCACCTCCAGCGCGCCGCCCAAGGCGAGCGTCGGGAAGCTGACCGGCAGCTCGCAGTAGAGATCGTCCCCTTCGCGGTGGAAGAACGCGTGCTCACGGACGTGGACGACGACGTACAGATCGCCGGGCGGCCCGCCGCCGGCGCCGTGCTCTCCCTCGCCGTAGAGCCGGAGCTGCTGGCCGCTCGCGATGCCTGCCGGGATCTTCACCGTCAACTTGCGCTCGCGCCCGACGCGACCCTGCCCGTGGCAGGTGGCGCACGGCGACGCGATCACACGGCCGGTGCCGCGGCACTGGCCGCACGGCCGCGCGATGGTGAGGAAGCCCTGCTGGTAGCGGAGCTGGCCCCGGCCGTGGCACTGCGGGCAGGCCGTCGGGGCCGTGCCGGGGGCCGCCCCCGTGCCTCGGCAGGTCTCACAGGTTTCTTCCCGCGGGATCTGGATGGTCGTCTCGGTGCCGGTCGCCGACTCCTCGAACGCGATCTCGAGGTCGTAGCGAAGGTCGGCGCCTTGGCGCGGGCCGCGGCGGCGGCCGCCGCCGCCGAAGACGTCGCCGAAGCCGAAGAAGTCACCCAGGTTGCCGAAGATGTCGCTGAAGTCGGCGAAGATCGTCGGGTCGAAGCCGGCGCCCGCCCCGGCGCCGGCGCCGACACCCGCGTGACCGAAGCGGTCGTACCGGCCGCGCTTCTCGGGATCCGCCAGGACCGCGTAGGCTTCCGCCGCTTCCTTGAACCGCTCTTCGGCGGCCCGGTCCCCCGGGTTGCGGTCCGGGTGGTCCTTCAGCGCGAGCTTGCGGTACGCGCTCTTCAGCTCCTGCTCGGTCGCGTTGCGGGAGAGGCCCAGGACGTCGTAGTAGTCGCGCTTGCTCACGCCTTGGCCACCCTCACCATCGACGGCCGGAGCAGCCGATCGCCCAGCATGTACCCCCGCCGCAGCTCGCCGATGATCTCGCCGTCGCGGTGCGTGTCGCTCGCCTCGTGCGCGACCGCTTCGTGATAGAGCGGGTCGAAATCCTGGCCGACCGCTTCGATCGGCCGGACGCCGCGCCTGCGCAGAACGTCGAGCCACTGCGTGTAGATGATCTCGAAGCCGTTGCGGTACGCCTCGGCCTCCTCGGTCGTCGCCTCGACCTGCAGCGCGCGCTCGAGGTCGTCGAGCACCGGCAGTAGATCGCGGATCAGGTCGGACGCCGCCGCCTCGGCGAGCTCGCGGCGCTCGCGCTCGACGCGCTTGCGGTAGTTGTCGAATTCGGCCGCGCTGCGCAGCAGCCGGTCGTAGTACTCGTCGCGCTGGCGCTGCAGCTCGGCCACGTCCAGGGCGGAGGCCGGCGCGGGCGGGGCCGGCTCGACTGCGGCGGCCTGTGGCTCGCCGGCCGCGGGGTCGAGCGACGTCGGGTCTTTGGTCATGGTTCGTCAGGTCACCGACCGGAACGCCCGCCCACGCGGGCCGGCGGCTGGACACCCGCGCTCAATGGGCGTCGAGGGCGCGGCTGACGGCCCGCGAGAGGCTGTCGACGACCGCGATGGCCTTGGAGTAGCGCATGCGCGTGGGGCCGATCACCCCGACGGCGCCGCTGCGCCCCGACCGGCGGTAGGTCGCGGCCACCAGGCTGAAGGGCTGCAGGTCGGCCACATGGTGCTCGGAACCGATCACCACCGTCAGGCCGGGGCCGTCGATGTACTCGTTCAGCAGCCGGGCGAGCCGGTGCTTCTCTTCGATCATCCGGAACAGCACGCGCAGGGTCTCGAGCGATCCCTGCCCGCCCACGCCCAGCATCGACGCGTCGAGCAGCGACGAGGCGCCCTGCACGACGAGCATCGTCTGCGGCGAGAGATCGGCGAACCCCCAGGACGCCAGCCGCAGGGCGCGCGCCAGCAGCGTATCGTAGAGCGTCCGCTCCTCCTGGAGCCGCTCCAGGACCGCCGCCCGGACTTCGTCCAGCGACAGGCCCGCGAACTCCGTGTTGAGGTAGTTGGCCGCCTGCTGCAGGTCGGCCGGCCGCATCGCGTCGTCCACCTCGATCGTCTTGTGGCTGATGCGCCCGCCGGTCGCGATGACGACGACGAGCACGTGACGGTCGTCGAGCGGCACGAAGTCGATGTGCTGGAACGACGCCGACTCGGCGAGCGCCCAGGCGAACCCGACGCTGTGTGACACGCGCGACAGCTCGGAGGACACGTCGTGCAGCATGTCTTCGACCGTGCCGGCGCGGCGCAGCCGCGCCTCGATCCCGGGCGCCGGTCGCGCCGGACGGAGATCAACCAGGAGCTGGTCGACGAAGCAGCGATAGCCCAGATCCGTCGGCACGCGGCCGGCGGACGTGTGAGGCTGGTGGACGTAGCCCGCTTCCTCGAGTTGTGCAAGCAGGTGGCGGAGCGTGGCGGAAGACACGCCGAAATCCCCCCGCTCGGCGAGCCAGAGCGAGGAAACCGGTTCCCCCTGATCGATGTAGGCCCGGACGAGGGCCGCGAGCACGTGGCGCTGACGCTCGGTCAGGGGGGCCGCGTCGCGATCGGTCGCCGGTCGGGAGTCGCGTCTCGGGGTCATTAGCAGTCGATCTGCAAGAGTGCTAAGCCATTATAGCGCAGCCCACACCGCGGCCTGCCGCTCACCCCTCGCGGGCCACGCCCGGCGGGAGGTACCGCAAGCTCCGCGCGCCCGGACCTTCGTCGGGCCTGTCCAGACCGAGCCGGCCGTAGCGGACCCCAATCAGCTCGGCCACGATGGCGACCGCGATCTCGGCCGGCGTGACGGCCCCGATGTCCAGGCCGATCGGCGCGTGCACCCGCGCGAGACACTCGGGCGGCACGCCCTCGGCCGCCAGCGCTTCGTAGAGCCGCGCCACCTTCGCGCGGCTGCCGATGAGGCCGAGGTACGCGAGATCCCGCGCCACCAGGGCGCGCAGCGCGTCGAGGTCGTGTCGGTGCCCGCGGGTCAGGATGACCACGTGAGCCGATGCCGGGATGTCGGCGCGATGCAGCCACTCGGGAATCGCGTCGACCACCACGTCCGCTCCGGGGAACCGCTCGGCGTTGGCGAACTTCTCACGATCGTCGATCACGTGGATGCGGAAGCCCACCTCGCCGGCGATGCGCGCCAGGTGCCAGGCGACGTGGCCCGCGCCGACGATGAACAGCCGGGGCGCCGGCTGGAGCGGTTCGATGAACACCTCCATCTGGCCTCCGCAGATGAGCCCCGTCTCCTGGGCCAGGTCGTCCGCCAGCTCGTAACGGGTCAACGTCGCGGCGCGGGTCCCGATCGCTTCACGAGCTCTGCCGGCGGCATCGTGCTCGTAGCAGCCCCCGCCGATCGTGCCGACGGTGCGGCCGTCGGCGTGCACGAGCATCTTGGCGCCGACGCGCTGGGGGGTTGACCCGCGCGTGCGCACGATGGTGACGAGCGCGACCGTTTCCCCGCGCTCGAGCGCCTCCCGCGCCGCCCCCAGCACCTCTTCATTCATTGGGTCGGCGGGGCCCCCTGCACCCCGCCTGGCGCGCTGCGCTCGCGGCCTTCGACGAACTCAGGCCGCCCTGAGCCTGCCGAAGGGCGGGGATCCCGTCGCCCCGCTCCGCTCCGCGCGCGTCTTCCCCTTCCGTGGGCCTTCCGCGGGCATTCCATGGGCCTTCCGTGAGCATTCCTCGGGCATTCCGTGGGCATTGTTGCGCCCCAGGCTCTCAGAAGAGGATCTCGACCTTCCCCTTGCCCTTCAGCGTCTCGACGAAGGCGTTGGTGGCCTCCTCGCGCTTCTGGGTGGTCAGGAACTCGCGGATCTGCGCGTCGACTTCCGCGAACGGCACCGTGCGCGGCGCGCGGCGGTCGGTCACCTTGATGATGTGCAAGCCGAATTGCGTCTCGACGATCTCGCTGACCCCGTTCGCCTCGAGCGCGAACGCCGCCGCCTCGAACGGCGGCACCATCTGGCCGCGCGTGAAGAAGTCGAGGTCGCCACCCTGCGCGGCGCTGCCGTCCTGCGAGTGCTCCCGGGCGAGCGCGGCGAAATCGCCGCCGGCGCGCAGCTGCTTCAGCACGTCCTCGGCCTCGGCCCGCGCCTTGCGCTTCGCCGCCTCCTCGGCGTCTGGCGCGACGCGGATCAGGATGTGACTGGCGCGCACCGCCTCGTCTTCCTGGAAGCGCTCGAGGTTCTCGTCGTAGAAGGTCTTCGACTCCGTCTCGCCGAGCGACAGCGCCGGTTCGATCGCAGCCTCGAGCAGCCGGCCCATGGCCAGGTCGCTGCGGATGTCGCGCTTGAGCGCCTCGGCCGTCATGGCCTGAGCGGTGAGCGCCTGCGCGAACGCCTCCTCGGAGGGGAACTGCTGGCGGAGCTGGGCATACCGCGCGTCGACCTCGGTGTCGGCGACCGCGATCTTCCGGGCCAGCGACTCCTGCGCGAGCAGCCGCACCGCGATCATCTGGTCGAGCAGACCCCGGACGATCTCAGCGCGGCGGTCCTGCGGCACCGGCGCGCCCGCACGGCCCTCGATGTTGCGAATCGCCCGCTCGAACTCGGCGCGACCGATCGTCTCGCCATTGACACGCGCGACCGGGTCCGGCAGCTCGGCCGGCACCGGTTTGGGCGGCGCCGGGGTGGCCTGGGTCTCCGGCGCCGCCGCGGCGGCCTGCGCGCCGGACGGCCCCGAGCCGGCGGGTGTCTGCCCGCAGCCGAGCAGGACGGCGACGGTCAGGGCGAAGGTGACGTGGCTGGTCAACGGCGTGCCTCTTCTGACGGGGAGACGGGTCCCTGAAAAACCGCGTCGGTACGCAACGACGCGGGCCCGGGCCCGCGCGCGGATCGATTATAGCAGCCTAGCGCCGATGTTCCTGACACACGGTCTGTGGGGCGGTGCCGTCGAGGAACACCTCGCGCCGGACCCGGGGGCAGCGGTAGGTGGCCAGCTGGCCGGTGTCCGGATCGATGTCGTGGAACACCACGCCCGGCGGCACCTCGAACGGAACGCTCTGGTGCCCGGCCAGGGCGCGCTTCATGAAGCTCGTCCAGATCGGCAGGGCGGCCTGGTTGCCCGTGAGCCCGAGCGGCCGGTTGTCGTCCAGCCCGACCCAGACGACCGTCAGCAGTTCGGGCGTGAAGCCCACGAACCACGCATCGCGCAGGTCGTCGGTCGTGCCGCTCTTGCCGGCGGCGTCGAGCGTGAACCCGTCGGCCCGCGCCGCGGCGCCGGTGCCCTCGTCGAGCACGCCGCGCATCATGTCCGTCACGAGGTAGGTGGTCTCGGGACCGGCCACGTATCGGGCCGGCGCTGACGCGATCTCGCCGGCGCCGCCCCCCTCATCGAGCGCCATGACCAGCCGGAGCGGCCGGACGATGCCGCCGTTCGGGAAGGTCGTGTAGGCCGCAGCGATCTCGAATGGGGTCGCCTCGAAGACGCCGAGCGCGATGGAGGGATACGGCCTGGGTGGCGTGCGGGCGCCGACGCGGCGCCACAGATCGGCGACGCGGTCGTAGCCGGCCCACTCGGCGACCTTCACCGCCGGCACGTTGCGCGAGCGGGCGAGCGCCGTGCGCAGCGAGATCAGGCCGTCGTATTCCAGTCCGTAGTTGGCCGGCGTGTACGGCCGGTCGTTGAACGTGAACGTCGTCGGCTCGTCCCACACCATGGTGGCCGGCGAGAGGTCGACGCGGCGCTGCTCGACCCCGCGTTCGAAGGCGGCGAGGTACACGAACGGCTTGAACACGGAGCCGGGCTGCCGCCGGGCGTTCACCGCGCGGTTGTACTGGGACTCCGAGTAGGTGCGCCCGCCCACCATGGCCAGCACGTCGCCGGTACGCGGATCGACGGCGACGAGCGCGGCCTGCGCGCGCACCGGCTGCTTGCGCCGGGCCAGGCGCCGATCGACATCACCAAGCCCGGCGCGCACCGCGTCCTGTGCCATCCGCTGCAGGTGGAGATCGAGCGTCGTGTAGACGTCCACCGCGCCCGGGTCGGGTCCGACGAGATCCTCGAGACGCTGCGCGACCTGATCCACGAAGTACGGCGCTTCGGCGTCGAGGCCGCGCCCGATCGGCCGCAGGGGCTCGTCGGCGGCGCGCGCGGCGGCGTCCCGTGTGACGTAGCCCGCGTCGGCCATGACCTGGAGCACCAGATCACGCCGCGCTCGCGCGCGCTCGGGCGAGCGGAACGGCGAGTACGCCGACGGCGACTGGATCAGCCCGGCAATGGTCGCCGACTCGGCCAGCGTCAGGTTGGCGACGTCCTTGCCGAAGTAGAGGCGCGCGGCTTCGGCCACGCCGTGCACGGCGAACGACCCGCGCTGGCCGAGGTAGATCTCATTGAGGTACAGCTCGAGGATCTGGTCCTTGGTGAGCCGGCGCTCGAGCATCAGCGCCATGAACTGCTCCTGCACCTTCCGGCGCAGCGTCTTTTCCGGGGTCAGGACCAGGTTCTTGACGAGCTGCTGCGTGAGCGTGCTGCCGCCCACCAGGTACGGCCGCTCGCCACGCAGGTTCGTGACCAGCGCGCCGGCTGCGCGAATCACGTCGACGCCCGGATGGTCGTAGAAGCGGCGATCCTCGATCGCGAGCACCGCCTGCACGAGCCGCGGCGGAATCGCGGCGAGCGGCACGTGGCGCCGCTTCTTGCGGCCCTCGGTCGGCAGGGCGCTCACCAGCGGCGCCTCGAGCGTGACCCGCCCGACCGAGCCGCCTTCGACGCGCTCGATGTGCGCGATGCGTCCCAGCCGACCCCGCACGGGCGGCTCGAAGACGACTCGCACGATTCCACCCGCGTGGCTCCCGCCGCGGGGCACCAGCGCGACCGCCTGCTGGCCGACCGCGAACTCGCCCGGTTCGTCCGGCCGGGAACGGTTCGCGTAGCCGAGGTCGTTCAGCCGCTCCACCAGCTCGTGGTCGGTCAGCGCCTGGCCGGGTCGCAGCTCGAGGGGCCTGGCGAAGACGCGCGGGGCCGTGCGCGCGCGCTCGCCCTGGAGGCGCTCATCGATGCGCCGTGAAAAATCTACATACAAGTAGCCGGCCAGCGCGGACGCGACGATGGCCGCGGCGGCGACTCCACCGACGAGAACGAGGCGGAGCGAGGAGATCAGGCCGCCGACGGACGCAGAGTGGCGCCGGGCCGGCGTCCGGCGGCGCGGGGCCGCAGCACGGCGGGCCGTGGACGACGGGCGGGGCGCGCGCACACTGCCCATGTTCGGCTTATCGGGCTGTTAGACGGGCCGCTCCACGGTCAGGTTGGGACCCTGGGCACCATCGTCCCGCGTCCAATCGATTACGTCCTGCGCACGGTGCAAGCCGGGGGCCAGCTCCGCATTGGGCAGAATACCCCTGGTGAGCATCCCGTGCGACGTCGGATCTTCACTATAGTTAGGAGACGCTTCGCATTTCACCGGCAATCAGGAATCCCCGACGATGGCACACCGTGGTGTCGGGGCTTGGCCGCCGGCCGGCGGCCGCATCGAGGAGGGTCTTACCCATGCGGGCTCGGACTTTGTGGGCACTGGCGATCGCGCTCGGCCTGGCGGCGTCGGCCGCGGCGCAGTCGCAGGCGATCAACGGCAACATCGAAGGGGTCATCCGGGACACGAGCGGCGCCGTGCTGCCTGGCGTGACGGTGACGGTCATCAACACCGGCGCGGGCACACAGCGCGTCACCGTCACGGACGGCACGGGCACCTACCGCGCGGCGCTGCTGCCGCTCGGCACGTACGTCGTACGGGTCGAGCTGCAGGGCTTCAAGACCGTGGAGCGGACCGGCCTGTCGCTCAGCGCCGGCCAGACGGCCGTGGTCAACTTCGAGATGAACGTGGGCGGCGTCGAGGAGGTGGTGCAGGTCACCGCGGACTCGGCGATCGCCGAGCCGGCGCGGATCGATCTGGGCCGGACCATCAGCTCGGTCGAGATCAAGAACCTGCCGAACGTGGCGCGCAACACCTTCAACTTCGCGCTGCTGCAGCCGAACGTGACCGGCTACGAGAACGAGGAGTTCGGCGCCACCCGGATGAACGCCAACGGTTCGCAGATGCGCACGAACTACCAGATCGACGGCAGCAGCGCGACGCAGAAGGACCGCGCGGGCCTGCGCATGTTCCAGCCGTCGGACATCATGGTGGAAGAGGTCAAGGTCATCACCAGCGGCTTCGCGCCGGAGTTCGGCCAGACGACCGGCATGGTCTACAACGCGGTGACGCCGTCCGGCACCAACCAGTTCAAAGGGCAGGGCAGCTATCGGTTCCGCCGCAAGAGCTTCTCGGCGCGGCCCTTCACGCTCGCGGCCAACGCGCCCAAGCCGGACACGAAGGTCGACAACTTCACGGCGGCGCTCGGCGGGCCGATCAGGCGGGACCGGGCGCAGTTCTACTTCGGCTACGAATACCTGCGCAACGACCTGTCGGCGGGCCGCGTCATCACGGTGACGCCGGAGACGGCGACGCTGCTCGGGCTGAGCGCGGACGCGCTCGGTAACGGGGTCATCCCGGCGGTGCAGTCCGTGAAGATGCTGATCGCGAAGACCGATGTCCAGCTCAACACCAGCAACCGGCTGTCGGCGCGCTGGTCGCTGTTCCAGAACACGACGCCCGAAAACGTGGGCGGCGGGTTGAACACCCGAGAAACGGCGACCGACTTCGAGGACCGTATGGACTCGGTCGGCCTGCAGCTCGTTTCGACGATCGCGTCGAACAAGCTCAACGAGCTGCGCATCGCCTACGGCCGCCGCGACAATCCCCGCGTGCCCTCGGCGGTGGCGGGGCCCGGGCCGGCGGTGACGATCACGGGCGTGGCGAATTTCGGCGGCTCCGCGACGCCCACCGAGTTCGTCGAGGAGTACTGGCAGATCATCGACAACGTCTCCTGGTTCGTCGGCGCGCACAACCTGAAGGTGGGCTTCGACGTGCAGTTCATCGACGACTCCCGCCGGTCGGACGTGTCCGGCACCTATGTGTTCCCGACGACGGCCGCCTTCCTCGCGGCGAAGAGCGGCGCGAACCCGTTCGGGTACACGCGGTTCACCCAGGCGGTCGGCGATCCGACCGTGTCGTACTCGCAACGCTACTTCAGCTTCTTCGCTCAGGACGACTTCCGCATCACGCCGTCGTTCAAGCTGCTGTACGGCGTGCGCTACGACCTGTTCCAGGTACCCGACGCCGACCCGAGCGCGCCGTTCCCGGCGTCGCGCGCGTTCCGGGTGGACAAGAACAACGTCGCGCCGCGGGTGGGGTTCGCGTGGTCCCTCGATCCGGAATCGCGCACGGTCTTCCGCGCCTCGACGGGGGTCATGTACGAGCCGCCGCTCGGCATGTTCTACCAGGACGCGCTGCAGCAGAACGGCAACCCGAAACTGCTCACGGCGAACGTGACGCCGACGCAGGCTGGTGCGCCGGCCTTCCCGGGCACGCTCAGCAGCCTGCCGCCCGGGGTGACCCCGTCGCGCAGCATCCGTACGGTCAGGCCCGACTTCGACTCGCAGTACGCCTGGCTGACCAACGTGCAGCTCGAGCGCGCGGTCACCACGGACATGTCGGTCGCGGTCGGCTACGTCAACTCGACCGGCCGCAACCTGCCGTTGCTGCTCAACAGCAACGTGATCGCCACCGGCGCGACGCTGCCCGACGGCAGGTCGATCTACTCCCGGACCATCAACGCGTCGACCCGCCTCGATCCGAACTTCGACACGATCAACGAGGTGCGCTCGACGGGGACGTCGCAGTACAACGCGCTCACGCTGTCGTTGAACCGCCGGCTCCGGGCCGGCTTCCAGGCGCAGGCATCCTACACGCTCGCGAAGGCCGAGGACGACGGCGTCATCGGCGGCCGCTATGTCGTCGGCAGCACAGACGCCGCGGCCATCTCGGACCCGTCGGACCAGTCGCGCGACCACAGCTACACCTCCTGGAACACGACCCACACGTTCATCGCCAGCGCGGTCATCAACCCGCAGGTGTCGGGCGACGGCTTCGGCGCGCGGCTGGCGAACGACAACCAGGTCAGCGTGATCTTCCAGGCCAACAGCGGCCTGCCGTACAACATCCGGTCCAACCGCGACGTGAACCTGGACGGCATCTCGGCCGATCGGCCGAACGGCATCGCCCGCAACGGCGGCGAGCTGGGCCGGGTCCTCAACGTGGATCTGCGCTACTCGCGGTTCTTCCGATTTCCGAACGCCTCGCGCGTCGAGTTCTTCTTCGAAGCGAAGAACCTCTTCAACACCGAGAGCATCCGTTCGGTCAACTCGGTGGTGGCAACCGACACGCTCGGCAACCCGCTCTCGCCGATCCCGACGAGCATCTGCCGTGTGAGTGACACGACGTCGACTGATTGCTTTCGGGTGACCAACGCCTACCAGCAGTTCCAGATGCAGCTCGGGTTCAAGTATCTGTTTTAGTTCGTCGCGCCCGACGCGGGGGGGCCGAGGCTGCCTCGCGCGCCCCCCTGCGAGGCGGGCGGCTCTGCCGCCCGCCTCGCACAGGCCTGAAGGCCTGTGCCACAGGCAACAGCTGTGGCCCAGGTCTTCAGACCTGGGCTCTGCGGCGTGACGAAATGTAGAAACTCCAGAGGCGGGCGGCTCTGCCGCCCGCCTCGTCGCGTTCAGGCTCGGGCCCGGCGCGTGCCATCGGGTACAATCAGTCAGACGGCGCCGGTCGGCCGGTGCCGCTGCGGCATGTCCACAGCGATGAAATCCCTCGTCTCCTCGCTCGCCGCGCTGGGCACCGGCGTGTGCCTGCTCGCGGAGCCCCTCGCAGGACAACTCCGCGTCAGGCCGGTCACCGACGAAGAGGGCGTCGTCGGCCTCGGCCTCGCGCTTCGCAAGCTCAGCACCGTCGGCGCCCTGATGATGGCGACCGCGCATCCCGACGACGAGAACAACGGGCTGCTCGTGCGGATGAGCCAGGGCGAAGGCATCCGCACGTCGCTCGTCACCGCCACGCGTGGCGACGGCGGGCAGAACGAGATCGGTCCCGAGCTGTTCGACGCCCTCGGCGTGCTCCGAACCGAGGAGTTGCTCGCGGTGCATCGCTTCGACGGGGTCGACCAGTACTTCACCCGCGCCGTGGACTTCGGCTACTCCTTCAGCAAGGAGGAGACGCTCGAGCGCTGGGGCCACCGCGAGATCCTCGGCGATTTCGTCCGCCTGATTCGCACGCTGCGGCCCGACGTCATCACCGCGTTGCGCCCGGACGGGCAGGGCGGTGGCCAGCACCACCAGACCTCGGCGACGCTCGTCGAGGAGGCGTTCGCGCTGGCCGGCAACCCCGCCGAGTTCCCCGATCAGATCGCGGGCGGCCTGCGCGCCTGGCAGCCGAAGAAGCTCTACTTCATGGCCGGGTTCGGCTTCCGCGGAGAGCCGCAGGCCGAAGGCCGGAGCGTGCGCATCGACCTGGCCCGCTTCGACTCGCTGCTCGGCCGCACCTACGCGGAACTCGGCACCGAGTCGCGCAGCATGCACAAGTGTCAGGGCATGGCGCAGCTGCTCGCGCTGCCGGGACCGGCGGCCGCGCGCTACCAGCTGGCGGCGTGCACGATTCCAGGTCAGGTCGACCGCGACGAGGCGTCGCTCTTCGATGGCGTCGATGCCTCGATCCAGAGCCTGGCCGGTTACGCCGGTCCGACTCGGCCGGCGGCGCTGACGGCCGGCCTCGCAGAGATCAGCGGCCACGCGGCCACGGTGCTGACGGCGTTCGAGCAGGGGGGCGACGCCAGGGTCGCGCCGTCTGTTTTCGCCGGCCTGTCCGCGGTGCGCGCCCTGCGCGGCCGCCTGCCGACCCTCAGGCTCACGGACGCCGCGCGTTTCGAAATCGACCGGCGCCTCGAGCAGAAGGAGCGCCAGTTCGAGCGGGCCGCCACGCTCGCCTACGGCATGCGCTTCGAAGCGCTGGCCGACGACGGGCTGGTCGTGGCCGGCCAGAAGGTCGGGTTGTCGCTTCTCGTGGCGAACCATGGGCCGGTGGGCGTCGGCGTGCGCGACGTCGCGCTCTTCGGGTTCGACGGTCCGGCGCGCTGTACGCCGGGCGCGGCGCAGCCCGCCGGGATCTACGCCTGCGAGGTCGAGGTCACGATCCCCGCCTCGGCACGCCCGACGAGCATCCACTGGACGCGGCGGCCCGACGCGGATCGCTACGAGCTCGATCCGGACGTGCCGTTCGGTGCCCCGTTTCGCCCGACGCCCTTCAGGGCCCGCTTCACGCTGGAGTTTCCCGAGGGCCCGGTGGTGGTCGAGCGGCCGGTCGAGTATCGCTACGAGGGGAACACCTTCAGCGGCGAAAAACGCCTGGAGCTGAAGGTCGTGCCGGCGCTGTCAGTGGAGATTACGCCGGAGATCGCGATCGTGCCGGCCGAGGCGGTGGCGTCGGCCGGCGCGGTCGGCAGCCAGGCCGGCCGCGAGGTTCGCGTCACCGCGACCAACGGCACCCAGGGGGCGGCGGCGGCCGACATGACGCTGGACGTGCCGGAGGGCTGGTCGGTGACGCCACCGTCAATCCGGGTGTCGTTCGCCCGTGAAGACGAGGCCGAGACCGTACGGTTCACGGTGACCCCGGCCGCCAGCGCGGCACCGGGCGCCTACCGCGTCGCAGCCGTCGCGCGCGGCGACCGCGGCGCGTTTCGTGACGGCTTCCAGGTCGTGGAGTATCCACACATCCACCGGCGCCACATCGTGAAACCCGCGGTGACCACCGTCAAGGTCGTCGAGGTCGCGCCGCCGCCGCCGATGACGGTGGGCTACGTGATGGGGGTCGGCGACCAGGTGCCGCTGGCCATCGAGCAGCTCGGCGTCAGGGTGACGCTGATCGACCGCGAGCAGCTCGCATTCGGCGACCTGTCCGCCTTCGACGCGATCGTCACCGGTGTCAGGGCCTACGAGCGCCGGGAGGACCTTCGGGCGCACAACCACCGGCTGCTCGCGTACGTCGAGCGGGGCGGGACGCTCATCGTGCAGTACAACAAGTTCGAGTTCAACCAGGCGCAGTACGGACCCTACCCCGCGAAGGTCAGCTCGAACCGTGTGACCGATGAGCGCGCGCTGGTGGAGGTGCTGGTGGCCGACCACCGGATCTTCACGACGCCGAACCGCATCGGACCGGAGACGTGGGCGGACTGGGTGCAGGAGCGGGGTCTCTACTTCCTGGGGGAAAAAGACCCTCGGTACGTCGACCTGGTCCGGCTCGAAGACGGGTTCACGTTCAACGCCGGCCCGAAGACGGGCGCGCTGGTCGAAGCCCGCTACGGACAGGGGCGCTGGATCTACGTCGGCCTCGGCCTGTGGCGGCAGCTGCCGGCCGGCACGCCCGGCGCCTACCGGCTACTGGCGAATCTGCTCAGCCTGAGATAGGCGGAGCCCGAGGCCCCAGGCCCACAGCCCAGAGCCAGAAGCCGATGTCTTTCGCGCCTGAATACATCACCCACGTGCTCCGCGAGAACTTCGAAGACGCCAAGGCGCTCTTCCTCTCGCCGCTCATGTCGATCCACTACGCCCACCTGGTGATGCTCGAGCGACAGGGGATCGTCTCGCGGGAGGACGCGCGCGAGCTGCGACGGGCGCTCGACGGCATTTCGATCCCGACCGTCCGCGCGGCCGTGTTCGACGGCACCGTCGAGGACCTGTTCTTCTACGTTGAGCGCCTCGTCGTCCAGGCCAGCGGCGACGAGCGTGCGGGCAGGCTGCACACCGCACGCAGCCGCAACGACATCGACATGACGATGTACCGGATGCGGGTGCGGGAGTACGTCCTCGAGCTGCTGGCGGCGACCCTGGATCTCCGCGACGCGCTGAGCGCGCTCGCGGACCGGCACCGCGAAACCGTGTTTGCCGCGCACACCCACACCCAGCCGGCGCAGCCCACGACCGTGGCGCACTACCTGCTCGGCCTGATCGAGGAGCTGGAGCGCGACGGCGGGCGGCTGCGCGCCGCGTTCGAGACGACGAACCGCAGCCCGCTGGGGGCGTGCGCGATCACCGGCACCGGCTTTCCGATCGATCGCGACCTCACGAGCGCGCTGCTCGGATTCGACGGCCCGACCGGCAACACGTACGGCAGCATCGCGACCGTCGACTACCTGCTCGAGAGCGCGTCGGCGGCCGCGGTCACGCTCGTCGGCGTCGGCCGCTGCGTGCAGGACCTCCTGTTGTGGTGCACCTGCGAGGTCGGCTACCTGCGGCTGGGCGACGGCTACGTCCAGGCGAGCAGCATCATGCCCCAGAAGCGCAACCCCGTGGCGCTCGAGCACGCGCGCGCGATCGGCAGCAACGCGCTCGGCCAGACGGCCGCCATCACGATGAGCGTGCACAACACGCCCTTCGGCGACATCGTCGACACCGAGGACGACCTCCAGCGGCTCGTCTACTCGATGTTCCGCGACGCGACGCGGGCGGTCACGCTGGTCGGGGCGGCGATGGCGAGCGCCGAGTTCGACGTGGAGCGGATGTCGGCGCGCGCCGGCGAGGGGTGGATTACGGTGACCGAACTGGCCGATGCGCTGACCCGCGAGCAGGGACTCGCCTTTTGCACCAGCCACGCCATTACCACGCGGTTCGTCCGGGAGCTGCAGGGCCGCGAGGGCCTGTCGAGGACAGACGCGCTCGCGCGCGCGGCGACCGCCATCATCGGCCGCACGCTGCCGTACGACGAGGCCGCCCTGGCCGGGATCCTCAGCCCGCGCCACTTCGTCGCGGTACGGACCACCCCCGGCGGTCCGGCGCCCGAGACGACGGCCCGGGCGCTGGCAGCCTCACGCCGGGCGCTCGAGACCGACCGGGCGTGGGTGTCCGGGAGAATCGAGGCGCTCCGTGCGGCGGAACGGCAGCTGAAAGACGCCGCGACGGAGCTCTGAACGACTCACGGGCGCAGGCGCAGGGTCTGCGGCTCACGCCTTTCGGCCCTGGCACGCAGTCGCGCTGAATCCAACCCCCACCGCCCCGCGCCCATCGCGCTCGACCGTTACGCCGTGACCACCCAGTGCTGGCCCAGGTCCAGCGGCAGATCGCTCAGCAGGCGCTGGTGGATCGCGGGGCCGTAGCGGTTCAGGAAGAAGATCGAGCCGATCGCGCGCTCCTGCTGGTGCCCGTCCGGGAACGCCAGGGCCTGCGCCCGGATGAACTGCCGGCGCAGCGTCTCGTCGCGTCGCTTGGCGGCATGGATGATCTTGCCGTGGAGCGTCCGCAGGTCGTGCTCCATGCGCCCCAGCGTCGTCTTGGCCGCCCCGGCGAGCGTCGGGTCGATGGCCGGCACCGCGTCGATGACCCCCTGCAGGCGCTCGCGCACGGCCGCGACCGCCTGGTCGAGCGACGCCTCGACGGTCGGCGGCAGCTGCGACTCGAGCAGGCGATTGAGCGCCAGCTCGTCGTGCCGGTGCAGATCCTCGAGCGGCAGCCCGTAGCGGGCGAGGAAGCGAGACGATGCCGAGTCGAGGATCGTGACGGTCTGGCGGGGGTGGATGAGCGGCATCGGCAGGCCGAAGTGCTGATACACGCCCTGGAGCTGCGCCCAGTAGGCCAGCTCGCTCGGGCCGGCCACGTAACAGATCGTCGGAAAGAGCGTGTCCTGGACGATCGGGCGCAGCAGCACGTTGGGACTGAACCGCTCCGGATGGCGACGGGCCTCGTCGGCCAGAGCCTTCGGCTGATGGAGGGTCTCGCCGATCACGAGGCGGCCGCCCCGTCGGCGGATCGGAAGACGCCCCGCGTTCAGGCGGAACAGCGCCGTGCCGTCGGGCGCCGGCTCGATCTGGGGAGCGTGGCCGCGCGCCGACAGCTCCGTGCCCGCGGCGGCGGCCAGCGCCAGCGCCTGCCCCGGCGATTCCAGCTCCCGCGCGAAGACGTCGGCGACGAGCGGCTTGGCGGCCGGGTCGCACGAGTCGAAGACGATGAGGCCGCGCGGGCCCAGCATCGATTCGAGCAGCCGGGCGAACGCCTCAGCCATGTTCACGCCGGGCACGTACGCCGCGCCGAGCGTGGCGAGCAGGTCTCCGGTGAATTCCGTCGGCGCCAGCGCGGCGCGCAGCTCCTCGATGACGCCCGTGATGCGATCGTCGAGCACGAGCGAGCCGACCGGACGCTCCCCGGCGCCCGGCAGCGATCCCAGCTTCACCGTGCGCAGCTCGAGGTCGCCGGTCAGCACCGGGCACTCCCGCACTTCCTGCCAGTCGTGATCCTCGGCGTCCACCCAGAAGACCGCCACGGCCGGGACGTGCAGCTCGGCCGTCACGCGTTCGGCCAGCGCCAGTGCCGTCAGGCTCTTGAGCAGCGTGAACAGCGGTCCGCCGAACAGCCCCGCCTGCTGGCCCGTGACGACCGCGACCGTGCGGGGATCGCGCAGGCGCTCCGACGCGGCCAGCGCCGCGGCGGGCGCGCCGCGCTTGAGCTGCTGCGCTTCGATGATGCCGGCGATCTGCTGATGGGGCTGCGCGTGGCATTGGCGCCGCTCCAGCGCATCGCGCCAGGCCTGAGGCTTCGCCGGGTCGCCGGCAAAGAAGCCCTCGACGCCCGCGAAGTCGAAGGCGTAGGCCCCCGCAAGCGGACGGACCCAGGAAAACCGGCGGATGTCGACCGGGATTCTCGTCAGAGGGGAAGCGCTCGACTCGATGGGCACAGGGCCGTACTCTCGCTCACGGTCGCAGACCGTGTCAAGGAGTCGTCACGGACGCGATGTGACATTATGGACGCCGACTGCCTCAATCCGGATCCCGTCGCGCCGCGTCATGACGTCGGCCGACACGGAGGAGACCGAGTTCCATGCCGTTCTTCGAGGCTCTGCCCATCAAGAAATGGCCGGATCTCCACGCCGCGGCGCGATCCGTGTTAGCATCCCGTAACCCGCGTGAGGAGTTCCGCCGCTGAAGCACGACGACGCGACATCAATCACGCCTCCAGCCGCGTTCGGTCCGTTCCGGGTCCTGCACCAGGTCGGCATCGGCGTCCTCGGACCGGTCTTTCGCACCTACGATCCCCAGCGGGACCGTCTCGTGTCGGTGAAGGCCTTCCAGCTCGATCTGCTGCCCGAGCAGGCACAGGCGCTGGCCGCCGCGCTCGAGCGCCTCGTCGCGCTCGACCTCTCGCATCCTTCCATCGTCGGGCGCATCGGCTCCGGCGTCGAGGGTCACGTCGTGTACCTCGCCGAGGAACACGTCGCGGCCGAATCGCTCGACGCCGCGTTGCGGCACTACGCGCCCGCGCCGCTCGAGACGGCTGTCCCGTTCATCCGTCAGCTGGCGGGCGCCATTGACGTGGCGCGCGATGCGGGCCTCGGGCACGGTGCGCTGCACCCGCGCGACATCTTCCTGACGCCGGAGGAGGCGCGCGCGACCGGCTTCGGCGTCGCGGACGCGCTCGAGTCGATCGGCATGCGCGCACCCGTCCGCCGGCCGTACTCGGCGCCCGAGCGCGTCGCGGGCGGACCGTGGGATACGCCCGCCGACGTGTACGCGCTCGGGGCCGTGGCGCACGAGCTGCTCACGGGTCGCCGGCCGGCGGGGACCGGCGAGGTCGCGCCCATCGCCGGAAAGGCGTCCGCGTCGCATCCGCAGCTCGTGCGCGCGGTGCTCGCGCTCGCGCTGGCCGAGGACCCCAGGGACCGCCACCCATCGGGCCGCGCCTTCGCCGACGCGCTCGAAGCCGCCGCGCGCGGCGAGGAAACGGTACCGCCGATCGCCGGGCCGCGAGGTCCAGCCAGGCGCGAGTGGGTCGCGGTGCGGGACGACAACGCGCGCGAGGTCGGCGACGATCCCGCCGGCCGCACACGGATCTCGTCGGACCGCGCGCCTGAGTCCGCTGACGAGCTGCGCTGGAGCCAGCCAGTCGAACCCGGCGACGCCGACGAACCGGACACCCCGCCGGCCGAGGATGACGCTCCCGAGCGCGAGTCGGGACGCCTCCACCTGGACACGTCGCCGGCGGACCGGGGTGGGCCCGCCGAGCCCTCGCTCTTCGACGTGGACGTCCTGGACCGGGTGCCGGCGCCGCCGCCGGACATCTGGGCGCCTGTTCCGGCCCCGGACGGGGCCGTCGAGGCCGAGCCGGCGGACGAGCGACAGGCGGAGGAACCGGACGACCGCGGGCCCGAAGCCGACGAGGAGACGCCGGCCGACGAGGAGACCGACGGCGCCGCCGGACGTCCGGAGCCGGCGCGCGGGCAGTGGGAGGAAGACGAGACGGAGCTCGCGGCGCCGATCGCCGAGCGCGCCCGGCCCGCGGCTCTTCCGTACGCGGCAGTGCTGGTGGTCGGCCTGCTCGTGGGTTTCCTGGCCGGGTACGGCCTCGGCTCGCGAGAAGCGACGCCGGCGCTCCCCCTCCGGCAGGACTCCGAGGCGGCCGCGCCCGCGGCGACGACGCCGGAGGCCGGCGCACCGCAGCCCTTCAGCGAAGCGGCCGTCGAGGCGCCCGTGCGGCCGACTCCGCCAGCGCCCGCGCCGTCCCCGGTAGCGCCTCCGACGCCGGCGTCGGAGACACCGGTCGACGGTGGGCGTCTGCTGATTCGCTCGACGCCGAGCGGCGCCCGCGTGCGCGTCAACGGCGCGGAGCGCGGCGAGACGCCGTTGGCGCTGCAGAGGCTGTCGTTCGCGTCTTACGGGATCGAGGTGCGGCGCGACGGCTATCGAAACGCGAGCCAGCAGGTGACGTTGACCGAGCAGCTCCCGTCGCGGGAGCTGACGTTCCAGCTCGAGCGCGCGGCGAGCCCGTCGCTTCCTGCGACGGCGGCTCGCACGACGCCGCCGTCCGCGCCGCCGCGCCCGGCTGCGGCCGGGACGCTCCTCGTCGATTCGCGCCCGCGTGGCGCGCGGGTGTTCCTGGACGGCCGCGCGGTCGGCACGACGCCGCTGCGTCTCACGACGATCAGCCAGGGGCGGCACCAGGTGCGATTCGAGCTGGCCGGATACCGGCCGTGGACCACCGAAGTCACGATTGTCGCGGGGAGTGAGACGCGCGTCTCGGGCTCGCTCGAACGGGTGCGCTGATGAACGCGGTGCTGGCGCTCGAGAACGGCCTGTGGTTTCCCGGCGACTCGATCGGTGCCGACGGAGAGACCTGCGGCGAGGTGGTCTTCAACACGAGCATGACCGGGTACCAGGAGGTCCTGACCGATCCGTCCTACGCCGGCCAGATCGTGACGATGACCTGCCCGCAGATCGGCAACTACGGCGTCTCGGGCGACGACGTCGAGTCCCGGGCGCCGCAGGTGGCGGGGTTCATCGTGCGCGAGGCGTCGCCGGTCGCGAGCAACTGGCGCGCCGAGCGGACGCTCCGGGAGTACCTCCGCGAGCATCACATCGTTGCGATCGCCGACGTCGACACGCGCGCGCTCACGCGGCTGCTGCGGACGGCCGGTGTGATGCGGGGCGTCATCGCGACCGGCGAGGCCGAGCCCGCCGATCTGATCGAGCGCGCGCGCCAGGCCCCGCTGATGGAGGGGTCGGATCTGGTGAAGGGGGTCACCTGCGAGGGGCCGTTCGAGTGGCGCGGCGACGCGTCGCCGGAGGAGTTCGTCGTGCCGCCCGAGCGCCGCGCCGGTCGCCCGCTGCGGGTGGCGGCGTACGACTTCGGGATGAAGTGGAACATCCTGCGCCGCTTCACGGCGTACGGCTGTGACGTGCACGTCTTTCCGGCGACCGCCCCGGCGGCCGACCTGCTGGCGACCGAGCCCGACGGCCTGTTCCTGAGCAACGGGCCGGGCGATCCCGCCGCGCTCGACTACGCCGTCGCGAACGCGCGCGTCCTGGTGGCCTCCGGGGTGCCGGTCTTCGGCATCTGCCTGGGCCATCAGGTGCTGTCGCGTGCGATGGGGGGGCGGACGTTCAAGCTCAAGTTCGGCCACCGCGGCGCGAACCATCCGGTCAAGCGCCTCGACACGGGCAGGGTGGAGATCACGTCGCAGAACCACGGGTTCGCGGTGGACCCGGATTCGCTGCCGTCCGACGTGCGTGTGACGCACCTCAACCTCTACGACGGCACCGTCGAGGGGCTGCGGCACGTCAGCAAGCCGGTGTTCTGCGTGCAGTACCACCCCGAGGCCTCGCCCGGCCCGCACGATGCGGACTACCTGTTCCGCCTGTTCCTGGACGACATGGAGAAGGGGGCCTGACGTTGACGGGACTCGGGACTCGGGACTCGGTACTCGGGCAGGCCCTTCAGCCGGCTGTCGGCCGCCGTCCGTCGACGGTCGGCAATCCACCTTCAGCATTCGGCATTCCGCATTCAGCGTTCGGAGCGTAGATGCCCCGCCGCACCGACCTCTCGCGCGTTCTCGTCATCGGGTCCGGGCCGATCGTGATCGGCCAGGCCTGCGAGTTCGATTACTCCGGCACGCAGGCCTGCAAGGCGCTCAAGGCGGAGGGGCTCGAGGTCGTCCTGGTCAACAGCAACCCGGCGACGATCATGACGGATCCGGAGGTCGCCGACCGGACGTACATCGAGCCGTTGACGCCGGAGATGGTCGAGAAGGTCATCGCGCGCGAGCGGCCCGACGCGCTGCTGCCGACCGTGGGCGGCCAGACGGCGCTCAACCTGGCCGTCGCGCTGGGCGAGTCCGGCGTGCTCGCGCGGCACGGCGTCCAGCTCATCGGCGCCTCGCTCGACGCGATCAAGGTCGCGGAGGATCGGCTGCTGTTCCGCGAGGCGATGGAGTCCATCGGCGTCGAGGTGCCGCGCAGCGCCTACGCGCGTTCCCTCGGCGAGGCGCTGCAGCTCGCGGGCGGGATCGGCTACCCGGTCATCATCCGGCCCTCCTTCACGCTCGGCGGCGTCGGCGGGGGCATCGCGTACAACGTCGAGGAGCTGCGGGACATCGCGCAGCGCGGCCTCGACGCCAGCCCGATGCACACGATCCTCCTCGAGGAATCGGTGATCGGCTGGAAGGAGTTCGAGCTCGAGGTGATGCGCGACGTCGCCGACAACTTCGTCGTCATCTGCTCGATCGAGAACGTCGATCCGATGGGCGTGCACACTGGCGACAGCGTCACGGTCGCGCCGGCGCTCACGCTGACCGACAAGGAATACCAGCGGATGCGCGACACGGCGCGGCGGATCATCCGCCGCGTCGGCGTCGAGACCGGCGGATCGAACATCCAGTTCGCCGTCGACCCGGCGAACGGCCGGATGCTCACCATCGAGATGAACCCGCGCGTCTCGCGGTCGTCGGCGCTCGCGTCGAAGGCCACCGGCTTCCCGATCGCGAAGATCGCGGCGAAGCTCGCGCTCGGCTACCACCTCGACGAAATCCCGAACGACATCACCCGGCTCACCCCCGCGTCGTTCGAGCCGGCCATCGACTACGTCGTCGTGAAGGTGCCGCGCTGGAATTTCGAGAAGTTCCCGAAGGCCGACGCGACGCTGACGACGCAGATGAAGTCGGTCGGGGAAGTGATGGCGATCGGCCGCACGTTCAAGGAAGCGTTCATGAAGGCCTTCCGGTCGCTCGAGCACGGCCGGAGCGGCCAGCTGTTCAACCAGCAGCCGGACGCGGCGGAGCGCGCGCGCGGCCTGCTCGACTACGACGACGACGACGACGCGAGCCTGCAGCGGGTGCTGGCGACCCCGTCGCATCGCCGGCTGTGGGCGGTGTTCCGTGCGCTCCAGCGGGGCTGGTCGATCGGCCAGCTCCACGAGGTGAGCCGGATCGACCCGTGGTTCCTCACGCAGTTCGAGCAGATCGTCGAGCTGGCGCGGTCGGCGACCCTCGTGGGCGCGCGGGCGATGTCGCCCGAGCTGTGGCGCGCGCTCAAGCGCGCCGGGTTCGGCGACGGCGAGCTGGCCTCGCTGCTCGACGTGTCGGAGGGGGAGGTGCGGGCGCGGCGGGCCGAGCTGGGCCTCCGGCCCGCGTTCAAGCGCATCGACACCTGCGCCGCCGAGTTCGAGTCGTTCACCCCCTATCTGTACAGCACCTACGAGGCGGAGTGCGAGGCCGCGCCCACCGACCGCCGCAAGGTCGTCATTCTCGGCAGCGGGCCCAATCGCATCGGGCAGGGGCTCGAGTTCGACTACTGCTGCTGCCACGCCGCCTTCGCCCTCCGCGAGGAAGGCTTCGAGACGGTGATGATCAACTGCAACCCCGAGACCGTGTCGACCGACTACGACACGGTGGACCGGCTCTACTTCGAGCCGCTCACCTTCGAGGACGTGTCGGCGATCGTCGCGCGCGAGTCGAGCGCCGGCGGGGACGTAGCCTGCGTCATCCAGTACGGGGGGCAGACGCCGCTCAAGCTCGCGCTGCCGCTCCAGCGGGCGGGCGTGCCCATCCTGGGTACCTCGCCCGACTCGATCGATCTCGCCGAGGACCGGCAGCGATTCGCGAAGCTCCTGTGGGACCTCGGGATTCCGCAAGCGCCGAGCGGCACCGCGACGTCGGAGGCGGAGGCCCGCGCGGTCGCCGAGTCGATCGGCTTCCCGGTCGTCGTGCGCCCGTCGTACGTGCTCGGCGGCCGCGCGATGGCCATCGTGTACGACCAGGCCGGGCTCGACCGCTACATGGGCGGCGCCGTGGATGCGTCGCCCGAGCACCCGGTGCTCGTCGATCGGTTCCTCGAAGACGCCGTCGAGCTGGACGTGGACGCCGTGGCCGACCGCACCGGCGCGGTGGTCATCGGCGGGATCATGGAGCACATCGAGGAGGCGGGCATCCACTCGGGCGACAGCTCGTGCGTCGTGCCGCCCTACAAGGTGTCCGACCGGCAGTTGGCGATCATCCGCGACTACACCCGGCGCGTCGCGCGCGCCCTGGAGGTCGTCGGGCTGATGAACGCGCAGTTCGCGATCAAGGAGGACACGGTCTACGTGCTCGAAGTCAACCCCCGCGCGTCGCGCACGGTGCCGTACCTGTCGAAGGCGACCGGCGTGCCGCTCGCCAAGGTCGCCGCGCGCGTGATGGTGGGGAAGACGCTCGCCGAACAGGGCCTGGTCGAGGACCTCGAGGTGGCGGGCGTGTTCGTCAAGACGCCGGTGTTCCCGTTCGTCCGGTTCCCCGGGGTGGACACCTTGCTCGGGCCCGAGATGAAATCGACCGGCGAGGTCATGGGGGGCGCGCTCAGCTTCGGCACCGCGTTCGCGAAGGCGCAGATCGGCGCCGGCCAACAGCTGCCGACCGAGGGCACCGCGTTCATCAGCGTCAACAACGACGACAAGGCCAACGCGCTCCCTATCGCACGCGATCTGAAAGACCTCGGCTTCGCCCTCGTCGCCACCCGGGGGACCGCCGCCTACCTGCGCGCCCACGGCGTCGACGCCGACGTGGTCTTCAAGATCAACGAGGGTCGGCCGCACGTCGCCGACCTGATCCTCAACGGCCAGATCCACCTCGTCATCAACACGCCGCTCGGCCGCGAGTCGTTTTTCGACGATACGACCGTCCGCCGCGTCGCGATGTTCCACGGCGTTCCCTGCATCACGACGCTCACCGGGGGCGCCGCCGCCGTGAGCGGAATCCGCGCCGTCCGGTCCGAAGGCCTGTCGGTGCGTGCCATCCAGGAATACCACGCAGGAATTGCCGCCGGGCGACCCTGAGCGCCTGGCAGCCACTGCCAGCGCCCGGACGCTCGGCGCCCGGCGGCCGGCCGCCCGGTGAGGCGCGCCGACGCGGCGGACGACCGGTTCCAGGCCGCCCGAACCAGGTCGCGCCGGCCGCGCTGACGCGCGGCGCGACTCCACGCGCGGCCGTGCGTTCCACGGCCCCCGCCTTGCACCGAGCCTCGCATGCGCCATCCGGCGGCGATCGTCGCCGTGTCGCTCCTCGCCGGCGCGGCCGCGGGCGGCGCGTGGCCCGCGCGACCCGCCGCCGCAGCGGCCGGCCTGCTGCCCTTGTCGGCGGCCGCCCTGGCCGCGTTCAGCCGGCGCCGACCGTACGCGCTCGTCGCCGCGGTCTCGGCGTCGAGCGCGCTGTCCGGCTTCACCCTGGCGGCCGACGCGGGACGACGGGCGCTCCGGCCGCCGCTCGTCGTCGCGCTGGCGGCGCATCCCAGGGCGATTGGCGGCGACGCGCCCGTGCTCGTCGAAGGGTGGCTGGGGCGCGATGCCGAGGTCGGCGAGGAGGGCGCGCGCCTCGACCTCTTCGTCGCCGACCTGCTGGCCCCAGGCCCGGCTGGACCGGCGCACGGGCGCGTCCGCCTGTCGGTCCGCGGAGCGCAGGCGCCGGCGGTCGCGCCGACCTGGCGCGCAGGCCGGCGCGTGCGCGTGTGGGCGCTTCTCCGCGAGCCCACCGAGTATCGCAACCCCGGAACCGCGGCGCGATCGGCGGCTTCGGCCGAGCGGGGCGGCGCGCTCGTCGGCTCGGTGAAGAGCGCACGGCTCGTCGAGGTGCTGGCGCGCGGGTCGCCGCCGGCCGAGATCGCCGCGCGGGCCCGCGCCCATGTCCGCCGCGCCATCGCGGCGCACGTCGGCCGCCGCAGCCATCGCGCCGCGGCCATCGTCACCGCCATCCTGATTGGCGATCGCACCGACCTGGACGAGCAGGTGGAGCGACGCCTGCAGGAAGGGGGGACGTATCACGTCATCGCGATCTCGGGCGGCAACATCGCGATACTCGCGGCGCTCGTGCTCGGCGCGCTGCGGCTGGCGGGCGTGACCTGGCGCGCGGCGTCGGCGCTCACGATCGCCGCGCTGGCGGCCTACGCCTACCTGGTCGGCGACGAGGCGTCGGTGGCGCGCGCCACGCTCGTCGCCGCAGTTTACCTGGGCGCGAGAGCGCTCGACCATCGCACGCCGCCGCTCAACGCGCTGGCGGTGGCCGCCGCGGTCCTGGTCGCGATCCGTCCGCTGGTCGTCGCCGACGCCGGGTTCGTGCTGTCGTTCGGCGCGACGCTCGGCATTCTGGCCGGCGTCGTGCACCTGGTCCAGGTGGTGCGCGCGCGACTCGCGCGCCGCGGCTGGCGCCACACCTGGGTTCCGCTGGCGGTGGCGGGACTCGGCGCGGCGACGGTCTGCGCGGAGCTCGCCCTGTTTCCCGTGTCGGCCTACGTCTTCTCCCGCGTCACCTTCGCGGGGCTCGCGCTCAACTTCCTGGCCATTCCGCTCATGACGGTCGCGCAGGTCGCGGGTCTGGCGGTGACCTTCCTGTCTCCGGTGAGCGGCTGGGGAGCGGACCGAGCGGGCGACGTGGCCGCCTGGGCCGCCGACGGGCTGGTGGGGTCGGCGGGACTCGTCGAGCTGGCGCCGTGGCTATCGCACCGGTTGCCGCCGCCGCCGATCTGGCTCGTCGCTGCGTATTACGCGGGCTGGACGGGCTGGTTCGCGCTCGGCCGCCGGCGGCGACCGCGCGTCGCCTCAGCCGTGGTCGCGGCGCTGAGCGGCGCGCTGGTACTGGCCGCGCCACGCGGCCTGGGCGACCCGCCGAGAGCGGGTTGGCTGCGCGTGACATTTCTCGACGTCGGCCAGGGCGACGCGACGCTCGTGCAGTTTCCGGGCGGGCGCTCGCTGCTCGTCGACGCCGGCGGCGCGGCGGGCGGCCGCTTCGACGTCGGCGGCCGCGTGGTGTCTCCCGCGCTCTGGCGCCTCGGCGTCCGGCGGCTGGACTATCTCGCGATCACGCACGCCGATCCCGACCACGTCGGAGGGGCCGGAGCCGTGCTGCGGGACTTTGCGCCGCGCGCCGTCTGGGAGGGCGTCCCCGTGCCGCGCGCCGAGGCGCTGCGCGTCCTCGCGGCCGGCGCCGCCACGGCCGGCGCGGCCTGGCGCGTGGTGCAGACCGGCGACCGGCTGCGGGTCGGTCCCGTGGAGGTCGTCGCGTGGCACCCGCCGCCGCCCGACTGGGAGCGGCAGAAGGTGCGCAACGACGATTCGCTGGTGCTGGAGCTGCGGTGGGGCGGGGTGTCGATCGTGCTGCCGGGCGACGTCGGGCGTGACGTGGAGGGAGCGGTGGCGAGGCGTCTCGATCCCGCGGCGGTTCGTGTCCTGAAGGTGCCGCACCACGGGAGCGCCTCGTCCAGCTCTCCGGCGCTGCTCGAGGCTGCGCGGCCCTGGGCCGCGGTGATCAGCGCCGGTCGCGGGAATCCCTTCGGCCATCCCGCGCCGGCGGTGCTCGGCCGATACCGCGCCATCGGCGCGGGAATCTTCCGCACCGACCGGGACGGCGCCGTGACGGTGGAGACCGACGGGCACGAGGTCCTCTTGAGCACATTCAGTGGCCGTCGGTTTCGCCTGTCACGGTAGCAACCACGAAGCACACGAAGCTCACGAAGGAGGTTCCTGTGTTGAGAGTCTCGACTCCGCTGCCGGCGGACACGGAGGAGATCGTCACGCGCGTGATCAGCAGTGGTTTAGCGGTGCACCGCGCTCTTGGACCTGGGTTTCTCGAATCCATCTATCGACGGGCGCTCTGTCTCGAGATGCACGCGCAGGGGATTCCATTCGAACCCGAAAAGAACATCTGCGTACCGTATCGCGAGTGGCAGATTTCTGGACAACGGGTCGACCTGATTGTCGGCGGGCAGGTAATCGTCGAGATCAAAACGGTCGACCGCCTCGAACGGATTCACGAGGCACAAGTGCTGTCGTATCTCAGGAGCCTGCGCCTTCGCATCGGGTTGTTGATGAATTTCAACGTCCCCTTGTTCAAGGACGGGCTGCGCCGCATCGTGCTGTGACAGGCAGGGCGACGACCAGGCGCCAGCGGCGCCGTGGCGTGGGATCGCGAGGGCAGCCACGAGCGGCCGTTGGTGTCGTGAGCCGTTCGTGGCTGCCCTCGCGATCCCACGCCACCGGCCGGCCCGAGACGGGCCGGCCTGGTCGTCGCCCCGCGGAACTCCAACGGAAGCCCTGGTGGTCCTTCGTGAGCTTCGTGCGCTTCGTGGTTGATTCGCGGACTACGTCGCCTTCAGGCGCTGCCACTCGGCTTCCATCTCCTCGAGCGTCGCGTCGTGGATGTTGCGGCCGCCGGCCAGGAAGCGGCGTTCGAGCTCGGCGAAGCGCACGCTGAACTTCTCGTTGGCCTTCCTGAGCGCCGACTCGGGCTCGATGCCCAGCTTGCGGCACAGGTTGGCGACCGAGAACAGCAGGTCGCCCATCTCCTCCTCGGCGCGCGCGCGGCTCTCGTGACCGATCGCGCGCCGGAACTCGGCGACCTCCTCGTCGATCTTGTCCACGACGTCCTCGGGGCGGGCCCAGTCGAAGCCGACGGCCGCGACGCGCGTCCCGATCTCGAACGCGCGCAACAGCGCGGGCAGGGTCTTCGGCAGGCCAGCGAGCACGGCCCGCGTCTGGCCCGCCTCCACCTGCTCGCGCGCCTTGATCTGCTCCCACTGCTCGACGACCCGAGCGGGCGTGTCGATGGAGGTCGCGGGCGGCGTCTTGCGCGTGCGGCGGCGCGCCGTCGCGGCCCGCGTAGCCGCCTGTCCGAAGACGTGCGGGTGGCGACGAACCAGCTTGTCGGTGATCGCCTCGAGCGAGTCGGCGACGGAGAAGTCACCCTCCTCGGCGCAGATCTGCGCGAGGAAGACGCTCTCGAACAGCAGGTCGCCGATCTCGCCCATCAGCCTGGCGCGGTCGGCGTGGTCGATCGCGTCGAGCACTTCGTACGCCTCCTCCAGCACGAAGCCGCGCAGCGATTCGAGGGTCTGCTCGCGATCCCACGGGCAGCCGTCCGGCGCGCGCAGCCGCTGCATGAGGGCGACGAGCCCGCGGAACCGGCGTGCGGCGCGGTCCGCCTCGCGGGCCTCGCGGCTAAGTGTTGACGCGCGCGCGGCCCGCGCCGGCCTAGCCGCGGCCGGCGACCTCGCCTGCTTCCTGGAAGCGCGTTTGGTCATACGTGTCGATATGCTAGCATTTCGTGGTTATGACGACAGAGTCCGGCCCGCAGGTGACCTTTGCCTCGTTCGTCGTGTCGCTCGCGACGACGGCCGCCGTGCACTTCGGCGACGTCAGCGACCCGAGCACCGGCGAGAAGATCCCGCCCAACCTCGAGGGCGCCCAGCAGATGATCGACATCCTGGGCATCCTGCAGGAGAAGACGCGCGGCAACCTGACGCACGAGGAATCCGCGATCCTCGAGAACGTCCTCTACGAGCTGCGACTCCGGTACGTCGACGTGGAGCGGGAGTCGAGCGGAACGCGCATCATCACGCCGTAGCCCGAAGCCCACAGGCCGATCATCTCCGCATGCGCATCACGATTCTCGGCAGTGGCACCTCGCACGGCGTGCCGATGATCGGCTGCGCGTGCGCGACCTGCCGCTCGGACGATCCGCGCGACCGGCGGTGGCGTCCCTCGATTCTCGTGGAGGGAGACGATGGCTCGCAGGTGCTGGTGGACACGTCGACCGATCTCCGGGCGCAGGCGCTGCGCTTCGGCATGACGCGACTCGACGCCATCCTGTTCACGCACAGCCACGCCGACCACGTCCTCGGCCTCGACGAGGTCCGCCGGTTCAACGTGCTCCAGCGCGAGCCGATCTCCTGCTACGGCGACGCCGGGACCCTCGCCGACATCCGGCGGGCGTTCCGCTACGTCTTCGACGAGCGGTCGTCACGCGGTGGCGGCGTGCCACAGCTCCGGACGTTCCCCCTCGCGGGACCCTTCTGCCTGGGACGCCAGCTCGTCGTCCCGGTGCCCATCGAGCACGGCGCGCACCTGATCCTCGGCTACCGGTTCGGGCCGTTCGCGTACCTGACCGACTGCAGCGGCATTCCCGACGCGTCGTGGCCGCTGCTCGACGGCGTCGACATCCTCGTGCTCGACGCGCTGCGCGACCGGCCGCACCCGACGCACTTCACCATCGCCCAGGCCGTGGAGGCGGCCGAGCGCATCGGCGCGCGCGCGACCTGGTTCACGCACATCTGCCACGACCTGCCGCACGCAGCGACCTGCGCGCGGCTGCCGGCGGGAATCGAGCTGGCATATGATGGGCTGGTGCTGGACATCTGACGGGTGAACCCGAGAACCCGCGAGCCAGAGAGCCGGCGAACCGACTGGGGTGAACGTCCAGGTGGACATCGTCTATTTCCCAGACGACGCGCGTCCGCAGAGCTGGCACCAGCCCGTGCTGGCGCTGGGCAACTTCGACGGCCTGCACCGCGGGCACATGAAGATCGTGGACCGCGTGCGCCGGCGGGCCGGCGAGCGCGGCGGCGCGCCCGTGGCGATGACGTTCGACCCGCATCCGCCACGGATCGTGCGGCCCGACAAGGCGCCGCCGCTCCTGATGACCCCGGCCCAGCGACTCGAAGCGTTCGCCCGCTCCGGCATGCAGGGCGTCGCCGTGATCCGCTTTTCGGCCGAGATGTCCCGGTGGGAGCCGGAGGAATTCGTCCGCCGGGTCCTCGTCGAGTGGCTCCGTACCGTGGAGGTCTGGGTCGGCGCCAACTTCCTCTTCGGCCACGACCGCACCGGCAACTTCAGCCTGCTCCGGTCGCTCGGCGCGCGGTACGGCTTCCGTGCCGAGAAGATCGACCCGGTCCGCTACAAGGATTTCGTTGTCAGCAGCACCCGGATCCGGCGGCTCGTGGCCGAGGGTCGGGTGGACGAGGCGGGTGCTCTGCTCGGTCACCACTACTTCGTGGACGGCGTCGTCGTCGAAGGCGACCGTCGCGGCCGGACGATCGGGTTTCCGACGGCGAACCTGGAGGTCGAGAACGAGCTGCTGCCGCCGCGCGGCGTCTACGCGACGCTGGCGACGGTCGACGGGCAGGCGGTGCCGTCGGTGACCAACATCGGGCAGCGGCCGACGTTCGGCGACGCCGGCCGGGACGTGGTGGAAGCGCACCTGCTGGACGTGCAGCGGGATCTCTACGGGGAACGGCTGCGACTGGCGTTCCTGCAGCGGATGCGGGACGAGCGGCCGTTTGCCGACGTGGACGCGCTGCGGGAGCAGATCGAGGCCGACATCCGACACGCCCGGCGGCTGTTCGACCGCATTTCGCTGTAGAATCAGACGATGGCCGACGCGCACCCCGGGGGCGCCGACGTGCCGCTGACCCTGCGGCTGTCCGTTCCCGTCACTGCGGGGTTCCGCGCCATCGGCACCGCCCTGGCGGGAAAGTTCGCCAGGGCGTCGGGCTTCAGCGAGGAGGACGCGACCCGGATCGAGCGGGACGTGGCGCGGGCCGCGGATCGGACGGCCGGGGCCGCCCGCGACGGCGCCAACCTCGACATCGAGCTGACGCGCGGCGATGCCGGCGACCTGGAGATCAGCATCCGATGCGCGGGGGGCGAGCCCGCGATGGTGCGGGTCGCCCGCAGCTCCTAGCCGGAGATCCACGACTCGACACCTGACCGCGTGCGCGACCCGCCGATGCGCCTCTACAACACCCTCAGCCGCCAGGTCGAAGACTTCACGCCCTCGCAGGGCAACGTCGTACGGATGTATACCTGCGGGCTGACCGTCTACGCGCGCGGCCACATCGGCAACTTCCGGACGTTCACCTGCCTCGATGTCCTGCGCCGCACGCTGCGGTACCAGGAGGGCTTCGAGGTGCGCCAGGTGATGAACTTCACCGACGTGGACGACCGGACCATCGCCGAGTCGGAGAAGGCGGGGGTGCCGCTGCGCGAGTACACCGACCGCTACATCGCGGCGTTCTTCGAGGACGCGGCGACCCTGACGCTCGAGCCGGTCGAGGAGATGCCGCGCGCCACCGACGAGGTCAACCTGCGCGCGATGGCCGACATGATCGCAGAGCTCGGCGCGAACGGCCATACCTACCACAGCGATGGCTCGATCTACTTCAAGATTTCGACGCTGCCCCAGTACGGGCGGCTCTCGCGGCTGGACGTCGAGGGCATCCAGGCGGGCGCGCGCGTGGACACCGACAAGTACGCCAAGGAGGACGCCCGCGATTTCGTGCTCTGGAAGGCGACCCGGCCCGGCGAGCCGACCTGGGACTACGGCACGGGTCCCGGCCGGCCGGGCTGGCACATCGAGTGCTCCGCGATGGCGCTGCGGCTGCTCGGCGCGCCGCCGATCGATCTGCACGCGGGCGGCGTCGACCTGATCTTCCCGCACCACGAAAACGAGATCGCGCAGAGCGAGGGCGCGACCCGCACGACCTTCTCCCGTTTCTGGATGCACGTCGAGTTCCTGAACCTCGCCCACGAGAAGATGTCGAAGTCGCTCGGCAACATCTTCACGGTGCCCGACGTCCTCGAGCGCGGCTACCGGGCGTCGGCGCTCCGGTATCTGTTCCTCTCGGTGCACTACCGCAAGCAGCTCAGGTTCACCTGGGAGAGCCTCGACCAGGCCGAGGAGGCGCTGACGCGGCTGATGGACTTCCTCGCGCGGCTCGACACGGTGACCGGCCCCGACGCGCACCCGGCCATCGCGGCGCGGGTGGCGCAGGCCGAGCGCGAGTTCGCCGAGTGGATGGCCGAGGACCTCAACACGGCGGGCGCGCTCGGCGTCATGTTCGAGCTGGTGCGGGCCATGAACGCCGCGATCGACGCCGGCGAGGCCGGCGCGCCCGACGCCGTGGTGATCCGCGAGTCGTTCGACCAGTTCGACCGCGTGCTCGGGTTCATCGCGCTGCGCCGCGCCGAGGAGGCGAAGCCGCCCGTGCCCGTCGGGGAGATCGAGCGGCGCATCGAGGCGCGCCGGCTCGCACGGCGCGACCGCGACTTCGCCGCCGCCGACCGCGTCCGCGCCGAGCTCGAGGCGGACGGCATCCTGCTGGAGGATTCCCCGACCGGGACGAGATGGAAACGAAAATGAAGGCCCCAGGCTCCAGGCATCAGGCCGCAGGCTTCGGCACGATCGCTCGCGCGGTCTCGTCCCGAGCCTGTAGTCCGCAGCCTGTAGCCGGTAGCCCGTAGCCGGTAGCCCGTATTCATTCTCCACACACTCATGACCATGAACGCACCTGACATCAAAACGCCGCTGCCCGGCCCGAAAGCCAAAGCGCTCATCGAGCGGGACGCCCGCGCGGTGTCCCCCTCGTACACCCGGCCCTATCCGCTGGCGATGGCCCGCGGAGAGGGCGCCGTCGTCGAGGACGTCGACGGCAACCGGTTCCTCGATTTCGCGGCCGGCATCGCCGTGTCGTCCACGGGCCACTCGCACCCGGACGTGGTCAAGGCCATCGTCGAGCAGGCGCAGAAGTTCCTGCACATGTCCGGGACCGACTTCTACTACGAGCCGCAGGTCCGGCTGGCCGAGGTCATGGGCGACATCGTGCCGATCGACGGACCGGTGCGCTCGTTCTTCGGCAACTCGGGCGCCGAGGCGGTCGAGGCGGCCCTGAAGCTCGCGCGCTACCAGAGCGGCCGCCAGTACGTCATCGCCTTCCTGGGCGGGTTCCACGGCCGGACGATGGGCGCGCTGGCCGCGACCGCGAGCAAGGCGATCCAGCGGCGCGGGTTCGGCCCGCTGATGCCCGGCGTCCACCACGCGCCGTACGCGACCTGCTACCGGTGTCCCGTCAACCTGAAGCCCGACACGTGCGCCGCCGAGTGCCTCGGGTTCCTCGAGGACCAGATCTTCGTCCACCTGGTCTCGCCCGACGAGGTGGGCGCGATTCTCGTCGAGCCGATCCAGGGCGAGGGCGGGTACCTGGTGCCACCCCAGCAGTTCATCGACCGGCTGCAGGCGATCGCCGGCCGCCACGGCATCTTCCTGATTGCCGACGAGGTGCAGTCGGGCATGGGCCGCACGGGGAAGATGTTCGCCTGCGAGCACTTCGGCCTCGAGGCGGACATCGTCGCGGTCGCCAAGGGAATCGCGTCGGGGATGCCACTCGGCATCACGTCGGCGAAGTCGGACGTCATGACGTGGCCGCCCGGATCGCACGCCAGCACGTTCGGGGGCAATCCCGTGTCGTGCGCGGCCGCGCTCGCGACCATCACGCTCCTGCAGGACGCGCTGGTCGCCAACGCCGCCGCCGTGGGGGCGCACCTCATGGACGGGCTGCGGGAGCTGCAGACGAAGCACGCCCTGATCGGCGACGTGCGCGGGCGGGGCCTGATGATCGGGATCGAGCTGGTTCGCGACCGGCAGACGAAGGAGCGCGCGATCGCGGAGCGCGACGCCGTCGTCGCCGCGATGTTCCGCCGCGGCGTCCTCGTGCTCGGCGCGGGCAAGAACGCCATCCGGCTCTCGCCGCCGCTCGTCATCACGAAGGCGCAGGCCGACATCGTGCTGAGACTGCTGGACGAGGCGCTGGGGGAGGTCGGGGGGGCCGGACGCTGAGCCTGGCTTTCGTTTCAGTGCCTGGTGCTAGGTGCTTCGTGCTTGGTGCGTGCCTGGTGCCTGGTGCTTGGTTCGTGCCTGGTGCCGGGTGCGTGCCCGCAGACTGCACGCTGCGCTTCAGTCACCGCCGGTGAACGGACCTCATGGGATGTCGAGGCGCTTCGCGCCCGGCACCAGAGCACCAAGCACGCACCAAGCACCACGAACCAAGCACCAAGCACCGGGAGTTGAGCGGTTCCGCGCCTAGTCCCCCATGTGCACGACCTGCATCACCTCTTCGAGCGACGTCACGCCGTCGAGGAGGAGGCGGGTGGCGTAGGCCTTGAGGTCCACCATGCCGTGGCGGACGGCGCACGCGTGGATCTCCTCGGTGAGCGCCTGCTTCGCGACCATGGCGCGCAGCTCGGCGTTGATCTTCATCACCTCGTAGATGCCCACCCGGCCGCGGACGCCGCGGCCGGCGCACGCCGGGCACCCCTTGCCCCGGTGGAGCGTCACGCCGGGGTCGAGCCCCAGGAAGGCGCAGGCCGCCTCGTCCGCCTCGTACGGCTCCCGGCAGTGGTCGCAGAGCCGGCGCGCGAGCCGCTGGGCGACGACGCCAAGCGTGGAAGTCGAGACCAGGAACGGCTCGATGCCCATGTCCGCCAGGCGGACGAACGCCGCGGCGGCGCTGTTGGTGTGGAGCGTGGTGAAGACGAGGTGGCCCGTGAGCGCCGCCTCGACCGCGGTTCGCGCCGTCTCCTTGTCGCGCGTCTCGCCGACGAGCAGCACGTCCGGATCCTGCCGCAGGAACGCCCGCAGCACCGTCGCGAAGTCGAGACCGATGTCGGCGTGCACCTGGATCTGCGTCACGCCCGGCAGGTCGTACTCGATCGGGTCCTCGACGGTGGAGATGTTGATGTCGGGCGCGTTGATCTCCGCCAGCGCCGAGTAGAGCGTGGTCGTCTTGCCCGACCCGGTCGGCCCGGTGACGTAGATGATGCCGTGCGGTTCCTCGATCAGGCCGCGCACCAGCGCGAGCGTCGGCGCGTGGCTGATGAGCGCGTCCAGCCCCAGGCGCGTGTTGGAGCGGTCGAGGATGCGCATGCACACCTTCTCGCCCCACTTGCCAGGCACCGTGGACACACGGAAGTCGATCGGGCGCCCCTCCATCGACACGCTGATGCGGCCGTCCTGGGGCAGGCGCTTCTCGGCGATGTCCAGCTTGCTGAGGATCTTCATTCTCGACACGAGCCCGAGCTGGACCTTCTTCGGGAGCTTCTGGACGACCTGCAGCGCGCCGTCCACACGGAAGCGGACCGTCAGATCCTGCTCCATGGGCTCGATGTGGATGTCGCTCGCGCGCTGCTGGATCGCGAGCCCCAGGATCGAGTTGGCCAGCCGGACGATGGGCGCCTCCGATGAGGCGCTCATGAGGTCGGTCGTGGAACCGGCCGTGGCTTCCTCTTCCACCATCTGCAGCTCGCGGACGATCTCGGACTGCAACAGGTCCATCACCTCGGCGTAGGAGGGGGCCGCCGCGGCCTGCGGCTGGGCCGACGCCGGCCGGCGCGGCGCTTCGTTCTTCGCCTGCTCCTTCTCCAGGAGCGGCTGGACCGTCTCCTTCATGAACTTCCGGAAGTCCTCCTCGTTGATCGCCACCGGCTCGATCACGATGCCCTTCAGCACGCGGCGGACATCGTCGAGCGCCAGCACGTTCGCCGGGTTCGTCATGGCGAGCGTCAGCCGGTTGTTGGCGAACGAGACCGGCACGATCTGGTGCTGTGTCATCACCGCAACCGGCAGCAGCGTCAGGACGCGCGGGTCCACCTGCGCCTTCGTCAGGCTGAGGAAGTCGATGCCGACGCGCTGGTTCGCCTGGTGGAGCCGCTCGGCGAGCGTGGCGGTCATCGCCAGGGCGATCCGGGGCCGGTGGGTGAGCAGCGCGTGCAGCTCCTGCTGGCCGAGCGTCACGCAGCGCGTCGGCTGCAGCGTGACCACCGTGGCGCTGCGCGGCTGGCCCGTCAGGAGCGCCATCTCGCCGAACGCCTGCCCGGGCCCGAGCTCGGTGAGCTGGAACTCGATGCCGGTGCTCGCGTCGCGCTTGCGAACCGACACCTCGCCCTCGAGGATGATGTACATCGTGTCGCCGGTCGCCCCCTCGCGGACGATGGCGGTCTGGGGCGCGAAGTCGGCCGTCTGCAGTCGATCCTCGACCTGTTTGCACTCGGCCGCCGAGAGCGAGCCGAACAGCGGCACCCGCTGGAGGAAGTGGTCCATGTGAAGCGGATTATACGTCCCGGGGTCGGGGGCTCATGAAATGTCCACGGAATGCCCGCGGAATGGCCGACGGAATGGCCGCGAAATGTTCGGACTGACACAGGCGCCCGTGGCACAGGCCTTCAGGCCTGTGCCTGGCTCGACTCTTGCCTCAGCTGGCGATGTGCCTGACGACGATCGCCAGTCGCTGGGAAAACGAGGCGAGGATCTGGCCTGTCGCGAGCTCGAGCGCCGCGGGTACGCAGTTCTTGCCCGCCGCTACCGGACGCGGCTTGGCGAAATCGACCTCATCGCGCTCGATGGCGAGACCGTCGTGTTCGTCGAGGTCAAGGCGCGACGCGGCCGCGCGTTCGGGCGCGCCGGGGAGGCGGTGGGGCCGCGCAAGCAGCGACGGATCGCGCAGATCGCCGCTGACTTCCTCACCAGGCGCTGCTGGGGGGGACGGCCGTGCCGTTTCGACGTCGTGGAGGTCGAGTTCTCGGACCGGCGCACGCACGCGACCGTCTATCCGGGCGCGTTCGGGGCGCCCTGGTAGCCCGGCGCGCGCGGTCGAGGACGCGCGCGATCTTGCTGCCCGCTCGGCGCTGTGGTACGCTTTAACGCTCTGGAACGGCGGGGGTTGTCCTCCGTCGGCGAGGCGAGCCGTGCTTGCACGGCTCGGCCGCGCACAGCGCGGCCCGCGAGGGAGCGGTGCGGGGCGACGGGGCCCCGCGAGCGACCGAGCCGGGGCGTGGGGCGGAGCCCCACGTTACGTTAGGGCGGGAATAACTCAGTGGTAGAGTGCGACCTTGCCAAGGTCGAAGTCGCGGGTTCGAATCCCGTTTCCCGCTCCATTGTTTGGATCGTCGGGGACCCCTGCACCCCGACTGGCGCGCTCGCTGGCGGGGGCCCAACGCCCCGCGCCGCTCGCGCGCTTGGGGGGAATCGTCGGGGGCCCCTGCCCTTCGGCGAAGCTCAGGGCACCCCGAGCCCTGTCGAGGGGTGCACCCCAACTAGCGCGTTCGCGTCGCGGGGGCCCATACGCCCCGCGCCGCTCCGCTTGGCGCGCCGAAGCGGCGCTCGGTAGCAGGCCGCGAAGGCGGCCGCTCGGTCAACCTTATGTTGCACGTTCGCCGCATGTTGCACGTTCGCCGCGAGGCGGTGTGGAGCAGCAAGGCCCTGACGTCCTGTCGGGCCTGTCCGTGTCGCGCGGGGCACTAGCCCCGCGGGTCCCGCGCCCAGCGCGGGATGCCGCCTGAGCCGAAGACCACTTCCCAGGCTCAGTCAGTCGGAGTCCGTCGTTCTTCCAGGGGCGCCGTCGCCAAGTGGTAAGGCAGAGGTCTGCAAAACCTCCATCCCCGGTTCAAATCCGGGCGGCGCCTCCAACTTTTCTTAGAGAATTCGGTGGTTTTGTCAGTCGGCCAATCGCCCGGCACGCCGAAACCTAGCTTAACTCTAGCTTACGCACACGACGGCGGCCGGAGGTGCTGTAGGTGTCGAGGTCGGATCCACACGCGGCGCGCCGACTAACTCACGTGGCGAGATCCTTGCATGTGCTGGCAGACGGAGGATTTCCATGACGGATCACTACTCGATCTGGGTCCAGGCCGACGCCCGCTACGGCACGCGCATCTGCATAGGGAACGACAGCGGAGATGGGATCGCGCTGCCACTCGATCGCGAGCCCTTCGACTGGTGGGTGGTCGAATCGGCAGATCAGCGCCGTTCGCTGCAGCCTATGGGCACGGCGGCGTCCAACCGCGCGGCAGTGTCGCGCAGGTCGGCGGGCGAGACGATGTTGTAACGCTCGAACACTCCGTCTCCTCGTGTCAGACATGGCCCCCGCCAGCACGCGAAGCACTGGACGAATGCCTTAATCTCCTCCTTTCTTCAGCTCCTTCGTATACAGATATGCCGCAAAAAACACCAGCGCTCCAATCACGAACGTCCAAGGTATGTGTATATCCGCGGAGACATAAGTGGAATCCTCGTAGACCGTCCACGCGAACAGGCAAACAGCCAAGAGCATGACCCAACTTGCGCTGCTGGTGGGCCACCATCGGCCTTTGGGGGGCATCAGAGATCTCACTTTCGGAATGTGTACCTGCGCATCGCTTTGGTGCCAGGGCGCACAAGTCACAATATGCTGCCGCGTAATGTACTACAAGAGGGCCATGCACATAGCGTCGGTCACCCATCCGCGGAACCCGCCCGATTGTTGCTTACCCCGGCAGCGTACCGCGTTGTTGGGTATCGGTATCGCAGACAAACCGGGCGTGAGTGGACACCGCCGCCTCGTGTCCGCTTTGTGCGACGGCGGTGGGGCAATGAGGGGACAAGAATCAAGGAGGATGACCATGAAGATCGACCGCTGGGAAGTCAAGGTAGTAGCAGACCGCAAGTTCCTGGTGTTCAACCTGGCGCGGATGCACGAAGCACTGGTCCTGGACCTCGACCGCCTGCTCTGGCGCCGGTGGGGTTCGCTGGAGTATCTGTAGCGGGGGGAGTCTAAGGAATCTTGGGCTGCTAAAGGAGTCGCTGACTAAATGAAGCCCGTGCATTGGTATGTTGGCGTCTGTCTCCTTGCCATGACGATTCTGGGGCATGCCTTGTTGCCTCGATACGAGATTCACTTTGCTGAGAACTACGCCGGCGTTTGGCGGATTGACCGGTGGGCTGGCACTGTCGAACTTGGGGGTTCTAACTCGCACTGGCTGCACCTCCCCTAGCGACAAGCCAGCGGCATGGCGTTAGCCCACTGTGATGAGGAAGGCCATGCTCGAAACCCAAAAGGACCTTGCCGGTTTGGCTTCCTTGCTGACAACACTTGGCTACGTTCTCGTGATACTTGGAGCCTGGTTGCTGTATCGAAACGCCCCGATGGACTTGGGAGGGCGGGAGACACTCAAGGTCCCAATATTCCGTGGATCATTGAGTGAGGCAGGCGAACGAGAAGGGGAGGGGATCCGATCCCGCGCGAGCTGGAGTCGGTATGGCTTCATGCCCTTGCTAGTCGGGTCGTTCCTACAACTTCTGGGCTACTGGATTCCGCAGGACTAAAGAAGGCCCTGCGGAGCACCGGGGCCGGCCGATGCTCCGTAGGCCTTAGCACTACTTTGTCAGATTCAATGATTCGTACATCGTGATCCAAAACTTCGTACTGTACTTTTGGGATCGTACTCCTTACGATTTGGCGCGTGGATGCGCGCGGTGCGCGAGCGCTGCTGGATC
>Ga0326597_10000815_pt1 | contig 53183 bp, 51 predicted proteins | sample RVTome_12_FD_203789 | JGI IMG/M metagenome (GOLD analysis project Ga0326597, IMG submission 203789) | Soil microbial communities from uranium-contaminated site in the Upper Colorado River Basin, Wyoming, United States - RVT100D185 | ecosystem: Environmental > Terrestrial > Soil > Contaminated >... | reverse complement strand
AAAGAGGGCGCAGCAAGCAGCGCCCCTACCAAATTACAACGGATTTCCTATGTGGTCGGGTATTCGCCGGCGTCGAAAACCTCCCCAACGTCCACCGTGAAGCCCGCCAGATGCTTGGACACCGCCCGTTCCGAGCGACCGAACACGCCGAACGCGATGTACTCGGCGCCCTCAAGGACGAGCACGGTGATGGTGTCGATCAGTGGGTTGACGATCCAGTACTCGGGGATGCCGGCGGCGGCGTAGTCGTGTGGCTTCGTCTCGAGATCGCGCTTGGGGTCATCCGGGCTCACGATCTCCACGACCAGATCCGCGCCTAGCCAGTACGCGTCCTGAAAGCGCGGATGTGCCCCGTCGAACAGCATGAGGATGTCCGGTTCGCGGAACGTGCCGGGCCGCACTTTGAGGCGCAGCGGCGCGACGAGCACAAGGCCACCGCCGACCGCCTCCTTGAAGCGCTCGTACAGCCACAAGAGGATGATCTAGTGTCGGCTGGTCGGCATTGGCACGACTTCGATCACGCCGTCGGCAAGCTCGATCAGATGGTTGAACTGGTCGGTCAGCCGGAGGTACTGCGCCACTGTCCACAGGCCTTGGAGCGGGAGCAGGCTGATCTCGACGCCATCGGCCGGCCGCACGAGCTTCAGCTGGAGATCTGGGACGCCAACTGCCATGGTCCAACTCCTCGCGACTTGGGAGCACAGCGTTGCGCGGTTCCCGAGTAGCCAAGGATGTGCCTGGCCCCCAAGGACGGCAATCGTCGCCGCACGGACGATAAAACGCGCGCCTGAAGCTGGCCGTCGAGTCGAGAGGCTCGCGGCGACGATAGGCCCGCCCTGACGCCCCCCGCGAGCGCCCTCCCGACCGGCCGAAGCCGCCGCCGACACCTCGCATAACGCCCCTGCGCCAAGCGCGTTTCCGTATCCTTAGGGCCGGCGATTCGATCGACATGCCCTTTGAGCCCCGCCGGATAGACTCGAGCTTGCGGCCGGCCGGTTGCTGCGCCAGGATTGCGGCCGTGCCTTCAGGAGATCCCCCATGCACCCTGCCCATCGTAACGCACCGTTGACGCTGGTCTGCGCCTTGGCTCTCTCCGCCGCCTCCGCCCCAGCTCTCGCTTCGGCCGCAGTGGCGTCCACGCGCATCGCGCTGGGCTCGCCTCAAGCCTGCGACGGCACCGCCGCCGTGGCCATCGGCCAGGCGTTCCCGCTGCGCATCGCCATCGGCGCAGGTGCCGACGCGGACCGTGCGCGCGATGGTCACGACGCCGACCCGGTCCGCCTCGACCTCCACGCCGTCGACCCGACCGGCCGCGTCCACGTGCTGGCACAGGGCGCGCGCGCACTTGTCGGCCTGACCTACGCGCTGGACGTGCCCGTCGACGGTGCGCCCGGGGCGTGGTCCCTGACGGCTCGAACGGCAGAGAGCCAGTCGACCTGCACCTTCACCGCAGTGCCCGCCGCCGGACCCCGCCTGGAGGCGCCCAGCGAGGTCGTCCTTACCGCGCCATCGAGCAGCGCACTTGCGCCCGCGGTCGAGCCCATGGCAGGCGACGATGACGATCCTGAGGGCGCGGTCTCGAGCACGGCCGTCGACGACACCGCGGCGAGCAGTACAGACGCACCGGCGGGCACGACCCGCGCCCCGGTCCGCCGCGCCGTCACCCTCCACAACCGCGGCGACGCGCCGCTGGCCATCCGCACCATCGCCATTGCGGGCGGCGGGCGCTCGCCGTTTGCCGCCCTGCAGGATGCGCCGCTGCCCATGGTCATCCCCGCCGGCGGCGCGCGCGACGTCCTGCTCAGCTTCCGGCCGCCGGCCTCCGGCGCCGCCAGCGACGTCCTGGTCCTGCGCACCGACGACCCCGAGCACTCGGCCGTGGGCATTCCCTTGCTCGGCTGGGCCGCGGGTGCACAGCCCTTGACCCCCGTCGTGGCCACGGCGCGCGGCTGTCGCGAGGAGGGCGCGCTGCCCGTGTGGTTTGTGGGCGAGCCCATCGGGGCACGCCTGCAGGTGATCGGCGACCGTGCGGACGACGGGGCCGCGCGCGGCGCCGGCTCGGGCGCGCTGTCGGCTCGGGCGCGCGTTGCCGCGGTCCTGCGCGACGGGACGCGGACGGCGACGATGCTCCGCCTGCCGCGCATCGGCGCCGCCCGCGCGTCCGACGCGACCGGGCGCGGGGTCGAGGCCCCGACGGCCGAGAGCGCGCGCATCGTGGTCGCTTCCATCGACCTCCAGGCGCTGGTGGCGGAGCTGGAAGCGCCGGGCCGAACGGCGGTGGACACGTGCAGCGTCCTCGTCGCGGCGCCGGTCAGCCGCGTCGCCGGTCACGTCAACGCGCCCGATGGGCCGACGGCTGTCGGCGGGCTCACGGCCGTGCTGAGCGGACCCGAGCCTCAATCCACCCGCACCGACGCCGCAGGCGCGTTCGCGTTCGATATCGCGCAGCCGGGCGAACACGTCGTCACCATCATGCCCCCGGCGGGACGTAGCGCCGCCAAGGCACGCTTCACGATCGACCAAGCCGGCGCCTCCGTCGCCCCGCTGACCCTCGACCTCGTCGAATCCGCCGAGCGCGTCGAGCTCGTCAAGTCCGCCGAGCGCGCCGACCTCGTCCCTCCCGCGGATCCTGCCTTCGACGTCGAAGGCGCCGCCACGGCCCCCGACCAGCAGCCCGCGTGCAGCGCGGCCATCAGCCCGCGCGACGGGGTCGTCAACGTCGGCCAGACGATGACGTTCCGCGCCACCGCCAGCCCCACGCGCGGCACGTACACGTACCGCTGGACCATCGAGGGCGAGGTGATCCGCGACTACAGCGAGGGCAGCGCCGCCCCGTGGCGCACGATGCCCCTGGTCCCCGCCAACCTCGCTGACCGCACCGTCTCGTTCCTGTGGCGACCCGACGACAGCCAGCGCTACCCGCGCAACGACGGCCCCGTGGCGCGGCGCGTCCGGGTCGACGTCTCGGACGGCCGCGGCGGGGCGTGCAGCGACCAGGTCACGCTCCAGGTCGAGCGCAACGAGACCGCCTCCACGCGGCAGGCCGAGGACTGGTACACCAGCAACCACCAGCGCTTCATCACGCGCGAGCACACGCTGTGGCACGACCGCTACCCGTTCGACGCGCCGTTCTACGACGGCACGATCTTCTTCGACTTCCATGCTCAGTTCGTGGACCGCTTCGACCGCTGGCGCGCCGAGTTCGGCTACCCGCCGATCGGCATCTGGGATCCCGCCATGCCCATCCCCGCCGGCATCGACATCGAGCACCGCCCGCGCAGCGCCAGCTACGCCGGGCAGCCGCGACCCGGGTGGGCGACGCTCTCCGGCGGCGGGCCGCGGGGCTGGAACCTCATGCCGTGCGACTGGACCCGCGGCGGCCAGCGCATCCTGGCCGACTTCCCGCGGGACCGCCGGCTGCTCGGCTGCGCGGTGACCGAGACGTGGCACAACAACGTCCACCTCATCCTGGGCGGCGACATGCAGGATCCGCCCACGTCGCCGCGCGATCCCGTCTTCTGGCGTTGGCACCGCTACGTCGAGCTGGTGTCGCGCGACCGGCTGTCGCTCTGGCAGGCGGAGCTTGCGGCCGACGGCGTCCTCCCAGCGCCGTCGGCCGAGCGCCCGTTTGCGCCGCCGCAGCCCGCCGTGGTCTACCAGGTCCCGTTCCGCCTCTACGACTTCGTCACCAGCCTCGAAGCCATCGAGGTGACCTTTGACGCGCCGGTCACGGGCGTCGCCGCGGGTGCGCTGAGCGTCGGGGGCGTGCCGGCTACGTTTGTTTCCGGCGCCGGCGCGGGACCGTACCGCTTCATCGGGCATGGCGCGCCGGTGGGCGCGACGAGGGTGCGCTTGGACGGCCGCGCGATCCGGAGCGCGGAAGGCGCCGTGGCGCTGGACGCCGAGTGGACGCAGACCGTGCTGCTCGTCGACGAAGATCTGGACGGCGACGGCCTCACCAACGGCGAGGAGATCCACGTCGTCCTCTCGCGGCCCGACGTTGCCGACTCCGACGGCGACGGCCTGTCCGACGCCGCGGAGTGGGGCCTCCACGACACGCTCCCGCGCTGGCGCGACTCGGACGGCGACGGCGCCTCGGACGGCTGCGAGGTGGCTGCGGGGAGCGGCCCGAACGACGCGGCGGATCAGGCCGCCGGCTGCGCGCCGGAGCCGGTGTGGTTGTGCAGCGCGCCGTGAGCGGTGTTAGGCGCCAGCCCCCACCGGGCTGAGCAACCACACCCCGCCGCGCCGCCGCCGCCCCGGCCTCCAGGTTGCCCAGCGCGTCGACGAGGCCGTAGCCCAGCGCCTGGCGGCCCGTCCACACCCGCCCGCCGCCGAGCGCGCGCACCGCGTCCTGTGCCATCATGTGGTGGGCCGGCGTGGCCACGTAAGAGCCTCCCGAGCCGTCTGCAGCGCGGCGCCCGCACTTCGTTCTCGTGCACGATCTTTCGCGGTAAGACACTGTGGTACCCTGCATCGACGCCGACTCCAATTCAGGCGTGCGCGCTTCGTGGACACAGTGCAGGCGCGAAAGGCGGGGCGACGCGGTGCGCTAGAGTAGAGCCACCGTGACCCCTGCTGCCGCGCTTAGGATCTGCCATGGACAAGCTGGAACTGGAACAGGCCCTCTACGAGCTGGATGCTCAGCTCGAATCAGGCGCGGACCTGATCGTTGTCGGCGGTGCGGCGATGATCTTGTGGTATGGGGCGCTCCGAGCCACGCGCGACGTGGACGTCATCCCACTGCGTGGCGATCTAGGGGCGCTGAGAGCAGCCGTGGCGAAGGTCGCCGTCGCCCACGACTGGCCGGACAACTGGGTCAGCGACGCGGCGAAGGGCTTTGCCGACATCCTGACCGATGACTTCTACACTAGGTTGACGGTGCTTCCGCTCAAGACGCACCGCCTTCGCCTATACGTTCTGGGGCGAGCGGACCTTGCCGCCCTGAAGATCGTCGCGCTGCGCGAACAGGATCTGGAGGACCTGGACCTCTTGCTCGGGGACCTGCAGCAGGCGGATCGAGCGCTGCTCATTCGCACCGCGGATCACGTCGCCCGCTTCCGGCCCGACTGGGCCCAGCGTATCCTGTACTTTCTGGAGGAGCGACGATGACGAGTGTCCTAACGGAGCTGTTCGAGGACTGGCACCGCGTGGGTGGGGCGGTGCTCCTGGCATCTCGTCCGCAGGAGGGCGAACTGCCGGAGGCCGAGTTGCTTGCTGCAAGAAGCACGGCCCACTGTCGCGAGTCCAGCCGCCTCATGTGGGTCGTCCTGGGTTGGTTGGAAGAGAACGTCGACCGCGTCGATTCCGACCTGCTGATGCGAGCGACGGCCGATGTGGGAGACCTGAGCGTGCTGGGCCTTATCGCCGACATGGCGAACGAGCGGCGAGACCATCCGATTCTCCAGCGCATCATGGCCGCGTGTAAGCCCAACCCTGGGCTTGAGATCTTCTTCCATCGAGTTGCACGCAGCGCAACGGCCGCCCGACTCACCGAAGCGAGGACGAACGACATCTACCGACGATGGAACTATCTGGGATGGGAGATCGAGCATATTGGGCGTCCGGACAAGGCGCCGCTCGACACGGTGCCAGCCTGAGGATCGCCTTGTGAGCACGCCCCTCCCCACCGGCACCGTCGTGTTCCTCTTCACGGACATCGCCGGCTTGACCGCCCGCTGTCAAGCCGCAGGCGCCCTGGCAGCCGTCATCGACGCCCGGCGCGCGCTCCACGCCGCGCTCTTGGGCTAAGCGCCTTCCATAACCCGACCACTGCGCTACCCGCCAGCCCCCACCGGGCTGAGCAACCACACCCCGCCGCGCCCGAGCAGCGCCGCGTCGTCGGCGGCGTCCAGGACGGCCTCGATGGCCGCCGTGGCCGGCACCAGCGCCGCCACGGCCGCCCGCGCCGCGCCCGCGGCAGCCGTGGCGGCCGCCTGGGGGCCGAGCGGCTTTCGCCCCGCATGCGCGGCGACCAGCGGCGCGCGCGCGCTGATGCCCGCCCGCCTCCGCGCCTCCGCCGCCCCAGCCTCCAGGTCGCCCAGCGCGTCGATCAGGCCGTAACCCAGCGCCTGGCGGCCCGTCCACACCCGCCCGCCGCCGAGCGCGCGCACCTCGTCCTCTGCCATCCCGCGGCCCTTGGCCACCCGCGCCACGAACACGTCGTAGACGCGCGCGATCATGGCCTCCACCCGCTCGCGGTGGGCCGGCGTGAAGCCGCTCTGACCGTCCCAGATGGCCATGTTGGCGCCGCGCATCACCAGCTGGCGCCGGACGGCCAGCCGCTCGAGCAGGCCTGTGGTCACGAACTTGCCCGCGATGACGCCGATCGAGCCCGTCAGCGTGCTTGGCTGCGCCATGATGTGGTGGGCCGGCGTGGCCACGTAGTAGCCGCCCGAGCCCGCCACCGGGCCCATCACCGCCACCAGCGGCTTCCGCTCCGCCAGCTTTTCCAACGCGGCGGCGATGGCCTCCGAGGCCGTCGAGGAGCCCCCCGGCGAGTCGATCCAGACGACCGTGGCCGCCACGTCGTCGTCGGCGAGCGCGCGGCGCGCCTCCGCCACCACCGTCACGTCGCCAGAGCGCGACTCGCCGACGACCGGGATGCCCCGAGGGGGCAGCGGCCGGCTCTCGCCGTCCACGATCAGGCCCTCGATCCGGATGAGCGCCACCCGCTTGCCGGGCGCCTCGGGCGGCTCCGGCAGCAGGCTGTGCTGGGCGCTCTTCCAGCGCCCGACGGTGGCCGGCGCCCCGGCCGGCCCGAGGTGCGCCGGCAGGTCCTCGGCGCTGACGATGGCGTCGGCCAGGCCGTTGGCCACCGCCTCGACGTCGGTGAAGGGCGAGCCGTCGATGCGCGCGAGCGCCGCATCCCGCGCTAGCCCGCGACCGTCCGCAACGGCGTCCACCAGCGCGTCGAACGCGTCGTCCATCAGCCAGTCGACCATCTGCCGCGCCTCCGGCGAGAGCGCCGTGTCGGTGAGCAGGTCCGTGGCGCTCTTGTACGGGCTGACGCGCACGGCCTCGAACGTGAGGCCGATGCGGCCCAGGCTGTCGGCCAGGAAGGCAAAGCCGCGCCGGATGCCCAGTGCCCCGATCCCGCCGCCCGGTTGCAGCAGGACCTCGTCGCAGGCGCACGCCACCGGGTACGTGGCGGCGTCCAGGGTGCTCGCGTAGGCCACAACGCGCTTGCCCGCGCCGCGCGCGGCGGCGATGGCGGCGACCAGGGCGTCGCGCGTCGCCGGCGCGGCGGCGAGGCCGCGCAGGTGGAGCACGGCGCCCGTGACCCTGGGGTCGCGCGCGACCGCGGCCAGCGCCGCCAACGGGTCCTTGAGGGACGGCGCGCGGCGCAGCGGCAGGTGCTCCAGGAAGGGCGGTTGGCGCGGGGGCAGCGGCGGCAGCGAGCCGTCCAGCGTAATCTCGACATAATCAGGCGGGACGGCACGCCAGGCGCGCAGCGTCTCGATCTGCGCCGTCGCGACGCGCGCCGCGTGGAGGGCGCGGGCGACGGGCGGGGCGGCCGGGGTGGGGTTGCTCATGGCGGGCTCTCCGGATCGGGGCGAAGGGCCAAGTGTACACGCGCGGCGGGGGGCCATGACCAGATGCTTCGCGGCCGGTACAATAGGCCGCAGCGCGGAGGCGGCGCGTGCCGCCATCTTGCGCAGCGTGCGACCGACTGTCTGCTGCCCGCCGGCCGCAACGGAGGGACCCCATGACGCCAGCCACCTGCCAGCGCGCCGCCATCGTGGTCGTCGCCATGCTCATCCTCGGCGCATCGGCGGCTCCCGCTATCGCCGCGCCCGCGCGCCAGGGGCAGGACGAGCCGCCGGAATCCGACTGCACCATCGACGCCCGATCGACCGCCCTCGACTCCGCCATCCTCGGCGGCGAGAGCGCCACCATCGAGCTGCGCGTCGACGCGGATTGCCCGTATGCTCAGCGCCCGGCGCACCTGGTGCTGCTCCTAGACGCCACCGAGGTCGGCCGCCGGGAGGGCTGGCGCGACGTGACGCGCGACATGCTGACCACCGCGCACCGGATCGTCGACGGCATCGACTTCAGCCAGGTGCCGCCGCCCAAGGTCGCCGTCGTGCAGTTCGGCGGGCACGCCACCATCCTCTCAGGGCTCACCAGCGACCCCGCCGCCCTGCACCGCGGCATTGACGACTTCTTCGGCGACTACGGGCTCAACCTGGAGCGCGGGATCTACGAGGCGCTCAACATCCTGTCCAAGGCGGCGCCCAAGGCCCCGGCCGCCCCGGCCCGCGACGCGCTGCTCATCTTCACCGACCTCCGCGGCTTCGACCGCTGCCCGTCGGCCATCGAGGCCATGCAGGCGGCCCGGCGCTCGGGGGCCATCCTGGGCCAGGCGTGCCTGAGCGGCCTATGCGACACGGACTGCCAGGGCGAGATGGTCACGCGCTCCACGTTTGCCACCCAGCTCGGGCGCGGCACGGGCAACGCCGACACGGTGGCGCTGGTCGCCGACCTCTTGGCGTACAACGGCCTGACCGGCCTCTCGTTCCAGGCCATCCTGCCCGAGGGCACCACGTACGTCGAGGGGTCGGCGCAGCCCGCCCCGTCGCTGGCCAGCCGGGACCGGGTGACCTGGACGTGGCCGCACGTCCCGCTCGGCGAGCACGCGGTGACGCTGCGCGTCAAGCCGTCGCGCGCCGGCCTCCAGAACGCCACCCAGGCACTCTGGGTGCGCTGGGTCGACGTGCTGGACGGGCGCGGCCAGGTGCCCGTGGCGCCGGCCCGGCTGCGCATGTTCGGGCCGTTGCCGTGACCATCCAGGAGCACGTGCGCGCCATCCTGGCGTTGGTCGGCGAGGACCCGGATCGCGAGGGCCTGGTCAAGACGCCAGAGCGGGTGGCCCGGATGTACGGCGAGCTGTTCGAGGGCTATGGCCAGACGGTCGAGGGGATCATCGGCGACGCCCTGTTCGAGATCGCCTACGGCGAGGGCGAGATGGTCGCGGTGGCCGACATCGCCTTCAGCTCGCTGTGCGAGCACCACATGCTGCCGTTCACGGGCCGGGCGCACGTGGCGTACCTGCCGCGCACGCACGTCGTGGGCCTCAGCAAGATCCCGCGCATCGTGGACATGTTCGCCCGCCGGCTCCAGGTCCAGGAGCGCATGACCAACGAGGTCGCCGACGCGATCGACCGGGCGCTCGAGCCCTTGGGCGTGATCGTCCTCATGGAGGGGGAGCACGCGTGCGCGGCGCAGCGCGGGGTGCGCAAGCCCGGCGTGAACATGATCACCACGGCGCAGCGCGGCCTCTTTCGCGAGGTCGGCGCGCTGCGCACCGAGTTCTACCACCTGATCGGCCGATGATGCTGCGCGGGTCCGTCGCCCTGGTCACCGGCAGCGCGCGGCGGGTCGGGCGGGCCATCCTGCTCGGCTTGGCGGAGGCTGGGGCCGACGTCGTCGTTCACAGCCGCGTGGCCGGCGAGGCGGACGAGGAGGTGGCGGCGCTCGCCCGCGCCCACGGCGTCGACGTGCTGGTCGCGGACGCCGATCTGGCCGACCCCGAGGCAATCGGCCGACTCGTTTCGGCCGTCGAGGCGCGCTTCGGGCGGTTGGACATCCTGGTCAACAGCGCGGCGCGCTTCGACCCCCAGCCGTTCGGCGCCATCACGGCCGCGGACTGGGACGCGTCCATGGCCGTGAACGTGCGCGCGCCGTTCCTGTGCGCGCAGGCCGCCGCGCCGCTCATGCGCCGCTCGGCGCGTCCTGAGGGCGACGGAGCGCTGATCGTCAACATCGCCGACCTCAGCGGGGTCCACCCGTGGCGCGGCTTCGTGCAGCACGGCGTCAGCAAGGCCGGGCTCTTGCACCTCACGCGCATCCTGGCCCGCGAGCTGGCGCCGGACATCCGGGTGAACGTGCTGGTGCCGGGTGCCATCCTGCCGCCGCCCGGCATGGCGCCTGATGGCCCCGCGTGGGCGCGCCTGGCCGCGCGCGCGCCGCTGGGGCGCAGCGGCGAGCCCGCGGACGTCGTGCGCGCCGTCTGCTACCTCGCCGAGAGCCCCTACACGACCGGCGCCGTGCTGGCGATCGACGGCGGCGAGGGCCTGCTCGGCCCGATCGGCCACTGAATGGCCGGGCCGGCGCACAACGCGCGCGGGACCGAGCTGCCCAACCCCACCCCCTGGAGGCCCCATGGCCGCTGACTCGGACGACCGCGCGCGCGACCGGATCATCGTTCGCGACCTCTTGCTCCGCGGCGTCATCGGCCTGAACGATTGGGAGCGCGAGGCCGAGCAGGACATCCTCGTCAACTTGGAGCTGTTCACCGACGTGCGGGCCGCGTCCGCGTCGGACGATCCGGAGCACATCGTCAACTACCGCACCGTGGCCAAGGCCGTGATCGCCCACGTGGCGGCGGCGCGGCCGCTGCTCGTCGAGACGCTGGCCGAGGACATCGCGCGCATCTGCCTGGCGCACGGCGCCGTGCGCGCGGTGGTGCGCGTCGAGAAGCCGGGCGCGCTGCGCTTTGCGCGCTCGGTGGGCGTCGAGATCGTGCGCGAACGGGCGAGCGGCGCCCCGTGACCGCGGCGCCGGCCAGCCGCGTGCTCGTCGTACTCGGCGCCAACATGGCGCCGCGCGCCCACCTGCCCGAAGCCGTCCTGCGCCTGGCTGCGTCGCCCGACGTCGTGCTCTGCGCCGTGTCGCGCGTCTGGCGGACCCCGGCCGTCGGCGCGCCGGGCCCCGACTTCCTCAACGCCGCGGTGGCGCTGGACACGTCGCTCGGGCCGGAGGCGCTGCGCGAGCGCGTGCTCAGGCCCATCGAGGCGGCGCTCGGGCGCGTGCGCGGCGCCGACCGGAACGCACCGCGGCCGATCGACCTCGACATCGTCGTGCACGGCGCGCTCGTCGACACCGCCCTCGGCCTGCCGGATCCGGCCATTGCCGACCAGGCCCACCTGGCGCTGCCGCTGGCCGACGTGGCGCCCGATTGGCGCGAGCCGCGGACGGGCCGGACGTTGCGGGATCTCGCGGTGCGCTTGGCTGGCGCGCCCGGCGTCCGGCTCGAGCCGCTCGTGCTGCCGGCACCCAATGGACCACGTGGCGCCGTTGACCCCGCCGGAGCTGACCCTTAGAATGCGACCGGGTCTCAGCTCGGGGTGCTCTGCGGCGGCGCAGGCAAAGGAGGGGTCATGGGCGCGCTGGTCGACCAGGTCCGAGCAAGCGGCGGCCGCCTCACGGGGCCGCGCCGCGCCGTGCTGGGCGTCCTCGAGGCGGACGGCGCGCACCTGACGCCGCCCGAGATCCTCGCCCACGCGCGCCGCGCCGCGCCGAGCGTCAGCCGCGCCACGGTATACCGGACGCTGGACTACGCCATCCGCAACGGCCTCGTTCGCCCGATCGTGCTCGGCGACGGGGTGGTGCGTTACACGGCCGTCCATCGCGGCCATCACCACCTGGTGTGCGCGGCGTGCGGTGGCGTCGAAGAGGTCGAGGGCTGCGCGCTGGAGCAGCCGGGCGGCGCACTTGCCGACCGCTATGGCTTCAGGATGTCCGGCCACCTCCTCGAGGTGTTCGGAACCTGCCGCGCGTGCCAGTGAGCGAGCCGGCCGCGGCTCGCCCGACGCCGGCCCCGCCGCACGCCTCTGCGCCGCGCTTCCCCTACGGCGCGCACGACCGCGAGCCCGCCGACCCATCGGCGCCGGCGATCGCAGCCGAGGACCTGCGCGTAGCCTATCCCCACTCGCCCGTCCTCGCGCTCGCCGACGTCGACCTCTTCGTGCCGCAGGGCACGCGCCAGGCGCTCGTCGGCCCGAACGGCGCGGGCAAGAGCACGCTGCTCATGGCGGCGGCCGGGCTGCTGCCGATCGTCGGCGGCCGGTTGACGGTCCTCGGGCTGCCGCCGGGCGGCGCGCCGCGGCGCGTCGCGTACCTGGCGCAGCGCGCCACCCTGGACTGGACGTTTCCGGTCACCGTGCGGAGGCTGGTCATGGGCGGGCGGTACGCCCATCTAGGGTGGCTGCGCCGTCCGGACGCGGGCGACGCGGCGCGGGTGGATGCCGTCATCGAGCGGTTGGGCATCGCCGCGCTCGCGGAGCGCCGCATCCAGGCGCTCTCGGGCGGGCAGCAGCAGCGCGCGCTGCTCGCGCGCGCCCTGGCGCAGGACGCGGAGCTGCTGCTGCTCGACGAGCCGCTGAACGCCGTGGACGCCGAGTCGCGTGCCGTGATCGATGGGGTGCTGGACGCCCTTCGGGACGAGGGACGGACGGTCATCGTGGCCACCCACGATCTCGGCCGCCTGGAGGCCGACTACGACGGGGTCCTGTACCTGGCGGAAGGGCGCACCGTCGCCCCCCCGCCCGGCGGCTTCGTCGTCGACGCGCACGAGCACGGGCACGGTCACGGGGTCGCGGCGCACGGCGGCGCAGGCGTGACGCGCGGTTGCGGGCCGTGAGCGCCCTTCTCGATGTCCTCGTCGAGCCGTTCCGCTGGGGCTTCATGGAGAGCGGCTTGCTCGCCGCCGTGCTCGTCGGCGTCACCTGCGCGTGCCTCGGCGTGTACGTCGTCCTGCGCCGCATGGCGTTCATCGGCGATGCGCTCGCGCACACCACGCTCCCGGGCCTCGTCGTCGCATACCTCGCCGGCTGGCGGCTGGACGTCGGCGCGCTCGCGGCCGGCGTCGTCACCGCCGGCGCCATTGGCTGGCTGGCCGGCAAGCGCGCGATCCGCGAGGACACGGCCATCGGCATCGTCTTCACGGCCGCTTTCGCCCTTGGCATCCTCATCATGAGCCGCGCGCACGCGTACCGCGATTTGTCCCACATGCTCTTCGGCGACATCCTCGCCGTGACACGGTCGGACCTGGCGCTCATGGTCGTCGTCGCGGCTGTGGTCCTTGGCACGCTGGCCCTCTTGCACAAGGAGATCGAGCTCACGTCGCTCGATCCGGCGTATGCCGCGAGCATCGGCCTCTCGCCGTCGCGCATGCGGTACGTGCTGCTCCTGCTCCTCGCCCTCACGGTCGTCGTGGGGATCCACGCGGTGGGCGTGGTGCTGACGAGCGCGCTCCTCGTCACGCCGGCTGCTGCCGCAGGCATGTTGACCGACCGAATTCCCCGAATGATGCTGGTCGCCGCGGCGATCGCCACGGCCTCGGGCGCGGTCGGGCTCTACGCCAGCTACTACGCCGACGTTGCTTCCGGCCCGGCCATCGTGCTCGCGGCAACCGCCGCCGTCGCGCTCGCGGCCGCCGTGCGACGGTAATGCGACGGTGCGCGAGTAGCCTCCGCCCTCCACTACCACCGCGCGCCTAACGCACGGCGCGCCGCGCAACGAGAGGACAGGGGAAATGGACCGATCGACCTGGGGGAAGACCGGAACGTGCGCGTTGCTGCTGGCCGCCATGCTGCTAGGCGGCGCGCTTGCCGTGCGGGCCGAGGACGGTGATCTCGGCGAGGACATCCCGGTGCGCGGCACGGCGTGCGAGCTGCTCGCAGAGCACGCGTTTCGCATCACCTGCCCGCCGAAGCAGATCCCGGAGCGCGAGGACCCGTGGCTGCCGGTCATCAAGCTGCCGGATCCCGAGGAGGAGCCGGGCTGCGAGCAGCTCGTGGTCGTCGTCGACAACATTGAGGTCACGCGCTGCCCAACCCTGGGACCCGGCGGCGTCACGCTCGTGCTGGACTCGCCGGCCGCGCGCGCGCCCGGCATCGCCGTCGTGGCCGAGCCGGATTACGGCGGACCAAGCGACATCCTGCCGTTCCAGCTGTGCTTTGACCGCGATGCCTGGCCGGAGTCCATCACGCTCGAAGGGCCGTCCGCCGAGGAGTACGTGACGGCGGCGCGCGTGCGCGCCTACTGCTGCGCCACCTGCGGCTGATCGTCCGGCACCGCCCACACATCCTCCGGCGCGACAGCGAGCACGACCTCGTCTCCTGCGACCCGCCCTGCGATGGCCCGGGGGGGCAGGTGGACCACGAGCGGCACCGCGCCGACCGAGGCGACCAGCCGGACGTGGTGGGCGCGATCGGACAGGGACCGGACGACGCCGATGAAGCGGTTCGGGGCGGACGGGCCGTCGACGGGGGCCAGCGCCAGGTGCTCGGGGCGCAGGACGGCCAGGGCGCGCAGGCCGTCCGCCCCGGCCGGCTGGCCGGTCGCGAGCGGCCCGAGGCCCGTCTGAAGGGTGCCGCCCAGCCACACGCCCTGGATCAGGTTGGTCGCGCCGAGGAAGCGCGCGGCCCACGCATCGGCCGGGCGGTCGAGGAGCTCGCGCGGTGCGCCGGACTGCACGGCGGCGCCCGCGCGGACGAGGACCAGCCGGTCGGCCAGCGCACACGCCTCGTCCAGGTCGTGCGTGACCACGACGACCGTCGTGCCGGTCGTGCGCGGGACGTCGCGGATGAGGGCCCGGAGCGGCTGCCGGAGGGCGGCGTCCAGGTTGGCCAGCGGCTCGTCGAGCAGGAGGACGCGCGGGCGGCTGGCCAGCGCGCGGGCGATGGCAACGCGCTGGCGCTCGCCACCGGAGAGCGTGGCGGGCTGGCGCGCGGCCAGGTGCAAGGCGCCGGCCGCGGCCAGCGCGCTCGCGGCGCGGGCCTGCTGCTCGCGCCGGGCCGCGCCCTGCACGCGCGGGCCGAACGCGGCGTTCTCGATGGCGGACAGGTGAGGGAACAGGGCGTGGTCCTGGAAGACCATGGCGGCGCGCCGGCGCTCCGGTGCCAGCCCATCCTGTGGCACGCCATCGATGGACACGGTGCCGGCGCTGGGCTCGAGCAGGCCGGCGATCGCGCGGAGCGCGGTCGTCTTGCCGCTGCCGGAGGGGCCGAGGAGCGCCGTCACCTGCCCGCTCGGGGCATCTAAGTCGAGCCCGCGCAGGCCCAGGGTGCCGTCCGGCCACGCCACGACGACGCCCTCCAGCGCGACGCGCGCCACGCGCTACGGGCCCCGGCGCGCGGTGCGCGCGGCCAGCCAGAGCAGCCCGGCCGCCGGCGCCAGCTGCACGATCGCGAGCGTCGCCGCCATGGGCCGGTCGCCGGCGGCCAGGAACGCCTGCGTGACCAGCCCGAGGGTGCGCACGCGGCCGCCCCCGGCCAGCAGCGTGAGGAGGTACTGGTCGAGCGACACCAGGAACGCCAGCGCCGCCACGGCCGCCAGGGTCGCCCGCGACGACGGGAGGACGACGTGCCACAGCGCGCGCAGCCGCCCTGCGCCCAGCGTGCGGGCCGCCTCCTCGGCTGCCCGGTCGCGTCGCCTCCACGCGATCGAGAGCGGCAGGATGACGTAGGGGAGCACCGGCACGAGGTGGGCGGCCGCGACGCCGCCAAACCGGTCCGCAAGGCCGGCGCGCGCGAGCACGGCCTGAAGGCCGAGGCCGTAGGCGATGGGCGGGACGAGCGCCGGGGCGAGGAAGGCGGCGTGGAGGGGGCGGCGCCAGCGGCCGGACAGGCCCGCCAGGCCGAGCGATGCCGGGACGCCGACGGCAAACGCCGCCAGCGTGGTCGCGCTGGCCACCGCGGCGCTCGTGGCCGAGGCCGCCAGCACGCCCGCGCCCGGATCCAAGGCATACCGCCATGCGCGGGTGCTGTACGCCGGCGGCAGCAGCTCCGGGAACGGCCAACGCTGTGCGACGGACCAGATGGCGATCGGCACGAACGGCAGCACGGCGAGCATCCCGGCGCCCGCGGACGCCAGGCAGCGTCCGCTCGGCGCCATCCGGGCCATCGCCGACCATCCAGCCCGCCGGCGCCCGAGGCTTGGCGCAGGTGCTCGAGCGCGGGACGCTGCGGGCGCTTCGAGCCGCCCGGGCGGCTGCGGCCACGGACCGGCGGCGACCTCGTCGTTCCCGGCGGGTCGTAGGGCGCCCTCGCGCGCGGCGCGCACGGGCTGGGCGAGGGTGCCGCGCGCGAACGCTCGCCGGCGCACCCGCGCGAGGGCGCCGAGCGCCCAAACGGCTGCCGCCGCGACGACCAGCCCGACAGCGGCCAACGCCGCAGTCCCAAGGGCAAGGGCCATCGCTTGGGGCCGCGTGGCCAGATCAGGGTCGTGGAACGCGCGCCACGCCATGACGGGCAGCGGCGACGGGTGGCGCGGTCCGAGGAGCAACGGCACCTCGAAGCCGCCGGCGGTGAACGCGAACAGGAGGCCGGCGGCCAGCACGACGACCGGCGCGGCGCGCGGGAGCGTCGTCCGCCGGATGGCGCCGACGCGCGTCGCGCCGAGCGTGCGCGCGGCCGCCTCGTGGCCCTGGCGGCCGGAGAGGCTGGCGAGCACGAGCACCGCCACGAAGGCCATGCCCTTCCACGCGTAAGCGGCGATCACCCCGAGAAAGCGCGGATCGTGGGTCAGGGGCGGGACGTCGCGCGGGCTAGCGATCCAACCCGCGTGGTAGGCCAGCCGCGCCGGCAGGCCGCCTGGCGCGAGGACGAGCGCGAGGACGAGCGCGGCCAGCGCATAGGGCACGGCAAGGACGAGGTACGGCGCGCCGCGCGCGGCCATCGCGGCGGCGGTGCGGGCGCGCGCCCGGAATCGACCCAGCAGGCCGTAGTGGTCCCAGGACGGGCTCCGGGATCGCCGCGGGGCCGCCGCGCCCGGCACGCGGAGCGCCAGGCCGAGCGCTGTGCCGGCGGACACGGCGCAGGCCGTGCTGGCGATGGCCACCCACGCCGTCGCGGCGAGCGCCCGATGGGCGTCCGGCCGTGCCACGAGCGCGCGGTAGGCGGCCAGCGAGGCCGCGCCGGGCATTGACCCGGCCCCGAGCGCGAGCGGGGCGAGGCCGAGGCTGGCGCGCAGCGCGGCCAGCAGCCCGCCGCCAAAGAGGAGCCCGAGCACCAAGAGCGCAGGCGCCAAGGCAAGCGCGCGCTCGGCGCGCCTTGCCACGGGCTTCAGCGCTCCAGCACCGCGTCGAGCCAGCCGGCCTCGAGGGGGTCGATCCATGTCGCATGGGGCTCCTGGAGGGCCGCCTCGGCCAGCACGCTGGGCGGCAGCGACGCCGGACCGGGTTCGAGGCCCTCGAACGCCTGGCGCCAGGTCTCTGGGATCCGCGCCAAGTCCAGCACCGTCGTGTCGCCCCAGTTTGCGGGATCGGCCTTGGCGTACTGGGCCTCGGGCGAGAGGAGGAAGTTGGCCAGCACCATGGCGGCGGCGGGCTGGCTGGCCGTGGACGGGATGGCTAGGAAGTGCGTGTTGGACCACGTGCCGCCCTCGAAGACGGCGGTCCGCGTGCCCTCCCCAAACCGCCCGGCCGCCACCTGGCGATCGGCCGATGCAGGGCTGTAGCTCAGCGTGAACCAGACCTCGCCGTCGGCGTACAGGTCGTCGAGCTGGGTCACGGTCGCCGGATAGGTCGCGCCCCCGCGCCAGAGCGCCGGCGCCGCGGCGGCAAGGGAAGCCCAGCAGGGCGGCCCGACGAAAGCGAGCGCCTGGTCCGTCACCGGCGCGGCGAGCAGCGCATCGATGTCGGGCCGGCCGGCGAGCTCGCGGCACGCCAGCCGGACGAAGGCGCTGCCCGTGAAGTCGGGCGGCGCGGGGTACGTGAACGTGCCCGGGTTGGCGCGGGCATGGTCGAGCAGCTGGCCGATGGACCGCGGGGGCGCGGCGACGCGCGTGCTGTCGTAGACGAGCACCAGCTGCGCGCGCCCCCACGGCAGCTCGTAGCCGTCCACGGGCGTGCCGAGATCCGTCGCGAGCGCCGGCGCGGCCAGGTCCAGGTTGACCGTGCTGGGCAGGAAGCCCGTCCAGGGGCCGTACAGCAGGTCCGCCTCGCGCAGCGTGCGGAAGTTCTCGCCGTTCAGCCACACGAGGTCGATGCTCCCGCCCTCGTCGACGCCCGCCGCACGCTCGCCGAGCAGCTTGGCCACCGCCTCGGCCGTGTCGGCCAACGGGACGACCTCGAGGGCGATTCCGTATCGGTTCAGCGCGACGTCGGCCACGTAGTTGGCCACCCACGCGTTCAGCCGCTCGTCGCCGCCCCAGAGGTGCCACGACACCGTCTGGCCTCGGGCGGCCTCGAGGACATCGCGCCATTCGCGCCCCTCCCAGCCCGGCGGCGGCACCGCGCCCCGCGGTGCATGCTCGACCAACTCGGGCATGGGCACCTGCGCCTCGGCCACCGCCGTCAGGTCCGGCGTGGCGGACGGCGTGTCGGTGGCGCGTGGCGCGCAGCCGGCCATCGCCAGCGTCGCCGCCAGCGCGGCCCAGGCGGCGGTCCGCGCCGGCCGGCGGCGGATCACGCGGGCTCCTCGGCCGGGGCGGCTGTCCGGCCCAGGCGGCGGACGGCAAACCACGCGCGGAGCACCCCCTGGACCGGTGGCGTCAGGCGCGCGCGCATGTGCTGATCGGCAACGCGCGTCAGCGCCTGGGCGCGGGTGGGATAGGGCAGCGCCAGCGTGGACAGCGCTTGAAGCCCGATGTTGCGGTCGATGACGAGGGTCACCAGCGCGATGAGCTCGCCGGCGCCGGCAGCGACCGCGGTCGCGCCCACGACCCGATCGCTCCCGCGCGCCACGTGGACGCGCAGGAATCCCGCGGGCGTGCCGTCCAGGCGGGCGCGGTCCACCTCGGCCATCGGCTGCTCGTAGGTGACGACCACCGTGCCCAGCGCGGCCGCCGCCTCAGGGCTCAACCCGACGGACGCGACCTCCGGCGCCGTGTACACGGCGCGCGGGAGCGTGAGCAGGCTGGCGCGCTTCCGCCCGGCGAAGAGCGCGTTCTGCACGGCCAGCCGCGCCGTCGCGTCGGCGGCATGCGTCGTACCGCCGGCCGGCGAGGCGTCGCCGGCCACGAAGACGCGCGCGTTGGTCGTCTGGAGGTGGTCGTCCGCGAGCGGGCGCCCGTCGGCGACGGCAACGCCCGCCGCCTCCAGGCCGAGCCCGTCGAGCGCCGGCAGCCTGCCCGCAGCGATGAGCAACGCGCCCTCGACGACCGCCGCCTCGCCGTCTGCCGTTTCCAGGTGGAGCCGGACGCCCGCGCCAATCGGCTCGGCGCGGACGGTGCGCGCTGCCGTCCGCACGCGCACGCCGTCGTCCGCGAGAGCGTCTGCCACGAGGCGGCCCGCGTCCGGTTCCTCGTCTGGCAGCAGCGCGTCCGCGCGCTCGACGAGCGTCACGTTCGAGCCGAGCCGGGCAAAGGCTTGCGCCAGCTCGCATCCGACGGCCCCGCCGCCGAGGACGATCAGCTGGTCGGGTCGCTCGACGAGCTCGAAGGCCTGGGCGGGGAAGAGGGCGCGGGCCACCTCGAGGCCGGCGATGGGCGGCACGCGATCGCGTGCGCCCGTGGCCAGGATGGCGCGCCCGAAGCGGAAGCTGCGGCCGCTCGCCGCCAGGCGCTCCGGCCCCTCGAAGCGCGCCTGGCCGAAGTAGACGTCGACGCCGACGGCGCGCAGGCGCGCCGCGCTGTCGTGCGGTGCCATCTCGGCGCGCGCCGCGCGCGCGGCGGCCAGCGCGGCGGCGAAGGCGGCGGCGTCCGGTGCCGCGCCGGCGGCGTGCAGGCGGTGCGCCTGGGCGAGCAGCGCCTTGGAGGGCACGCAGCCGGCGTTCAGGCACTCGCCGCCGAGCAGGTGGCGCTCGACGAGCGCGACGCGCGCCCCGAGGCCGGCGGCGCCGTGCGCGGCGACGAGCCCTGCCGTGCCCCCGCCGATGACGACGAGGTCGTAGCCGGCAGGCGGCGGTTCGGGCACCGGCCAGCCCGCGGGACGGACGGCCGACGCGAGCCGGCGGTTGGCCGGCTCGTCGCGAAGCGGTGGTGGCAGGGGGGCCGGGTCGGGCATGGAGCCATCCAGATGCGGTGCGGATCGCGCGGGGCTATGGTAGCGCGCCCGGCCGGCGGTGACAGGTCCTGGCCCGGCGCCGCCGCGATGGCGTATCGCCCGGGCTGGCGGTGGCCGTGGAGTATAATCTGAGCGCACAACGAACGGTTCCAGTGGCCGGCAATTCGGACGGCCGCTGTCGACAGGAGACGTTGCGACCATGTCCGAAACCATGCAGGCGGGGCCGGAGGCCGCGGTTGGCGCCGTCGAGGCGCCGCACTTCGAGGAGCTCGAGTCCGTCACCATCCGCTTTGCCGGCGACTCGGGCGACGGCATGCAGCTGACCGGGACGCAGTTCACCAGCACGGCCGCTATCCTGGGCAACGACATCAGCACGATGCCCGACTTCCCGGCCGAGATCCGCGCGCCGGCCGGCACGCTGGCCGGCGTCAGCGGCTACCAGGTCCACTTCTCCAGCGAGGACATCCTGACGCCCGGCGACGCGGCGCAGGTGCTGGTGGCCATGAACCCGGCGGCGCTGCGCAGCAGCCTGGGCGAACTCGTCCCCGGCGGGACGATCATCGCCAACACCGACGAGTTCAACGCGGGCAACCTGAAGAAGGCGGGCTACACGACGAACCCGCTCGAGGACGGCTCGCTGAACGGGTACAGCATCCATCGGGTGCCGCTGACGCGCCTGAATCGCGATGGGCTCAAGGACATCCCCGGCCTCAGCACCAGAGAGATCGACCGGTGCAAGAACTTCTTCGCGCTGGGCCTCACCTACTGGATCTACGATCGATCGCTCGACGCCTCGCTGGCGTGGATCGATGCCAAGTTCGGCAAGACGCCCCAGATCGCCGAGGCCAACCGGCGGTCGCTGCACTCGGGCTATCACTTCGGCGAGACGACGGAGGCGTTCCAGAACCGCTTCGTCGTGCGCCCAGCGCAGCTGCCGCCGGCCACGTACCGCAAGATCACCGGCAACGAAGCCGTGGCCATCGGGCTCGTGACGGCCGCAAGCCTTGCCGACCGCCCCCTGGTCTACTGCAGCTACCCCATCACCCCGGCCAGCGACATCCTCCACTACCTGGCGCGCCTCAAGAACTACGGCGTGCGCACGTTCCAGGCGGAGGACGAGATCGCCGCCATGGGGGCGGCGGTTGGCGTCGCCTTCGGCGGCGCGATGGCCGTGACCGGCACCAGCGGGCCCGGGATGGCGCTCAAGGCTGAGGCGCTCGGCCTGGCCGTGATGCTCGAGCTGCCGATGCTCGTCGTCAACGTTCAGCGCGGCGGCCCGAGCACGGGCTCGCCGACCAAGACCGAGCAGGCCGACCTGCTCCAGGCGCTGTTCAACCGCAACGGCGAGAGCCCGCTGCCGGTGCTCGCCGCCGCTTCGCCCTCCGACTGCTTCGAGATGACGATCCTGGCGTACCGCCTTGCCGTGCGCGCCATGACGCCGGTGGTCCTGCTCTCGGACAACTACATCGCCAACAGCGCCGAGCCGTGGGCCCTGCCGGATCCGGAGGCCCTCGAACCCATCCGGATCGTCCACCCCGGCCTCGCCGACCTCGACGGCGGCGCGTACATGCCGTACACCCGAGACCCCGAGACCGGCGCGCGGCCGTGGGCCGTGCCGGGCACCGCGGGCCTCGAACATCGCATCGGCGGGCTCAGCAAGCAGCCGGCGACCGGCAACGTCTCGTACGATCCCGACGACACGCAGGCCATGAACGACCAGCGGCGGGCCAAGATCGCGCGCCTCGCGGAGTACCTGCCCGAGCAGGAGGTCTTCGGCCCCGCGCGGGGCGACCTGCTCGTGCTCGGCTGGGGCGGCACCTTCGGCGCCATCCGCCAGGCCGTCCGCAAGTCCCAGGCGGCCGGCCGATCGGTGGCCCACGCGCACCTTCGGGTCCTCAACCCGTTCCCGCGCAACCTCGGTGAGATCCTCGCCCGCTACGAGACCGTGCTGGTTCCCGAGCTGAACGGCGGCCAGCTGTCGTTCCTCATCCAGGGCCGCTACGTCCGGCCGGTCGTCCGGCTGGAGAAGCTGCGCGGCCAGCCGTTCCGGATCACCGACATCGAGCGCAAGATCGCGGAGATGCTGGGCTGATGCGCCTCCTCGCGCCGCCCGCCGCCGCCATGCGCAAAGGAGATCGACCATGAGCGACGTCGCAGAGACCGCCGAGCTGACCACCAGCCCCCCGCTCTCCCGCAAGGACTTCGTCAGCGACCAGATGGTCCGCTGGTGCCCCGGCTGTGGCGACTACGCCATCCTGGCCACGATGCAGCGGACGCTGCCCGAGCTGGGCATCCTGCGCGAGAACATCGTGTTCATCTCGGGCATCGGCTGCTCCAGCCGGTTCCCTTACTACATGAACACGTTTGGCATGCACAGCATCCACGGTCGCGCGCCCACGTTTGCCACCGGGCTCAAGCTCGCCCAGCCGGACCTCACGGTCTTCGTGATCACGGGAGACGGTGACGGCCTGTCGATCGGCGGCAACCACCTGCTCCACGCGTGCCGGCGCAACGTGGACCTCAACATCATCCTGTTCAACAACCGCATCTACGGCCTCACCAAGGGCCAGTACTCGCCGACCTCGCTCCCCGGGCACCGCACCAAGTCGTCGCCCATGGGGTCGGTCGAGCAGAGCTTGAACCCGATCAGCGTCGCGTTGGCGGCGGAGGCCACGTTCGTCGCCCGCACGATCGACGTCCACGTCAACCACATGGCGGACGTCTTCCGCGCCAGCGTGGCCCACGTGGGCGTGTCGTTTACGGAGATCCTGCAGAACTGCAACATCTTCAACGACGGGGCGTGGGAGGACGTGGCCAACGCCAAGCTGCGCGCCGAGCACACGCTGGAGCTCGAGCACGGCAAGCCGATGGTCTTCGGCGCCGCGCGCGACAAGGGCATCCGCCTAAGTGGCATGCTGCCGGAGGTCGTGTCGCTGGAGACCACGCCCATGGACCAGATCCTGGTCCACGACGCGCACTTGGAGAGCTCGCACCTGGCCTACATGCTGAGCCGGATGAACCGCCCCGAGTTCCCGCTGCCGCTGGGCGTGTTCCGGTCCGTCGAGCGCCCGTCGTTTGCCGACGCGCTCATCGCCCAGACCGTGGAGGCGCGCGCCAAGCAGGGGCCAGGGACGCTGCGCGACCTCATCCACTCCGGCGACATCTGGACGGTCGGCCGCCCGGGCGCCGGCAGCAACGGGCGCAACGGGCACGCGCTCGACGGCGGCTAGCCAGCCGCGCTGGCCTACGAAGCCACGACGCCCCCGCGATGGTCGCGGGGGCGTCGTCTCGTTTCCGCGCGTAGCGGGGTGGCGCGGGCGCTGCCTACGGGCAGCCGCCGCGGAAGACCAGCGAGTTGAAGAGTGGGTGGAACGGCACGTTGACGTTCCGCAGCGACAAGTAGCTCTGGCGCGGGTTGAAGGGGGACTCCGGCTTGTTCAAGTCGCGCAGCCGGTCGAAGCCGCCCACCTTGTGCGGGTTGGCCAGCGCGTCAGCGATGATGGCATCGGGCACCCGGCCGCGGATGAACCGGCAGACCTGCGCCTGGCTGACGACGGGCGTCGGCAGCGCCGGCGGCGGGAGCGTGGGCGTCAGAGCCGGAGGCGGCAGCTGCGTGGGTACCGGCGTGGGCTGGAGCGCCCTGGCGGACGATGCAGTCGGGGCCGCCAGGGCGACGGCCGCGACTAGCAGCGCCGCCGCGGTGGAGAGTTGGGCGAGCGTTCGGATCATGGCCGTACCTCCGGCTGTGGTAAGAGGGTGCGGCAGTGCGCTACCGCGGCCGCGAGCGCGGGGGACGACGGGACGAGCCATACGTCGCGCGTGGGGTACGGTCAGTGTAGGGCGGGCGGCGCCCAATTGGCAAGCGGGCGGCCCTGCGGTCACCCGCCAGGCGGTGGTGCGGGCAACCAGGCAAGGAGGCCCAGCGGATCAGCCGGGTTCCAACCAAGCCACCACAGGAGGGCCGTCCCGGCCGCGACCGCGGCGATGACGCCGAGGACGCGCGGTAAGGCGGGTGGGTCACCGACGGCGGGCCGCCATGCCGTTGCGGTCAGCAGGATGAGGACGAAGGCGGTGAGCGAGAGCACCGGGATGGTGATGAAGCCCAGCCAGTAGATGTAATCCGACGAGCACGGCACCTCGCCGGCGACGGCGCAGCGGTCGGTGAACCAGTTGGTCTTCTGGAGCAGCACGTGGTAGCCGGAGACCAGCAGCCCGAGCAGCGCCAGCGGGACGACGTACCACGAGAGGCCGCGGTCGCGCCGCACCAGCCCGACGGGCAGCAGGAGCGCGAGCGGGTACATGAGGATGCGCTGGTACCAGCACAGCTTGCACGGCTTGAAGCCGGCCACCTCGCTGAAGTACAGGCTGCCCAGCGTGGCCGTCCAGGCGACGGCCAACGCGATGAGGCCCGCGTGGCGGGCGAACGCGTCGTCGATAGCGGCCGTGCCGGCGGGTCCGATCCCGCCAGCGGGATCGTCTTGGTCGGTCGGGGCTGTCGGTGTCATACGTGCTCCTTGGTGCCGCGGCGGGGGCCGGCGGCTATCGGGCGAGCTGCGGGAGGTAGGCGGGCGACCGCATGGCGCCGGCCGAGGTGAAAACATGCACGGCCATGCCGGCACGATCGGTCACGAAGACGGTGCCATCAATGGCCACCGCGACGTCGCTCGGCGCATCCGCTTCCCCGATGGTCGGCGCCGGCAGCGCAATCGAGGCCACCAATGCGCCGCCCGGGTCGAGGACGACCACGGTTCGGTCGGCGGTGAGGACGAAGAGCCGGCCCAGGGCGTCCCGATCGAGGCGCAGCGGGGTGGCGCCGACCGCCAGCGCGATGGGCTCAGCGGGCACGTCGCCGAGCGGGTGGAGCTCGCGCGCGCCGCCGTGGAGCGCGGCGAGCGTGCCGTCGGCGAGGACGACCAGGTCGACCCAGCGCGGGATCCCGGAGCGGGTTGGCAGCACCTGCCGTTCGACCAGCGCCCCCTCCGCGTCCAGTGCGATCACCGCGCCGCCGCCCGCGTCCAGCGCGTACGTCCGTCCGCTCGGGGCGTCGTGCACGAGGCTGGTTAGCGTGGTGACCGGGAAGGCGTCGACCGGCTCGACATGCTCCCACGTCCAGAGTGGCTGCGGGCGTGCCTGCGCGGCGGCCGCCGCGGCGTAGCGCTCGATGCGGATGCGCCGCGTGCCCGGCTGCGCCACGTCTGGGTCGTCCTTGGGGTCGAACGTCGTGGCGAAGCGCGTCCGGGCGACCAACCAGTCGCCTCCGTCCAGGCGCAGGGCGTCGTGCAGGCCGGGGCGCGCCAGGGCCGCGCGCACGCCGCGATCGCGGCCCAGGTGGACCGCGCGCTCCGTGCCGTCGGCGATCACCGGCTCGCCGCCGTCTGCGAGCGCCACGACGCGCTGCGGCGCGGGCAGCCAGCCGGCGTCCAGCGGCGGGAACTCCCACGCCGCCACCTGCCGCGCGCCGGCGCCTTCAGCGACGAGCTCGACAACGCCCGCGGCGCGCTCGGACGTCGCGCCGTACAAGAGCGCCAGCAGGCCGTCATCGCCCGCGGCGAGCGCTCGTGCGCCGCCCGGCACGGGCACGCCCGCCCCGGACGTGCCGCGGTTGCGGTCCAGGTCGCCGACCAGGCGCGCGTTGGTGCCGTCGAGCAGCCACAGCCGGGCGTAGCTGTCGAACGCGATGTCGAAGATCTGCCAGGGCATGGCCGTGCGCGGCGGCAGCGTGTCCCCGCCGGCGCTGAACTCGTAGAGCACGTTCGGGCTGTTGGCCACCGGGTTCTCGGCGGCAAAGAACACGGTGCCCGCGGGCGAGACCGCCAGGCCGCGCGGCAGGTCCGAGGCAAACGAGAGGGCGCGCTGCACCGGGAACAGGAGGTCCTGCTCCCCGTCCAGCGCCCGGCCGGAGACGCCGTTGCGCTCGCGCTCGTACACGTAGGCCCGACCGGCGTCGTCGATGGCGATGGACTCCGGGCGGCCGAACTCGGACCAGGACGTGGCGGCGCCGCTGGCAAGGTCGAAGCGGGCCAGGGCCCCGTGGTCCGTGTCGGCGACGAGCAGCCGTCCCCGCTCGACGTCGGCCGCCAGCCCGAGCGGTGAGGCGAGCAGCCCGGCGTCCAGCCCGACGCCGCCACCGTACGCGGCCTCGGGCGTCTGCGCCCGAAACCGCTGAGCCCGGTGCAGCCCGTGGTCGAGCACAAAGACGGTGCCGTCGGCGGCGATGTCCAGGTCGACCGGGTCGAGGACGCCCCCCAGCGGCGCTTCGGCCGGGGTCTGCCACGTGGCCGCGAGGTCCCAGCGGGGCGCTGTTGCCGCGAGCGCAGCGCTGGGCCGCCGCTCCGCGGCCGCGGCAGAGGAAGCTGATAGGTCACCGGCTGGGATCGGTGCGAATGCCGCGCTCGCCCAGGAGACGCCGGCCAAGGCGGCCGCGACCAACGCGATCCGGGTTGCCGTGCGCCGTGCGGCCATGGTCATGCCTCAGCCGCCGCCCGCGCCCGGGTCCGGGCCGAGCGTGCGGATGAACGCGACGACGTCGGCGACGGTGACGGCCGAGTAGTCGAAGGCGAGCATGGCGGTGCCGGGACGGCCGCGCAGGATGGTCTGGCGCAGGAAGTCGTCACTGGCGGCGGCCTGGAGCGTTTGGCCGGCCAGGCGCGGCGCGGCCTCGCCCCAGCCGTCCTCGCCGTGGCAGCTGGCGCAGTCGGCCTGGTACCGCACGCGCCCGGCCTCGGGGTCGCCGTCCGTGCGCCAGGCGGCGTCGAGCGGGATGGACGGCGCGGTCTGCCAGGCGCGCATGTACGCCACGAGCGCGTCGATCTCGGCGTCGTCGAACGGGCCGCGGCGATCGGCATGGAACGCGCTCATCTTGGTGCCGGGCTTGCTCCGGCCGTTCTCGCCGGGCCGGCCGTCGGCAATGCTGGCGCGGAGGAACGCGTCGTCCGCTAGCGCCAAGAGGCCCTGGCCGCGCACGAGCGGCACCGCGGGCATCCCGGCGACGGTCTGCCCGTCGACGCCGTGGCAGACGGCGCAGTGGCGCGCGTAGTGGTCGACCACGGGATCGGGCGTGCCGGTGCCGCGGGTGCAGGCCCCGGTGCCGCCGATGGCGGCCATTCCCAGCGATAGGGCGAGCGGGCGCCAGACGGCGCGCGGTGACGGCTTCCAGGGCACGATCGGTCGCTCCTAGCGGGGCAAGGCCGCGGCACGCGGCCAGCGGGAGGCAGGAACCGCGCAACTATACTTGCCGGGCCCACCGGGCGGGAAGGAGCGCGCGATGACGGCAGCCAGGGATGAGCCTTCGAGGTCGGCGAGCGCCGGCGCGGGCATCCCGCGCCTGGCCCCCGGGACCGTCCTCGCGGCGGCCGCGGTGCTGGCCGACCGCTTTGCCGCGCGGGCATCGGAGCACGATCGCGCGGGCACGCTCCCGCTCGACAACCTCTCCGACCTGCGCGCGGCCGGCTGGCATGCGCTCTCCGTGCCGGCGCGCTTTGGCGGCCTTGGCTGCGGCCTGGGCGTGGCGGTGCGCGCGCACGAGCGGCTGGCTATGGGCGACGGCAGCACGGCGCTGGCCGTGGCCATGCACGTCAAGACGATCGGCGCGGTGGCGGACGGCGGCCGGGCATGGCCCGAGGCCGCGTTCGCGGCGGTCTGTAGCGCGACCATGACCGGCGGCGCCTGGATCAACAGCTGCGCCTCGGAGCCCGAGCTGGGCAGCCCCAGCCGCGGTGGGTTGCCGCGCACGACGGCCAGGCGCACGGCGGGCGGTTGGCGCATCGACGGGCGGAAGAACTTTGCCACCATGGCCGAGGCGCTCGGCTACTTGATCGTCCCGGCGGCCATCGTGGGCGAGGCGGACGCCATCGGGCGCTTCCTGGTGCCGCGCGGGCCGGGCGTGCGCGTGGTCGAGACCTGGGATCCGATGGGGATGCGCGCAACCGGCAGCCACGACGTGGTGCTCGAGGCCGTCGACGTCGGGGACGAGGCGCTCCTGTACCGCCAGTCGGCGCGCGTGCCGGGCGACCACGACCTGGCCGTGGACGCCTGGTTCACGCTGCTGACCACGGCCGTGTACGTCGGGGTGGCCGCGGGGGCGCAGCAGGCGGCGCTGGACTTCGCGCGCGCCCGCGTCCCGACGGCCCTCGGCCGGCCGATCAGCACGTTGGAGGGCGTGCAGCGGCGGCTGGGCGCGGCCGAGGTTTCGCTCCGCGCGGCGCGCGCGCTCCTCTACGCCGCCGCCGACGCCTGGGAGGCGCGCCCGGGCGAGCGCGCCTCCCAGGCCGAGGACGTGGTGGCGGCCAAGCTCTTTGCGACGAACGCGGCCATCGGCGTGGTGGACCAGGCGATGCGAGTTGCGGGCGGGTCGGCCATGCGCCGCGACCTGCCGCTGGAGCGCGCGTACCGGGACGTCTTGGGCGGGCTGTACCACCCGCCTTCCGACGACCAGGGGCACGCGCTGCTCGGGCGGCTGGCACTCAGGCGGCGGGAGGAGAGCGCTTAGGGACGGTGCTGCACACGTTGCGCACGGTCACGGAGCTGGTTCCGGTGGGACGAGGCGCGCTCAGGGTTACACGATGGCCCGGGAGCCTTCGGTTACCTCGCCCTTGTGCGCCGCAAACGCAGCCAGAACCTCTTCCTTCTCGCGCGTCGGCACGCCGACGTGGTCGAGCGTGCGCCCAAGCTCGGCGGCGACCTCATCGAACTCCTCGGGGGAGATGTGGAGCTCGCGATGGGCCGCTTCCAGGCCGAGGACGGTCATCCCGGGTTTCGTGCCGACGTAGTCGAAGGGGCCACCCGCGACGTTGCAGACCCAGAGCGTTCGCATGAACTTCAAACCGGGCAGCCGATCCAGCTGCTTGGTGTGCCACTCCCGTAGCGCGGCGTTCTTGGAGCCCTGGCCAACGATCGGGTTCTTGACGACCGCATCGCTGAAGTGGTCGACCACGGCTGCAATCGCAAACACGCCACCAAGCCGTTCGTACAGGCTCTTGTCGGCCATCCGCTTCCGTCTCCTTTCGCAAACGCGATATGAGCTGCTCGAGGTCGCGCACCGTGCGTGCGCTCAGACCTTCCCGCATCGGGTGAACTCTAGGCCGTTTCCCGCCGGTGGGAAACCGCTGTTTCCGGGGGGATCCGAATGCTTGGTCCGGCGCGTTCCCGCCCGGCGCACGCGGGGCGATGCATGCCGCACCGCTCGCGTGCCGCGGCACCTACCGGCTCTGCGCCCCGACGCGCAGCACCGTCCCGCCGTGGTCGAGGACGTAGAGCACGCCGTCGTCGTCCTCGCCGAAGCTGCTGATGGCCAGGTCGGTATCGTCGAGCAGCGCTGCTTGCCAGGTGCCGCCGGCAGCCCGCCAAAGGCCCCAGATGCGGCCCGAGCAGTAGTCGCCGTAGAGGTACACGCCCTCGATGGCCGGCTGATCCGGCCCGCGGTAGACGTGCCCTCCGGTGACCGAGCAGCCCTCGGGGTGCGGGTAGATGGCCACCGGCATGACCAGGTCCGCGCCTGCTCCGCACGCGGCCGGGGGGTCGCCTGAGCCGAGGCAGCGCCCTCCCTCCAGGATGGGCCAGCCGTAGTTCTCGCCGCCGCGGCTGCTGGCGGGCGCGACGTCGATCTCCTCCCACGCGCCCTGGCCCACATCGCCGATGTACAGGTCGCCGGTGGCGCGGTCGAACGCGAAGCGCCACGGGTTGCGCAGGCCCCACGCCCAGGTCTCGGGCGCGAAATGGCCCTCCAGGAGCGGGTTGTCCGGCGGCACGGCGTAGGGCGCGCCGGCGTCGACGTCGATGCGCAGGATCTTGCCCAGGAGCGTGTCGGGCCGCTGGCCGTTGCCGTACGTGTCGTTGGCGCCGCCGCCGTCGCCCAGGCCGATGTACAGCATGCCATCCGGGCCGAAGACCACGTGGCCGCCGTTGTGGTTGGTGGCCGGCTGGTCCGCGGTGAGCAGCACGCGCTCGGTGGTGGGATCGACGGTCTCGGCGTCGGGCACGGCGCGCAGCTCGGACACCACCGTGTCGCCGTCGCGATCCGTATAGTGGACGAACAGGCGGCCGTTCTCCGCGAACTGCGGGTGGAATGCCAGGCCGAGCAGCCCCTGCTCGGAGGCGCGGCTGCCCACGCGATCCCGAATGTCCAGGTATGGCCCTTGGCGGACGTCGCCGCCGGCGATCAGCTGTACGCGGCCCGCCTGCTCGACGACGAAGCGCCGGCCCGAGCCGTCACCAGCGCCGACGAGCAGCACGGGCTTGGCAAAGCCGGACCACGCCGGGTCGAGGACGAGCGCGATGGCCGAGGGATCGAAGCCGGCGGCGGCCGGCGGCGCCGGGGAGGCGGTGCGGGCGGTGGACAGGGCGCTTGCGGCCGCGGTGGTGGCGCCCGCCTGGGCGGCTGCGGCGGGATCGCTCGGCGTCGTGGCGGCCCCGTCCGCCTCGTCGGCCGGCCCTCGGGCGGTCGCCGTCGGGTCGGTTCCGGGCAGGACGCCCGTGCCGCCGGCCGCGCCCACCCGCTCGCCGGCGGTGGCTGCCGACTCGGCATGCGGGACAAGGCCCGGCTGGGCGGTCGGCGCGGACGCACAGGCGCCAGCGAAGAGGGCAAGGGCCAGCACCAGCTGGCGGCGCGCGGCGCTTGGTCGGGCCGCGCGGGAGTTCGCGTCAAGCATCGGGCTTGTCACGCGGTGGTCCGGTCGAGCGCCGCGCGCCGCGGGCTCAGTACGCGCTCCGGTCCTGCTCGCGCGTCGCGCCGATCCACGCCGCGGTGGCGCCCTCGCGGAAGGCGCGGTAGACGCCGGGCTCCCTGGTGGCCGGGTCACCGGCGGCGAAGACCAGCGTCATGTCCGGCCCGTACTGGCCGTACATGCTCACGCCGACGCCGATGTGCGTGAAGTGGCCGTGCAGGATGTTCTTCCGGTGCGGCGAGGACGATAGCCACCAGCCCAGCGCGGCTTCGGCGGTGTGGCGCGCGCAGAGGATGTTCTCGCCGGCCCAGTTGTTGTAGGGATATCCGTTGCGCTGCAGCCGGTCGCGCACGGTGGTGCCGTCGCTGCCCGTATGGCGGCAGTAGCCGCGGTGGGCCATGTCCACGGCGTGCTGGCGGGCCGCGGCGACCAGGCGGTCGTCCAGGATGAGCGGGGGGAGGCCGTGCTGGGCGCGGGCGCCGTTGACGCCGGCCAGGATCTGGATCTCCAGGCGCGTGCGGCCGTCCAGATCGGGTTGGGCGGCGATGGCCGCGAGGTCGGGGTGGAGGGGGGCGGGCGCCGGCGCGACGGCCGGTGCGGCGGGGTCCGTGGCGTTGGTGTCGGCTTGGACGGGGCTTGGGTGGAAGAAGGCGGCGAGAGCGGTGAGGACGGCGATGGCGAACGGCGCGCGGCGCGCGCTGGCGGCGCAAACGCGCCTCCGGGACGTCGACATGGACTCTCTCTCCTCGTCGGCGCGGCGCAGTCCCCGAGGGTTTGCGGGGAGGGCCTGCGGCAACGGCGGAGGATCATAGACGCTCTTGGCGGTGGGTCAAGGGGGTGGCGGTATACTTCGCACGGGTGACTTAGTTGTAGTTGCGTAGCCGGAACTGCGCCTCGTCGCGGCGCAGGTTCCGCCAGGGGGTTCACGTTGGGTTCAGGCGGCTTAGGAGGCTGCGGCCTGTCGGTGGAGATGGCGCCGTTCTTCCAGGAGTACCACTTCGAGGGGCTGGACGCGGAGCGCGATGCGGCCATCATCCTGGAGCGGACGCTGGAGCATGGTACCCGCGCCGACGTGCGCTGGCTCCTGACGCACTACGGCGTGCCGCGTGTGTTGGCGTTCGTGCGCGATCATGGCGCTCGGCACCTCTCCCGCCGGGCGTTTGCGTTCTGGCGGCTGGTGCTCGCGTTGGACTCGTGGCGACCCCATCCCTGGGGTGAGGTTGTGGACGCCGTGTGGCCGAGCCGTGGTTGATCCGGAGCGCGTGCTCACCGAGGCCGGTTGCGCGGTGTTGGCGCGGCTGCCGCAGGTCGGGCTGGGCCCGGACGTTTATCTGGCTGGTGGTACCGGGTTGGCGCTTCATTTGGGGCATCGCGTCTCGGTCGATTTTGACTTCTTCTCGGCGCACAACGGCCTCTCGCTCGTGGATCGCGCCGATCTCGTTCGCCGCTGTCGCGCCGTCGACCCGGATATGGTTGTCGTGCTTGACCAGGATGGCACGCTGGGCGTCCGCCTGGGGGGCGTCGACGTCAGCTTCTATCGCTACGACGTCGCGCTGCTCGAACCGCTCGTTGCGTTCGCCGGGTTGGCCGTTGCCTCGGTGCCCGACATCGCGGCGATGAAGCTGGCGGCCGTCGTCGGGCGGGGTGGCAAGAAGGATTTCGTCGACATCCATCGCCTGCTGCGCGAGCGCCCGTTGTCGGTGTGGCTGGACGGTGCCGTGCGCAAGTTCGTGGGTGTGCGCGATTTTCGGACCGCTGCGTTGCGGGCGCTGGTCTATTTCGACGACGCTGAGGCGGAGCCGTTGCCGCGGATGGTCGAGAAGGTGGACTGGCAACGCCTCAAGGCCGAGCTTCGCCTTGCGGTGGCCGAGGTGGCGCGAGCGGACTACGGGCTTGGGTGAAGCGGCCTTTCAATCGAACCGCCGCCCCAGGAACCACGCCCCGGTCGCCACGTCGCGGTAGATCTCGGCCACCAGGCCGCTGTCGGTGACCACCAGCCAGTAGACGCGGTGGACCTCGCCCGTGGGCGACCACCAGTCCAGGCGCGGCTCGCGCACGTCCTCGATGCTGGCCACGCGATGCGTCTGGCCGTCCAGTGCGAAGAGGACGGGCTGGCCGTCGCCCTGGACGCGGACGCGGATGGGCACGCCGGATGGGTACTGGCGCACCATGGGTCAGCCGATGGGCGCGGATCGCCCGCCGCCCTGCCGGTCGTCGGCGCCGCGCCGGGCTGGCGGGCGCTTCACGCCCAGCGCTCCAGCGTCGCCCGTCGCTCGGGGAGCGGCGCGTCGGGGTCCAGGACGCGGCCGCGGTGCACCACGTCGGGGCCGTAGCGGCGGCGGAGGTCGTCCAGGGCAGCCTCCGCGCCGGCCTGGGCCTCGAAATCGTCGCGGAAGAGGCCGAGCTGGCGGCCGGTGGTGGGGCACAGGCCGCGCACCGCCACCTCGATGCGCGCCACGGGCGCCGTCCAGCGCTCGGCCGCGACGAGCGCCAGGGCGTGGGTGCGCAGCACGCCGGCGGCGGCCGTGGGCTCCAGCAGCGCGCGCTGGCGCTCGACGACGGTGCCCGTGTCCAGCGTGAGGCGGACGGTGAGCTGGCTGGCCATCTGGAAGCGCGTGGCCAGCGGGCGGGCCACCTGGTCGACCAGCCGCGCCACGTGGTGCTCCACGCTGCGCACGTTGGCGATGGGCTCCGCAAAGGCGTGGTGCGCCGCCAGCGGCGCCTCGGCGCGCCAGGGCCGGACGTTCGGGTCGTCCTGGCCGTGGGCCAGGCGCCAGGCGCGCAGGCCCTCGTAGCCGAAGCGCGGGAGGATGCCGGCGCCGGGCAGCGCGGCGTACTGGTGGACCTTGGCCAGGCCGAGGGCGAGCAGGCGCTGGAGGGTGGGCGTGGCCAGCGGGAGGTAGCGGGTGGTCAGGCCGCCGAGGAACGTGACCTCGCGCCCCGGGGGGAGGACCATGGTGTCGCGCTGGGCCAGGTAGCGGGTGATGATGCGGCTGGTGAGCTTGCCGTGCGCCAGCCCGACGCGCACCGGCAGCCCGAGCGCGCGGTGGGCGGTGTGGGCGACCTCGTCGGCCAGGGCCGTCTCAAAGCCGGGGCGCGGCGCGAGGCCGGCGGCGGCCAGCCAGCTGTGCTCGAGGTCGGCGGGCTCGATGGCGTCGGTGAACGCGGCCAGCGTGTCCAGGAGGCCCTGGAACGCCTGGCGGTACAGGGCGGGCCGCGCCGGGACGACGACGACCTCGGGGCAGGCCCGGCGGGCGTGCGCCACGGGCATCCCGCGCGCCAGGCCGGCGAGGTGGGCGGGGTACGACAGGTCCTGGACCGTGGCCGGCCCCGGGCCGTCCAGGGCGACGACGAAGGCGCGCCCCATCAGGCGGTCGTCGTCGCGGGCCTCGACGGCCACGGCCACGTGGGGCAGGTGGACGCACGCCACGCGGGCCGGGGGGCCGGCGGCGAGGTCGTCGGGGGCGGGCGGGAGGGCGTAGTCGGCGGCGGGGCTCACAGCCACACCTCGATGCCGGACTCGCCGCCCTGGAGGCCGGGCGACTTGAGGATGGTGGCCCGCGTCCGCCACCCGCGGAGCACGCCGCCGGCGCGCAGGAGCCCCACCTTGGCCAGGGCGATGCGCAGCGCCGCGCCGTGCGCCAGCGGGCGGCAATGGCGCTCCGGGGCGGTGAGGACGACCAGCGCGGTGCGCGAGCGCGCCAGGCCGGGCGTGACGACGCGGATGAAGCGGGCGATGTCCAGGTCCACCCCGCCGCCGGGCGGGAGGTCGGCCAGGGCGTCCAGGACGACGACGGCGAAGTGGCCGGAGGCGGCCAGGTGGCCGGCCATCCCGAGGGCGTCCAGGGGCCGGGGCGGGTGGAGGATGGCCAGGCGATCGAGCGCGACGCCGCGGCCGGCCAGGTAGGCCACGTCCACGGCGGCGGCGACGTCGACCCAGGCGCACAGCGCCCCGGCCGGCGCGGCGGCCACGGTGCGGGCGGCGATGGTCTCGCGGCCGGAGGTGGGGTGGCCGACGATCTCGGTGATGCGCCCGAGCGGCAGCCCGCCGAGGCCGGTGGCGGCGTCGAGCGCGGGGAAGCCGGTGGGGCTGGCGCCGGAGAGGGCAGCGCGGGGGCCGAGGCGGACGACGGGCGCGTGGAAGCGGCGGTTGAGGGCGTCGGCCAGGGCGCCGGCGGTGGCGTCGGGGGTGGTGGTGGCGGTGGCGAGCGGCTGGGGGTGGCGAGGGTGACGGGTTTGCGGGACGGCGGACATGGCTGCCTCGGGTGACGGTGGGGGCAGGGGCGGCGCGGGCGTCGGATGGCAGGGGGTCGGTCGGATAAGGCAGGGAATCGGTCGCGACGATGAAGGCCACCACCGCCGCCGCGGCGCCGGTTGGTGGCGTGAGGTGGCGCCGCGGCGGCGGTGGTTGCGGGGAGAGGATATAGAACTGATGTTCGAGTGTCAAGAGGGTTGGATCAGGCGGTGGACCCCCTCGCGGAATGCGGTGTACGATGGGCTCCGCCCGCGCGGCCACCCGCCGCGTCACCGCCCGCGCATCGCGTTACCGGGCCCCCGCACCCTTCGAGCCCTGCACGCTTCGAGAAGGAGGAATCGTGGCGATCGTCGCATCGTTTGCCGTGACCGGGATGAACAGCGCGAAGTACGACGAGATCATCCGCGCGCTCGAGGGGATCGGCGAAGGCGCCCCCGACGGGCGCATCGTCCACCTCTGCTATGGGGACCGGGAGAACCTGCAGGTCATCGACGTCTATGAGTCGGCCGCCCAGCTGGCCGCGTTTGGCGCCAAGCTCATGCCGATCCTGGCCAGCCAGGGGGTCACGGCCGTGCCGGCGCCGGTCGAAGCCTACAACGTCATCCAGGGCACGACGACGCCGGGCTGACGGGCCTCCGCGATCACGGCGGCGGTCGAACCCGCCAGCGGCTCCAAGCCACGGAGCCCAGCGACCACGCCCCCGGCTACGCGTCGGCCAACAGAACCACCAAGCGCATATCGACCGCCTCGGCATACCGTACGAGGGTCTCGACGGTGGGGTTGGGACGCTGCCCGGTCTCCAGCTTGGAGAGGGCTGAGCGATCCATGCCGGTCAGGCGCGTGAGGTCGGCCAGGCTCAGGCCCTTGGCCTCGCGCGCCGCCTTCAGCTGCCGGAGCAGCGCGCCCAGTTGGTCCAGCGTGGCCATCCGCTCGTGATGGCGCGCCAGCAGACCGGGGAGCTCCTGGGCGACCTGCTCGCGCAGCGCGCCATACCGCGCCGCCTCGGCGGGCGTGAGCTGCTGGTTGCGGACGATGCGCTTCATCTGTGGAATTAGGATACCACAGCCGGACGATTGGCGTGTCGAAGCCACCGCGCATCGCCCGCTGGGGCAGGCGCAGCGAGGCGACTTCGGAGGAAGATTGCAGCCGTCGCCGATGGAGCCGCGCGACGATCATGCGACGCTTGGCCGGTATCTTGTTCGTCGTGAAGATCAGGGACTTGGTGCGGCTACTGGAGCAAGACGGATGGCGACTGGTGCGGACCCGTGGGAGCCATCGCCAGTTCAAGCATGCCGGCAAGCCGGGAACCGTGACCGTAGCGGGCTCACCTCGACTCGACGTGCCGCCGGGCACACTGAGCGCTATCTTGAAGCAGGCAGGATTGAAACGCTGATGGAGGCGACGATGCGCTACTTGGTCGTCATCGAACAGGGCGGGACCAGCTGGGGGGCGCATGTTCCGGACCTCCCAGGCTGCATCGCGGTGGGGAGGACCCGCGCCGAGGCGCTCGAGCGCATCCGCGAGGCCGTCGCGCTGCATATCCAGGGGCTGGCCGAGGACGGGGAGCCCGTGCCTCGCCCGAGCTGCGAGGGCGACTTTGTCGAGGTCGACGCGGCCTGAAGGGCGGTGGCGCCAACGGCCATCGACGTCGGTTTGGCATGCACAACGAAGAGCGGCCAATTTATACGCTCGAGGGATTCATGGGAGGGAGAGGATATGCAGCCCGATCCCATAGTTGAGGAAGTGCGAGCCATCCGCGAAGCGTACGCGAGGCGGTTCGAGTTCGATCTGGAGGACATTCAGGCTGATCTCAAGATCCAGGAAGAAGCCAGTGGCAAGAAGCTGGTCAGGCTCGCGCCTCGAAGGGCAAGACGCGTGGGAATGACGCCCGAGCCATCGACAACGGGCTAACACCCGCTGCGTGAGTCGCGTTCGGTGGGGGAAGGCAGATCGTGTGGCTGCCGGGGGGCGGGTAGTGAAGGAGATGGCCCATGTCGAAGCTGCGCTTCAAGATCTCGATGTCGCTCGACGGCTTCATCGCCGGCCTCGACCAAAGCGTGGCGAACCCGCTCGGCAGCGGCGGCGAGCGCCTTCACGAATGGGCCTTCGAGCTCGTCGAGTTTCGTGCGCAACATGGCATGGACGGCGGGGAGGTCAACGCGAGCAGCGCGGTCGTCCAGGAATCGCTCACCAACATCGGCGCCACCATCATGGGGCGCAACATGTTCGGCGGGCACCCCGGCCCTTGGGATGCGAACGACCCGTGGAAGGGCTGGTGGGGGGACGATCCGCCCTTCCACCACCCGGTGTTCGTGCTCACGCATCACGCCCGCCAGCCCCTGGAGCTCGACGGGGGGACCACCTTCACGTTCGTCACCAGCGGCATCGAGGACGCGCTGGCGCTGGCGATGCGCGCCGCCGACGGCAAGGATGTAACGCTCGCCGGCGGGGCGAAGGCGGCCCAGCAGTATCTGGCGGCCGGCCTGGTCGACGAGATGGAGATCAGCCTGGTGCCGACGCTTCTGGGCAGCGGGGAGCGCCTGTTCGAGGGCCTCGGCGACACCCCGCACGGCTTCGAGCTCGTGCGGACGGTGGCCGCGCCGGGGGTGACGCATCTCAAGTTCGCGCGGGGCTGAGCGGGGGGACACAGGCTGCGCGTGTCGACACAACTGGATGGGCGCACGGAGATGGCTGGGTGGGCATGGTAGCCAACCAAGCCCGCGCCTCAACGTCTCGCGCCTGGATCGGCACGCGGATTGCTTAGCCCCGACTTCGCCGAACCAAAGCGCAACCGGAGGCGATGATGCTCCCCACAAACGCCATCGAGCCGGGCTCGTCGAGTCGGTGGGCGCTTCTCCCCACGCAGTTGCCGCGCTTGATCGTCGTCCTGATCGTGACCGCGGCGTTCATCGCGTGGATCACCGAGCCCAAGTTGCTGAGCGAGGTGGCCGACGCCCTCGATGAGCCCACGACACAGGGTTGTCCGCGCTTCCAGTATGGCGCGACGGAGGTGCATGGTGACATCCTCCTCGACGAACTCAAGACCATCCTGACGACATTCGTGGAACCCCGGATGGATGACGACGACTACGACTACATTGTCTCGGTCAAGAGCTACACCTGCACAAAGGATCCCATGGGCTCCGTCGAGGTCAGCTGGTGCTGGGGGTGCCCTCCTTTCTCAACCCGCATGGAGGAACATGGCGTCAGTCTCCAGCGCGAAGGCCGCGGCTGGTGCGTCGCCTCGGAATGGTCGATCATTCAATAGGACGATCAGCACGACCGATCCCTTGTCGCGCCCGTCAAACGACCATCGCCCCGCATCCCCGCCAGTGCCTCGTCGACGCCCAACAGCGGCGTCCTGAGCAGCGCCGCCGCGCGCCGCACGTCGAGCGAGCGGTCCAGCGGCCGGGGTGGCACCTGCTCCGCCGCCAGGGCGGGCACGAGGTTGGCGCTCGGCGCGATGCCCAGGGCGCGGAGCAGCCGCACGCCGAGCTCCCAGCGGCTGAGCGGCTGTGCACCGGCGACGTTGAGGAGGCCGGAGACGTCGCCGGCGGCCAGCTCGAGGACCGCGGCGGCCAGGTTGTCGACCCCGATCGGGCAGACGATCTCGTCGGTGAACAGGCGGACGGTGTCTCCGCGTGCGAGCCCGTCGACGAGCCAGTGCGTGTGCTTGTCCATGGGCGCGAGCCCGAAGATCAGCGAGGTGCGCACGATCACGGCGGCCGGATGGTGCTCGGCGACGGCGATCTCCGCGGCGGCCTTGGCCGTGCCGTACGCCGATAGCGGGCTGGCCGGGGCGCCATCGGCGTACGGGGCGCTTCGGCCGTCGAGCACGGCGTCCGAGGAGAGGTGCACCAGCCGGGCGCCTACCGCCACGGCGGCGGTCGCGACGGCTTCGGCGGCGGCGGCGATGCCCGCGACGTGTTCGGGGTGCCCGTTGGACAGCGCCGTGTGCACGACGGCCGCGGGGCGCCACGCGCCGAAGGCCCGAGAAACCGCGCTAGGGTCGCGCAGGTCGAGGGCGATGGCTTGACCAGGCAGATTGCGCGCCGGAGGACGACGGTACGTGGTGTAGGCCACGTCCCATCTGCGCGCCGCGCGCACCACCGCTGCGCCCAGATAGCCAGCGCCGCCGGTGACGAGCAGGCGTGGGCGGGAGTGCATGAGGCAAGTGTAGCCGCGGCGCATCGTGCGACGCTCGTGCGACGCCCCGTGGCTACGCTGATCGCCATGAAGGTCGGCCAGGTGCTGCGGCTCCTTCGCCGCGAAGGGTGGTATCGTGTTCCCGGCCGGGGCGATCAGCGGCAGTTCAAGCACCCGCGCCGGCCGGGCCGGATCACGGTATCGGGCAAGGGCAACTCCGATCTGGTGCCCCGGACGCTCAGGGGCATCCTGGCACAGGCTGGCCTTGAGGAGGCCCCCATGACCATCCGGTTTGCGATCGTGGTCGAGAAGGCGGCGTCGAACTACGCGGCGTACGTACCCGACCTACCCGGCTGCGTGGCCACCGGCGCGACCGTGGCGGAGGCGGAGCAGCGGTTGCGCGCCGCGATCGCCGAGCACGTGCGGGGGCTTCGCGCGGATGGGATGCCGGCTCCGGTGCCCACGAGCGTTGTGGACTACGTGGAGGTCGTGTTCGGTTGACGGTGCGCATGGCACGAGCGCTTCTCCTCACGCTGTGCCTCAGCGCGATTGGCCTTGGGGGCTGCCGCCGACCGGAGGCCGCTCCGGGCGACGCGGCGACGGCGGTCACGCCGAGAGCGATCACGTACGCGACCGCGGTCAGCAGCGTCACGCCGGACACGCCGAGTCTTCGCGGCCAACGTGCTCATCTACCGTCGGGTACAAAGGCGGCGGTGGAGTCGAGAGCCGCTGCCCTCCGGCACCCATCCCCGACGATCTGGCCACCGGCCCTGGCAACCCCGACGCCGGGACCCGCGCTGCTCCAGATGACGCTGGCCGACGCCGAGGCGACGGCCCTGGCCGGGACGATCGCCGAGCAGGAGCCGCGCATCGAGCGCTCGGGCTACGTCGCCGGCGTCGAAGGGGCCGCGGCGCTCGAGGCGGCCGGTGCCACGGATGTCTACTTGTACGGGCGCGACGTCGACCTCTACACGCACCTGGTCGCTGGCGGGGGTCACAACCATGCTGGAGAGCCCGGCGGCCCGATCGCCATGGTCGAGCTCTCGCAGCTCGGGATGGACATCCTGGGCGTCCATTCGCGCGACGCCGAGGTCCAACCCACTGCGGCCGAGGCATGTCGTCCCGTGCCGGGCGATCAGCGCTACGCCGTCACGGTGTTCTACGACCCGCGCTCCGCGGACACCATAGGCCACACGTTCGCGGCGCTGCCCGCCGGCCTGTGGGCCGTCGCTTCGGGTTCGCGCGGCATGAGCATTCGATCTGCTCGAGCGCCTATGGCGGCTACGCCGTCTTCGACCTGATCGACTACACCATCCCGCCGCTCGTCCCACTTCAGTAAGGTGGTGCCTCAGCGCCTTCGAGTACGGCAGTCGATGTCGCGCGAAGCAATTGGCACGTGCGGTGGCGGGGACTACCATGCGCACGCGACAGGAGGTTTCCCATGAGCCTGAGCCGGCGCCTCACGGCGATTATCGAGCGCGAGGGCAACGGCTACGTCGCCCTATGCCCGGAGTTGGACATCGCCAGCGAGGGTAACACGGTCGAGACGGCGCGCCTGAACCTCGCCGAAGCCGTCGAGTTGTTCTTCGAGACGGCGGATGCCACCGAGGTGGCCCAGCGACTCGGCAACGAGGTCTTCGTCACCAGCGTCGAGGTCGTGATTGGGTAGGCTGCGGGTCCTCTCCGGCCGAGAGGTCTGCAGCATCCTTGCGCAGCATGGGTTTGTCGAGATCAGGCAGCGCGGAAGCCACATCGTGATGCAGCGCCGGACGACCGAGACGACCATCACCGTGCCCGTTCCAAACCACGCCGAGCTGCGGCAAGGCACCTTGCGGTCCATCGTTCGTCAAGCGCAGCTGCCGCGAGAGCTGTTCGAGACATCGGGCTGACATGACCCTCGACGACTTCTTCGCCGGCCACCCCGCCGCCCGGCGCCTCTTCGACGCCGGGCGCGATGCCGTCGACGGCATCGGCCCGGCCGACCTGCGCGTCACCAAGAGCCAGGTGGCGTTCCGGCGGCGCGTGGGCTTCGCCTACGCGTGGATGCCGGCGATGTACCTTCGTACCGGGGACGTGCCGCTGGTCCTGACCATCGGGCTGCGGCGGCGCGACGAGTCGCCGCGCTGGAAGGAGGTCGTCGAGCCGGCGCCGGGGCGCTTCACGCACCACCTGGAGCTCCGCGCGTCGTCCGAGGTGGACGACGCGGTGCGGGGGTGGCTCAGGGAGGCGTGGGAGGCGGCGGGGTAGCTGGGGGTGGCGTGAGCTCGGGTTGCGCTTGGTGAGTCGGGACGAGCAGCATGCTGTCCAGCTCGACGATGGTTATGGTGTCGCCGACAGCGATGCCCTGGCGATCGCGCACTGCTGCGGGCAGCGTGATCTTGCCCCGCTCACGAACTTGTACCGTTTGACGCATGGTTCACCTCCACGCTGCAGCGTGCGCAGCGTCTCGGACACCGACCGCGTCGCTATGATACCCTGACTGCCCGCCAACCCAAGGAGCCCGCCATGCACCCCATCGCGTCGCCGTCCCACGCCGTTCGCCGCTCTGCCGCGCCCGGAGTGGCGGCTGCCTTCGCCCTGGCGGCCGCGGGGCTGCTGGCGCTGGCCGGCGGCGCATCGCGCGCGCAGGATGGGGCCATCCGGCTGGACGTCTCGATGGGTCACCACGCCCTGGCCTGGCAGGGCGAGCCGAACGTCGCCTACACGGTGCGCCTCTCGAACCCGCGCGCCATCGACGGCCGCAACCCGGACGGCGAGAAGGCGTTCGTGACCGACTACGCCGATGATTCCGGTGCCGTCCGGGCCTTGCTTCACTTTCGAACCAACCACTCATACTACCGCATCGTCGAGCCAGGCGACCGGCTCGAGGTGGCCATCGTGGACGGCCCCATGCTCCTCGACCTCACCGTGCCCGACTTCGGCGCCGACGCCTCGGACGATGGGTCGCAGGTGGCCGGCCGGGCGCCCGCCGCCGGGGTGGTCACGATCACGCTTGAGGCGGCGGGCGAAGCGCCCCCGTTCGGCCAGGCCGTCGTCGCCGGCGGCGATGGCGCGTTTGCGGTGGACCTGCCCGCCGCGCAGCGCTTGGCCGAGGGCGCGGGCGGCACCGCCGTCTTCGTCGACGGTGAGGGCCACCGCTACACCGCGCTCTTCGCGCGGCGACGCGTCGAGCTGACCATGGACAGCGCGAACATCGAGACGCGCGCCAGCCAGCAGGCGCCGATCGGCGCCGAGCGCATCGTCGAGGTATCGGGGCGCAGCGTGCTTCGCGCCTTCAATGCACCCTACCCGACGTGGGAGGGGCTGACGTTCGACGGCCGGCGCGTGCTGCGCGACGATGCCGAACATGCCGTGGCGACCGGCGACGTGGTGACCTTCACGCAGCGGGGCGGCCCGCTCCAGCGCACCGACGCTTGGGTGCGCACGCTTCCGGACCTGGCCGTCCGCCTGGACGGCAACCGCATCGTGGCGCGCGCGCCGGCGGGCGCAACCGTGACCGTCGATGTCGGGGCGCCGGACGAGGCGCCGCGCTGGTCCGCGACGGCCACGGCCGATGCTGCGGGCGACGTCGTGCTGGCCCTGCCGGACGGCCTGCGCCCCGAGGCGGGCTGGCGGGCGAACGCGCGGCTGGACACCGGCGACGGCATCTGGCTGCGCGCGACGACCGTGGTGCCGCGCGTCGAGGCCTCGGTGGCCGCGGCGCATGTTGGCGTGGACGCGCAGCCGTTCCAGCCCATCACGCTGACGCTCACCGGCCCAGGCGGCAACGTGCGGTACCACGGCGCGCACCGGACGGGCGCCACGGGCCGACTCAACGCCCAGCTGCGCGCCGGCCCGCCCGATACGGCCATCGGGCGGGACACCTACGTCGCCATCCGGCCCGGCGACCGGCTGGCCGTCGCCCTGGACGCGGAGGACCCGCTGGTCTTCACCGTGCCCACCCTGGTGGCACGCAGCGATCCTGACGCGGAAGCGCTCTCCGGCACGGCCCCCGCGAACGACGCGCTAGAGGTCGCCGTCGTCGAGCGCGACGCGACGGTGCGTCGAACGGTCCAGGCGGACGGCGACGGCCGGTGGCGCCTGGACCTGGCGGGCGTCGTCGACATCGAGCCGGACGTCTACGCGCGGGTCGACTGGCTGGACCGCGGGCACCGGTTCTACACGTACACCGCCGCGCGGTCGATGAGGGTTCACCTGTACGGCGGGGGCGTCGAGACCTGGCCGGGCATCGCCTACCCGTTGACCGTCACGTTGACGACGGGCGGCGGCCGGTTGTTGGCGCGCGGCGGGTCGCCGCTCGGCCCGATAGCCGCGCCCGAGATCGAGCTCTACAACTTCGAGGCGCAGAGGGATCGATTCGATGTTCGTCCCTGGCTCGAGCCCGGCGACGTGATGACGGCCGAAGTCGGCGCCGACGCGGCGAGCGTGGTTGCCGTACCGCTCGAGGTCCGGGCCCATGTGGAAGACGATCTCATCCTCGGCCACACCATTCCGGGCGGCCGGGTCCTCATCGGTCCGTCGTACGAGCCGGAGTTCGGGTTGCCGCTCGCGGAGGTGGTGGCCGATGCGACCGGTGCGTTCCGCCACGCGTTTGCCGGCGCGCACGACATCGCCTACCACGACATCCTCTTTGCCACGCTGCAGCTCGGCCGCCACCAGCTGGTGCGCCAGCTTGACGCGCCAGGGCTCACCCTGGACCTCACCAGCGCCGTTCTCAAGGGCTCGCTGGAACCCGGCGTGACGGTGGCGGCGCGTGTTGGCGCGGCCGGCGCTCCGGAGGCGGTGGGCAGCGCGGTGGCCAGCCAACGGGCGGCCTTTGCCATCGACCTCGTCGGTCCGGACGGCGGCGCGCCGGCGCTTGCGGCCGGCCAACCCATCGCCGTCGATGCGCCGGCGGCCACGCTCACGACGCGCCTGGACTGGGCGGTCCCCGATGTCGCGTTCGTGGACGGCCGCGCCGAGGTTGTCGTGGGGACCGCGCCGCCCGGATCGGTCGTCCACGCTGCGCGCCGTGCCAGCGTGTTGGCACCAGCGCGCTCGAGCAGCACGTCGTCCGTCGACGTCAGCGCCGGCGACGACGGCCGGTGGGAGGCATCGCTCGGCGCGGAGCCGGTCCCGGGCTGGACGACGACGGCGCTGGTCGACCTGCCGGACGGCCATCGCGCGGAGCGCCGCGACGTCGTGCCGATCGTCCGCGCCCACCACGGCACGCCGCAGGTCTGCGGGCTCGGGATGCCCAGCGAAGCCGTGAGCATGGAGCTGCACGACGGCGCGGGCGCCCTCCTGGGCACGGCGGCGGGCTGGACGGACCGCGAGGGTTGGTTCGACCTGCGCCTGGCCGGCGCCGACGGCGGCCCGCAGCGGCTGGACGAGGGCGACCGGCTCTCGGTGCGGGTCGGCGAGGCGCAGATGGGGCTGACCATGGGGCCGCTCGAGGACCTGAGCATCACCGGTCGGCGCGTCAGCGCCCGGGTTCTGCCGAACGCCGCGGTGCGCATCGTCGGGCCCGCGCGAGGCTGCCTGGAGTCTCGGCTCCCCGATGCCCTGGCCGCCGGCCTCAGCGCGGCGTCGCGCAACAGCCTTGCCGAAAACGGGCTGCGCTCGGACGACACGGGCCTGGTCGGTACAGATAGGTTGCAGCGGGACTGGTTTGCCTACGGCGTCTCGATCGTGGTCTTCACGACGTCCGGCCACAGCTACATGGGCACGTACTTCCCCGCGCCCTTCGGCACCGCCTACGTCGACTCGGACCGCGTCGCCGGCCTGGCGGCGCCCGGATCGCGCGTCGCGGTGCGCATCGAGGACGCGGCCGGCGCGGTCCTGGGCACGGCCGCGGCGGACGCCGAGGCTGGCGACGGCCGGTTTGCCGCGGCGCTCCGCGCGCCCGACGGAACGGCGGTCGCGATCGCCCCGGGCGATGTGGTGGTGCTGGAGGCCGGCGCCGGCACGGCGCGCTTCACCGTCGAGCCGCTGGCGTTCGACTACAGCCCGGCCGGCGGCCTGGACGTGGTCGGGCCGCCGGACCGGCCGATCATCGTACGGTTCGCCATCGGCGAGCGCGTCGAGACGCTGCCGGAACGCACGGGCCCGGACGGCCGCTTCGCGTTCCGCGCGGACGAGGTGCCGCCGCGCGGCGGGTGGACGCTGGACGACGTGACCGGCATCGACGTGCTGCTCATGCAGCCGGGCGAGCATGCGACGGGCTACGCGTGGGCGGCGGAGGGGCGCACGGAGCAGACGGGGCGGACGGTGTGGCTGCCGTGGGGCGGGCGGTGATGGCGAACCGGCGAATCGGTTGACTCGTCGGTGCTGTGCTCGTGCAGCGCTGCATTCCTCGACGTCGCACGAGGTCGAGTACCTGGGTGTGCCCTTCGTTCCAATGCGCTTCTTGTGGAACGCGTTGTGCGTCTTGCCTGTCGCAGCCGAGATGAGGGTTGCGCGCGAGCAGGACTCATGACCGATCGCATCAAACGACAACACCGAGGAGACCCGCCATGCCCACCTTCGCCACGCTGCCCGCCACGGCTGGCCGCCTTGCCGCGCCAGGAGTCGCGACGGCCCTGCTCGCTGCGGCCGCCGCGTTCCTCGGGTTGGCCGGCGAGGCGTCGCGCGCCCAGGGCGGGGCGATTCGGCTGGACGTCTCCATGGGCCACCACACCCTGGCGTGGCAGGGCGAGCCGGGCGCGGCCTACACGGTGCGCCTCTCGAACCCGCGCGCCATCGACGACCGCAACCCGGACGGCGAGAAGGTGTTCGTCACGGCCAGGGCAGATGCCACCGGCGCTGTACGGGTTCTGCTCCACAACCGTGGAAACTACCAGACCTACGCCAGCGTGGAGCCCGGCGACCGGCTCGAGCTCGCGGCAGAGAGCGGCCCGGCGCTGCTCGACCTCGTCGTCCCCGACGTCGGCGCCGATGCTTCGGATGACGGCGCGCGCGTCGCCGGCCTCGCGCCCGCCGGGGCGACCGTCACCATCACGCTGGAGGCCGAGGGTGATCCGCCGCCGTTCCGCCAGGCCGTCGTCGCCCGCGATGACGGGGAGTTCGTGCTCGACCTCCCTGCCGAACGGCAGCTGGCCGAGGGCGCCGGCGGCAAGGCCACGTTCGTCGACGGCGCGGGCCACCGCTACGCGGACGTGTTCGCGCGCCGACGCGCCGAGCTGACCATGGACAGCGCGTATATCGAGACGCGCGCCAGCCAGCAGGCGCCGATCGGCGCCGAGCGCGTCGTCGAGGTCCAGGGACGGCGCGTGGTCCAGGCGTTCGGCACGCACACGCAGTCGCCAGAGGGGCTGGGATTCGATGGCCGGCGCCTGCTCACCGGCGACGCCAACCTCGTGGTGCATGCCGGCGACGTGGTCACCTTCACCCAGCAGGGTGGCCCGCTCCGCCGCAACGACGCCTGGGTGCGCACGCTGCCCGACCTGGCCATCCGCTTCGACGGCGCACGCGTCGTCGGGCAGGCGCCCTCGGGCGCGATCCTGTCCGTCGACGCCGGGGCGCCGGGCGAGGCGCAGCGCTGGTCGGCGGCCGCCACGGCCGACGCCGCGGGCGTGTTCGCGCTGGACCTGCCGGAGGGCATGCGCGCGGAGGCGGGCTGGTGGGCGCACGCTCGCCTGGACACCGGCGACGGCATCTGGCTGCGCGCGACGACCGTCGTGCCCCTCATAGAGGCCTCAGTGGGCGCGGCCCATGTCGGCATCGACATGCAGCCCTTCCAGCCGGTCACGCTCACGGTCACCAGCCCTGCTGGCGAGGCGCGGTACCACCGCGCGCATCGGGCGAGTGCCACGGGCCGGTTGGACGTCCAGCTGCCCACCGGCCTGCGCGATGCGGCCAGCGGGCGCCGCACGTACGTGGCGCTGCGACCGGGCGACCGGCTGGCCGTGGCCCTGGACGCCGGGGACCCGCTGGTCTTCACCATCCCGAGCCTGGTCGCGCGAACGGATCCGGACTCGGAGGCGCTCTCGGGCACGGCGCCCCCCAACGACGCGCTCCGGATCGCCGTCGTCGATGGGGATGCGACGCTGCATCGGACGGCGCTGGCGGACGGCGATGGCCGGTGGCGCCTGGACCTGGCTGGCGACGTCGACCTCGAGCCGGACGTATACGCGCGCGTCGACTGGCTGGAACGTGGGCATCGGTTCTACGCCTACACTGCCGCGCGCGGCATGCGGATCCACTTGGATGGCGGGCTCATAGAGACCTGGCCGAGCATCGCCTACCCTGTGACCGTCACGTTGACCACGGGCGACGGCCGGTTGTCGGCGATCGGCGGAACGCCCCTCGGCGAGGTCGCCACGCCCGAGATCGGGGCCTCCAACTACGTTGAGCTCAGGGATCGCTTCGATCACCGCCGTTGGATCGAGCCGGGCGACGTGCTGACGGCCGCGGTCGGCGCCGACGCGGCGCGCGTGGTCGCCGTGCCGCTGGAGCTCCGGGCTCACGTCGCGGACGACATCGTCCTCGGACGGACCGTTCCGGGCGGTCGGGTATCGATCGGCCCGTCGTACGATCCGCAGTTCGGCCTCCCGCTCGTCGAGGTGGTCGCCGACACCAGCGGTGCATTCCGACACGAATTCGCCGGCACGCACGACATCGCGTTCAACGACGACCTGGTTGCCACGCTGCAGCTCGGCCGGGACCAGCTGGTGCGCGCGCTCAACGCCCCCGGCCTGACGCTGGATCTAAGCAGCGCCGTCCTGGAGGGCTCGCTCGAACCCGGTGTGACGGTCGCGGCGCGCGTCGGCGACCCGGTCGCGCCTGAGGCCACCGGAAGCGCCGAAGCCGATCGCCGGGCCGCTTTCGCCATCGCGCTCGTCGGCCCGGACGGCCGCGCGCCGCGGCTCAACGCCGGCCAGCCGATCGCCGTCGATGCGCCGGCGGCGACGCTGAGCGCGCGCCTGGACTGGGCGGTGCCCGATGTTGCGTTCGTGGACGGCCGCGCCGAGGTCGTTGTGGGGACCGCTCCGCCAGGATCGCTGGTCCAAGCTGCACGTCGGGCCGGCCCGCTGGGGTTGGGGCGATCCGGCAGCGCCCCATCCGTCGCCGTCCAGGCGGGCGCCGATGGCCGGTGGGAGGCATCGCTGGGCGAGGCGCCCGTGCCGGGCTGGATGACGACGGTCACGGTCGAGTTGCCGGACGGCCATCGCGCCGCGCGGCGCGACGTCGTGCCGATCGTCCGCGCCCACCTCGGGACGCCGCAGGTGTGTGGGATCGGGATGCCGAGCGAGGCCGTGCACGTTGAGGCGCACGACGACGCGGGCAACCTGCTGGGCACGGCGTCGGGCTACACGGACCGCGAGGGCAGGTTCGACATGCGGCTGGCCGGTGATGACGGCGTCCCCTCGTGGCTGGACACGGGTCACGTGCTCAGTGCGCGGGTCGGTGAGGCGCAGATGGGGCTAACCATCGGGCCGATGGGGGACGTGAGCACTGCAAACGGGCGCGCGAGCGCGACGGTCCTGCCGAACGCGCAGGTGCTCATGAGCGCGCCGGCGAGCGGCTGTCTGCGGGGTCGGCTGGCAAATGCCATAGCCGCCGGCCTCAGCACGGGATCGCGTACAGGCGAAGGCGCCGTGCTCCGCTCCGACGATGCGGGTCGCGTCAGCACCACGCTTTTGGGGCGGGACGTCATGGCTTACGGCGTCTCGATCGTCGTCTTCACCGCCTCCGGCCAAAGCTATATGGGCACGCACTTCCCCGCGCCGTTCGGCACGGCCTACGTCGACTCGGATCGCGTCGCCGGCCTGGCGGCGCCTGGGTCGCGCGTCGCGGTGCGCCTCGAGGACTCGGCCGGCGCGGTCCTGGGCAGGGCCCAGGCGGATGCCGCCGTCGGCGACGGCCGCTTCGTCGCGGCGCTCCGTGCGGACGACGGCGCGGACGTGATCATCCGACCGGGCAGCTGGGTGGTGCTCGATTCGGGCACCGGCACGGCGCGCTTCCAAGTCGAGCCGCTGGCGTTCGACTACAACCCGGCGCGCGGCCTGGACGTGGTCGGGCCGCCGGATCGGCCGATCGCCATCCAATTCACGATTCGTGATCGCGTCGAGGCGCTGGCCGAACGCACCGACGCCGAGGGCCGCTTCGCGTTCCGCCCGGACGAGGTGCCGCCGCGCGCCGGCTGGGCCCTGGGCGACTTGACCGAGGTCGAGGTGCTGCTCATGCAGCCGGGCGACCATGCCACGGGCTATGCGTGGGTCGCGGAGGACGATGGGGGGCGGACGGTGTGGCTGCCGTGGGGTGGGCGGTAGGAGGCGGGTGGTTCGAGGGAGTTTGGTGGTCTCCACGTCGCTGACTATGATCCGACCATGAAAGCACGAGTCTACCTTGAGACATCGGTCATCAGCTACCTGGCGTCGCGACCAAGCCGTGATCTGATCACGGCTGCGCACCAACAGATTACGCATGACTGGTGGGCTACTCAAAGTGCGCGTTTCGAATTGTGCATCTCGCAACTTGTCGTACTCGAAGCGAGTTCAGGAGATCCCGACGCTAAGAAGCGTCGAGTCGCCTTACTCGAGGACATTGCCATCCTTGAGCAGTCGGATGACGTTGGCGAAATCGCGAGACAACTTATGAGTCGTGTTCCCATTCCGGAGCGAGCAGCTGCTGATGCTCTTCACATGGCTATCGCTATCGCAAACGGTGTAAACTACTTGCTAACATGGAACTGCACACACATCGCAAATGCGGTACTCCGTCCCAAAGTGGAGGCCGTTTGCCGAGACCTAGGTTATGAACCTCCGGTGATCTGTACGCCCGAGGAACTCATGGGAGAGTGAGGATATGCAGCTCGATCCAATAGTCGAGGAAGTTCGAGCCATCCGCGAAGCGTACGCAAGGCGTTTCGAGTTCGATCTGGAGGCCATTCTGGCAGATCTCAAGGGCCAGGAAGAGGCCAGTGGCAAGAAGCTGGTCAGGTTCGCGCCTCGAAGGGCAAAGCTCGTGGAAGTGACGCCCGAGCCATCGACGACGGGCTAGTACCCACCGCGTGAGTCGCGTCCGGTGGGGGAAGGCGGACACTGTGGCTACTCTTGGGCCAGCGGCAGGTCAGTGGCTCACGTGCTTCTCTGCAGACACAACGCACTGCTGTCGCGCGGGCAAATCGCCCGCGCACTGCTCGTCCTCCTGTGCCTTACCGCTCCAATGGGATGTCGCCGACCAACCATCGGCCCGGACGGCGCGCCGACGCGCGCGGCGCAGGCGGCGCAGGCGGGCGACCCCGGAACCGCGGCCGATGGTGGAGCCTCGCGCCTCGCCGCCACGACCGGTACCACCCGTCCCTCCGCGACGCGCCCGGCCGTGCCGAGACCCATAACGACGACCGCGGTGCGCTACTCCAGCGCGACGCCGTGGCGTCCCGTCATCCCGACGCCGACGCCAGGACCCGCGCTGCTCCAGATGACGCTGGTCGACGCCGAGGCAACGGTGATGTCATGGACGATCCCCGGCCAGGCTCCGCGCATCGAGCGCTCAGGTTACGTTGGCGCCGTGGAAGCGTTCGAGGCGCTGGAAGCGGCCGGTACGGAGATGGTCTTTGCCGGAGGGGAGTCTTCGCTCCGATGGCAGATTGCCGAAGGGGGGACGAGCGAAAGAGAGCAGCCGGGAGGCCCGCTGGTGCTCGTGGAGATCTCGCAGCGCGGCCTCGATCTCGTCGACCCCGGGTGGGAGACTATGGAGGATCGCTTTAGCAGCTGCACGCTCGTGCCGGCACACGAGCGCTACACGGTCACGCACGTCTTCGACCCCCGCATCGGAGCCCTCGCCGGCTATGGTCACGCGAGACTGCTCGATGAGCTCTGGACGGTCGCGTCGCCTGCGATCGACCACGTACGCATCACCACGACGCCGACCTCGACGGCCCCGCCGACGTCCAGTCCCGACGCGTACGCGTCGCCCACGGCGACCCTAACGCCGTCGCCGACGCCCGCGCCGCTCATCGACGCGAGCGCTTCCGTGAGGTCGCTCGGCATCGGCGAGCACCCGGCGGCGCTTGCGGGCGCCGTTGCCGCGTGGCCGCTGGTCGTGGGAAGCTCGTGGACGTACCGGGCCACGGAGCACCTCGATGGCGTCTTCTGGAGCACGTGGACGATCACCGAGTCTGTCGTTTCGGCGGTACAGCACGGGGAGGCGCTCATGGAGGTCGAGCTAGCTCGTGTCACCGATCGCGCGGACGATTTGGGACACGGCCTCTGGCCCGAAGTCGATCTCGATCGGCTGCTCGTGCGCCATGACGCCGTGCTTTACGTTATCCAGCGCTCCAACCGCTCTCTGAGCCCTGCCCAGGCCGACGCCGAGCTGCCGCCCGCCCGATCGCAGGCGTGGGAGGACGGTGGGCTGGTCGCCGTCGTGGGGTTCCCTATCGGTGCGGATTACGAGGAAGCCCAGGCTCAAGGCGAAGGGAAATCGTGGTGGCGCCCGTTTTGGCGGCCCATCGGTCCCTTCGGCGACGTCAAGAGCTCGGCGGGCGTGTTTCCATCCTGCCACGCTTCCTCAAGCCGCAGTGGAGCCGCCAATGGCGTGCAGCACTGGCTTTGCATTGGGGTGGGGTATGTTCGCCACGAGGTATCGGGCTGCCATCCGATGTTCGGCGGCTACACGGTCTTCGACCTGATCGACTTCACCGTCCCGCAGCTCGTCCCACTGCAGTAGGGTGGTGCCGCGGCGCCTTCGAGTACGTCAGTCGACGTCGCGCGAAGCAATTGGCACGGGCGGCAGCGGGGACCACCATCCGCACGCGACAGGAGGTCTCCCAAGAGCCTGAGCCGGCGCCTCACGGCGATCATCGAGCGCGAGGGCAACGGCTACGTCGCCCTATGCCCGGAGTTGGACATCGCCAGCGAGGGCGACACGGTCGAGACGGCGCGCCTGAACGTCGCCGAAGCCGTCGAGCTGTTCTTCGAGACGGCGGATGTCACCGATGTGGCCCAGCGACGGCGTCGGGCGGCAAGCAGGTCGATGCGCTTGCCCAATTCCCCCAATTATGCCTAAACTGGGCGAGTCAACTCACCCAATTAGGCGAGACGCGGTGATTTTCTACCCAAGGACCATTCGACAGCCGCTCGAAGATGCCCTGTTCAAGGGCAAGATCGTCGTCGTCTACGGTGCGCGGCAGGTCGGCAAGACCACGCTCGTACGCCAGATCCTGGCGTCCCACGGCCCCGGCGCGCTCTACTTCAACTGCGACGAGCCCGACGTTCGGGCCGCGCTGACCGATCGGACGTCTACCGAGCTGCGCGCGCTGATCGGCGGCCACTCTCTGGTAGCCATCGACGAGGCGCAGCGCGTTCGCAACATCGGCCTCACCCTCAAGCTGATGGTCGACGCTTTCCCGGACATCCAGGTCATCGCCACGGGTTCGTCCTCCTTCGATCTGTCCAACACCATCTCGGAGCCCCTGACCGGCCGCAAGGTGGCCTTCCACCTGTTCCCGTTGTCGGTCGAGGAGATGCTCGGCCACGAGACCGAGCTGGAGTCGCGGCGGCTACTGGAGCGACGGCTCCAGTTCGGCACGTACCCGGCCGTCATGTCGGCCACCGACCCGGGCGAGGCCATCCTGGAGATCGCCCAAAGCGACCTCTACCGCGACGTCCTGGAGTACCAAACCGTCCGGAACCCCGACCAGCTGCGACGGCTGGTCCAGGCGCTGGCGCTCCAGGTCGGGAGCGAGGTGTCCTACAACGAGCTGGGCCAACTGCTGGGGCTCGACAAGGCCACCGTCAACCGGTACGTGTCGCTCCTCGAGGAGGCGTTCATCATCTTCCACCTGCCGCCGTTCAGCCGGAACCTCCGCAAGGAGCTGACCAAGCTGCGCAAGGTCTACTTCTACGACCTGGGCGTGCGCAACGCGGTGATCAACAACTTCAACCCGCGCGAGCAGCGCGCCGACGTGGGCGCACTCTGGGAGAACTTCGTCATCGCCGAGCGGGTCAAGCGCAATCGCAATCGGCGGCGCCACGCCAACGCCTACTTCTGGCGCACGTACGACGGCGCCGAGATCGACTACCTCGAGGAGGCGGACGGTCGGCTGGTCGGGTTCGAGTGCAAGTGGGGCGCCGGCCGTTGGCGCGTGCCGCCCTCGTTCGCGGCGGCCTATCCGGGCTCGGACGTCCGGCTCGTGCATCCCGCCAACTACCTCGAGGTGCTGCGTGCGTGAGGCGATGGCCCGAGTCGAGCTGGCGACCCACATCGCCGCGATGCCCGCGACCTGCTTCGACCTCGCCCGCGACCTCGACCTCCACCTCGACTCGCTGCGCGACACCGGCGAGCGGGCCGTGGCCGGCCGCATGTCCGGGCTGATCGATCTCGGCGAGCAGGTCACCTGGCGCGCGCGGCATGCCGGGATCGTCTTCCAGCTCACCGTGCGCATCACCGCGTTCGATCGCCC
>Ga0326597_10000814_pt1 | contig 53254 bp, 52 predicted proteins | sample RVTome_12_FD_203789 | JGI IMG/M metagenome (GOLD analysis project Ga0326597, IMG submission 203789) | Soil microbial communities from uranium-contaminated site in the Upper Colorado River Basin, Wyoming, United States - RVT100D185 | ecosystem: Environmental > Terrestrial > Soil > Contaminated >... | reverse complement strand
CGCCGTGTACGCGACGAAGCCAAACTCCGGCGTCGTCGACTTCCCAACGATGACGGCGCCCGCCACCCGGGCGCGCGCCACCTGCGTCGAGTCTTCCTGCGCGATGCGGTCCTTGAAGACCACGGAGCCTTCCGTCGTCGGCATGCCCGCGACGTCCTCGAGGTCCTTGACCAGCAGCGGCACGCCCGCCAGCGGCCCCGGGTCCTCGCCCGCGCGCACCCGCCGATCGATCTCCCCCGCGGCGCGCCGAGCGCCGTCCGCGTCCAGATAGGCGACAGCGTTCAGCTCCGACGCCGCGATCGCCTCGAGCGAGCCCTCAAGCGCGTCCGCCGCGCGCGCCTCGCCGCGCCGTACCGCGTCCGCGAGCGAGCTGGCGTCGTTTAGCCACGCCTTCACGACCGTGCCCTCGCGTACGTCGCCGGGGCTCTCTGCAGCAGCCGCTCGCGGATATGGTCGTCGACCGCCATATCGATCGCCGTCCACGCCATCGCGAGCGCGCCGTCGTAGACCGCCTGGTCGGCCGCCGCTGTCGCGCAGTGCTCGGTGAACTCCGGCTGGTGGTTGCCCGCCGGCCACGAGTTGATGCCGATCATCGGATGGATCGCCGGCATCGCGAGCGAGATATTGCCCATATCGGTCGAGCCCGCCCAGCGCTCCAGCGCCGAGCCGAAGTCCGGGAAGCGCCGGCCCAGCTCCTCCGCGTTGCGCTTGTACAGCGCCGCCAGCTCCGTGTCGTGCTCCATATGCGCGTACGGCTGCTCCACCTCGATGGTCTCCAGCGTCGTGCCCGTCGCGAGCGCGCCCGCCTCGAAACAGCGGTTGACCTTCGCGCGGATCTCATCGAGCTGGTCCAGGCGCTTCGCCCGCACGTAGTAGCGCGCGCTCGTGTGCGCGGGCACCACGTTCGGCGCGTCGCCGCCCTTCGTGACGATGCCGTGGATGCGGTCGGTCTGGCGGATGTGCTGTCGCAGCAGCCCGATGGCGACCTGCGCGACCGTGAGCGCGTCCGCCGCGTTGATCCCGTCCTCGGGATACGACGACGCGTGCGCCTCCTTGCCCGTATAGCGCACCTCGAAGTGCTGGACGGCGATCACCGGCGGCTCGGCGACGTCGGCCGGCGCCGGGTGCACCATCATCGCCGCGTGCACGCCGTCGAAGGCGCCGCGCTCCAGCAGCAGGATCTTGCCGCCGCCGCCCTCCTCGGCCGGCGTGCCGATCACGCTCACGGTCAGTCCCAGCTCGTCCGCCACGACGGCGGCCGCGAGGCCCGCGCCCGCCCCCGCCGTCGCGATGATGTTGTGGCCGCAGGCGTGACCGATGCCCGGCAGCGAGTCGTACTCGGCGCAGATGGCCACGTGCAGCGGGCCGCTGCCCGCGCGCGCCACGAACGCCGTCGGCAGATCGCAGACACCGCGCTCCACCGCGAACCCCGCCTCCGACAGCATGTCGGCGAGCCACGCCGACGCCTGTACCTCCTGGAAGGCCAGCTCCGGGTTCGTGTGGATGCGGTGGCTCAGCTCGATCAGCCGCTCGCGATAACCGTCCAGACGCTCGCGCGCGGCCTGCTTCTCGTCCATAGCGGATGCCCCTCCTCGCCCGCCATTGTACAGCCAGCCGCGGCCGGCGCAATCGCGCACGAAAGAAGCTGCGGGGATTCATCCCGCAGCCCCCGGAAACACGCCCACCAATTGCGAGCAAGTCACAGACCATCGCCCCGTGTGCCAAGCGCCCCTGCCCGCGTGTATACTGGACGCCGCATCCCTAAGCGAGGACGTGCCATGCCACCAAACCCCGTGCTCCTCAGGTTCATGTCCGCCACACACTCGTTCTGGTACCAGGTGAGCGGCGGCATCATCGGGCGGAGCGTCTTCGGCGCGCCCGTCTTGCTGCTTACGGCCACCGGCCGCAAGAGCGGCCGGTCGCACACCACCCCGCTCATCTACTTGCAGGACGGCGACAACTTCGTCATCGTCGGCTCGAAGGGCGGCAGCGACCAGCACCCCGTCTGGTTCCTCAACCTGCGCGCCAACCCCGACGCCGAGGTCCTCGTCGGCCGCGCGAGGACCCGCGTCCGCGCGGAGGTTGCAACCGACGAGGAGCGCGCCCGCCTCTGGCCGCTCCTCGTGAAGCTCTACGGCAACTACGACGAGTACCAGAAGGGCACCAAGCGCCAGATCCCGGTCGTGATCCTCCGGCCGGTGAGCTGAAGAGACGAGACGGCATGCCGGCGCAGGAAGTCGAGCTGATCCTTACCCGCCAGCTGGCGAACTACCTCAACATGCCGGTCTTCATCGTGGGCCCAAACGGCGACCTGCTCTTCTACAACGAGGCCGCCGGCGAGCTCGTCGGCCGTCCGTACGATGAGGCCGGCCAGCTTTCGCTCAGCCAGCTCGAGACGACGTTCCAGACCATGAACGAAGACGGCTCGCCGCTGGGCGAGAACGATCTGCCGGTGACCATCGCCCTGCGCCAGGGGCGGCCCGCGCACCGCCGCATCCGTTATCGCGGCTTCGACGGCGCCGACCGCCTGATCGAGGTCACCGCCTTCCCCCTCGACGGCCACGCCGGCCGCCGCCTCGGCGCGGTGGCCATCTTCTGGGAGTCGGAACAGCAATGAAGATCACCCTCTGGGGAACGCGCGGCTCGCTGGCGAGCCCGGGGCCGGAGAACCTGCGGTACGGCGGCAACACCTCGTGCGTCGAAGTGCGCGGCAGCGACGGCACGCTCCTCGTCCTCGATGCCGGCACCGGCATCCGCCGGCTCGGCGACTCCGTCGAGGCCGGCGTCAAGCGGGTCGATATCTTGCTCACCCACCTCCACCTCGATCACATCCAGGGCCTCGGCTTCTTCCAGCCGCTCTACCGGGAAGGCCTGGAGGTGCACATCTGGGGCCCGCCCTCGACGAAGCTCGACCTGGCGACGCGCCTCAGCCGCTACTTCTCCACGCAGCTCTTCCCTGTGCGCGTCGGCGACCTGCCGTCGCATCCCATCCTCCACGACGTGCCGCTCGCGCCGTTCCAGATCGGCGGCCTGACGATCGTCACCGACTTCGTCTGCCACCCGGGCCCGACGCTGGGCTACCGCATCGCCGAGAACGGCACCTGCGTCGCCTACCTCCCCGACCATGAGCCCGCGCTCGGCGCGCCGGACTTCCCCGGCGACCCGCAGTGGACCTCCGGCCTCGATCTCGCCGCAGAAGCCGATCTCCTGATCCACGACGCGCAGTACACCGACGACGAGTACCCCGGCCACATCGGCTGGGGCCACAGCGCGTTCTCGCATGTGATCGCCTTCGGGACGATGGCCCGCGTGAACCGCCTGGTGACGTTCCACCACGACCCGGCCCACTCCGACGCCGCGCTTGACCGCTTCATCGACGAGCAGCGCAAGACCTGCCGCCTCCCCTTCGAGCTGGTCCCCGGCACGGAGGGCACCACCCTCCAGCTCGCCACCTAGCGCGATCGCGGGTCGAGCGCGTCGCGCAGCCCGTCGCCCAGGAACGTGAAGCAGAGCATCAGCAACGCGATGGCGGACGCCGGGAAGACGACAAACCACGGGTTGAGCTGCACGAAGTTGTAGCCGTCCTTCGCTAGCCGGCCCAGGCTCGCCGTGGGCGGCGGCAGGCTGAAGCCGATGAACCCCAGCGCCGCCTCCGCGAAGATCGCGATCGGGATGCCGAACGTCACCGCCACAACCACCGGCCCCAGCGTGTTCGGCAGCATGTGCACCAACACGATGCGCCACGGCCGCGCCCCCAGCGCCCGCGCCGCCAGGACGAAGTCCTGCCCCTGCAGCGCCAGCATCTGCCCGCGCACCAGCCGCGCGATCGTCGTCCAGTTCACCAGACCGATCGCCAGCATGATCTGGAGCCGCTGGTCGGACAGCACCAACCAGTCGCGCCCTTCCAACACGGCGCGCATCAGGATGATGAACAACAGGTCCGGAAACGCGTACATGATGTCCGTGAAACGCATCAGGACGTTGTCGGACAGCCGGCCGCCCATCGCCGCCAGCGCCCCGACGACCAGCCCGAGCGCGAGGACGATCACCTGCGTCCCCAGGCCGATCTGCAGCGAGATACGCACCCCCGCCAGCACGCGGCTCCAGGTATCACGGCCCAGGTTGTCCGTGCCGAAGAAGTGCGCCGTGCTCGGACCTTCGTGGATATCCGCGTGCGTCTGGAAGTCCGGGTCGTACCGAGCGATCTCGTCGATCGCGCCCGCGCCGACCGCCAGCGCAATGATCGACAACAGCATGATCAGTCCGGCAACGGCCAGCCGGTTGCGCAGCAGGCGCCGGAAGGCGTCGCGCCAGAGGCCGGACTCCCTGCCGGGCGGCAGATCGATCGCCAGGCCCGTGGTTGCCGCTTCGACGCCCATCGCCGCGTCTCAGCCGTAGCGCACGCGAGGATCGACCACCGCGTACATGATGTCGACCGCCAGGTTGGCGAACGCCACGATCCCGGCGTAGAAGATCGTCGTCCCCATAATCATCGCGTAGTCCCGCCGCAGCACCGCCTCCACGAACAGCCGCCCCACACCCGGGATCGAAAACACGCTCTCGATAATGAACGACCCCGTCACCAGGAACGCGAAGATCGGCCCCATCACCGTCAGTACCGGGATCATCGCGTTCTTCACAGCGTGACGGGCGACGACCGTGAACTCCACCAGCCCCTTCGCCCGCGCCGTCCGCACATAGTCCTGCCGCAGCACCTCGAGCATGCTCGCGCGCGTCACCCGGGCGATGTACGCCGCCGGCACGACCCCGAGCGAGATGATGGGCAGGACGAGCTTCTTCGGGTCCCACATCGAGAGGTCGAACGTGTCCCGCCACTCGATCGGTCCGCCCCAGCCGAGGATGTTGAACCAGCCCAGCTCGACGGCGAAGACGACGATCAAGAAGCTGGCCAGCACGAAGTTCGGCACCGCCGCGCCGGCGGTCGCGAAGAACACGGCCAGGTAGTCCAGCGGCCCGTTCTGGTTCGCCGCGGAGACGACGCCCAGCGTCAGGCCGATGATCGCCGCGAAGATGAACGTCAGCAGCCCGAGCTGCATCGTCACGAAGAACCCGCGCCCGATCAGCTCAGACACGTCGCGGTCGCCGCGAAAGGAGAGGCCCAGGTCCCCCTGGAGCAGGTTCCAGAGATAGAGCAGGTACTGCCGCCAGAGCGGCTCGTCCAGGTTGTAGCGTCTGTTGAGCGCGTTGAGGACGCTCTGTGGGACGTCCTTCTCCTCCGTGAACGGCCCGCCCGGCACCGCGTGCATCAGGAGGAAGGTGATCGTGGCCACCGCCCAGAGCACGGGAATCATCCACAGCACGCGCCTGATCACGTAGCCGGTCATCGATCATCGCTCCCGGAGACGAGTGTGGGGCTCGCTGGCGGCGAGCCCCACACGTACAGCTTTCGCTCCGCTCTAGCGCACCTGCCTATTGCTCCTGCACGAACCAGCACTCCGCGCACCAGTTCCCCGGCTGCCCGGCATCGAGGGTGGGGCTCTCGTTCACCCCGCCGAGCTTGGGGCTGATCAGGTACGGCAGCGCCTCTTGCAGGTAGGGAATCACCCCGCACAGATTCGACACGATCAAGGTTTCCGCTTCCTGGAAGAGCGTCACGTGCTCGGCCGGGTCGGTCGCCGAGCTCGCCTCTGCGATTTTCGCGTCGATCTCCGGCATGCTGCAGTTGTACTTGTTGTTCCCGCCATCGGTGTTGAAGAGGCCGACGATCGGGTTCTCGATGTCCGGGTAGTCGAGCTGCCAGCCGCCGATGAAGAGCTCGAAGGTCTCCTCATTGAAGATCGTCGAGCGCGTCCGGGCGTCGACCTGACGGATCTCCACGGTGATCCCCAGCGTTTCGCTCCACGCCTGCTGGAGGAACTCCGCCTGCGCGACGCGCGCCGGCGTGTCGAGGATGGTGATCGTCAGCGTCGGGAAGCCCTCGCCGCCCGGGTAGCCGGCCTCCTCGAGCGCAGCGGCCGCGCCCTCCGCGTCGTAGCCGATCAGGTCCTGGAACGGTTCGCGGCCCTGGTAACCGGTGACGCCGGAGACGACCCAGTACTCGGCCGGCACGCCGACGCCGCTGTTGGCGACCTCGATCAGCGTGTCGCGGTCGATCGCCTTCGACAGCGCGAGACGCACATTGAAGTCCGACAGCGCCTCGTTGTCCAACTGTACCTCGACCGACGTCATCCGGCCGGCGCCGACGATCAGCAGCTGGTCATTGAGCGCAGCATCGCCTTGCGCCGTCGGCACCTCCGCCTCCGGGATGCGCGCCTGGTCCAGCTCGCCCGTCTGGAAGGAGCGGAACGCCGCCTCAAAGTCGTCGATGAAGCGGATGGTCAGCTCCTGGAGGAGCGGCGTCGGCTCCAGCGCCCAGTTCGGGTTCGGCTCCAGGATGACGTGGTCCTGCGCCACGAACTCGGTCAGCGTGAACGGCCCGTTCACAACAATGTTCGCTGGGTCGGTCCACTGCTCCCCGTACTGCTCGATGACGTCCAGCCGCGCCGGGAACGTCACCCAGAGCGAGAAGATCGCCTTGAACGTGGCCAGCGGCTTCGGGGCCAGCAGCGTGATCTCCAGCGTCGTGTCGTCGACCGCCGTCGCTCCGACGTCAGCGCGAAGCGCCTCTTGCTCCTCGGCGCTCGCGTCGGACGCCGCGGCGAACTCGTCGCAGCCCGCCACGCCGATGATGCCGCCAACGTCCGGGCTCTGCAACAGGTACGAGTACGGGCTCGCCACCGTCGGGTCGCAGCCGCGCAGGATGCCGTCGACGAAGTGCTGCGCCGTGAGCGGCGCATCGTCGGACCACAACAGGCCGTCCGTCAACGTCACCGTGTACGTGAGCCCGTCGTCAGAGACCACCGGGTCGCCCGCCGCCATCGCCGGCACGGCCTCGGCGCCGCCGTCAGCGGTCGCCTGGAGCTGGTACAGACCGCGGAAGAGCATCCGCTCGATCGCGATGTCCTGCTCGAAGTTCGACCGGTGCGGGTCGAAGAACTCCGGCTCCGTGCTGTGCATGACCACGTGTTGGTCTTCCGGCGGCGCCGGTTGTCCCGCCCCGTCCGGCGGCGTCTCCCCGCCCGCGGGCTCCTTCTTGTCTTCTTCACAACTCGCGAGCAGGATGCCGAGCGCCGCCACAAGGATGAGGCCGAAGAGCAGCCTCCTGATGGAATGAGACATCATCCTTCCCTCCCTTTCGTGAAGGCCTGTCCTAGCATCGCTAGCATATGCCTCGACTACGCCCCCCGTCAATCGACGCCGGCGATAACATAACTGAGATGAAGGGAGGACTGGTGGGCGATGCAGGGCTCGAACCTGCGACCTTCTGTGTGTAAAACAGACGCTCTAGCCGGCTGAGCTAATCGCCCCCGAGGCCATGAGATCGTATCGGGCGGCTCGCCACGGAAGCAAGAATGGAGCCACGCTACGCCGCTGGCGTGCCCTCCGGCACGCGCCGTCGCGCGGCCACCCGCAGGAGCGTCGCCGCCGGCCGCAGCGCCGGCAGCCCAAGCCAGGCCAGACCGTAGCCGGCCAGCAGAGCGAACAGCGGCATCACCGGCACGTGATAGCGCAGATCGCCGAACGTCACGACGTGCCCGAGCGACCAGACGACGATCGTCACGACGGGCAGCAACGCAGCCTCGTGCCGCTGAACCAGCCAGCGCAGCACGCCCAGCCCCGCGACCGCCAGCACCGCGAAATAGAACACCTCGCCCGTCATGCGCAGCGCATCGCGCAGGCCGGAAGACATGAACGGTCGCTGGCCGTACTGCTCGTTCAGATCGATCCAGTCCGTATCGCCGGCGTACAGCTCGCGCAGCTTGTCGCCCGCGAGCTGCACCTCATCGAGCGGGTGGTGCGCCGCGAAGTACACCGCCTCCTTCACACCCGCCGTGCTCACGTCGCCCTCGCCGCCCGGCCGGTGCAGCGGCCCGTAGGTGTTCAGCAGCGCGTCGGGCGCGTCGCCGCCGCCCGACGCGCCCTCATGGTGGCCCTGCCACAGGTTGATCCCCGCCGCGCTCGACGTGAAGATCGGGTCCCCCAGCGTGATCGCGTTCCGCACCGCCCACGGCGTCACCAGCAGCGCCGCGCCGATCGCCACCAGCGCCGTCCGCTGCGCCGTCGTGCGCCAGTCGCGCGTGGCGAGCAGGAGGTACAGCGGCGCGATCAGCACCATCGAGAGCCCCACGCTGCGCGTCAGCGCCGCCGCCCCCGCGATGACGCCGTACGCGACGAACCAGCGCCAGCCCGCATCGCGCTGCCGCGCCGCGACGAGGAGCAGCAGCCCCCCGAGCATGACGAACGTGAAGAGCACCTCCGAGTACACCAGCGACGTGAAGAACACCTGCCCGGGAAACAGCGCGAAGACCGCCGCGCTCAGCCGCGCCGCGCCGCTCCCGGCCAGCCGCCACGCGAGCAGGTAGAGCAGCCCCGCCGACGCCGTCGCCAGCGCGACGTTCGCCAGCTCCGCGATCTCGTAGTCCGGCCCGAAGAGCCAGTAGAGCGGCACCAGGAAGAAGATGTAGCCGGGCGGGAACATCGCCGTCGGCAGGAACGTGTACGGGTTCGTGTAGCCGCCGCCCTCGCTCATGTGGAAGGCGATCACGTGATAGAACACCGTATCGGCGAAGCGGCCGTCCGTCGGGTCGGCCTCAGCGTAGAGCACCCACGCCAGCCGCACCGCGAACGCGACGAGCGCGATGCCCGCCAGCCAGAGCAGATCGGCCCGCGTGAACCGTCGCATCACGACCGGCTGATCCGCAGCAGCCGCCCCGCGTCGAAGTCCAGGTAGTAGATGAACCCGTCGGCGCCAGCCGCCACGCCGCTGCCGCAGCCGGACGCGATCACGCGCTCGCGATGCGCTTCCGCCAGCGGGTCCAGCTCGCCGGTCTGCAGCCAGTGCAGCGCTCCGCCGGTGTGGAAGCTGCAGAAGAAGAGGTCGCCCGTGAACGCGGGCAGCGCGTCATCCTGGTAGGCCGTGATACCCGCGAGGCCCATCGGCCGATCATACACCACCAGCGGCGTCCGGAACGCCACCCGGTGCGCCGGCCAGCCGTAGTCGGCCCCCGCCACCAGCTCGTACACCGCGTCCCCCTCCACGTCGCGGTTCTCCGTGATGTACGCCTGGCCCGTCGCCGGATCGACCGCCACGCCGAACGGGTTGCGCAGACCGTAGGCATACACGCGCGGGTCGGCTCCCTCGCGATCGGCGAATGGGTTGTTCGCCGGCGCCTCGCCGTCGCGGTCGATGCGCAGCACCTTGCCCGCCGGCGAGGCGAGTTGCGGCGCGAGCGAGTGGTCCTCGTGGTCGCCCACGCCGAGCAGGATCGCGCCGTCCTGGAACGCGATCCCGCCCGCGATGTGGCTCTTCACCGGCGCCAGGTCGATCGTCACCAGCGGCGTCAGCTCCGCGCCTCTGCCGTCGACCTCCCGCAGTCGCGCGAAGACCGTGCGGCCCTCGTCGCCCTCGCGCTGCTCCGTATAGTAGATGTAGACGTAGCCGTTCTCGTCAAACGCCGGGTCGGCGGCGATCGTCACCAGCCCCAGCTCCTGCACCGCGAACGACTCCGTCTGCACGAAGACCGGGAGCTCGAACCACGGCTCGTCCAGCAGCCGCCCGTCCTCGACGACGCGCACGCGGCCCGCGACCTGCTCCGTGATCAGCAGCCGCCCGTCCGGCAGCGCCGCGATCGACGTCGGCAGCTCGAGCCCGTCCAGCACCGTCTCGATGCGGTAGCCCTCGGGCAGCGACGCCGCGAACGACCGGCTGGGCAGCGGCTGCTCTGCCGCCGTCGCCGTCGAGACGCCGAGCGCCGCCGATTCGGCCGTCGGCCGCGATTCGCCGGCCGGCGAGCCCGAGGCACACGCCGCTGTCAGCGACAGCGTCGCCACGAGCGCGAACGCCACTCCCACCTCGCGTGCATGCACGGCGGGAGTCTAACAACGAGGGGTCGGAGGGGCAATCACCCCCGCGCGAGCCGCATCAGCGTCCGCCCGACGCGCGTCAGGCTGGCCAGGTTGTGCACCGCGAGGAACTCGTCGACCCAGGGCAGCGCCGCCGCCATCCCCTGCGCCACCGGACGGTAGTCCGTCGCGCCCAGCAGCGGGTTCAGCCACAACACGCGGTAGGAGCGCCGCTTCAGCGCGCGCATCTCCCGTGCGAGCTCCGCCACCTCGCCGCGGTCCCAGCCGTCGCTGATGATCACCACCACCGTGCGCGCGCCGAGCCGCTCCTTCGCGTAGCGCCGGTTGAACTCGGCCAGGCACGCCCCGATGCGCGTCCCGCCCGACCACGCGTCGACGCGCTTGCCCACGCGCGCAAGCGCCTCGTCGAACGTGCGCGCGCGCAGCAGCGGCGTCACGTCGAACAGCCGGGTGCTGAAGACGAAGGTGCTGACGCCGCGCAGCTCGTTCTGGAGGCCATAGAGGAACTGCGTCAGAAACCGCGAGTAGACGTCCATCGAGCCGCTCACGTCGCAGAGCAGCACGACATTAATCCGGCGCACCTTGCGCCGCCGCCGCAGCAGCTCCGCCACCTCGCCGCCGCGGCGCGCCGCCGCGCGCAGGCTGCGGCGCAGATCGATCTCCCGGCCGGCGCGCGCCGCCCGGCGACGGCGCGTCTTCGCCGTCGCCAGCTTGGGCGCCAGCCGCCGGATGTAGCGGCGCGCCTCGCGCACCTCGTCGTCGCGGAACGTCGCGAAGTCCTTCTCGATCAGCGCGTCCTCCGCGCTGTAGCTCTGCGGCGGCGTGTCGCCCGCCTCGCTCGCCGCCGCCTGCCGCGCGTACGCCACGTCCACGATCTCCGCCGCGCCCATGCGCGACGCCCCCGCCGACAGCCGGCTCGGGTCCGGCCGCGGCGGCGCCGTCTCGCCGCGCGGCAGGCGCCAGAAGCGGTCGAACAGCGCGTCGAACACCTGCCGGTCCTCGACACGCGTCACCAGGTTCGCCGCCAGCGCCTGCCGGAAGTCCTCGCGCCGCGACACGTCGATCGCGTCCACGCTCGCCGCCGCGCCCAGCAGCTGCGTCGTCGTCACGTCCAGCTCCGCCGCCTTGAGCAGCGACGCGAACTGCACCAGGTTCGCTCCCAGCGCGCCGTAGCGCGACGCCAGCTCCGCGATCACCCGGTCGATCGTGACCGTATCGATGCGTTCGTCAGCCATCGATATGCAGGTTGAAGCTGAAGGAGTCTTGCGTCATGCCGTTCGCGACGTAGAAGCGGTGCGCGTCCTTGCGCGCGTTGAACGAGTTCAGCTGGATGTGCGTGCAGCCATGCGTGCGCGCCCACACCGTCGCCGCTTCCAGCAGCGCGCGGCCCGCGCCGCGGCTGCGCTCCGACGGCAGTACGACGAAATCCTCCAGCCAGCAGCGCAGGCCGTAGCGGATCATGAGGAAGTCGACGTAGAGCGCGAGCATGCCGATCACGGTGTCGCCGTCGACCCCGAGCAAGATGTCCGAGTGTTCGCTGCTGATCGTACGCTGGATGGCTTCGCGTGCATCGTCGACGCGATAATGCGGCGGCCGCGCTCCCGGCGCGACGAACAGCTCCTCGATCAGATCGAGCACGGCCTCCTCGTCTGCCTGTGTCGCCGGACGGATCGTAATCGTCATCTACCAGTATGGCCCTCGGGTCTCCCCTCTCCCTTCGGGAGAGGGGCCGGGGGTGAGGGAGCTACGTGGCCGCCAGGAACTCCACGATCACCCGCGCCAGCTCCTCGCCGCGGTCCTCCTGCAGGAAGTGCCCGCCGCCGGCGATCGTCGCGTGCGGCTGGCCCTTCGTGCCCGGCACCTGCGCCTGGAACGCCAGGTCTCCCCCGCGCGTGATCGGGTCGCCGTCGCTGAACGCGCAGAGGAACGGCTTCTCCCAGCGGCGCAGCACCTCCCAGGCGTGACGGTTGGCCGGCGCCGCCGGGTCGTCCGGCGACGTCGGCACCAGCGCCGGGAACTGCCGCGCGCCCGCCTTGTACGTGTCGTCCGGGAACGGCGCGTCGTACGCCGCGACGACGTCGTCCGGCAGCTCCGTCGCCGTGCCGCCCTGGATGATCCGCCCGATGTGAAACTCCGGCGCCGTCTGCGAGAACGTCTGCCAGCGCAGGAACGCCTCGCCGGGCGTGCCGTCGCCCGTGGGCAGGAACGTGTTCGCCGCGACGATGCGCGCGAAGCGCCCCTCGTCCTCCGCCGCCAGCCGCAGCCCGATCAGCCCGCCCCAGTCCTGCCCGACCAGCGTGATGTCGCGCAGATCGAGCGCCTCGACCAGGCCGCGCATCCAATCGACGTGCCGCTGGTAGGTGTAGTCCTCGCGCCGCGACGGCTTGTCGGAGCGGCCGAAGCCGGCCAGATCCGGGGCGACCGCGCGATGCCCCGCCGCTGTAATGATCGGCACCATCTTGCGGTAGAGGTAGCACCACGACGGCTCGCCGTGCAGCAGCAGCACCGGCGGAGCGTCGCGCGGCCCCTCGTCGACGTAGTGCACCCGCACCCCGTCGACTTCCACATAGTGCGGCTCGAACGCGTACCCGGGCAGGTTCTGGAACCGTTCGTCTGGTGTGCGGAGGATGTCCATCTATTGAGTCCTCATTTCGTCTCCGGGATCGCCCTCACCCCTGCCTACGGCAGGCAGGCCCGGCCCCTCTTCCGCGCGCGGGAGAGGGGTGACCGTCAGGTCGGCGTGAGGGCGCGTACCCGGGCAAGTTCTGGAACCGTTCGTTTGGCGTTCGCGGGAGGTCCATCTGCTACCTTCTCTCCCAGGCGACCCTACAGCTCCATCCGGTGCTGCTTCGGCTTTTCGCGGGTCTCCTTGGTGGCTTGGGCGAACGGCGAAGGGCGCTGCGGCGGCATCTGCGGACGCTTGCCCTTCAAGATGTCCGCGACCGTCAGGATCTGCACCTTGGGATACTTCTTGCCTCCCGACTCGTAGAACCCCGCAGCGGCCGCCTGTGTCTTCATCCCGGGCGTCGGCTGCACCACTGTAATCAGCACGCCGATGGGCTTCTTCTCGTCCATCGCTCCGCGAACTTCACGCAGCATCTCCGGGTTCACCACTTTTGTCCCCTTCACCGACAAGACGACGCGTTTGGCCTTTCCGCCAAACTCGATGAACGGCAGCACACCATCCAGGTCCGACCCCTTCCCACCCGTTGGCTGAGCGTCGACCTTGTCCAGCACCCAATACTCAAACTGAGAAGGGCGCGTCGCCGCCAGCTCGCGGGCCCCTGCAACGTCCACCGGCTCACCAATCACCTTGATCTCGATCCCCGGGAAGGAGTCCTGCATGCGGCGTCTGATCAGCCCGATCGCAAGGTTCGTAATGTCGATGCCAATCCACCCACGATTCAGCTTTTGCGCTGCATGAACTGCTGTGCCACAGCCGCAGAACGGATCAAGCACCACGTCCCCCGGGGTAGAGGATGCGCTGACGATACGCTCAAGAAGCGCGAGTGGTTTCTGAGTTTCATATCCGAGGTCCACATCGTCGCTCTGACCTATGGGACGTATATCGTCCCATAGGTCCTGCAATTTCTCCCCTTGGCTATCGTCCAGGTATTGTCTCACACCCTTAATTAAGCCCGTCTTGGAATACTCAAGAAGCCCTGCATCGTGAAGTTGCTGCATCCTCTGCTTCGTCCATTTCCATACACGGACGTGTCCGTTCCACTCGTATGTTAGATTGGGCCTATCCTTGTTGGGATTGAGGACATTCTGCAGGCGATAGCGCCTCCCCGTAGCGCTCTCGGTGTGCGTGAAGAATGTTTCAACGTACCTCGTGGACAAAGGCCTGTACGGCTGATTCCATGTCCAGCGCTCACCTTTGCTGTAGAACAGGAGAAGGTCCTGGATTCTGCCGTACGTTTTTTGAACGTTCCCATGAGAAGAGAAGCGCCTCCACACGATGTGCCCGCGCAGGTTCCGCGGCCCAAAGACCGAATCCATAAGGACTCGAAGGTACGAGCCTGCTGTGGGATCGCAGTGGAGGTAAATGGAGCCCTCGGCCTTCAGCTTCTTGTGCAGCTCGACAAGCCGGATCGCCATCATAGTTAGGTAAGCAGTTACGTCGTTGTGGCCCAGACCCTCCACCATCGCCTGTAACATCCGCGCCACCCGGTGCTGAGGCCCAGTGACCACCTCCTCGTACGCCGCCTGCGCCGCATCGCCCCAATGCCAAGTGTCACCGAAGGCCTCGATCTGCGCCTCACTGGCCGCACCCGATGATTCCTTGAACAGGACGTTGTACGAGCGGTTGGAATTAAACGGAGGGTCGAGGTAGATGAGGTCGATGGAATCGTCTGGGATGTGCTTGCGCAGCACGTCCAGGTTGTCGCCGTAGTAGAGAACGTTGGTCTCGAGCTTCATCTCCCCCTCAGCGGCGGTTCGTTGGCAGAAGTCTAGCGTAGGGGCCGGACAGAGCTAAAGCTCTGTCCCTACTAGGCTAGGCCATCGCCCCCCGATCCCTTGGCCCTTGGCCCCTGGCCCTTGCCCCTCATCTCTTACATCGCCCGGTTGACGTCCGATTGCTCCAGCAGCGCAACGAGGTTGCCGCGGCGAAACGCCTCCAGGTCGTCGTTGTACTTGAAGATGCAGCCCAGCGTCTCCTCCACCGTCGAGGCGTCCAGCTCATCCTTGTGCAGCGCCATCAGCGCCGCGCCCCAGTCGATCGTCTCCGCGATGCCCGGCTTCTTGTAGAAGTCCTCCTGCCGCAGCTGCTGCATCAGCGCGCACACCTGGCCCGCCAGCCGCTCGTTGATCCCGGGCGCCTTCGCGCGCAGGATCTCGTACTCGCGCTCGAACGACGGGTAGTCGATCCAGAGGTAGAGGCAGCGCCGCTTCAGCGCGTCGTGGATCTCGCGTGTCCGGTTCGACGTGATCACGACGAACGGCTGCTTCGTCGCGCGCACCGTGCCCAGCTCCGGGATCGTGATCTGGAAGTCCGACAGCACCTCCAGCAGGAACGCCTCGAACTCCTCGTCCGCGCGGTCGATCTCATCGATCAGCAGCACCGGCGGCGGCCCGCCGTCCGTGCTGATCGCGTCGAGCAGCGGCCGCCGGATCAGGTACGCCTCGCTGAACAGCTCGCGGTCGATCGTGTCCAGCGAGCCGCCCGCCGCCTCGCCCAGCTTGATGCGCAGGAGCTGCTTCGGGTAGTTCCACTCGTAGAGCGCGTGCGACGCGTCCAGCCCCTCGTAGCACTGGAGGCGGATCAGCCGCGTCTTGAGGATCGCCGCCAGCACCTTCCCCAGTTCCGTCTTGCCGACGCCCGGCTCGCCCTCCAGGAAGAGCGGTTTGCCCAGCTTCGCCGAGAGGAAGACCGTGGTCGCCGTGGCGCGGTCGGCGAAGTAGCGCTTGCGCGCCATCGCCAGCTCGACCGCCTCAATCGAACGGAACATGGCGCTCCATCATAGCGCACGAACGGAGCGCGGCGATGGAGCGCGAAGCTACGAAGCGGGCGGCAGGCCGTCCAGGAACCCGGCATCGGTTTGGAGGATCAACGACGCGTCGATCGCAGTCACCTGCCGGTCGTTGTTCGCGTCGGCGCTCGTCTCGTCATCGAGCGCATCGAGCAGGCCGGCGTTAAACTGCAGCACGATCGCGGCGTCCAGGCTGTTAGCGCGGCCGTCCGCGTTCACGTCGCCGCGCCTGCTTGCCGGCGCCTCCTCCTCGAACGCACCGATGTCGCAGGCCGCGCCCCGCGGCCGCGCCACGCCGCGCTGGTCGGCAGGCGGGCAGTCGGTGCCACCGTCGACCGCCCAGCTGCCCGAGAAGAAGCCGTGCGTCTCGGTGCCGCCCCCGTGATCGAACAGAGCTATGTCGATCAGCGAATCGACTTCCGCCAGATCGCCCGGCCCGCCCAGGCCGCAGCTCCCGTCGTCGTCCAGGTTGTGCCCTTCCGAAACGATTGTGCCGTTCCCGCTGCAGTTCGCCGTTGGCCCATTCCTGGCGAGCAGCGTGTTCTTTAGGGTCAGGCTCGCCGCGTTGAGGAAAGCGCTCCCCTCCTCGTCGGCACCATTGCCGGCGACCGTCACGCTCCTCAGCCGCAACGTACCCAGGTTTAGCCCCGCGCCCGCGCTGGTCGCCGAGTTCCTACTGATGGTGCTGTTCGTCGCCGTCAGCGTTCCGTTGAGGCCATTCACGATGCCGGCCCCCGATGTCGCGCTGTTCGTACTGATCGTGCTGGCATTGACCGTCATGTTGCCGCCGTTCGTAACGCCCCCACCCACGGTCGCCGCCTCGTTGTCGCGCACGGTGCTCGCGATCAGCGTAATTGTGCCGCCGTTCCCGATCCCGGCGAACATCTCCGCCGTGTTGTGACTGATCGTGCTGCTCAGGATCTCCATCGTAGCGCCGGCCTCGTTGCCAACGCCCCCGGAGTCACCAGTCGCCGAGTTCTCCTCGAGCGTGCTGTGACCGATCGCCATCGTCCCACGGTTGCCGATCCCCGCCGCGACATCAGCGGTGTTCCTCGCCACGACGCTGTCGCTGATCGTCAGATCCCCATCGCTTCCTACGCCCCCAGCCTCCAACACGGCCGTGTTCTGGTCGACTAGGCTGTCGACGATCTCCGCGGAGCCCGCGGCCGTGTTCGAGATCCCACCGCTCGTGCCGGCAGCATTGCCCCTCACCGTCAAGCCGGTGACCGTCAGCCAGCCTAGATTTGCGATGCCGCCGCCATACGAGTCGGTCGCATTGTCCGTCACATTGCTGTCGGCCATCGCCAGGGTCCCGGCGTTGCGGATGCCCCCGCCGGCGGACCCAAACGTTCGGCCGTTTCGGATCGTCACCCGGTAGATGCCCAACGTTGCCCCAGGAAAGATGTCGACGACCCGATCGAGCCCGCCGCCATCGATAATCGTGTCCTCTGCATCGTCGCCGGTGATCGTCAGGTTCTCGGTGACGTCGAGATCGCCGCCTCCCGTCATCTCCCCGGCTGGCGGTAACGTCAGCGCGTAGGTCCCCGCCGGCAAGTCGATCGCGTCGGGGCCCGAAAGGGCGTTCGCTTCCTCCACTGCCGCTCGCAGCGTACAGGCGCCACCGGCAGCGGCGCAGATGCCGTCCCCGGGCGCCGCGTCAGGCGCATCCGTCGTGCTATCAACGACGAACGACGCGGCTAGTGCAGGCCGCGCCGGGACGACGGCCGCTGCGACAACGACCGCGAAGGCCGCAACTACTAAGCCTTTCCATTTGAGCAACGAGACTGCCACCATGCCTTCAGCCGCGAGTGTCCGCACCGCAGGAGGCGGCGCTCCGCAGGCCCAGTGTCGATGGGCGCGCGGCAGGTTGTCAAGGGCCGATTAGCCTTTCGTGATCACCAGCGGCGTCCACTCGCCGATCACGCCCTGGCCATGCAGCGACGCGCTCTTCCCGTCGCGGATGTCCTTCTCCGTCATCAGCCCCAGCGCGCACACGAAACCGTCCATCTTCACCGGCACCTCGGTCTCGCGGTTCACCAGCTCGCCGTTCACGTACCACGACAGCGTGTCCTTCGCCTTCGAGTACGTGATCGTGTAGCGATGCGGCCGCTGCGGGCCGCCGGGGAGCGGCAGCTCCTTGAACAGCGCGAAGACGTTCGGCCGGCCCGCCGCGCCGCCCTCGATCGTCACGCCGGGGAAGGGCAGCCGCGCGTAGACCGTCGCGTACTTCTCATTGCAGACGAAGAAGTCGATCGCGAGCCCCGTCGCGAAGTCGAGCAGGTTGAGCGACACGAAGCCGTCGTAGAGGTCCTCCGGCACGCCGTTCATCACGCGCGCCGTGATCTCCGTCTCCACGTTGATCTCGCCCTCGTCCGGCACGCTGAAGCGCTCGCGCGAGAAGTACATGTGCTTCGCGTTGTCGAGGATCTGCACACCGTCGTGCGAGCGCGTCAGCGGCACCGCCGCGACGCGCAGCTTGCCGTTCTGCACCAGCACCAGCGCGTCCGGCTCGCGATACTCCCAGAAGCCGTCGGGCGTCTGGAAGCCCGCCTGCACCCACTTGCTGTCGGGCTTGAGGATGTCCGCGAAGTCGCCGTAGACGGTGCGTTCCACGCGGTTCTAGGTTGTGGGTTCCGGGTGCTGCGCCGTGAGGCGCTCCACGAAGACGTTCATGATGCCGCCGCAGATCTTGTCGTCGCCCTCGACGTCCTCGGTGAGGTCGACCGTCACCAGCCGCGGCTCGCCGTCGCGCATCGTGTCCATCGCCGCCTGCCAGACCTCCGCTTCGCCGCAGCCGCCGCCGATCGTGCCGCAGATCGAACCGTCGGGGCGCACCGCCATCTTCGCGCCGGGCTTGCGCGGCGTCGATCCCCGCGCCGACGCCACCGTCGCCACCACGAGCGACCCGCCGTCGCGCAGCGCGCGCTCCATCTCGCCGTAGACCTCTCGCATCGCGCCTCCAGCATAGCGGCGCCGCCGCTAGCTCGACAAGCTCGCGGCCGGCGCGTAACTTGCTCAGGATTGGTGGGTCGGATTCAAAATCCGCCGGACGAAACCGGGCAGCTTCGCGTTTCGAACGCGGGAAGCCGCGGGTTTCAACCCGCGGACAGGAAACATCTCCCAGACCCACCGACCCTGAACCATTCACCCCGGCGCCGGCCTCCGGTAAGGGAAGCGCGCCTTCAGCTTGAGGAACTGGCTCTCCCACAGCTGCCAGCTCAGCCACGCGATCGCGATCGACAGCGTCCCTGCCGCCGCGATGAACGTCGCCTCGCGCAGCAGCCCCGAGTCCGCCACCAGCGGCACGAACTCGAAGAAGTCCGTCCGCCGCGCCAGCAGCGACGCCGCCGGCCAGTGCACCAGGTACAACGCGTAGCTGTACTTGCCCAGGAACCTCAGCGGCCGCAGCGAGAGCGCCGCGTGCAGGCGCGTCCCCGCCTGCGCCGCGTAGCCCGCCAGCAGGAACGCCCCGAACACGAACGCCAGCGACGTGTAACCCGCCGTCTGCACCCACGCGTCGAACGGCGAGAAGCGCTCGCGCGAGAAGAAGACCGCCAGCAGCGCCGCGCTCGCCACCGCCGCCACCGGCCACGCCGCGCGCCGCAGCAGATCGAGATCGCGGGCATCGCGCACCGCCAGCGCGATCAGCGCGCCCACCGCCAGCGTGTCCATCCGCGCCGGCGTGATCCGGTGCGCGATGTAGCGCCCGGCGTCCGCCGCGTCGAGCCCGATGCGCAGCCCCAGCGCCGCCACGATCACCAGCAGGCAGATCGCCATCAGGCTGCGCCGCCCGAACAGCAGCACCGCCGCGGGCCAGACCAGATAGAACTGCTCCTCCACCGCCAGCGACCACAGATGGCTCGTCAAGAAGAAGTCCCCGTGGAACAGCGGATTGCCGCCCAGGTTCACGTTGGTCAGGTACGTGGCGTACCAGAGCAGCCGGTCGCGCACCGCCTCCGCCGCGACGTCCTCCATCGGCTGCACCAGCGGCAGCACCAGCGCCAGCAACGCCAGAACACCGTAGTACGCCGGGAAGATGCGCAGCGTGCGCCGCGCGTAGAAGTTGCGGAAGTAGTTGCGCGCCACGTCCTTCGCGTTGCAGAGGATCCCCGTGATCAGGAACCCAGACAGCACAAAGAAGAGGTCGACGCCCGCCCAGCCCGCCGACGTCACCTTGAGGAACGCCTCGTCCACCCAGCGGTCCGTCTCCGGCCCGACCAGCGCCGTGAAGTGGAACAGCGCGACGAACAGGATCGCCAGCCCGCGGATGCCGTCCAGCGCCGGCAGCCGGGCCGCCTCCTCCCGTCCGCTCACCGGCGCCGTCCCGGTGGCATCGCCGTGTCGCAGGCAGTACGATGCATCTCGTCGATAGTCTTACGATCTGAGGAGCCCCTGGTGCCAGCCAACACCCCCGAAGAGGCCGCCCACGCCCACGCCCGCGCCACCGTCGCCGTCGAACTCGGCACCGTCATCCGCGGCATGACCCCGGAGGCGCTCGCGCGCGCCATGCAGCTCGGCAACACCGAGTGGCGGCTCTCCGGCTACGAGCTCACCGCTCAGGCGCAGGACGGCAACGACTACGTCTTCGACATACGCTACGAGACCGACGTCGGTCCCCTCCCCCTCCGCTACCGCTTCCGCGAGATCGATAGCGCCTGGAAGGTCGTCGACATCGAGAAGGCTAGCTAGACACCCGCCACAGTAACTTGCTCAGGATTGGTGGGTCGGTTTCAACATCCGCCGGATGAATTTGGCAGCTTCGCGTTTCGAACGCGGGAAGCCGCGGGTTTCAACCCGCGGACAGAAAACATCTCCCAGACCCAACCCTGAACCAGTTACCCGCCAAAACCTAACCTTGACGTAGACGTAAGTACTCGCTACCATGCGAGGCGACATGGCGAGCCCACGCGCCGAGGCGCCCCCGGTATCCGATGAGCCCCATCTCCAGATCGGAGAGGTCGCCGAGCGCACCGGCCTCACCCAGCGCACGCTGCGCTTCTACGAAGAGAAAGGTCTCCTCAAGCCGCCGACTCGCATGGAAGGCGGCTTCCGTCTCTACTCCGAGGCCGACGTCCAGCGCCTCGAACAGATCAAGCGCCTCCAGCAGCTCCTCGGTTTCTCCCTCGCCGAGATCAAGGAGATGGTCGACGCCGAGGAGATCAAGATGCAGCTCCGCGCCGAGTACCGGCCCGAGTCCGGCCTTCCCGAAAAGAAGGCCCAGCTCCTCCGCGCAATCGAGGTCACGCAGCGCCAGCACGATCTGATCCGCCAGAAGGTCGACGCCCTCGCCGAGATGCGCGCCCGCCTCGAGGAGCGCCTCGCCACCTTCCACACCTGGATGGGCAACATCGACCGCTCCCTCGCCGAAGCCGCGAAGCCCAAGACCAGGACCAAGATCTAACCCGCTCCGCGCCAACACGAAACGCCCTCCCATCGGAGGGCGCTCTTGTTGCGCATCGCTCGCCCGCGATCAGTGATGCGCGTCCTCCTGCTCCTGCGCCGGCGGCGGCTGCACCCGGCCGAGCAGCACACGCACCATGTAGAGCACCAGCCCGACGCCCGCCGCGATCCCCGCCGCTAGCACCGTCCAGAGCACGACCTGCATCGACGCGTCGTCATCGTCGTCGCTCGCCTGCCGCGCGCCGCGCATCTCCGCCGACGTCTCGTCGCCGTTCGCAGCGATGGCGATCCCATCCACGTCGCCTGCGTGCGCACCTCGCGGCGCGCTCACTGCAATCGACCACGTCGCGATCACCGCGAGCAACCCGACGATCAGTGCGCCACGCAGCATCGATCTCTCCTTTGTTGTCAGCTCAGCGGCACGCCGAACCGCGTCAACAACGCGTTCAGCTCTTCGTCCGAGTAAAAGTGCAGCACGAGCTGCCCGCGCCCGTTCGCGCGCCGGCGCAGCTCCACCTTCGTCCCCAACGCCGCGCGGACCCGCGCCTCCACCGCCGACACGTCCGGCTCCGCGCGATACGCTTCTGGCACCGCGTGCGCCGGCGCGGCGCGCGTCGCCACCGCGCGGCGTCCCAGCTCCTCCGTGTGTCGCACCGTCAGCCCGCGGTCTTTCACCTGCCGCCACACCTCGCGCCGCGCCGCCTCATCTTCGATCCCCAGCAGCGCGCGCGCGTGGCCTTCCGTCATCTCGCCCAACGCCAGACTGTCCTTCATCTCGTCGCTCAGCGACAGCAGGCGCATCGCGTTCGCTACCGCCGCCCGGCTGCGTCCCACGCGCGCGCCGATCGCCTCCTGCGTCATCGTGAACTCATCGTGCAGCCGCCGGTACGCCTGCGCCTCCTCGAGCGGGCTCAGGTCCTGCCGTTGCAGGTTCTCGACCAGCGCCAGCTCCAGCAGCTCCGCGCTCGCCGCCTCTTTCACCACCACGGGCACGCGCTTGAGCCCGGCCAGCCGCGCCGCGCGCAACCGTCGCTCGCCCGCGATCAGTTGGTACACGCCGTCGCGCTCGCTCGCGCTCACCAACAGCGGCTGGATCACGCCGTGCTCGCGGATGCTGTCCGCCAGCGATTGCAGCTCCGCCTCATCCACGCTGAGCCGCGGCTGGTGCGGGTTGGGCACGATCAGATCGACATCGATCTCGTCGACGCCCGCGCCCGTGCCCGGGATCAGCGCCGCCAGCCCGCGGCCGAGCCCTCGTCCTCGCGCCATCACGCCACCTCCACCGGCGTACTCACGTCCTCCAGCAGCTCGCGCGCCAGCGCCTCGTACGCCGCCGCCGCCGGCGACGCCGCGTCGTACTCGCTGATCGGCAGCCCGTGGCTCGGCGCCTCGCTCAGCCGCACGCTGCGCGGGATCACCGCCGCGAACGTGTTCGCGAAATGCTTGCGTACTTCGTCGGCCACCTGCTGCGATAAGTTCGTCCGCCGGTCGAACATCGTCAGCAGCAGGCCGCGCAGCCGGAGGTCCGGGTTCAGGTTGCGACGCACCAGCTCCAGCGTCGACGTGAACTGCCCCAGGCCCTCCAGCGCCAGGTACTCGCACTGCACCGGCACGATCACCTCGTCCGCCGCGGTCAGGCCGTTGAGCGTCAGCAGCCCCAGCGACGGCGGGCAGTCGATCAGCACGAAGCGATAGCCCGAGAGCTGCCCGTCGATCGCGCGCCGCAGCCGGTACTCGCGCGCCATCTTCGGCGTCAGCTCCACCTCCGCCCCCGCCAGGTCCGGACCCGACGGCACGATCCACAGCCGCGCGAACGGCGTCGATCGCACCACGCTCGTCACCGGCGCGTCCTCCAGCAGCACGTCGTACGTGCTCGCTCCCTCCCGGCTCACGCCGAGCCCCGCCGTCGCGTTCGCCTGCGGATCGAGGTCGATGATCAGCGTCGGATGGCCCACCCGCGCCAGCTCCGCGCCCAGGTTGATCGCCGTCGTCGTCTTGCCGACGCCGCCCTTCTGGTTCGCGATCACCAGCACCGTCGTCATCGCAACACGATCTCCGGGTGCGCCTTCATCCGCGCCTCGATCTCCCGACGGGTCGCGATGCGCTCGCTGCCGCGCCCCTCGACCGAACAGGCCGCCGCGGCCGAGGCGAAGCGCGCCGCCTCCCCCGTCTCGCCGGTCTCGTGATACCGCACCAGGAACGCCGCCGCAAAGACGTCCCCCGCCCCCGTCGGGTCGATCTCCTTCGCCGGGAACGCCCCAATCGACCGCCAGCGGCCCCGCGCGTGAACTCGCGCGCCCTTCCGGTACCGTGTCAACGCCACGATCGGTACGCCTCCTGTCCAGCGCTCGACCTGATCGCGCCGCCGCCCCATATCCTCGTCCGAGACGAAGAGCACCCGGCAGCCGCGCCAGAACGGCGGCCCTTCCCACGCCGTCCGCCGCACCCGCATCGCACCGTCCAGCCTCCGCAGCCAGCCCTGCGCGGAGACGCCCACGAGACCGTTCGTGAACGATCTGCCCAGATCGACCGGCAGCTCGCCGCACACCGGCCCGAGCAGCGCGATCGGCGCCTCGCGCCAGGCGTCGGGTACGTCCTCCTCCGTGATGCCGGGCGCCTGCTGCGGGACGCGCTGCCGCCGCTCCCCGCCCTCGTAGACGTTCTCGAAGCAGGTCGTCTGCCCGGCCGGCCGGCCGGCGATCGCGATGCGGCGGAGTTCTTTCTTCAGGTCCAGCTCCGGCCCCGCGCGCGTCACCACCCCCGCGCGCACCCCCAACCGCTGCGCCTGCACCGCCGCGAACGTCACCGTCCCGCCCAGACGCCAGCCGCGCGACAGCAGGTCGCGCACAACGTGGCCAACGACAACAAACTCCGGCGACGCCACCGGGCTACCGGCGAACGCTGATCGCGACTTTCCTGGACTCGCCTTCGCCGACGCTCATCGTGCCGACCGTCGGGTCCTTCGCCAGCGTCAGGTGGACAATCCGCCGCTCGTTCGCGGGCATCGGCTCCAGCGTCACCGAACGCCCCGTCTTGCGCACGCGCTCCGCCATCCGGAACGCCAGCTCGCGCAACGACTCCTCGCGCCGTTGCCGGTAGCCATCGACGTCGATACCGAACGGCGCGTGCTGCTTGTAGCGCTTCGTCACCAGCAAATTGAGCATGTACTGCAGCGCCGCCATCGTCTGCCCGCGCCGGCCGATCAGCACGCCCAGGTCCTCCCCCTGAATATCGATCACCGCCTTCACCAGCCCGACGCCGTCGCCAGGCGTCTCCGGCGCGCGCACCGCCGTCGTCGCGTCCATCCCCATCAGCCGCAGGAGCGTCTCCAACGTTTCCTGCGCGTAACCGACGTCGTCGCCCTCCGGCGCCTCGAGCGACACCGGCGAGAGCCGCACGCGCGCCTGCTCGCCGCCGATGCCAAACAGGCCGGCCCGGCCGCGCGTCAGCACCTCCACGTTCACGTCGTGACGCTCCAGCCCCAGCTCGGCCAGCCCGTTCTCGATCGCTTCCTCGACCGACTTGCCGGTCGCTTCGATGCTCTCGCTATCGTCTCCGTTGCCTGCCACGACGCCTTCTCCTTCTTCGTTTCGCCGCCGGTGCCTCGACCGCCTCTTCCGACGCCTCCTCGGCAGCAGGTTTAGCCTCTTCGCGTTCCGCCGGTCGTATCGCCGGCGTCGCGCTCGGTGTCATCGAGAAGATCCGCCGCCAGCTAAACTCGCTCGGCCCCTGGTAGAAGTACTGCAGCACCACGCCGATGACATTCGTGGCGACCCAGTATAGCGCCAGCCCGCTCGGGAACTGAAGCGTGAAGAACGCGAACATCAGCGGCATCATGATCAGCATCGTCTGGTTCACGGACGCCTGCTGCGGGTCGACCGGCGCTCGGTTCGGCATCGTCATCTTCTGCTGGATCCACGTTGACCCACCCACCAGCACCGCCATGATCAGCGTCCCGTCCGGCTTCCCCAGGTCCATCCAGAGGAAGCGCTCCTCCAGCGGCACCGCCGTTCGCAGGTACTCCCACGAATACAACCGCTGCGACAGCGCCAGCAGGTTCTCCGGCGTCGCGCCCAGCGTGAACCGGATCGATTGATACAGCGCAATCCAGATCGGGAACTGCACCAGCATCGGCCAGATGCAGCCGAGCGGGCTGAACCCCGACTCGCGGTAGATCTTCATCGTCTCTTCCGACCGGCGCTTCGGGTCCTTGTACTGCTTCTGGATCTGCTGGATGCGCGGCTGCACCGTCGCCATCGCCCGCGACGCGCGCAACTGCTGCCGCGTCAGCGGCCACGTGATCCCGCGCATCACCAGCGTGAAGATGATGATCGCTACGCCGAAGTTGCCGAACGAAAGCCGCGCCAGCAGCACCAGCACGTTCGTCATCGGGATGACGAGCCCGTGCGTCCACAGCCAGTTGATCAGCTCGAACAGGTCCATCGTCTCAGCTCAGCTGCTGCCGCCCGAGCACGTTCAGCGTTTCCGGATCGATGCGCACCAGCTCGCCATCCGTCGTGACGACCAGCACCTCCGCGTCGCCCGGCGTCTCGCCGGCTATCACGAGCGGGTCGGACAGGACGTGCCCGCCCAGCTCGAGCGGCGCTTGCGACTTCGCCTCGCCCGTTGCCGGGTCGAGCTGGTACACGCGGCCGTCCCGGTCGAAGACCAGCAGGTCGTCGTTCACCACGGCGACCGCTGACCGCACCGGCGAATCCGTCGAGAACGACTCGGCCCAGGGCCGCTCCCCCGTCTCGGCGTCCACCGCGTAGACCTTCTTGTCCAGGCTGCCGGCGTAAACCACGCCCTCATTCACGTGCGGGTCGGCCCAGAACCAGTTGCCCGCCTTGACCGACCAGCGCTCCTCGTGCGTCTCCAGGTCGATCGCCCGCAGCTTGGAGTCGATGCCCCCGACGTAGACGAGGCCGGCGGCCTCGTCTACCACCGGCGACGCAATGATGCCCGCGTCCGTCTTGAACGACCACAGCTCGTTGCCCAGCGTATCCAGCGCGTACAGCCGGCCGTCCTGCGACGTGACGTACAGTGTGCTCTCGACCAGGCTCGGCGTCGACCAGATGCCGTCCCCCGTCTTGAACGACCAGCGCTCGATCCCAGACTCGACGTCCACGGCGTAGACCTTGCCGTCGTCCGAGCCGAAGTACACCGTATCCTCCGAGACCGCCACCCCGCCGATGAGCGGCCCGTCGGTCTCGAACGGCTCCTGCCAGACGAGCGCGCCGTTCGCCGCATCGACGGCGTAGAGGTTGCCGTCGTACGCCGGCACGAAGACCGTACCGTTCATCCGCGCCGGCGTGCCGTACAGCGCCACCGGGTCGATGTCATCGTCGCCGGTGGCGTCCGGGAACCCCCACTTCGGGTCCAGCGTCTCGGCTTCCAGCGCGAAGAGTTCGTCTTTGTGGGCGACGAACAGCAAGTCGTCGCCGATCGTCGGCGAGGCCCAGCCCTGAGGCTCGGCCAGCGAGCGGCAGGCTATCCCGGCCAGGCTCAGCAGCATGACTCCCGCGAGAGCAACCAGGGCGAGTCGCCGGTAGACAGGCGCGGATCGGCCTTCGCAGCCGTGGACGGGGGGCACGAGGTGTTTCACGTGAAACAGTGGGTCAGGGCACCGGGTCGTAGCCGACCGCGTGGAACGGGTGACAGCGCCCCAGTCGCCGCACCGCCAGCCAGCCGCCCTTCACCAGCCCGTGCCTCTCGATCGCCTCTTGCGCGTATCTGGAGCAGGACGGCTCGAATCGACAGGCCGCCGGCAGCGTGGGCGACGCCCAGCGCTGGTAGAACCGGATCGCGAGGAGCGCCGCACCCTTCATTTCGACTCCTTGGCGGGCCCTTCCAGCAGGCCTGCGCGCTCCATCAGCTTGCTCACCTGGCCGCGCAGCCGGCCGTACCCGGCCTCTCCGGCCCCGCGACGGGCGTTCAACACCACATCCCAGCCCGCAACCACCGGCAGCGACCGCACCGCCTCGCGCAGCCGGCGCTTCAGCCGGTTCCTCGTCACCGCATTCCCAATCGCGACGCCGACCGTGAACCCGAAACGGCTCGGCGCCCCCGTCGAGAGCGCCCGGAGCACCAGCAGCTCACTCCGATAGATCCGCCCCGATTGGTAGACCCTGGTGAACTCCTGGCGCCTCCTGAGCCGCTGGGCCCGTCGCATGGCGCCGCACATATGTACGGACGGGCCGGGCGATCGCGCTAAAGCGCCAGCCGCTTCCGGCCCTTCTTCCGCCTCGCCTGCAGGACGTTCCGCCCCCCGGGCGAACTCATCCGCTTGCGGAAGCCGTGGGTCCGCTTTCTCGGGATCCGCTTCGGCTGATAGGTGCGCTTCGGCACGTCGCCTCCAATCTCGTTCGTATCGCCCCGCCAGTATAGGAACCACCGTCCCCTAGGTCAAACGCCTTTTCGGCCAGCGCAGCACTAACTGCGTATCGGAGAGCGTTTCGGCGAACAATGCCGCATCACGCCCCCACATCGTCGCATTCCGCTCATTACCATCCTCTACAGCCCTGTTTCCCTCTCACTGCCTTCACTGAGCCCTTGCTCAATGGCGCTACAAGACGTAAGATGTGATTAGCACTCTCTGGACGAGAGTGCTAATCTCTCGCCCCACTGAAGGAGGGTTCCTCATGGCTACCGCCACCAAGACCAAGATGAAGCTCGTCCCGCTCGCAGACCGGCTCGTCATCAAGCCCGTCGTCCAGGAAGAGGTGCTCGCCAGCGGCATCGTCATCCCCGACACCGCCAAAGAGAAGCCGCAGCAAGGCGACGTCATCGCCGCCGGCCCCGGCCGCCTCGACGACGACGGCAAGCGCATCGTCATGGACGTTAAAGTCGGCGACCGCGTCCTCTACGCCAAGTACTCGGGTCAGGAGATCAAGATGGACCAGCAGGAGTACATCGTCCTCGCCGAAAAGGACGTCCTCTGCAAGGTCGAGTCTTAGATTTCGCCCGATAAGGAGAGCACAACATGGCCAAGCAACTGATCTTTGACGAAGAGGCGCGACGCTCCCTCAAAGCCGGCGTCGACGCGCTCGCCGACGCGGTCAAGGTGACCCTCGGGCCGCGCGGCCGAAAAGTGATCCTCGAAAAGAAGTTCGGCGCGCCCGCCGTCGTCGACGACGGCGTCTCGATCGCCAAAGAGATCGAGCTCAAGGACCCCTTCGAAAACATGGGCGCGCAGCTCGCCAAGGAAGTCGCCAGCAAGACCAACGACGTCGCCGGCGACGGCACCACCACCGCCACAGTGCTCGCGCAGGCGCTCGTCCGCGAGGGCATGAAGAACGTCGCCGCCGGCGCCAACCCGATGGCGCTCCACCGCGGCCTGCAGCAGGGCGTGGAAGCTGTCGTCGTCGCGCTCAAGGACATGGCCGAGCCCGTCCTCAGCAAGGAGCAGATCGCCCAGGTCGCCGCCAACTCCGCCAACGACTCCGTCGTCGGCGACACCATCGCCGAGGTGATGGAGAAGGTCGGCAAGGACGGCGTCATCACCGTCGAGGAGTCGAAGGGCCTTCACCTCGAGACCGAGTTCGTCGAAGGCATGCAGTTCGACCGCGGCTACGTCTCCCCCTACTTCGTTACCAACACCGAACGCATGGAAGCCGCCATCGACGACCCCTACATCCTCATCACCGACAAGAAGATCTCCGCCGTCGCGGACATCCTCCCCGTCCTGGAGCGCACGCTCCAGGTGACCAAGAACCTCGTCATCATCTGCGAGGACTGCGACGGCGAGGCGCTCGCGACGCTCGTCGTCAACAAGCTGCGCGGCACGATCAACTGCCTCGTCATCAAGGCCCCCGGCTTTGGTGATCGCCGCAAAGCGATGCTCGAAGACGTCTCCATCCTCACCGGCGGCACCTACATCACCGAGGAGATGGGCCGCAAGCTCGACAACGCGCAGGTCGCCGACCTCGGCCGCGCCCGCCGCGTCAGCTCCAACAAGGACGACACCACGATCATCGAAGGCCACGGCTCCGACGAAGCGATCCAGGCGCGCATCAAGCAGATCAAAGCCCAGGTCGAGGACGCCACCTCCGACTTCGATCGCGAGAAGCTGCAGGAACGCCTCGCCAAGCTCGCCGGCGGCGTCGCCGTGATCAAGGTCGGCGCCGCAACGGAAGTCGAGCTCAAGGAGAAGAAGCTCCGCGTCGAAGACGCGCTCTCGGCGACGCGCGCCGCCGTCGAGGAAGGCATCATCGCCGGCGGCGGCGTCTCGCTCCTCCGCTGCCTCCCCGCGCTCGAGAAGTTGGAAGCCAAGCTCGAGGGCGACGAGCGCACCGGCGTCATCAGCCTCAAGAAGTCGCTCGAAGAGCCGATGCGTCTCATCGCCGAGAACGCCGGCGAGGAGGGCTCCGTCGTCGTCGACGCCGTCCTCCGCTCCAAGGAAGTCGACTACGGCTTCGACGCCGCCATCGGCGAGTACGGCAACATGAAGAAGAAGGGCATCATCGACCCGGTGAAGGTCGTCCGCACCGCCATCGAAAACGCGGCCAGCATCGCCGGCATGCTGCTCACCACCGAGTCGCTCATCTGCGAGATCCCGGAGCCGCCCTCCGCCATGCCGATGGCGCCTCCGCCCATGGACTACTAGACCGGCCGAACGCGAAGACCAGGGGCCGCCCGTAGGGGCGGCCCCGTCTTTACAACCCGCCTCTCGGCCTGTATACTGAAAGGCGCAACTGACCACCTTACGGCTGAGGGCTCCGACCCCTCAGTCTCTCTTTTTGAAGGGGGCGGGATATGCCCGACCAACCGGTCCTCCTAACCCAAGAAGGCCTCCACAAGCTGGAGCAGGAGCTGGAGTTCCTCAAGCACACGCGCCGGCCTCAAGTGGCCGAGCGCATCCGCCAGTCGAAGGAGCTCGCCAGCACCCAGAACAACGCCGAGTACGACGACGCCAAGAACGAACAGGCGTTCGTCGAAGGCCGCATCCTCACCCTCGAGAAGCTGATCCAGGACGCCACCATCATCGACGAGGAGCAGGCCCACCACGCCAACCAGGTCCAGATCGGCTCCACCGTCACAATCGCCGAGGGCCAGGGCAAGGCGCCCCAGCGCTTCACCATCGTCGGCTCCGCCGAGGTCGACGCCAAGCAGGGCAAGATCAGCAACGAGTCGCCCGTCGGCCGGGCGCTGCTCGGCAAGCGCGTCGGCGACGAGGTGCAGGTCGCCGTCCCCAAGGGCGTCCTCCGCTACACCGTCACCAAGATCAGCTAACGACGACGTTCGGCGTCTAACGCCGTAGGGGCGTTCAACTGAACGCCCTACGATCGAACGCCCCTGCGCTATCATCCATGCCATGCCCGATCTCGTCTCCTCCTTCGAAGACGCCTGGGCGCGCTTCCAGACGCTCGGCGCCCTCCACGTCGACGGCGACACGCTCGATCAGGACTGGTCGCGCGGCCGCGCTCAGTACCTCACCTTCCTCGTCCGCATCGAAGACGCCGCCGCCTGCGATCACCTCGCGCGCGTCGGCGACCGCCTGCGCGCGATCGACGGCGTCGAGCTCTACCCCGACTGGTACTGGCACGTCACCGTAAGGGGCGTCGGCTTTCAGGTGATCAAGCGCGCCCAGCACGACGACGTCCTGCGTCAGGACGTCTCGCGCCTCGCGGGCGCCGCGCGCGGCGTGCTCGCCCGCGAGGCCGCCTACGACGCGCAGCTCGGCCTCGCCAACGCCTTCCCCACCGTCGTCTTCGTCGAGCTGCTCGACGCCGGTCGCACCCGCGATCTCAACCTCGCGCTCGCCCAGGGCCTGCCCCAGGCCCCCGCGTACCCCTTCGATCCCGTCGCGTTCCTCCCCCACATCAGCCTCGCGCGCTTCCGCTCCAACGACGGCCTCGCCGCGCTCAAGGAAACGCTCGCCGCCCTCCGCGAGGAAGGCCCGGGCCCGTCCTTCTCCGTCCGCCGCGTCGAGCTCATCAAAGCCTGGCTCTCCGAAGACCCGCCCAACCTCGATACGCTCGCCACCTACCAGCTTGCCGGCCCGTCCGGCGCAGGGGCACGCCCGTGAGCGCCTACCAGGCCGTCGTCTTCGACATGGACGGCGTGCTCGTCGACAGCGAGCCCGCCTTCTTCGAGGCCGTCAACGAGGTTCTCGCTCCCGACGGCAAGCGCATCGAGTGGGCGCAGTACGAAGGCCTCCTCGGCACCAGCATGTCCGTCACCTGGCGCGGCGTCCTCGACGCCGTCGGCATGATCAACGACGACGTGGAGCCCTACCTCGCGCGCTACGGCGACACGCTGATCGAAGTCCTCCGCCGGCCACGCGTTCTCCTCCCCGGCGTCGACGCGACCGTCCGCGCGCTCAAAGAGCGCGGCGTCCCGATCGCCGTCGCCACATCGTCGCGAAAGGAGTGGGTCGAAGCCCTCCTCGTCGACTCCGCGCGCCTGCCGCTCGACACCTTCGACGCCGTCGTCTGGCGTCAGCTCGTCGAGCGCACCAAGCCCGCGCCCGACCTCTACCTCAAGGCCGCCGAGCTGCTCGCCGTCGCGCCGGAGCGCTGCATCGCCGTCGAAGACACCCCGCCGGGCATCGCCGCGGCGAAGGCGGCCTGCATGTACGCCATCCAGGTGCGCGCCGCCAGCACCGCCTTCCCCCCCATCGACCACGCGGACCTCGTCATCGATACCCTCGCAGACTTCCCGCTGGAGATGCTGTAGGGGCGCACACGCGCAGCTCGACTACGCAAAGTAGGGACAGAGCTTCAGCTCTGTCCGTCGAGCGCAGCTCGACCCCGTAGGGGCGCACCGTGTGTGCGCCCAAAGTCCCACGCAGCTCGACTACGCAAAGTAGGGACAGAGCTTCAGCGGCGATTAGATACTTGACACACCCATGATTTTGTGAGACAATGGGCTCGGAGGTAACGAAGCGATGGCCGAGCCCAAGTCCTTCCTAGAGATTCTCAAGTGGGATCACGACAAGGCGCGAGCGTACCTTGAGTCGATACGCTGGCCGGATGGCCCCGTGTGTCCTGAGGGGTGTGCCGCTGAGGTGTACCGCTTCGAGGCCAAGACGCGCCGCAAGGCGAAGAACGGCGAGCTAGTCGCTCAGCCGGTGCGCCACCTACTCAAGTGCGCTCAGTGTAAGCGCCAATTCTCGGCGACCGTGGGCACCATCTTCGAGGACTCCAAGATTCCGCTGAACAAGTGGCTCGCCGCGATATACCTCATGTGCGCCTCTAAGAAGGGCGTCAGCGCCCACCAGATACACCGGATGCTGGGCGCGACCTACAAGAGCGCCTGGTTCATGTGCCACCGTGTACGCCACGCCATGAAGGACAAGGGCGGGCTGCTCAGGGGCATCATCGAGGCCGACGAAACCTACGTCGGCGGCAAGCCTCGCGGGAGCCAGAAGGCTCGCGCCGGTCGCACCATGAGCGAGCGCATACGGGAAGCCTGGGACAAGAAGGTTCCCGTCCTGGGCATACTGGAGCGTGAGGGCCGGGTCCGCACCGTCGTCATGAAGCCCGTCACCAAGCGCGGCGCTCAAGCCACACTGCTGGAGAACATCGACCTACAGGACTCGCGCCTCATGACCGACCAATCGTCGCTGTACTTCGGCATAGCCGAGCACCTTCCCCACTTCACGGTACAGCATGACCGCGAGTACGTGACCGGCGACGGGATCATTCACACGCAGGGAATCGAAGGGTTCTGGAGCCTGCTCAAGCGCGGGTTGAACGGGACGTTTCACCACGTCAAGCCGAGCTACCTACCGATGTACTGCGACGAATTCGCCTTCCGCTACAACGAGCGGAAGGTCACGGACGGCGAGCGTTTCGCTTCGGCTTTGCAGGGCGTGAACGGGCGGTTGACTTGGTACGTCGGGAAACAGGCCGGTCGGGGGGAGCCTCCGACAGTGTCTTGAGCGCCTGGCGGAGCGTAAGAGGATGGAGCGAAACGCTGGTGTCGGTGTGCTGTTGTTTCTTAGCTGGCATGAGAACGGCCCTTTCGCGCATCCGTTCGTTATGATCAGTTGCTAATGCTCTTGCCGTACACGGTTCCGGTAGTCTACAATGGCCACAAACGAAGGAAGCCCCGCGCAGGGATTGCGACCCCACCTCGGAGCTACCGAGTGAACTAAGCAATCACAAAGTAGCACAGCGGATCGGGTGTGTCAACCCCTTGCCGGACGGCGGGGGTTTTGCTTTGCCATTATCCGGCGGCTCGCCGGTAGTGGGTGGGATTGGCTCCCAGAGAGGGAGCGGACACAGAGAGGCGCGGGCGGCCGGAGGTTTCTGAGGCCCGATGGCCGCCCGCGCCGGAATCGGAGGTGTCACCAGTGCAGCGCCGCTGGATAGATACGTAGGCCCCCTTATGGGGCCTAAGCCTACCACTGGTCAGTTCAACAATCAATCAGGAGGTGCATACTATCATGGCGGACGAAGGCACTATCACCTGGACGGGTGGCTCTGGCAAGGAATACAAGTACTGGCTCTACAGCATCGGAGCCAGCTTCAAGGATGAGCCGGGCAACTATATCTTCGTCAAGAAGACGAAGGAGAACAAGTGGCACGCCTTGTACATTGGCGAAACTGGTAGTCTCGCCACACGGCTGAATGATCCCGACTCACATCACAAGATTGAATGTGTGCGCAAAGAAGGCGGCACGCATATCTGTGCCCACCTAAGCAGCGCCGACGAGGACGTGCGAAGAGCCGAAGAGGCTGACTTGCTCGCTAATCGCAGTCCGGAGTGCCAGGGCTAAGCACAGTCACTATCCGCCCTAGAACACTCAGGGGCACGTGAGTCGTCGGGTTCCAGTCGCCTAGGTCGTTACGTACGAGGACGACGAAGCAGCCGTCATCTATCGTGACGCCTAGCGATGGCTCATCGATAATCGCCTTAGGCTGCCACTGGGATCGGACTCTTGGATCATTCGCTGCGTTCGCATCGCGCTTCATAGAACAGAACCTCCTGCGGGTGTGTCAAGTACACAATCACCGCTTCAGCTCTGTCCGTCGAGCGCAGCTCGACGCCGTAGGGGCGCACCGGTGTGTGCGCCCGACGCGCAGCGAAGGGTGTGCGCTCGCTCGCAAGACAGCGACTTGCAGGGCATTGAAGAACTGCGGTCGCCCGCGGGTGCAGGGGGCGGAGCCCCCTGTCGGGGGGTCTGGGGGGTGTCCCCCCAAGATTCAACTACCCTCCTGGGCGGGCGGGTGGGAACGGCAGACATCTGTAATTCGGCACCCTCCTACAACCAGTCGGGCGCAGCCCACCCCCCTCCCTGCCACCTCCCCCTTCGCGCTCTCCCGCCGATGGCCTATCCTCGATCTCGACAACCCGGCTTCCGCCCGCGTCGCGAGGTGCCGCATGCAGTTCGAGCCCGACCCCGCATTCCCGCCACGACGCCCGTACGGCGGTTGGGGCGGCAGGCGTCCCGGCGCCGGCGCGCGACGCGGAAACCTGAACGCCCTCAAGCACGGCCGCTACTCCAGGCAGATGCTCGACCTCGCGCGCTTCCTGGCCGGCGACCCTCAGTTCAGTCGCCTGCGCCAGCGCCTCCGCACCGAATGCGATCATGCCGGAAACGATCGAGATAGGTCGCCGCCCGCGAATCTAGGGAGATAGGAATGTTTTGTGTTTTTGGCGAACGATCAAGATCGAGGCTCCTACGCCCCGACCTTCGCCAGCACCTTGTCGAGCACCTTCTGCGTGCCCACCACGTGGCGGTCCATCCGCAGCTCCGCCGGCTCGATGCCGATCGCCAGCCCGATGAGCTGCGGCAGGTGCAGGATCGGCACCCCCAGCTCCCGCTCGATGACCTGCGCCGCGCTCGGCTGCTGCGCGTCCAGGTTGAGGTGACAGAGCGGGCAGGGCGTCACCAGGCAGTCGGCGCCTTCGTCCTTCGCCTCCGCGATGTGGCCGCCCGCCTGCTTCAGCGAGTTCGTCCGGTTGTTGGTCAAGATCGGGAAGCCGCAGCACTTGTTCTTCCCCTCGTAGTCAACCGGCTCCGCGCCCACCGCCTCGATGATCTGCTCCAGGTAGTGGTCGCGCTCCGGGTGCTCCGCCATCCCCAGGATGCGCGACGGCCGCAGGATGTAGCAGCCGTAGAACGGCCCGCAGCGCAGCCCCGTCAGCGGGCGAACGACCTGCTGCCGCAGCTTGTCGAGGCCGAAATCCTCCGCCAGCACCCAGAGGAAGTTCTTGATCACCAGTCCCGGCGTGTACTCGAGTCCCTCTTCCGCGAGCTGCGCGTTGATCTTCGCCCGATGCGCCTCGTCGCGGTCGAGCTTCTCCTGCACCAGGCTCTGCACGCCCTGGCACGTCGAGCAGATGTTGATCAGCGACAGGCCCATCTTCTGCGCCAGCGCGAAGTTGCGCGCGTTCAAAGCGTCCGCCAACTCCGGCTCGTGCTCGCTGATCACGCCCGCGCCCGTGCAGTTGCCGTCGTACAGTTCCTCCAGCTCGATGCCCAGCTTCGCGGACGTCTTGATCATCGACTGGTAGAGCTCCGGGCAGGCGCCCTTGGAGACGCAGCCGGGCCAGAACGCGTACTTCATGACGACGAAGCCTTCCTCTCCTTGCGCACCTGGTCGACGATGCGCCGCACGTGCTTGATGCCCGGGATCGGCTTGTGCCAGGGCATAGCGTGCGACCACGGCAGCTTGCCGGCCCGCAGCAGCCGCAGCGCGCCCGGCACCTCGCTCAGCAGGCGCGGCACGTTCCAGAAGCCGACCGAGTCCGGCAACAGCCGCGCCTCGTCCAGACGGCCCAGCCGCCGCACCGAGTTCGCGAAGGCGCCTCCATGACGGTAGCCGATGCTGCCCTTCACGCCGGCCTCTCCCGCCATCTCGCGCAGCTGCATGATGCGGTCCATCGGCCGCACGTCCTTCGGGCAGACTTCGACGCACATGTTGCAGCGCGTGCAGTCCCAGATGCCGCCCGGCACATCGCTCAGATACTGCAGCCGATCCTTCTGGACGTGCGCCGCCGGGTCGCGCGACTCGCGTGGGTCGCCGCCGAAGCGGTACGCCTTCGCCAGCGCCGCCGGCCCGATGAACTTCGTGTCGACCTCCAGCACCGTGCAATCGGAGACGCAGGCGCCGCACATGATGCAGTTCATCGTGTGCGACAGGTCCAGCATCGCCTCGTTCGACACCAGGTACTCGCGCTCGGGCTCCGGGCCGGTCGGCTGGAGCCAGGGCGTGATCTGCCGCACCTTGGACCAGTGCACCTCCATGTCCGTCACCAGGTCCTTGATCACGGGCATGTTGCCCATCGGCTCGACGACGATCTCGTCGCCCTCGCGCTCCGCCACCTCGGTCACCTTCGTCTTGCAGGCGAGCCGCGCCCGGTGGTTCACGCGCATCGCGCACGAGCCGCAGATCGCGCTCCGGCAGGAGCAGCGCAGCGACAGGCTGCCGTCGACGTACTCGCGAACCTGGATCAGGGCGTCCAGCACCGTCGCGTTCTCCGGCATATCGACGCTGTATGACTGGTAGCGGGCGTCGCCATCCCCCGCGGGGTCGAAGCGCCGGACCTTGAGGTTGACCTGCATCAGTACGTGCGCTCCTGCGGCGGCCACTGCGTGATCGTCACCGGCGCGTAGTCCATGCGGACACCTTCCGGCGAATACGAGAGCATGATGTGCTTCAGCCAGTTCGCGTCGTCGCGCTTGGGATAATCGAGGCGGAACTGCGCGCCGCGGCTCTCCTTCCGCTCGATCGCGCCGAGGACGATCGCCTCCGCGCAGTCCAGCACGTAGCCGAGCTCGAGGTGGAAGAGCAGGTCGGTATTGAAGACCTTGCCCTTGTCCTCCACCGGCGCCTTCGCGTAGCGCTCCTTCATCTGCGCGACGATGCCCCGCTCCTCCTCCAGCCCTTCGGCCGCGCGGAAGACCGCGACGTTCCTGTCCATCGAGACGCCGAGGTCGAGGCGGATCTGGGCGACGCGATCGCCGTTCTTCGGCCGGTCCAGGATCGCCTGCAGGCGCTTCCTCTCCTCCTCGATCACGCTGTCCGGGATCGAGGGGGCCTTCTCGGAGCGCCCCGACTCGCTCGCGTGGGCGCCGGAGCGGCGGCCGAAGATGACGGTGTCGAGAAGGGAGTTCGCGCCCAGGCGGTTCCCGCCGTGGACGCTCACGCAGGCGGCCTCGCCGGCAGCGTAGAGGCGGGAGACAGGCGTTGCGCCGTTGACGTCCGTCTTGATGCCACCCATCGCGTAGTGACAGCCCGGCCGGATCGGGATCGGCTCCTTGACGATGTCGACATCGGCGAAATCGATGCCGATCTCGCGGATCTGCCACAACCGCTCCTGGATGAGCTGCGGGTCAAGGTGGCGCATGTCGAGCAACACGCAGCCGTCGATGCCGCGGCCCTCGTTGATCTCCGTCTGCTCCGCCCTCGAGACGACGTCGCGGCTGGCCAGCTCCATCGCGTTCGGGGCGTACGTCTTCATGAAGCGCTCGCCCTCGGAGTTGAGCAGGTAGGCGCCCTCGCCGCGCGCGCCCTCGGTGATCAGCACGCCGCTGCCCTTCAGCGTCGTCGGATGGTGCTGGACCATCTCCATGTCCATCAGCGGCGCGCCGATGCGCCAGGCGGCGCTCATGCCGTCGCCCGTGCAGATCAGTGCGTTCGTGCTCGGCTCATACACGCGCCCGAAGCCGCCGGTCGCGATGATCGTCCCCTTGGCGAGGATCGCGTGCAGCTCCCCCGTGCGGATCTCGAGCGCGAGCGCCCCCAGGCAGCGCTCGCCGTCGGAGATGAGCGAAGTGACGAACCACTCCTCGTAGAGGCGGAACGGCGACTGGCCGCGCGCCTCCGCCTTCAGGAGCTGCTCGTACATCACGTGCAGGATCGCCTGTCCCGTGATGTCGCCGACGAAGTACGTGCGCGCCTTCGTCGCGCCCCCGAACCTGCGCGTGCCCAGGTGGCCGGTCTCGTCGCGATTGAAGATCACGCCCATCCGCTCCAGGCGGATCAGCTCCGCGCCCGCCTCCTGGCAGAGCACCTCGACGCTGTCCTGGTCGGCCAGGTAGTCACTGCCCTTGATCGTGTCGAAGGCGTGCTCCTCCCACGAGTCGTCCTCGTTGAGCGCGGCGTTGATGCCGCCCTGGGCGGCGTTCGAGTGGCTGCGAACGGGGTGAACCTTGGAGATCATACCGACGTTGGCGCCGGCGTCCTGCGCGGCCAGGGCGGCGCGCATGCCGGCCAGGCCGGCGCCGATGACCAGCACATCATGCTCGAAGACGGCCACGAGTGCTCCTTAGTCCTGGTGAGGCGCAGGGCGGGAGAGGCGTCCATGCCTCTTCGCCCGCCGGTCATTCTAGCAGAGGGATCCCTTTGTGAAAAGCGCTACAGACATGAAGGGCCGGTCCATCCTTGGACCGGCCCTTCGCTGGCTTGGCCCGCTTGTGCTGGTGGCGGGGTGGGGGAGAACGCGGGCCTCCTTGCCAGTGGCGCCTCCATTGTGCCGTCCGCGCGAATGCGGACACATCGGGGTTCCCCCTACACCGGTAGGGGAGAGCACCTAAATCGCAGTGTCAGGCGTTCCCGGACTCTCGACGCTGCAGATAGAGCAGCAGCGCGCCGGCTGTTTTCGCGTCTTCGATCTGTCCCGCCATGATCATGGCGAGGACGTCATCGAGCGGCACGGGCTGGAGCGCGATTTGCACCTCGTCGCCCTCGAGCGAGCTCTCGACCAGGTCGCCGCACAGAAAGACGTGCAGGTACTCGCTACAGAAGCCGGGCGCGCTATAGAAGCCACCCAGCTTGTCGATGCGCCGCGGCAGGAAGCCGGTCTCCTCTTGTAGCTCGCGCGCGGCGCAGACCTCCGGCTCCTCGCCCGGGTCGATCGTGCCCGCCGGCAGCTCCAGGAGCAGGCGCCCGGTCGGATGGCGGTACTGACGCACCATGAGCAGCCGGCCCCCTTCGTCGAACGCCACGAGCACGACACCGCCGCCGTGCTCGATCACCTCCGACGTCGTCTCCCGACCGTTCGGATAGCGCAGTCGGTCGATGCGCAGCCCGAGCCAGCCGCTGTGGATTTGACGCGACGCGACGACCTCCGGAAGGTGCAGCTCAGCGTCGCTCACGACGCCGCCCTCAGCTCCAGGACGACGGCGATCTCGTTACAGGTAGGGAATTTCGGGCAGCGGTAGCACTCGTTCCAGACCTTGCGCGGCAGCGTCATCACGTCCGCCTGATGGAAGCCGAGCCGCTCGAAGAAGGCCGGCCGGTACGTGAGCGCGAAGACGGTGCTGAGCCCGAGCTGTTTCGCCTCGCGCAGGTGCGCCCGCACCAGCAGCGCGCCGATGCCCTGGCCCTGGCGCTCCTCGCGCACGGCGAGCGAGCGGATCTCCGCTAGGTCCTCCCACATGACGTGCAGCGCGCCGCACCCCAGCAGCGTGTCGCCGTCGCGCACCACCGAGAAGTCGCGCAGGCCCTCATAAATCTCAGCGAGCGTGCGCGGCAGCATCTCACCATTGCGCGCGAAGCCGTTCACCAGCTCGTGGATCGCGCGCGCATCCGCCACCGCCGCCCGCTGGACCTTCAGCCCCTGCGCCACGGACGTCACGGCGCGTCGCCCTCCTGGCCGAGCCAGTTCAGCCGCCGCGCCAGACGCTCGTAGAACTGCGTCGGCGGGCTCAGACGCAGGAAGCGCGCTCGCTGCGGCCCGAGACGGACGCGCAGCGTCTCGCCCGAGGCGAGGTCGATGTCGCGCTCGCCGTCCACGCTGAACGTGGCCTGCTGGTTGCGCGCGAGCTGCAGCTCGACGGCCGCCGTCGGCGGCAGCACGACGGGGTTGCGCGGCGCCAGGTGCGGCGCCAGCGGCGTCAGCAGCACCTCCGACGACTCCGGGTGCAGGATCGGCCCGCCGACCGAGAGCGAGTACGCGGTGCTGCCGGTCGCCGTCGCGACGATCACGCCGTCGGCGCGAAAGTTGGCGAGCAGCGCGCCGTCGACGCGCACGGCGATCTGCATGGTGCGCCCCAGCGTCACCCGGCCCACGACGATGTCGTTCAGCGCGTCATGGCGCGCCGGCGTCTCGCCGCCGGCGCCGCCGGACGCGGGTGCCACCTCCGCGTGCAGCATCGCGCGCTCCTCGATGCGGCCGGCGCCGCCGATGATCTCCGGCAGTCGGGCCTTCGCCTCCGCCGCGTCCAGCTCGGTGAGGAAGCCCAGGCGGCCCATGTTTACGCCGAGCAGCATCGTCTGGTGGACCACCGCCGCCCGCGCCGCCCGCAGCACCGTGCCGTCGCCGCCGACGCAAAGGAGCAAGTCGGTGCCCGGCATCGCCGCGCCGACCGCCTCCTCGTCCCATGCCGGCGCCACCCACGTCTCCTGGACGTGCTGCGCGGCGATCGCCATCAGCTCTTCGGCGGTACCGAGGCCGAGCTGCTCCGGCAGCTTCGGATGGTAGCAGCAGCCCACTTTCTTCATGGCTTCTACTATACGAGATGCTGGCGCACCTAGGCCTCCGACGTGCGCCAGAGGACGAAGAACTCTCGATTGCCCGCCGGCCCGCGCAGCGGAGATGCCGTCAGCCCGCCGAAGCGCAGGCCGCGCGCCGCGCCCCAGACGACGACACGGCCGAGCACGGCCGCGTGGACGAGCGGGTCCCTCACGACGCCCCCCTTATGCACTTCGCTCCGCCTCGCCTGGAACTGAGGCTTCACCAGCGCGACGATCCAGCCGCCCGGCCGCAGCAGCTCGATCACCTTCGGCAGCACCTTCTCCAGCCCGATGAACGACGCATCGATCGTCGCCACGTCTGGGCGTTCCGGCAGCCCCGACAGCTCGCGGATGTTCGTGCGCTCGATGACGCCGACGCGCGGGTCGTTGCGCAGCTTGTAGTCGAGCTGACCGTACCCGACGTCGACTGCGTAGACGCGCGACGCGCCGTGCTGGAGCAGGCAGTCGGTGAAACCGCCGGTCGACGCGCCGACATCGAGCGCGACCAGCCCGCGCACATCGAGGGCGAAGGCGCGCAGCGCGTGCTTCAGCTTCTCGCCGCCGCGGCTGACGTAGCGCGGCGAGCGCGTCACCTCGATCGCTGCGTCCTCCCCCACGGCCGTCGAAGGAGCACGGGCCGGCTCGCCGTTCACCAGCACGTCGCCGGCGAGCACGGCCGTGCGCGCCTGCTCGCGGCTCGGCACCAGGCCGCGCTGCACGAGCAGGAGATCGAGGCGTCGCTTCGCCACCATGGCGTCAGGATAACAATCCACGCGTGCTACAATCGCCTCGCCATGACGGCAACGTCCGCATCGGCCGAGATCGCGGCGCGCATGGCGGAGGCCGCGTCCGGCTGGCTCGGTGCCCTCGCGCCGGAGCAGCGCCGCAAGGCGGCCTTCGAGTTCGACGACGTCGCGGAACGCACCAGCTGGGCCTACTTCCCGCGCAACCATCAGGGCCTGCCGCTGCTGGAGATGGACCCGGCCCAGCAGAAGCATGCCCACGCGCTCGTCGCCCTCTCGCTGAGCCAGCACGCTTACGGCAAAGTCACCACGATCATGGGCCTCGAAAGCGTGCTCAACGACATCGAAGGGCGCCGGGCCGACGCCGTGCGCGACCCCGGGCGCTACTTCATGAGCGTCTTCGGCCCTCCGGGCGGCGAGCGCTGGGGCTGGCGGCTCGAGGGGCATCACGTCTGCCTCAACTTCACGATCGCCGGCGGCGACCTCGTCTCGCCGCTGCCCCTATTTCTCGGCGCGAACCCGGCCGAGGTCCGGCACGGCGATGTCGCGATCATCCGTCCCTGCGGCGAGGAGGAGGACGTCGCGCGCGACCTGCTCGCGTCGCTCGACGCGGACCAGCGGCGCGACGCGATTATCTGCGATCGCGCGCCGCCCGACTTCGTCCTCAGCAATGCCCCGCTCGCACCGACCACCTGTCTTCCCGGCGAGCTCGCGCCGCCGCTGCTCGCGCGCCTCTTCGACAACCTGCGTCCCGACGACAAAGAGGCGCTTCGCCTCGACATCGCCGCGCCGCGCGGGCTGCCGGCGGCGCGCATGCACGCGGCGCAGCGCGACCTGCTGCGACGGCTGATCGACGTGTACACCGACCGGCTGCCGGAGCCGCTCGCCGCGGTCGAGCGCTCGCGCATCAACGAAGACGCCGCCTACTTCGCCTGGGCGGGCGGGGAGCGACTGCGCCAGCCGCACTACTACCGTCTGCACGGCCCATCGTTCCTCGTCGAGTACGACAACACACAGGACGGCGCGAACCACGTCCACGCCGTCTGGCGCAGCCCGGACCGCGACTTCGCGCGCGACCTGCTGCGCCTGCACCTGAGCGCGGCGCACTAACCACACCACACCACAAACGTTGACGTGAACGTGAGGCCTCGGTACGATGGGGCTCCTCCCATGGCCGACCACGCCGTCGCCGTCGCCACGGCCGCCGAAGGCGCGCCCCCACCCCGGGTTTCCACGTTCTCCTCGCTCCAGTACCGCGACTACCGCTTCCTCTGGCTCGGCCAGGTCGGCCACGCCGGCTCGCTCTGGATGGAGCAGATCGTCCGGCCCGTGCTCATCCTCCAGCTCACCGACTCGGCGCTCATGCTCGGCCTCGTCGTCGCGACGCGCATGCTCCCCATGCTCCTGTTCGGCCTCATCGCCGGCGCGATCGCCGACCGCACAGACCGCAAGCGCATCCTGCTCGCCACGCAGAGCGTCACGATGTCCGTCCACTTCCTCACCGCCGCGCTCGTCCTCACCGGCGTCATCCAGCCCTGGCACGTCTTCGCCACCACCTTCGTCTCCGGCACGTCGATGGCGTTCAACCAGCCCGCGCGGCAGTCGCTCATTCCGCTCCTCGTGCCGAAGGAGGCGTTGCTGAACGCGGTGGCGCTCAACACCTCGGCGATCAACCTGATGCGCATCCTCGGCCCGGCCATCGCGGGCACGCTGCTCCTCGTCGGGTTAGGACCGGTCTATCTGCTGAACGGCGTCGTCATCGCAGGCGTGATGCTGTGCACCTTCCTCATGCGCGTCCCCCACGAGCCGCGCGCCTCCCACGAGCAGGTCTCCATCCTGGAAGACCTGCGCGAAAGCTTCCGTTTCGTCGGGCGGACGCCGGCCGTCGCCTGGATCATCGGGCCGGCGCTGATCCTGTTCGTCTTCGGCTTCCCCTACCAGAGCGTCTTCGTGCCGTTGTTCGCCAAGGACGTGCTCGATCTGGGCGATTCCGGCGTCGGTGCGCTCGTCGCCGTCACGGGTGCCGGCGCGCTCGTCGGCTCACTCCTTCTCGCGTCGCAGACGTCGTTGCACCGGCGCGGCGTCCTCCTGCTCGTTATGCTCGCGGTGTTCAGCGCAGGGCTGATCGTTTTCTCGCGCTCGACACTGCTGCCGGTCTCGATCATCGCGCTGATGGCGATCGCCAGCATGAGCACGTCCTACATCGCCCTCACCAACGGCCTGCTCTTCGAGCTGAGTCCGCCGGCTATGCACGGCCGCGTCATGAGCCTGCTCAGCCTCGACCGCGGCCTCGTGCCGCTCGGCGCGACGATCGCCGGCGCGCTCGCCGCCGCGCTCGGTCCGCAGGACGGGCTGCTCGTCATGGCAATCATCTGCCTGGCGCTGACGGCCCTCACCGCCGTCGGCGCTCCCGCGCTCCGGCGGCTCTAACCGTAGTGCCCCGCTCGCGCGCGCGTTCTGTATAGTGAACGGCGCGATGCAGGCGGCCTCTCTCCTCGACGTGTCCCGGCTCCGCGAGCGCAGCCACCTGGTCGCGCTCGCGCTGATCCTGCTGCTCGCCATCGGCCTGCGCGTCGCCTGGATCGTCTACGTCAACGTCGATCCCGATGACGGCCGCTTCGACGACAGCCTCTTCTACCACGGCTTCGCGCGCTCTCTCGCCGAAGGCAACGGCTACAGCGACCCGTTGGGGGGCAGGCCAAGCGCGAACTGGCCGCCCGCCTATTCGGCGCTGCTCTCGTTCTTCTACCTGATCTTCGGAGCGGACGTCGTTGTCGCGAAGGTCGTGAACGTCGCGCTCGCGTTCGCCACGGTGCTGCTGACCTACACCCTCGCCGCGCGGTTGTTCGACCGCCGGGTCGGCCTGTTCGCCGCGCTCGCCGTCGCCCTGCTGCCGAGCCACGTCTACTTCTCGACGATGACCATGGCAGAGAACCTCTTCCTGCCGCTGGTCCTGCTCGTCGTGCTGTTGCTGGCCCTGTGGGGCATGGGCGCGCGGCCCACCGCCCTCCAATCGATCGGCCTCGGCGTCGCGATCGCCCTCGCCGCGCTTACGCGCACGGAGGGCATCTGGCTGCTTTTGCCCGCGCTCGCCGTCTGGCTGATCGCGTCGAACGGCTGGGCGGCGCGCGCGCGCAACTGCGCGCTCGTGGTCGCGACGATCGTCGTTGTTCTTACGCCGTGGACCGTTCGAAACGCCATCGAGTTTCACAAGTTCATCCCGCTACGCGACGCCGGCACGGCCACCTTCGCGATCGGCCTCAACCCGGACTACGACTACTACGGCGTTCTCATCCTGCTCAACCCGCTCGATCCGCGCGCCATCCCCGAAGACGAGTACCCAACCCTCAGCGACGACCTCGATGCTTGGCGCGACGAGCCGTGGCTCCCGCTCGACCTCGCTCGCCGCAAGCTCGTCAACCTGTTCGACAACGATCACGATGTCCTCGACTGGATCAACAACAGCCCGTCGCACCCCTACCTCTCGTCGTCCGAGTACAAGGTCTGGCGCAGCGCCGGCAACGCCGCGTACTACTTCCTGGGCGCCATCGCCGTGATCGGGCTCGCGCTCGGCCTCGCCGCGCGCGACAGGCGCGCCGCGCTCCTGGGCGGCGTCCTGCTGACGTGGCTGCTCGGCTTCTGGTTGCTTGTGCCGGAGAGCCGCTATCACCTGGCGCTGCTCCCGCTGGCCGCCGTCTGCGCCGCCGCGCTCGCCGTCGCCCTCGCGCCGAAGGCCTCGGCGGCCGGCTGGCAGGCCGCGCGCGCCGCCCGGCCGGTCGCCGCGGTCGCGCTGCTCGCCGCCTGCGCCGTCGCCGCTGCCGGCGCCGCCTCCAACGCCGCGCTCGACTACAACGTGCAGGCCGCGGAGAAGTTCCTCTCCTCACTCGGCGAGACCGTGACGCTCGGCGATCTCGAGATCACCGCGCGCGGTTCGTCTACGGCGTCCGCGCATCCCGAGTTCGGTCCGGCGCCGGCCGGCCAGGTCTGGGTCACCATCGACGTCGAGTTGCGCAACACGGGCAGCGAGGCGATCGTGCTGCTCGGGCCGGCGCAGGCGTCGGTCGAAGACGCGCTCGGAAACACCTATCAGCTCCAGACATTGATCGACGAGGGTCCCCTCAGCGAGGACATCGCCGCCGGAGCGACCGTGCGGGCGCCCACCGTCTTCGCCGTGCCCGCCGGCGCGACCGGCCTGCATTTCGTTTTCCGCGCCGTCGGCGTCGCCTCCGAAGGCCGCTGGCTGCTGGCGCCGTAGTTGAGGCTCCGTAGCCGAGGCGTTCGAGCCTCGGCGTCGAATGCGACGCGCGGCGAGAAAGCCGCGCTTACGTGGTTGGCGCCTGGCCTACTCGCGTCGCGGTGAAGAGCGTCCGCCGGAAGCCGAAGAACACTGGCCGCGAAGGGAACCGCTCGCGCAGCTTCTGCCGGTAGCGCTCCACGAACCGGCCGTACAGGTCTGTCGAGAGCCGCTCGCGATAGGGCACGAGCGCCGTGCCCTCCATCCAGTCGGCGAGCGCATCGGCACCGGCGAGCACGTGCGGAAACACCTTCTCGAAGACGGTGATCCCCCCCGCGCCGGCCGCGTACAGCAGCTCGGCGTACTGCTCGATCGACAGCACCGGCCAGTCGCGCTCCCAACGGTTGAGGCCGCTCCAGAACGGCTCCTCATGCGCAACCTCGTCGTAGAGCAGGTGCGTCGGGTGCGAGAAGTTGGACGGCAGCTGCACAGCGAGCTGCCCGCCCGGCGCCACCAGCGACAGCAGCCGCGGCACGAGCGATGCATGATCGGCTACCCACTGGATCGCCGCGTGCGAGAAGACGAGGTCCCACTCGCCCTCCACCTCCTCGATCGCGCGCCGCTCGAAACGCAGGCCGGGCCGCGACAGCGTCTCCGCGCGCGCCAGCATCTCCGCCGACGAGTCGACGCCGAGCACGTCGCTCCCGGGCAGCAGATTGGCGAGGCGCGCGGTCAGCTCGCCCGTGCCGCAGCCGAGATCGATGACGCGCAAGCCGCGCCGCACCGCGATCAGCGCGACCAGATCCTCGAACGGCTGGTAACGCTCCTGCTTGAACTGCTCGTAGCGCCCCGGTTCCCACGCCACGTCTACGACCCGGCCTCCAGCACGACCAGCCCTTCCGTCCCATCAACGGTAATCGTCTGCCCCGTCAGGATCACGCGCGTGCCGTGCTTCACGTTGACGACAGCCGGCAGCCCGTACTCGCGCGCGACGGTCGAGCCGTGCGACAGCGACCCGCCAACATCCACGACGATACCCGCCGCCGCGATGAAGAGCGGCGTCCAGCCGGCGTCCGTCACCGGCGCGACCAGGATCTCGCCGGGCTCGATGGCGGCGTCGAGGCGAGGGTCCATGATCACGCGCGCCCGGCCCGTCACCCGGCCCGGCGACACCGCGATGCCGCGCAGCACTCGCTCTTCCGGCAGCGCCAGGTCGCTCAGGCGCAGCGGCGTCGGGCGGCCGCGGAACGTCTCTGGCAGGAGCACGTGCCGGTTGCGCTCCTCCTCGGTCCGTCGCCGTGCGATCGACGCGTAGGCGTCCTCGCGCGAAAGCGCGCCGCGCGCCAGCGCCATCGCCTCATCCCACGTCATGTAGTAGAGATCGAAGACGTCATCCAGCGCGCCGCGCGCCACCAGCCGCCGCGCCAGCTCGCGGCTCATCTGCCGCCCGTGGTCCACCGCGCGCACGAACAACGATTTGGTGTGCTCCCGCAATACCACCCACCGTTGTGCGCCGCGCAGGGCGAAGCGGAAGATCGGGCGCCGCCACCAGCGCAGCCGCGCCAGCGCCATGCGCGTCGCCTCCTCGCGCTCGCGGCGCTGCCGCTCCTCGACGCGCCTCGGGTCCGCCCCAGCGTCCGCGTGCAGGTAGTTCCGCACCATCGAGTACACCGTTGGCAGATCCTCCGCCCAGCTCCGCGCCGCCGCCTCCGCCTCCATCACGCTGCGGTGGCCGTGCCGCGCGAGGAAGACCTCGATCTGCTGCCGGAAGGCGGCGACATCTTCGCCGCCCAGTGCGGCCAGCCGCTGCTCGATCTCCGCGCCGTCGCGCGGCGCGAACGCGTCGCGCAGCGCGTCCGACGCGAGCACCGCGCGCGAGATGTCCCACAGCTCGTACGCCGGCTGCGCGCTCTCGACGCCGGCCAGGCCGGTCACCAACCTCGCCTGCAGCGAGCCGCTCGCGTCGCCCAGCCAGCGCTCGGTGATCCGCCGCAGCCACTCGAAGTTGCCGCTGGTGATACCGCCACCGGAAACGTGGATGATCGCTATCTCGGTGCCGCTCTCCAGCTCGCGCTCGCTCGTCGCGATCAGCTCCTCCTCGGAGCGCGCCGCGACCGGCCGTTCGGCAAGGTCCCGTGCGTATCGCGCGACGATGCGTTCGGCCTTGCGGATCCTCGCTGGGAGGCGGAACGAGAACCAGAGTACGCGCGGCGTCACGACGGCGTAGCGCCACAGCCGCGCCAGCGAGCGCTGCTGCGGCGGCGCCTCGAACTGGTCGCGCGCCTGGCCGAAGTACTGCTCCATGATCGCCTCGACCGAGGCGAACGGCGCCTGGCCGGCCATCTCGAGCATCATCGAAACGTTCAGGAACGCCCGGCCGTAGAAGTAGGCGGAAAACGGATCGGGATTCTTGAGCTTGACGCCGATCTCGCGCGCCGGGCCCGCCCCCCAGCGGTCGATCAGGTCGCGGGTCATCGACACGTTCAGCGGCGAGAGTTGCCCGGGCAGCACCTCCTGCACGTTTGCCGAGGTCCAGATCGTCTCCGGGCTGGTCGGCGAGTCGAACTCGGAGACCCAGCCTTCGCCCGCCGCGGCGTCCGCCGCCGCGGTCACGGGCCGCGACTGGAGGATGAAGAAGCGGCCGTCCGCCAGCGCCCACTCGACGTCCTGCGGCACGCCCGCCGCCTCCTCGATCCGCGCCGCGAGCCGCGCCAGCTCCACGGCCTGCGCGTCGCTCAGCGCCGGCGCCGCCGCGCGATCGTCCGCCAGCCGTTCTGCCCGCGTGCCCCCGTCCGGCGCGGCGACGATGCGCACGCGCTTCGCCGAGACCTCCCGGCGCAGGAGCGCGCCGTCGTGCTTGCGCACCGCGAAGTGGTCCGGCGTGACGAGACCGCCGACGATGCCCTCGCCGAGCCCCCACGCGGCGTCGATCAGGACAACGTCGCGGTCGCCGCTCACGGGGTCGATCGTGAACGCGACGCCGGACGCTTCCGCCGGCACGAGCGCCTGCACCACCACCGCCATCGCCGGGCCATCTTCGTCGACGGCGCGGGCACGCCGGTAGGCGAGCGCGGCGTCGGCGTAGAGCGACGCCCAGCACGCGAGGACGGCGTCGCGCAGGGCGTCCGCGCCGCGCACGTTGAGCAGCGTCAGGTGCTGGCCGGCGAACGATGCGCCGGCGCCGTCTTCCGCCGTGGCCGACGAGCGCACGGCGAGCGGCGCGTCGCCGGCGCGGCGTCGGAGCGCTTCGTAGGCAGCGTCGAGCTCGGCGCGCAGCGCATCGGGCCAGGGGGCGGCGCGCAGCCGTTCGAGGAGCGCGCCGTCGCTGACCGGCCCTTCGGCTCGATCGAGGCCGCAGGCGGCGAGGAAGGCGCCGAAGGCGCCGGCGGTGAGGACGAAGCCGGGCGGGACGGACAGGCCGGCGCGCGCGAGGCGGCCAAGGCCGGCGGCCTTTCCGCCGGCGACGGCGGCGTCTTCGGGCGCGTCCTCCAGCGGGTAGACGAATCGAGACATTGTGAGGTCCTTCGCGCGCGGAAGCGTATCAGGTGAGAGGGCCAAGGGCCACAGACAGGGTCGGGGGTCAGGGGTCGGGTCGCGGGTCGGGGGTTGGGGGAGGGCAGATCTTGATTGTTCCGCAAAAACACGAAAATCTAGCTTCCGGCGGATTCGCCTGTGGGCGCATTTCTGCGCCATTTCCATCCTGCTCGTTCAGCGCGGGGCCGTACGAACGCGCGCGCCAGTGGCGCTGAAGGGCCGATTAGGTTGGTAAGGTACGACGCCCATTTAGGGGGTTATGCCAAGGGTACGACGGGAAGAGAACAACGCGAAGGGAGGGATGGCATAGGGGCAGGTCTGGCAAGGGCCAAGTCTTCCGTCCCACCCGCCCACCCAGAAAAGTTTGGAGATCTGGGGGACACCCCCAGACCCCGGCAGAGGGGCTCCGCCCCTCTGCACTCCCGGGTGCGGTGCTAGGCCGGGGAGCTGGCGGGTTAGCGCGGCGATTTGAGGATCGCGGGTCACGGTCGCCTGCGGGTGTGGTAGACTGCGCGCGCGTGCCTGGTGGGGGAGCGAAGGGAGTTCGATGCGGCAGCGAGTCGTCTTGTTCGCGTTTGCGGCGGTGGCGGTCGGTTTCGTGGTGGCGACGGCATGGGCGGGGAGTGGCGAGCAGTCAGACGCGCGGGCCCAGCGCAGCGAACCACAGATCGCCAGCTTGCGCGCGCCGACTGCGGCCTCGCGGGACTCCTCACCCTTCTGCCCAGCTCACGTGAGGGAACCGTGCCTGGCCGCCGCTCGACAGGCCGGCTCGTCTCGTGTAAAGAAGCATCCCAAGCTGTCGTGGCCACTCGTGGAGCTTGCGGAAGCCGCGGGCGACGCGGCAGGGGACGTCAATGCCGGCAGCACGGGCTCATTGCCCAAGCCCGTTCGTGATCTCGTCACGGCGCGCCTGATGCGTCTCGATAACCAGGGCAACGTGCAGGTGTTCATCGAACCGTTGGCTTCCGCGGCGGCGTTCGTGGAACAGTCCGGCGTGCGGGTCGAGCGGGTGGCGGAGGAGCACGGCATCGTCCAGGCCTGGATCCCGATCGCGAATCTCTCCACGCTCTCCGCGATGCGGGAGATCCGCCACATACGACTGCCGGACTATCCAGTGCTGAACGCGGGGTCGGTCAGCAGCGAGGGCGATGGGCTGCTCAACGCCAGCGCTGCGCGCGCGGCATTCGGCATCGACGGCAGCGGCGTACGCGTCGGCGTCATTTCGGACGGTGTGGAAGGTCTGGCTGCCAGCCAGGGCTCCGGCGATCTTCCCACCGTAAACACGACGACGTGCGACGTGGCTCCGGGCAGCCCAACAGCGCCCGGAGCGGGAGCCGAGGGCACGGCCATGCTCGAGATCGTGCACGACCTGGCCCCAGGCGCGGAGCTTTGGTTCGGCTACTTCGGATTCACCAGCGGCACCAGTCTCGACTTCATGGCTGCCGTGAATTGCCTCGCCGACAACGTCGATGTGGTTGTAGACGACATAGGCTTCTACAACAACGGTCCCTACGACGGCACCAGCCCAATCTCGGCGAACGCCAGCGCGGCGCTGAACGACCCCGGGAATCGCATTCGCGGCTACTACACCGCGGTCGGAAACGACGCTCTCGGGCACTACGAGGAGCCATACGCGGACTCCGGCGTCGTCTACGAGGAACCCCCGGATGCGTGGAACCTTCACCAGTTCGCGGCGACCGGCAACACGAGCGACGCCGGCATCGGACTCCTCTGCTCATGCGCCGACGCGTTGGCGCTCGATCCCGGAGGCCTGCTGATCGTCCAACTCCAGTGGAACGATCCGTTCGGCGCGTCCGGCAACGATTACGACGTCTTTCTGTTCTTCGGCGATCTGCTGGTCGCTGTTGGTGGCGACTTCCAGGGGGGCGCCGGCGACCCGGCGGAGACGCTCGCGTACGTGAATGAGAGCCCCGGCTCCCAGCTCCTCGATCTGTCCATCGGCAACTTCAACGGCACGGCCGCACCGAGAACGTTTGACATGTTCGTCCGCTGCGACGCCTGTGCGCCCCTGCCGGACGGGTCCTTTGGCCAGCCCTTCCATAATTTCAACACCCCCTGCAGCAGCGTCTCGAACAACTCTGATGCCGGGGGCGGGGTCGTCTCCCTTGGCGCGATAGAAGCGTCCGATCCGGGCACGAATGACATCGAACCCTACAGCGCGTGCGGGCCTACCAACGACGGCCGCCTCAAGCCCGACGCGGCCGCGATCGACGGCGGTTGCATCACCGGGGCTGGCGGGTTCGGCCAGGAGAGTTGCCAGGGAACGGGGAAGCGTTTCTTCGGCACCTCGGCGGCAGCGCCACACGCCGCCGGTATCGCCGCGCTCCTTCTCGACTGCAATCCCGGCCTGACGCGCACACAACTCCGTGACACGCTATTGAACAAGGCCGTCGACCTGGGAGCCGGCGGCCCGGACAACGTCTTCGGCCATGGCAGGATCAACGCGCTTGCTGCCGCCACCTCGGCGGGCTGTAGCGCGGGCATTCCTCCCACCCCCACCGCAACTGTCGTCGCATCTCCCACCGCCACCATCCCCGCGCCCCCTACACCCACGACTCCCTTAGTTGCCACGCCGACGATCACCACGGATCTCGATACGCCGTTCACCCCGACGTTCACCCCCACGCCGACGCGCACACGCACGCCGACCCGCACGCCGACGCGGACGCCCGAGCGCGTGTACGGCGACGCGAGCTGCGACGGCATCGCGAACGCAGTCGACGCGGCGCTGATGCTGCAGCTCACCGCTGGGTTGATCGGCTCGCTGCCCTGCCCGGGCAACGCCGACGTCAACCGCGACAGCCGCACGGACGCGATCGATTCGCTGCTGACGCTGCAGTTCGTGGCGGGCCTGCTCGATGGCCTGCCGGCGTAGTGGCCAGATTGTCATCGCCGATCTTCTTATGGCCGGGGCATTCCGCAGCCCACTGCTGGTGACGAGGTATCGAAGATGGGATGGACGGACTCGCGACGGGCACTCCTACCCATGGCGGGTTTGCTGGCACCGCTACTACTCGTAGCGACGCTGGGCGGGGCACGGTCGCCCACACCAGGGAGCCACCAGGCGGAGGCCGGCAACGCCGACGCCATACTGACCGTCAACAGCACCGCCAACACCGATGACGGCGCCTGCGGCGGGGCGCCCAACACGACGAACCCGAGTGGCAACTGTACCTTCCGCGAGGGCATCAACGCGGTCAACGCGGGCCTGGCCACCAAGCTCAACTTCCACCCGCCCGTCTTCTCCGTGGCCACCCCGGGCGTGATCCAGATCGACAACGGTGACTTCCCCAACAATGCTGCTGGGAATTGCCTGCCCGCCATCGAGCGGGACGGCGTCACCATCGACAACACCAGCACCGGCGTCGTTATCGACGGCGATAGCTCGCTCGATAGCCTGTCGCCGATCATCTGCGAGGGCGTACTCAGCGTCCATCCCCCTTTTGATGGATTGGATTTCACTCTAATCGGCGACGAACACTTCGTTCTCCGCCAGTTCAACGGGCACGGGATCAGCATCGACTGCAATGTGCTTGGCGGTCCCTTCACACCAGGAGGCATTACTATCACGGGTGTGCTCTTTCAAGACCTGGCTGGTCAGGACGTCAGCGTGAATTGCATTACGCCGACGCCTACTGCGACGCCGACGCCTCTGTCTCTCAATGACTGCCATTTGCTCTTCGCCTCCAGGTACTTCGAGGAGGACGAATTCTGCGGCGTGGTGACGGAAATACGTCGCATGACAGAGATCCCAGGAACTGGCATCTTCCAAACGATCACAGCGCTTCCGGGCGCCGACTTCGCCGTCGTCTCCATGACTGTGTGGAATTTCTCCTCCGCGCCCGACGACGTCACCGATTCTAGCTTCAGGCTGAGGGACAGCCTGTCAAGGATCTTCACAGCCGACTTTTCTGAGAGTGTTACCGCGCAACTGACCGCACAGGCGCACTTTGGCCTGCCCGGCGTCTCCGACACCCTGCAACCCGGGCTGATCCAAGAGATGGTTTTCGTGTTTCTGACGCCCACAAGCGCCGCGGGTTTGGCAGTGGAGCGCTGCTCACCGCTCGGCTGTAGCTTCACCGCGGCTCCCTCCGCCACACCAATCGTCACTGTTACTCCAACTGCAACCGGTACCGCTGGCCCTACAAAAGCCCCTGTCGCGACCACGGAGCCGACTGAGACACCAACCACCCCGACGCGCACCCCCACGCCAACTCACACCCCCACGCCGACACGGACGCCCGAGCGCGTGTACGGCGACGCGAGCTGCGACGGCATCGCGACCGCAGTCGACGCGACGCTGATGCTGCAGCTCACCGCTGGGTTGATCGGCTCGCTGCCCTGCCCGGGCAACGCCGACGTCAACCGCGACGGCCGCGCGGACGCGATCGATTCGCTGCTGACGCTGCAGTTCGTGGCGGGCCTGCTCGATGGCCTTCCGGCGGGCGCGTCGCACGCGGGCGCTGCGTCGGCGGCGGCGTTCCGGCTCTGGTAGCTACTTCCCTGGACAGT
>Ga0326597_10000813_pt1 | contig 53343 bp, 45 predicted proteins | sample RVTome_12_FD_203789 | JGI IMG/M metagenome (GOLD analysis project Ga0326597, IMG submission 203789) | Soil microbial communities from uranium-contaminated site in the Upper Colorado River Basin, Wyoming, United States - RVT100D185 | ecosystem: Environmental > Terrestrial > Soil > Contaminated >... | reverse complement strand
GTCGGGCGGTCGCCCGGCGCTCGGCGGCGCAACCACCGGTCGCGGGCCGTGGCTACCCTGCGACGCGCGGTCCCTGGTGGACCGCGTGCTCGTGCCGGGGGTCGTCCGCATCGCTGGACGCCACGGCAGCTCCCACATCACACACGCCCGCTGACGGGTGACCCCGGTGCCTCGCCATGCGCGAGGTGGGTCCACCCGGATGACGCTGGCGGAGGCCCAACCGAATCCACAAGGAAATGCACATGGCAGTCGTCACAATGCGCCAGCTGCTTGAAGCCGGCGTCCACTTCGGGCACCAGACCCGTCGCTGGAACCCCAAGATGCGCCGCTTCATCTACGGCGAGCGCAACGGCATCTACGTCATCGACATCCGCCAGACGGTCGGATACATCGAGCGCGCGTACACGTTCACCCGTGACCTTGTCGCCAATGGCGGCAGCGTGATGTTCGTGGGCACCAAGAAGCAGGCCCAGGAAGTCATCGAGTACCAGGCTCAGCGCGTCGGCATGCCCTATGTCACCGAGCGTTGGATGGGCGGGATGCTCACCAACTTCCAGACCATCAAGGGCCGCGTTTCCCGCCTCAAGGAACTCGAGGCCATGGACCAGTCCGGCACGTTCGAGCTCCTGCCCAAGAAGGAAGTCCTCAAGCTTCGTCGTGAGCACGGCAAGCTCGAGACCACCCTCGGCGGTATTCGCGAGATGAACAAGGTCCCGGATGCCATCTTCGTGGTCGACACGGTGATCGAGGAGATCGCCGTTCGTGAGGCCAACCGCCTCAAGATCCCGGTGATCGCCATCCTTGACACCAACTGCGACCCCGACCTCGTCCAGTACCCGATCCCTGGCAACGACGACGCCATCCGCAGCTCGGCGCTCCTGACCCGCGTCATCGGCGACGCGATCGCCGACGGCCTGCTGCTGCGTGCGTCGCGCTCGCCGGACGAGGCCCTGCGCGTCCAGGCCCTGCAGGCCGCCGCCGCCGACGAGTCCGGTGCGCCCATGGACGCCTCGGAGCCCAAGGCGGCCTGGGAGATTGAGCTGGAGCGCCAGCAGGCTGCGGAGGCCGCGGTCCAGGCTGGCGTTGCCGAGGAGCCCGCTGCCGCGACCGTGCCGTCCGCACCGCCGGCAGCTGCCCCCGCAGAGCCTGCGGCCGAGCCGGACGCTGCGGCCGACGGCGCCTGATTGAGCCGCGACCACGCCGGGCCGCACTGCGGCCCGGCGTCGTCACACCCGTCTTCACCCACGTCACCCCATCCCCACCATGACCGACCGGGAGACCCTCGTGTCCTATTCCGTTGCTGACGTCAAGAAGCTCCGTGAGCTCACCGACGCCCCCATGATGGCCTGCAAGCAGGCCCTCGAGGACGCCCAGGGCGACCTCGAGAAGGCCGCTGACCTGGTGCGCGAGCGCACCGGTGCGAAGATGGACGCCCGTGCCGGCGAGCGCACCGCCGCGGACGGCGTCGTGCACTCCTACCTGCATGTTCCGACCCCGGGCATCCCGGCCAAGGTCGGCGTGCTCATCCAGTTGCACTGCGAGACCGACTTCGTCGCCAAGACCGAAGGTTTCCAGGCCCTGGCCAACGACCTGTGCCTGCACATCGCCGCCATGAAGCCGATCGCGGTGTCCGAGGACGACGTGGACCCCGCCTTCATCGACAAGGAGAAGCAGTTCGCGCGCAAGGAGGCCGAGGAGCAGGGCAAGCCGGCCGACCTGATCGAGCGCATCGTCGACGGCAAGGTCAAGAAGGTCTACAGCGAGCTCACGCTCCTGAACCAGAAGTACGTCAAGGACGACTCCAAGACCGTCGCCCAGTACATCTCCGAGATCCAGGCCAAGATGGGCGAGAAGATCGAGGTCGCGCGCTTCGTCCGCTTCCAGGTCGGCGCCTGACCCCAGCAGCAGGCATCAAGACGCAGCACCATCCAGCAGCCTTCGCCCCAAACGGCGAGGGCTGCTGCCGTTGCTCGACGCGGGGCAACGGTAGCCTCGCGCGGATGCTGGCCGGGTCGGGGCTGGTGGTCCCCTCTGGAGGCATTTCGTGACGCGCAAGCCGCTCAAGCGTGTGCTCCTGAAGCTGTCGGGTGAGGCGTTCTCCGACCTCGAGACGGGCGGCGCGATCGATCCGGACATCGTGCGCGGCATCTCCGGCGAGATCGCCGAACTCTGCACGAATGAGGGCACTGAGCTCGGCGTCGTCGTCGGCGGGGGCAACATCTTTCGCGGGTCCTCGCCTCGCGCGGCGGGCATGGATCGCTCCAGTGCCGACCACATGGGCATGCTGGCAACCGTCATCAACGCCCTGGCCCTGCAGGACGCCATCGAGAAGCAGGGTGTGGAGACGCGGGTGATGACGGCGATCTCCATGCAGGAGCTGGCCGAGCCCTACATCCGTCGCCGCGCCGTGCGCCACCTCGAGAAGGGTCGCGTGGTGATCTTCGCGGCCGGCCTCGGGGCGCCCTACTTCACGACCGACACGACCGCGGCCCAACGGGCGCTGGAAATCGGCGCGAACGCGATCCTCAAGGGGACCAAGGTCGACGGTGTGTATGACGCTGATCCGATGTTGCACCCCGACGCCAGACGTTACGACCAGATCGACTTCCTGACGGTGCTCAACGAGGGACTGAAGGTGATGGACGCGACGGCCATCTCCCTGTGCATGGACAACGCCCTGCCGATCATCGTGTTCGACCTGCTGACCAGTGGCAACATTCGTCGCGTGGTCGCGGGCGAGGACGTCGGCACCCTCGTCACGACTGCCTGACCGACCGACAGCCTGATCGACACGAAAGCCTGGCCGGCGCGGGCGCTCGGCCGCCCCGTGATCAACCGGTCGCCGTTTCACTCCCGGCCCCGCCGGCACCGCACCCAGGAGACCACGATGCTGCAGGACATCCTTGACGACACAGAGCTCCGCATGGACGGGGCTGTCGAGAAGGTCAGCAATGACTTCAGCTCGATCCGCACCGGGCGTGCCAACCCGCAGCTCCTGCAGAACATCCGAGTGGACTACTACGGCGCGCCCACCCCGCTGCAGCAGCTGGCGACCTTCCAGGTGCCGGAGCCGCGCCAGCTCCTGGTCAACCCGCACGACAAGTCGTCGGTCAACGACATCGAGAAGGCCATCCGGGACAGCGATCTGGGGCTCAACCCGTCCAACGACGGTTCGACGATCCGGTGCATCTTCCCCGAGCTCACCGAGGAGCGCCGGCGCGAATTCATCAAGCTCGCCAAGGACTACGCGGAGCAGGGCAAGGTCGCGGTGCGCAACGTCCGGCGAAGCGCCAAGGATGCAATGCAGAAGGCCGTCGACGATGGCGAGGTCGGCAAGGACGAACACGACCGCGAGGCCAAGCGGCTCGAGGAGATCACGGCCAAGCACGTGGCACTGATCGACAAGCATCTCGAGTCCAAGGAGCGGGACCTCCTCCAGGTCTGAGCAGTGCGGATGTGACAGGTACCGAGGTGGCCGACGACGGCGCGATCCCCCCAGTCGACGTCGCCGCGCCCCCCGGGCGTCGCGAAGTCGGCGGCCGCGATCTGCCCACCTCCATCGCGGTGGGGCTCGGGCTTGCCGGCGCCTTCCTCGGATCGTTGTTCTGGCATCCGGCCGCGTTCGCCGTGGTCATCACGGTCCTGATCGTCGCAGCCGTCTGGGAAGCGGCGGCGGAGTTGAAGACGGTCGGGGTGGTCGTGCGCGCGTGGCCGCTGGCCCTGGCCAGTGTGGTCACGGTGTGGGGCGCCTACCACGACGGCTCGCGCGGTCAGGCCTACGGGATCGCCCTGGTCTTCGCCGTCGCCGTTGGCTCCCAGCTCGCAGACCACGATCGAACCGACGTGCTGAGGCGCATGGCGATCACGGTGTTCCTGGGGGTCTGGACCGGGTTCCTGGCCAGCTTCGCTGTCCTGCTTCGGTTGTCCGACGACGGCACCGTGGCTGCTCTTGGCGTCATCGGTGCGGCGATCTTCACCGACATCGGCGGCTTCGCGTTCGGGGTCAAGTTCGGACGCACCAAGATCACCCCCCGGATCAGTCCCAACAAGTCGCTGGAGGGACTGATCGGTGGCCTCTTGCTCTCCGTGGCCCTCGCCGCCCTCGTGCTGCCTCGGCTGGGCGACCTGTTCGACGTCCCGACGGCCATCGCGATGGCCGTTCTGGCGGGTGTCGGTGGCTTCATCGGCGACCTGGTCGAGTCCATGATCAAGCGCGACGTCGGCATCAAGGACTTCGGCCGTCTCATCCCCGGTCACGGTGGCGTACTCGACCGGGTGGACGGGATCCTGGTGGCCCTTCCGCTCGGCTTCTACGCCATCGAACTGTTCGGGGCGCGAAACGTCGAGATCATCACACTGCTCACCCAGACTCGGCCATGACGCTCGTCGGCGGTGAAGCGATCGACCCGTACTCGCTGGACCGTGCGGGCCTGACCGCGCTGGTCGCCGAGCTGGGGCAGCCGCGCTACCGCGCTGGTCAGGTCCACGCCTGGCTGGTCAAGGGTGTGGACGACCCAGCTGACATGACCGACCTCCCGACCGATCTGCGCGCCCAGCTTGCGCAGCGCTTTGCGCCCACGCGGCCAACGCTGCTCGCCCACTCCGTCGCGGACGACGGCCACACGCACAAGTTGTTGCTCAGCCACCCCGACGGTGAGGCGATCGAGACGGTCCTGATGCTGTATCCGGGCCGCGCCACGGTCTGTGTGTCCAGCCAGGCAGGATGCGCCATGGGCTGCCCCTTCTGCGCCACTGGCCAACTGGGTTTTCGTCGCCAGTTGGGTGCGGGCGAGATCGTTCGCCAGGTCGTGGTCGCCGATGCGGCGTTGCGGTCGGGTGATCTGGGTGCGGAACACCTCCCGGATGACGCGCCCGACCACGTGACCAACGTGGTCTACATGGGCATGGGGGAGCCGCTGGCGAACCTCGATGCCACGGTGGCCAGCCTGCGATGGCTGCATGATCCGGAGGGCTTCAACCTCTCAGCCCGCCACCTGACCGTGAGCACGGTCGGCCTTGTGCCGGGTATCAACCGCCTTGCGGAACTGGGGCTGCCGATCACGCTTGCCGTCAGCCTGCACGCCGGCAACGACCAGCTGCGCGACGACCTGGTGCCGGTCAACCGCAGCCACAACATCGCCGAGTTGGTGGCCGCCGCCACGGCCTACCGTGACGCGACGGGCCGGCGCGTCACGCTGGAGTGGTGCCTCATCGGCGAGGTGAACGACAGCGACCGCGATGCTGATGAACTGGCTGCAATCGCGCGGCGCATGCGCGCTCACGTCAACGTGATCCCGATGAACCCCACGCCGGGCGTGCAGTGGAAGGAACCCAGCCGGCGGCGCACGCGCGCGTTCGTCGATCGCTGCCGGGCGAGTGGGGCGAACGTGACGTTGCGCGACACACGCGGCCGCGACGCCGACGCAGCGTGCGGGCAGCTGTTGGCCAGCTACACCCTCGGTTCAGGGTCGCGCTTGCCGGCGGCGGTCGGCGCCGCCGAACGCATCGACACTCGACGGGCCAACAGACCGATGCTGGACGCCGACGGCTCCGTGGGCGGCGACGACAGAGGCGGCAGCGAACATGGGTGACCGCCCGCGCAGGATTGTCGTGCTGGGGTCGACCGGCTCCATCGGGACCCAGGCACTCGACGTCGTGCGTGCCCACCCGGACCGCTTCGAGGTGGTTGGCCTCGCGGCCGGGCGCAACAGGGAGCTGCTGGCGGCCCAGGCCAGGGAGTTCGGCGTCACCGACGTCGCACTCGAGGACGCACACGCGGCACGGGCACTGGCCGACGCGGACGGTGACCTGCGGGTGCGCGACGGGGCAAACGGGGTTGTCGAACTTGCCGAACTGGGCGACGTCGATCTGGTGCTCAACGGGATCACCGGAGCCGCGGGTCTCGCCTCAACGTTGGCCGCACTGGGGGCCAGAACGCCGGTGGCACTGGCCAACAAGGAATCACTGATCGTTGGCGGCGACCTCGTTGTCGCCGCGGCCGAGGCAGCCGGTGGGCGTGATCGCATGCTCATCCCGGTCGACTCGGAGCACTCGGCGTTGGCGCAGTGCCTGCGTGGCGGCCGTGCCAGTGAGGTGGCGCGCCTTGTGCTCACGGCCAGCGGCGGGCCCTTCCGCGGCCGTCGACGTGACGAACTCACCACGGTGACGGTCGAGCAGGCGCTGGCCCACCCGACATGGGACATGGGCCGCGTCATCTCGATCAACTCGGCCACCCTCATGAACAAGGGCCTCGAGCTGATCGAGGCGCACCTGCTCTTCGACGTTGATTGGGACGACCTCGATGTCGTCGTGCACCCGCAGTCCATCGTGCACTCCATGGTCGAGTTCTTCGACGGTTCCACGATCGCTCAGCTCAGCCCGCCCGACATGCGCCTGCCGATCCAGTTGGCGATGGCCTGGCCAGACCGACTGGATCGGGCGTTCGTTGCCATGGACTGGACCGTCGCCCAGTCGCTGACCTTCGCACCTCCCGACCTCGAGGCGTTTCCCGCCCTCGTGCTGGCGCAGAACGCTGGTCGACGCCATGGCACGTTCCCGGCAGTCCTGAACGCAGCCAACGAACAAGCGGTCGATGCCTTCCTGGATGGCCGCATTGGGTTCCTGGACATCGCTGGCGTCGTTGCTGACATCCTCGATGAGCACGCCGGCGCAGCCACGACAACCGTGCGTGACCTCGCTGACGTTGTCGAGGCGGACCGGTGGGCGCGCGCCCGTGCTGACGCCAAGGTCGTCGCTCACCACTGAGGGCGGCACACTCACGGACCCGCACACCGCCGTCGCGGGGCACGTCCCACCCGAACCGAGGAGCTCCCGTTGGCAGGCCCGCTCGCCGTCACGCTCTTCGTCGTCGGAATCCTCACGTCGATCATGATCCACGAGTGGGGCCACTACCGCACGGCCAAGTGGTTCGGGATGCGCGCGGATCGCTTCTTCCTCGGATTCGGCCCGACGCTGTGGTCCAAGCGGTATGGCGAGACCGAGTTCGGCGTCAAGGCTCTGCCGTTGGGCGGGTTCGTCCGGATCAAGGGCATGAGCCCGGAGGATGAGCGCCTGCGCCCCCTCGCTGACACCGTGTTCGATCCCGAGCGGATCGGTGCAGGGCGTCAGGCCCAGGCCGCCGCCACGGGCAAGGACGTCATGGATGTTCCCGCGTTGCCCGCGACGGCCTGGGTGGACCTGGCCGACGAGCTGGACCGACGCGGCACGCCGGTCGCGGTCCGGGAGCGGATCACGCGGGCCTTGCGCTCGAGCCTTGCCGCCGACGCGACTGCCGACGAGGCCCACGTCGCCCTGCGGTCGGCGATCCTGGCTGAAGTGCGCGACACCGGCCAGGTGGGTGACCTCCACCATCGCCTCACTCGAGGGGACGAAGGGCGCTTCTTCCACGATCGACCCGCCCATCAGCGCGCCGTGGTCCTGGCCGCCGGGTCCTTTCTTCACTTCGTCCAGGCCGCGGTCCTGCTGTTCCTGCTGCTGTGGCAGATCGGACCGCTGACCGTGCTGGCCGAGGTCGACACCGTTGTCGACGGTTCGCCCGCAGCGGCCGCCGGCCTGTTGCCGGGCGACGAGATCGTGGCCATCGACGGGTCCACGGTCGACGGTTTCGACGACGTGCGCGAGACGATCCTCGCGTCACCGGGGGTCCGACTTGTCTTTGCCGTCGTCCGTGATGGCCAGCAGTTCGACGTCGCGGCGACGCCCGCGGTGGCCGTTGACGACGATGGTGCAGTGGTCCTGGACGCGGCGGGCAACCAGCAGGGCCGGCTTGGGTTCGCCGCAGTGGAGCGCACCGTCCCGATGCCCATCAACGAGGCGTTCGTCGGCACGCTGGTGGGTGAGAACTCCATCCCGAGCATGATGGGCGCAACCGTCGCCATGGTCGGCAAGGTCTTCGGGCCTGAAGGCATCGGGCAGATCTTCTCGCAGGTCACCGGTGAAACCGAGCGCGACCTGTCCGGGCCGGTCTCCCTTGTCGGTGCGGGCCAGGTGGCAGCCCAGGGTGCGGGTGACTTCGGCGTGCTTGCCTGGGTGGCGATGCTGTTGGTGTCCGTCAACGTCTTCATCGGCGTGTTCAACATCCTGCCCCTGCCACCGCTCGACGGTGGGCACCTGGCCGTGCTCGCCGTCGAGAAGGTCACCAACATGGTGCGCGTCAGGCGTGGGCGGGACCCGGACTTTGTCGTGGACCCGCGCGCCGTCGCTGCCGTGGCGGTCCCGGTGATCGTCCTGGTTGCGACGGTGTCCCTGGGCCTGCTGTGGCTGGACATCGCCAACCCCGTGACCCTGCGCTGACGCACGACCGACGCTGGGCCCGGGCCGTTCACCGCGGTGCGAGTACCTTCGGGTGACCCGTCCCGGAGCCCGTGCGCGTGCCGACCCCCCTGCCGATCCTGCCCACCGGACCGGCCGCCCAGACCGCGGCCGCATCGATCGAAGGTCCGCGTCGGCGCCAGACCAGGCAGGTCCGGCTCGGGCCGGTCGGCATCGGCTCGGATCACCCGGTCACGGTGCAGTCGATGACGATCACGCCGACCCACGATGGCGACGCGACGCTGCAGCAGATCGCGGAGTTGCAGGCCACCGGTTGTGACATCGTCCGGGTCGCGTGCCCACGACAGGAGGACGCGGACGCGCTGGCCTACATCGTCGAGCACGCGCGGATCCCGGTCATCGCGGACATCCACTTCCAGTGGAAGTACGCGGTCGCCGCCATCGAGGCGGGCTGCGCCGGCGTGCGCATCAACCCCGGAAACATCAAGAAGCACGACAAGGTCAAGCTGATCGGCAAGCTGGCCGACGAGGCTGGCGTCGCCATCCGGATCGGGGTGAACGGCGGTTCGCTGGAGCAGGCGATCCTGGACAAGCATGGTGGCCCGACGCCGGCGGCGATGGTGGAGTCTGCCCTCGACGAGGTGCGCCTCCTGGAGGCGGTGGAGTTCTTCAACACCAAGATCTCGGTGAAGCACTCCGACCCGTGGGTCATGATCGAGACCTATCGCCAGCTGGCCGAGGCCTGCGACTACCCGCTCCACCTCGGCGTGACGGAGTCCGGTCCGCAGAAGACCGGCAGCGTCAAGTCGGCAGTCGGGATCGGGACGCTGCTGGCGGAGGGCATCGGGGACACGATCCGCGTCTCGTTGTCCACGGACCCAGTCGAGGAGGTCAAGGTCGGCATCGGGATCCTGGAGGCGCTGCACCTGCGCGAACGCGGCCTCGACGTCGTGTCCTGCCCGAGCTGCGGGCGCGCGCAGGTCGACGTGTTCACCCTGGCGGAGAGTGTGCAACAGGCACTGGATGGCGTGATCGACGTGCCACTGCGCGTGGCCGTCATGGGCTGCGTGGTCAACGGCCCGGGGGAGGCGAGGGAGGCTGACATCGGCGTCGCGGCGGGCAACGGCAAGGGACAGATCTTCCGCCGAGGGGTCACGATCGCGACCGTCCAGGAGGCTGACATCGTGGAGACCATCGTGTACTTCGCCACCGAGTTGGCCGACGAGATCCGCGCCGAGCGTGGTGCCGGCTCTCCCTCGGTGACTGCCTGATCAACAGGCGCGCATGGCGTGGCGCAGGTGCCGCGGTCAGGGGTCGCGTCAGACCGGCGGGGAGCGCGCAGAGGCGACCTTGGTGGCCTTGGCCGGTGGTAGCCTCCTGACCATGGAGTGGGCCTGACGGCCCGCTTCTGCGCGTTCAGGGCCCGCCACCGGGTGATGCCCCGTCCCGCGCAAGCCTCGAACTTGCGTCGACGGCCGGCCCACTTGGGCCGGCCGCTCCCGTGACGGGGCGCAATCACGACCCGAGGGAGCCGATGGGCGCCGTGCCGAGCAGCAGCGAACTGGCGACGATGATCGCCGACCTTGCTGCGCCCTTGGCCGACGAGCGCGCGGTCGAGGTGCTGGAGGTCGTCGTCAAGGGCGAGTCGGGCCGCCACCTCGTCAAGTTGGTGGCGGACGCGGACGAGGGCCTGGACATCGACGCGATTGCCAGCCTCTCTCGCGCGGTCGGCGCCGTGCTGGAGGAGCGGGACATCTTCCCTGGGGCCTACACCCTGGAGGTCACGTCACCGGGCGCAGATCGTCCGCTGGTCACGGAGCGCGACTATCGCCGCAACCTCGGACGCGACATCCGCATCGTGCAGCGCGACGTGGCCGACCCGGATCGCACGTCTGAACTGTCCGGCCGCTGCCACGAGGTGGTGGACGGGATCCTCACGATCAACGTCAAGGGTCGCATGCTGGCCGTCCCGCTCGAGACCGTGGTCTCGGGGGCTGTGGTGCTGCCGTGGTGACTCGACAGGAGTGTGTGGCATGAAGATCGACATCGACGCATTGCGCCAGATCGAGCGCGACAAGGCGATCGACTTCAACACGGTCGTGGAAGCCTTCGAGTCCGCCGTGGCGTCGGCGTACAAGCGGTCGAACCTGTCCTCCGCCGACGAGGCGCGTGTGGTCGTGGACCGCATCAGCGGCGAGATGACGATCTATGGCCAGGAGCTGGATGACGAGGGCGCGATCCTGTCCGAGTGGGTCGAAGACGTCGACCCGCGTGCGCTTGGACGCATCGTCGCCCAGACCGCCAAGCAGGTGTTGCTGCAGCGCCTGCGCGAGGCCGAGCGTGAGGCGACGTACGGCGAGTACTCGGGCCGCGAGGGTGACGTCGTCTCTGGACGCGTCAGCCTGCAGGGCAACGTGACGCTGCTGGAGCTTGGTCGCACCGAGGCCCTGTTGCCGTTCGCGGAGCAGTTGCCCAACGAGCGCCTCGAGCATGGCGAGCACACCCGCGCCCTGGTCATCGAGGTCCGCCGGCAGCTGCGCGGCGCGCAGATCGTCTGCTCGCGCCGCCACCCGGGCCTGGTCGTCGCCCTGTTCTCGCTCGAGGTCCCCGAGATCGAGGACGGAACCGTTGAGATCCGAGCGATCGCTCGCGAGGCAGGTCACCGAACCAAGGTGGCCGTCATGTCCAACGAGCCCGACGTCGTCGATCCAGTCGGCGCCTGCGTGGGCCCCCGTGGTCAGCGCGCCCAGGCCGTGCAGCGCGAGTTGCACAAGGACGAGACCGAGCGCATCGACATCATCCGGTACTCCGATGACCCCGAGCAGTTCGTCGCCAACGCGTTGTCGCCCGCCAAGGTCACCCAGGTCTACCTGTACCCGGACGAGGGCACGGCGATGGTCATCGTCCCCGACCACATGCTGTCGCTGGCGATCGGTCGCGAGGGCCAGAACGCCAGGCTCGCAGCGCGCCTGACTGGTTGGCGGATCGACATCAAGTCCGAATCGCAGTTCGAGGAGGAACAGAAGGCCTTCCAACAGGCCTTCGACCAGGGCCTCGTGGACGAGTTCGGCAACCCACTCAGCGAAGAGGGTGAAGCGGCGATCGCCAAGGCCTTCCAGTCGTCCGAGCAGGTGCTCGAGGCGGCACTCGAGGAGGCTGACGAGGAGGAGGGCGGCGGCACGGACATGGCGCCAGCAGCCGACACCACCCCGCCCGCAGATGGCGCGACCGACGACGTCCCGACGTCCGAGGATGACGATGTCGCTGACGCCGCCGACGTCGTTGACGCCCTTGACGCCGCCCCCGGAAACCGACCCGAAGAGCCCTCCGGTGCAGACCGTGAGGGCACCCCCGTCCCATCGACCAGCGAAGGCTGACCACTGCCCAACAGTCGCACTCCGGAGTACGATCCCGGGCACAACGGTCCCGTCCGGACCTGCGTGGCCTGCCGGCGGCGCTTGCCACAGCACCAGCTGCTGCGCGTCGCTCGCACCCAGGATGGTCCCCGGTTTGACGAACTCGGGACGCTGCCCGGTCGCGGTGCCTACCTGTGCGACGCCGCCAAGTGCATCAACATCCTGGAACGACGAGAAGGCAAGCCGCTGCACCGCGCGTTGCGATGCGGTCCCGACGACGATCTGACCCTCGTGCTCTCCCACCTGCGCGCCGTGCTGGCGCCTGAGGACACGGGCAACGGCAAGGAGCAAGACGAGTGAGCAAGGTCCGGGTCTACGAACTGGCCAAGGAGACCGGCCTCGAGAACAAGGATGTGCTGCGACGCCTGCACGAGCTCGGTGTCGATGCGAAGAGCCACTCCTCGTCCGTGTCCGAAGGCGATGCTTCCCAATTCCGCGAGTCGCTGGGGAAGTCCGCCGCCGATCGTGATGCCGAGCGTGCCGCCAAGCAGGCGGAGGATCGCGCCGAAATCGAGCGGTTGAAGAAGCGCGCCGAGCAGCTGCAGGCGCGCGCCCCCGGGGCCACCGGCAAGGCCGCGGCCGTGATGCCGCCTGGCGAACGCAAGGCCGCCAAGGTGTTGCCGCCGCATCTGCGCGCACAGCAGGAGGGTGGCGATGCAGCCCCCGCCGCTTCCGCAGGTGCCGCGCCCGCCGCGCCGACCCTGCCGCCCCGGATGCCTGGTGCGCCCGTCCCGCCACCTGTCGGTGATGGCCACGACGAGGTCGGCGCACCTGCCCGCCGCATGCCGGGTGCGCCGCCGCCACGCATGAAGCCGGGCGAGGCTCCACTGCGCCCGCCGACCCCGTCGCGGCCAGCGATGCCATCACCCGGCGGAGTGATCCCGGGCACGGCCGCCACGCCGTCCAACGTGACAGGCCTTGGCGCGGCACCGCGCCGTCGCCAGGAAACCGCACTGCCCCAGCAGGGGACGGGAAAGCGTGAGATCCCAGCGCCGCTGCGCCAGGCGCCGGTTCGCCCGGCTGCCGGCGCGGGTGCGCCCGTCCGTGGACCTGGCGGCCCCGGCGCACCGATGCGCGGCGGTCCCGGCGGTCCCGGCGGTCCCGGCGGTCCCGGTGGCCCAGGTGGACCCGGTCGTGGTGGGCCAGGGGGCCCGCCCGGTCGTGGTGGCCCGGCGTCGCCGTACCGGCAGGCCCCGGGCGGGCCCGGTCGTGGCGGTCCTGGTGGGCCGGGAGGCCCGGGTGGTCCCGGTGGTCCCGGTGGTCCCGGTGGTGCGCCCGGCCGCGGCAAGAAGAAGCGTCGTCAGGACCGACAGTCGCCGGCCGAGCAGGAGCTGGCCCGCGGTCCGCGGCGCCAGGACCTCCCGCTGGAGCAGCAGATCGACGTCGACCGCGTCGAGGTGCTGTCCGGTGTGACCGTCGCTGAACTGGCGGACAAGTTGGGCGTGACCGGTGCCGCCATCGTGAAGAAGTTGTTCACGATGGGTGAGATGGCAACGGTCCAGCAGACCCTTCCGGACGACACGGTGGAGATCCTCGGTGCCGAACTCGGCTTCGAGGTCTACTTCATGTCGGAGGAGGAACTCGAGTTCGGCATCGAGGAAGCCGAGATCGAGGAGAACCTGCTGCCGCGTGCGCCGGTCATCACCATCATGGGCCACGTCGACCACGGCAAGACGCTGTTGCTCGACGCGATCCGCAAGGCCGACGTGGTCTCCACCGAGGCTGGCGGCATCACCCAGCACATCGGCGCCTACCAGATCACCCACGACGACCGACGCCTGACGTTCATCGACACACCGGGCCACGCCGCCTTCACGGCGATGCGCGCGCGTGGTGCCGACGTCACCGACATCGTGATCCTCGTCGTCGCGGCGAACGACGGTGTCATGCCGCAGACGGTCGAGGCCATCCAGCACGCCAAGGCGGCGGATGTGCCGATCGTCGTCGCGATCAACAAGATGGACCTCGAAGAGGCGAACCCCGACAAGGTCAAGCAACAGCTGACCGAACACGGAATCGTCATCGAGGAGTACGGCGGCACCGTGCCGGCCGTCCCGGTGTCGGCCAAGGCCGGCATGGGTCTCGAGGAGCTCCTCGAGACGGTGCTGCTCCAGGCCGACGTGCTGGAGCTCAAGGCGAACCCGAACAAGGATGCGCGTGGCCGCGTGATCGAGGCACACCTCGACAAGGGCCGTGGTCCCGTGGCGACCGTCCTGATCCAGGCGGGCACGCTGCGTCGCGGTGACATCCTCGTCGCCGGCATGGCAGACGGCAAGGTCCGCGCCATGTTCGATGAGAACGGCACCCAGCTCGACGAAGCCCTGCCGGCCAGGCCCGTCCAGGTGCTGGGTCTCACCGAGGTGCCCGACGCCGGCGATGAGTTCCGCGTGGTTGACGAAGCCTCGTTCGCGCGTGACGTGGCCGAGCGGCGCGGCACTCGCGAACGGCGCAAGGAGCTGGCCGAGCACATGCGCCCCAAGACCCTCGAGGACCTCACCAAGGAGGTCGCCGAGGGCGAGAAGGCCGTGCTCAACGTCATCATCAAGGCGGACGTGTCCGGCTCGGCCGAGGCCCTGCAGGACGCCCTGCAGAAGCTCGAGCTCGACGAGGTCAACATCCGCGTCGTCGGCAAGGGCGTTGGTGCGATCACGGAGTCCGACGTCGGCCTCGCGTCGGTGTCCGACGCCATCATCATCGGCTTCAACGTGCGCCCCGGACCCAAGGCGCGCGAGGAGATCGAGCGCACCGGGGTCGACGTCCGCCTCTACAAGATCATCTACGAGGCACTGGAGGACGTCGAACGCGCTGTCAAGGGTCTGCTCGGACCGGAGTTCAAGGAGCAGATCATGGGCGAGGCCGTGGTCCGCGAGGTGTTCAAGGTCCCCAAGATCGGTTTCGTCTTCGGCTGCATGGTCACCACCGGCGTGATGAAGCGCGAGGCTGGCGTTCGCGTCATCCGCGACGGCATCGTCATCGCCGAGGACACCATGTCCTCCCTGCGTCGTTTCAAGGACGATGTCAAGGAAGTCACGCAGGGCTACGAGTGCGGCATCGGCCTGAACAAGTTCCAGGACGTCAAGGAGGGCGACGTGTTCGAGACCTTCGAGACGGTTGAGGTCAAGCGCGACTGACCACCATGACCACCGACCCCGGGCGGCTGCACTTCGGCGTTGTTCGCGTCGATCTGCACCTGCCCGGGGTCACGTCGTTGAAGGGCAAGCGCGGCTTGCTCAAACGCGTCGATGCAGCGCTCCGCAACGAACTGGGCTGCTCCGTTGCCGAGGTTGGGTTCCAGGACACGTGGCAACGAGCCGCGCTCGGCGTGGCCGTCGCGGCCGGCAGCGCGGGGGGCGTGGACCGGGTCGTCGACCGCGTCCGGTCGATCTGTGAGCGTGATCCCCGGGTTGTCGTGACGTCGGCGATGGCCATCGTGGACGTGGTCGATGTCGACGAGGGTGAACCGCTGCCGCCCGGCTGGACCTGAGCCAGCCCCGGCACGGCCTTGGCGACTACGGTCCCGGCTGCCGAGGGAGGGACCGCCATGGGGGCAGGCCCGAGTGGGACGGTCGACGCGGCGGCGCGTCTGGCCGACCTGCAGCGTGGCGTCTCGGACCTGGCTGCTCGGTTGTACGAGTTGGATACGGACGCGGCCGTCAGCCACCTCGCTGACGCGACCCTCGGTGGCGCCACGGCCGACGCGTTGGCGACCGCCAAGCCCGCCCTCGACCGGCTGTGGTTGTCCTTTCCCGCTCTGCGTGACGCGGTGGAACGGCTGACGTCGCAGGCCAGTGACCAGCGTCGACTGGAGAGGGCCCTCGCGGAGCCCGTTGATGACGGCACGGGCACCACGACCTCGGTGGAGGGCTTGCTGGCAACCCTGCGTGCTGCCGCCACGGAAGTGACCACGACCCTGGACCGTTTGCGTGCGGTCTGGGATGTCGTGTTGCCAGGCGTCGCGAACGCGCGCACCGCGTTGGCGCAGCTCCAGGCCCAGGCTGAGCCGCTGGGCGCTGCCGACGATCCGTCCCTGGCTTCCGCGCTCGCTGCCCTGCAACGTGCCGAGGACCTGGTCGCGTCGGATCCGCTGGTCGTCGACCTCGCCATCCTCGATGCGGCGATGCGCAATGCAGGCGACGTCGTGGCGGGCCTGGTGCGGCGTCGCGATGCGACGGCCAACCGCCTGGCGGCCGGTGAGGCGCTCGTGGCGCAGCTGCGCGACCTGATTGCGCGGGCCCATGCAGACCTCCGCCTGGCGCGTGACAAGGTGGCGCGACCGGCCGGGCTCATCGAGCCGCCGTCGGTCGACGTCGTGGACGGTGACGACCGGTCCCTCGCGCCGTGGTTGGCGCGGATCGACGCAGCGCGACGACGCGGGGACTGGCGGGCGGCCGAGGCAGGGCTGGTCCGCTGGGAGCCCGTCGCCGCGGGCCACCTCGCCAATGCCCGTCGGGCCGCCAGCGCCAATGCCGCGCCGGTCGGTCGCCGCAACGAGTTGCGCGGACTCCTGGATGGGCTGCGGGCCAAGGCCGCGGCGCGCGGCGTGGTCGAGGCGCCGGCCGTGGCCGCCGCCTATGCCGCCGCCAGGGGCGTCCTGTACGTCGCTCCGTGCCCGTTGGACCTGGCCGAGCAGGGCGTGCGCGACTACGCGGCGGCCATCGAGGGACCGAGCGCTCCGGCACCGACCGACGTGGTACCGACCGAGTTGGCGCTGACCGAGAATGCACCGGCTGGTGTGGAGCCGCCGGTGACGTCGTCGGCGTCCGAGCAGGGAGAGGTTGCCCAGTGAGCGATCGGGCATGCGAGCAGCCGGGCTGCGGTGGACAGGTGCTACCCGACGGCTATTGCGACACGTGTGGCACCAAGGCGGCCTCAGCCACGGGGCAGGCTGCGTCCGGGACAGGCCGCGCCCAAGGTGTCCTGGGCGCGCTCGGTGCACTCGGGTCCGGCGGCGCTGCACCCGGTGCAGCGGCGACGGCGCCGGTCGGCGGGCGCTGCCAGGAGGGCGGGTGCGGCGGCACGGTGCTGGCCGATGGCTACTGCGACACGTGCGGTACGCGGGCAGGCGCCGTGCTCGCCACTGCCTCGGCAGCGTCCGTGCTGATCACGGAGTCCGTACGCACCACCGGCTTCGCGTCCGGTTCGGCGTCGGCGTCCGGATCGCGGCGGGTTCGGCGCGACAGCACGCGCACAACCAGCGCTCGCAACCGCCTGGGCAGCGGGCTGGTCGACGTCCCGGCCGCGCCGCCGGTCGACCCGTCGACGGTCGTCATGGACGTCCCTGAGGTGGCCGAGGCAAAGCGCTATTGCGGCAAGTGCGGTGAGCCAGTTGGGCGCTCGCGTGGCAAGACCGCCGGCAGGCCCAGCGGCTTCTGCTCGAACTGCCGCACGCCTTTCGACTTCGTGCCGAAGCTGGCTCCCGGCGACCTGGTCGGCGGCCAGTACGAGGTCGTCGGCTGCCTCGCCCACGGCGGCCTGGGGTGGATCTACCTCGCCAAGGACACCGCGGTCAGCGACCGTTGGGTGGTACTCAAGGGGCTGCTCAACGCCGGCGACGACGCCGCGATGGCTGCGGCGGTGGCGGAGCGCCGGTTCCTGGCCGAGGTCCAGCACCCCCAGATCGTGGAGATCTACAACTTCGCCACCCATGACGGGGCCGGTTACACGGTCATGGAGTACGTCGGTGGCAAGTCGCTCAAGCAGGTCCTCAAGGCGCGCCGCAACGACGCCGGCGCCACCAGCCCGCTGGACGTGGAGACGGCGATCGCCTACATCCTGGGTGCGCTGCCTGCCTTCGGCTACCTGCACGATCGGGGCCTGGTCTACTGCGACTTCAAGCCCGACAACCTCATCCAGGTCGGCGACGACGTGAAGCTGATCGATCTGGGTGGCGTTCGGCGCATCGATGATCCCGACGCGGACATCTACGGGACCGTCGGTTTTCAGGCACCGGAAGTGGCGAAGTTCGGCGTCTCGCTTGCTTCGGACCTCTACACGATCGGTCGCACGCTGGCCGTGCTGACGCTGGACTGGCCCACGTACACGACCACTCACGTCGCGTCGTTGCCGGACCCGTTGGAGCATCCCGCGCTGCGCGACAACGAGCCGTTCCTACGCTTCCTGCGCAAGGCGACCGCCCCACATCCCGACGATCGGTTCCAGACGGTCGATGAGTTCCGCGACCAGCTGTTCGGTGTGCTGCGGATCCTGGTTGCGGCCCGGACGCTCCAGCCACGCCCCGGGCAGTCAATGGCGTTCGCCGGGCATCCAGCGCGTGGTCAGGAACTGCCGTGGTTGGCGGTGAACCCGTCCGACCCGGCGGCCCCGTTCCTGACGCGGCTGACCGACGAACCCGCCGAGGCGTTGGAACAGCTCGGCGCTGCGCTGCGCGATGGCCAGATCGCCGAGACCGTCGAGGTCGGCCTGCGTTGGGCGACCGACCTGGTCGAGCTCGGGCGAACCGATGAGGCGATCGAGCGACTGACGCACGTCCTCACGCAAGATCCGTGGGAGTGGCGCGCGGTCTGGATCCAGGGTGGCGCCGATCTGGTCGCTGGTCGCCTGGATGCTGCCGATCGTGCCTTTGACCGCTGTCGCAGTGAGGTACCAGGTGACCTGGCACCCTTGTTCGCCAGCGCGATGGTGGCCGAGCGCGCCAACGCGCTGGAGCGCGCGGCCGCGCTCTACGACCTCGTGTCCCTGGTCGACCCGGCCTGGACGACGGCTGCGTTCGGACTGGCCAGGGTCCGCATGGCACAGGGTCGGCTGGACGACGCGGTGGCAGCGCTGGATCGGATCCCGTCGACCCATCGCGACCACCTGGATGCGCAGCTGGAGGCCGCAACGCGACTGGCCGATGCACGGCGGGTCCAGGAGGCATCGCAGCGCGTCGAAGCACTGGGCGTCACGGGCCGGCAGCGCACGCAGCTCGACGCCGCTGTCCTGCGCGCCGCATTGGAGGCCCTCGCTCAGGGCAGCATGGCGCCGGACCCGCAGGCGACCGTGGTGGGCGTCGCCCTGACCGATCGCGGCGTGCGGCTGGGCCTCGAGCGTGCCTTTCGAGACCTGGCGCGCACGACCACCGACGGTGTCGAGCGCATTCGCCTGGTCGATGACGCCAACGCCGTGCGCCCGATGACGGTGGTGTGACCGTGTCCGCGACCGAGCAGGAGCTGACGGTGATCTGTCCCGAGTGCGGGGCATCGGTCTATCCCGACGATCGCTTCTGCGAGGCGTGCGGATCGGACCTGCCGGTGCGGGAGTCGGCCGCCCCGGATGGCATCGATGCACAGCCCGCGCAGCCCGACGCTGACGACGCGGACGGTCCTGCAGACCCGGCCGACGGCAGCGCGCATGACTGCGGGGGCACGTTCCACGATGGCTGGTGCGACACCTGCGGGATGCGCGCCCCGGATCCCCGCGACCACGTCGAGGTGGACCGCGGCCACCTCGCCGGCGCCTCCGATCGCGGCCTGCGCCATCACCGCAACGAGGACGCGATGGCCCTGGCCGTCGTGGGCGACCTGGCCGTCGGGATCGTGGCCGATGGCGTCAGTGCCACGGTCGATCCGCAGCATGCCAGCACCGCTGCGGTGACCGCCGCCCTGGAGTCGCTGGTGCAGGCCGCCACGGGCGATGGGTTGCACGAGCACTTGGGGGCTGCCATGGTGGCGGCCCACGCCAGAGCGGTTGCGGCGGTCACGGCACTGAACTGGACGCCCCGGCCGGACCTCGGCGCGCCGTCGTGCACGTTCCTGGCAGCCGTCCTGGGCACCCACGGGCCGATCTGGATGGGCTCGCTCGGGGACTGCCGGGCGTACTGGCTGGCGGATGGTCGTGCGCGACAGCTGACCCAGGACGACTCGTGGGCCGCCGAGGAGGTCCGGGCGGGGCGCATGACGATGGATCAGGCCGACGCCGATCCGCGTTCTCACGTCATCACCCGGTGGGTGGGCGAGGACGGCGATCCGGCGTGGCAGCCGGACGTCGTCCGCCATGAACCCGACGGCCCCGGTCGCCTCATCCTGTGCTCGGACGGGCTGTGGAACCACCTTGCCGACGAGGCCGCGCTGTTCGCGTTGGTCGACCCCGAGGCTGCCCCCTTGGCGGTCGCCGTGTCCCTGGCGCAGTTCGCCAACGACGCCGGTGGCGACGACAACGTGACCGTTGTCGTCATGGACCGACCCCCGGCCTCCGCCGATCTGCCGCCCGACCCGCCCGCCGACCCGCCCGCCGACCCGCCCGCTGTTCCCTCGGCTGTCACGGCGGCGCAGGCCGGGACCACATCCGCACCACCGATCCAGGAGGAGTCGCCGTGAGCTTCACCGCCACCGTGTTCCAGAACGAGTACCTGCCCGCCGGTTCCGGCGAGGTGCACGCCATCGTCACGGTCGACGCGGGGGATGCGGCGGTCGCTGCGGTAGCCCCTTCCGAGCGTTCCATCGTGCTGATCGTGGACACCTCGGGATCGATGAGCAGTCCGATGTCGAAGATCCACGCTGCGCGACAGGCGGTGGCGGCCGCGGTCGACGAACTGCCAGACGGCGTGAACTTCGCCATCGTGTCCGGCTTCCACGAGGCGACCCTGATGTATCCCCGATCCGGTCGCGACCTCGTGGCCGCCAGCGAGACGACCCGTGCGGACGCGCGCGAGGTGGCGTCCAACCTCGACCCCTCGGGAGGAACGGCGATTTCCACGTGGCTGCAGTTGGCCCGGGAGCTCTTCGACGGTCACGCTGGCATCAAGTTGGCCTACCTGCTCACCGACGGCAAGAACGAGTCGGAGTCCGCGGACCGCTTGACGGAGGAGCTGGCGCGCTGCGCCGGCCAGTTTCAGTGCGACGCTCGAGGGGTTGGCGACCAATGGGTCGTGGACGAACTGCGCCGCATCACGTCGACGTTGTTGGGCCAGGTCGACATCATCAAGGAACCCGACCTGATGGACGACGACTTCCGCGACTTCATGGCGCGGGCGTTGGGCAAGACGATCGGTGACGTGCGGCTGCAGGTCTGGGCGCCGCAAGGCGCGAACATTCGCTACGTCAAGCAGGTCGCTCCCTCGATCGAGGACCTCACAGCCCTTGCTGAGCCAGCCGACACGCTGACCAACACCTACCCCACGGGTGCGTGGGCGCCGGGGGAGTCGCGCGACTACCACGTGTGCATCGACGTGCCGCCAGGCGAGGTCGGCGACGAACGGCTCGCGGCCAGGATCATGCTGGCGCTGGACGGTGAGGTCACGCAGACCAGCCTCGTGAAGTCGATCTTCACGGGCGACCATGCGCTGACGACTCGCATCGATCCACAGGTCGCGCACTACACCGGCCAGGCTGAACTGGCGACGGCGATCCGCGAGGGACTGGCCGCGCGCCGCGATGGCGACGAGGCCGAGGCGACCGTCAAGCTGGGTCGTGCGGTCCAGCTGGCCCATGAATCCGGCAACGAGTCGACCGTGCGGCTGCTGGCCAAGGTCGTCGAGGTCGAGGACCCTGCGGCCGGCACCGTGCGCCTGAAGAAGAAGGTCGAGACCATCGACGAGATGGAGTTGGACACGCGCTCGACGCGCACCGTCCGGGTGACGCCGAAGGGCGGGGCATGACCGCAGCCTTGGGTGACTGTCCGAACTGCGGCACGCCGCGCCAGCCCGGCGACGCCTTCTGCGAGGTGTGCGGGTTGGACTGGGCAACCGGCCAACTCCCGGTCGCACCTGATCCCGTCGGGCCCGCGGGCGAGGTGGAGGCCGGCTGGGCCGTCACGCTCACGCCCGACCGCGAGTGGTTCGACCGCAACGAGGCGGAGGGCGGCGCCGTTGTGGCGTTTCCCGACGGCGTTGCGGCCCGCGTCGTCGCCCTGGATGCCGAGGTGGCGACCATCGGCCGACGCGACGACCGCAACGGCTGGTATCCCGACATCGACCTCGGCCACCCGGTGGACGACCTCGGAGCATCGCGGCGCCACGCTGAGCTGCGCTGGACCGCAACGGGCTGGCAACTGGTGGACACGGGATCGACCAACGGCACCCGCCACAACGGCGAACTCCTCACGGCCGACCATCCAGTCGCGCTGGCCCCGGGGGACATCGTGCTCCTCGGGGCCTTCACCCGTCTGGAACTCGTGGCGCCGGGGGCAGGGGAGTGAGCGCGGAGCAGGCAGCCACAGCCGCGCCAGGGTCGACGACCGCCACGGCTGCCACGGCACCCGCTGCTTCGGCGGGCCGCGTCGATCCCAGCGTGGGCAGCGATCGCGGCGGCTTGTCTGCGCGGCCACTCGCCCCCCGTCGGGCCACGCCTGAGGTGTTGCGGCAGTGGTCGGTGGTCGTCGCGGCGCTGTGCATCGCGTTCGGCGTGGTCGGCAGTGTCGTTGCCGGCAACACGCAGCGGGCAACCGAACGCATTCGCGACAACACCGGTCCCGTGCTGGTCACGACCCAGAGCGTGCTGGCGTCCCTGGCAGAGGCCGACGCCGCCGCGGTTGCCGCACAGGTCAACCCCGCGGATCCGCGCCCGCGGCGCGCCTACCTCGATGCCATCGCCCGGACCAACGAGCAACTGGAGGACGTGTCCGCCCTCATCGGCGATGACCCACCGGCCCACGCCGCGTTGAAGGACATCAACGTTGCCGTGACCGGCTACACCGGCCTGGTCGAGTCGGCGCGCACTGCACAACTGTTCGACGACGCCACCGCACAGGGCTTCCTGGCGCAGGCGGGAGATCGGCTGTCGGGCGACCTGGCCCGCGCGGCTGGTCGGCTGGAGGACGCCACGCTGGCACGGCTGGAGGCGGACGACGTTGGCGCGTTGGGCGGGCGGGCCATCGCGATCGCGCTGGGCATTGTCGCGCTGACGGTGTTGCTGGTCGTGCAGCTGCGCCTGACCGGGCGCGTACGTCGGTTGGTCAACCCGGGCCTTGCGGTGGCGACCGTGCTCACGCTGGTGGCACTGGTCTGGCAGGTGGCCGCAATCAGCTCGGCACGGTCATCGTTCACCCAGGCGCGCGACGACGGTTTCCAGTCGCTGCTGGTGACGTCGCAGGTCCAGTCCACCGGGTTCGGCGCGCTGCGCGACGAGCTCGTGGCCCAGCGCAGCGGTGACCTGGGGTTGCGTGCGGCGGCCGACGCGACAGCGGAGCAGCTTGCTGGCGGTTCCTCGACGGGGACGGTCAGCTCCAACGACGGACTGCTGGTCGAGCTCGTGGCCACGGCCGACTCGGCGCGGGAGCGCGCCACCGCAGTGGAGACGCTGGAGCGGTGGCGGCGCTACCGCATTGGTGTCCAACAGGTCCGCGCCCTGGGCAACGACCAGACAGTTTCCGCACTGGTGTCCGCCTTCAACGGGTTCACGTTCTCCGTGGAGGCCGTGCTTGGCGACAATCGTGACCAGTTCCTGCTGGGCCTGGAAGATGCCACGGGCGCGGTGCAGCGGCTTGCGCTGTGGGCGCTGATCCTGCCGCTGCTGGCCGCAGCGGCGGCACTGGGCGGCCTGCAGGTCCGCATCAACGAGTACCGGTGAGGACCATGACGATGCCCGCGACCACCGTGATCTCTCGACGTCGGCTCCTCCAGCTTGGGGCGGTGACCAGCGCCGGCCTTGCCACGGGCTGCGCAGGTGGGACCAGTGGCGACCTCGACGAGCGAGCCGAAGGGCAGCGGCTGCAGGTGCTCAACTGGTCGGACTACATCGACCCCACCGAGGACGCCACCAGCGGCACGGTCGACCGGTTCGTTGGTGCCACCGGTATCGACGCCACCTACGACGACACGTACCCCGGCAACTTCGAAGCACTCGCCGACCTGTTCGAGCCGACGCTGGGCCAGGGCAAGCCCAGCGGCTGGGACATCGCCGTGCCGACGTACTGGCTGGCGCAACGGATGCTCGCCAAGGGCTGGCTGGAGCGCATTCCCCAGGAACTGGTGCCCAACCATGTCAACCTCGACCCGGCCTTCCTGGGCATGCCGTGGGATCGTGGCGCGCGCTTCCACCTGCCGTGGCAGGTCGGGATCACCGGCATCGCCTACGACCCGCGGGCGACCGGTGGACCGCTCACGTCGTTGGCCGACTTCTTCGCGCTGGCGGAGTCCACGCCGGTGTCCTTCATCGGCGAGATGCGCGAAGCCGTCGGCCTGGCGATGCTGGCCGCCGGACAGGATCCCTCGGCGGCTGACGTGGATGACGCCAACGCTGCGGTGGACCGCCTCGAAGCCTTGGCGGCGCGCCCGACGTTCGGCGGGTTCACGTTCGAGGAGTTCTCCGACCTGCTGTCCTCTGGCCAGGTCGCTGCTGCCATGGCCTGGTCCGGCGACATCGTCCAACTGCAACGCGACCGCCCTGACCTGCAGTTCCTGATCCCCGGCGAGGGTGCGATCCGCTGGTTCGACACGATGGTCATCCCGGCCGGTTCGACCAACCGTGCCGCGGCCGCGAAGTGGATGGACTGGGTGTACGACCCGGTCAACGCCGCCAAGATCACGGCCTGGGTGCAGTACATCTCCCCGGTGCTCGGCGTGCGCGAGGAGCTGGCCGCTGCCGGCGGCGACCTGGCCGCGTTGGCTGACGACCCGATCCTGTTCCCGGATGTCGAGACGGAGGTGCGCCTGCGGACGTGGGGCGGCATGGACCTGGGCGACGAGGACGCGCTCGACGCGCGCTTTGCCGACGTGGCCGGCCTGTGACCCACGGGCTCGCGGTCCGACCCTGCTGAGGAGCGACGGATGGGCGCACGCATGCACGCGTGGAGTGACGACCTCGATGCCTTCGCGGACGCCGCCATGGCCTTCGCGCGCGCCAGGATCGAGGCAGACGCGTCCCCGCACGGGCTGCCGCTTGGTACGCCCCGCGACGTCGCGTGGCTGGATGCCCACGCCGGCCCCACGATCACTGCCGACGGGATCGGGCCCCTGCGTGCCCTGGACATCTTCACCGACGTCCTGGAACCGTCCTGCCTGTCCATCGACCACCACGGCTTCCTGGCGTTTGTCCCACAGGCACCCAACGAGGTGTCGGTCATCGCGGACCTGGTCGTGTCAGCGTGCTCGATCTACGCCGGATCGTGGTTGGAGGGCAGTGGCGCCGTGTGGGCTGAGAACCAGGTACTGAGCTGGCTGGCCGACCTGGCGGGCTTTCCCGACGGCGCGGGCGGTTGCTTCGTCCAGGGCGGGACCAACGGCAACCTGTCGGCCATGGTCGCCGCCCGTGAGGAGATGCACCGTCGACTCCGCACTCGCCCCGACCGCTGGACCGTCGTCACGGGTCGGGGCGCGCACGCCTCGGTCACCGAGATGGCCAGGGTCATGGACTGCGACGTGGTGTCCATCGACGGTGACCGGCTGACGGGTGACGCGGTGGCTGCAGCGTTGGCGGACCTGCCGGGCCGCGTCGCATGTGTCGTGGCGACGTGCGGTTCGACCAACCTCGGTCGCATTGATCGCCTTGACGAGGTGGCCGACGCCTGCGAGGCCGCGGGTGTGTGGTTGCACGTTGACGGGGCGTACGGCGGCGCGGGACTGCTGGCCCCCTCGGTGCGCGACCGATATCGCGGGATCGAGCGCGCCGACTCGTTCATCGTCGACCCGCACAAGTGGCTCTTCGCCCCGTTCGATGCCTGCGCACTGCTCTACCGCGACCCGGTCTGTGGCGCCCGCGCCCACACCCAGCACGGCGGCTACCTCGAGGTCCTGACGTCGTCGGGGGAGTGGAATCCATCGGACTACGGCGTGCAGTTGTCGCGTCGGGCGCGCGGCCTGCCGCTGTGGTTCGGTCTGGCTGCCCACGGCACCGACGCCTACGTCCGGGCGATCGAGCACACCTTGGACCTGGCGCGTGACGCCGCGCGCCAGATCCTCGCGGCCGACCACCTCGAACTGATCGAGGAACCGGAGTTGTCCGTCGTGGCTTTCCGACGTCTCGGTTGGGGGGAGCAGGACTACCAGCGCTGGTCGCGCCGACTGCTGGCCGACGACATCGCATTCGTCGTCGCGTCGAAGCACGAGGGCGAACCGATCCTGCGCTTCGGTTTCATCAACCCCCGCACGACACCGCAGCACGTCGCCCAGATCCTGGGCACGCTGGCCTGATCCCGGTGCGCCGACCGCGGTGCCGTCGCGACCAGCGGCGTCGGCCATCCCTTCGTCGTGGCCTTCGGGGCGTAGTCTGGCGCGATCATGAAGCCCTTCCTGCTCCTTGCGACCCGTCGCGTCGACCAAGCTGCCGACGAGGAGTACGCGGCGATGCTGCGGTTCACCGGGCTTGACGAGCCGCACCTTCGCCACCTGCGCATGGAGCGGGCCCCGATCGGTGCGATCAACCTCGACGACTGGTCTGGGATCATCCTCGGAGGCGGTCCGTTCAACGCCTCCGACGCGGACAAGTCCGACCTTCAGATCAGGGTCGAGGCCGAGATCAGCGGCCTGCTCGATCAGATCGTCCCGCGTGACTTCCCGTTCCTGGGCGCGTGCTACGGCATCGGCACGCTGGGTAGCCATCAGGGCGGCGTCGTCGATCGGACCTGGTCGGAGCCCGTCGGACCGATGACGATCAACCTGACCGAGGCCGGCCGCGCCGACCACATCTTCAGCGACCTGCCGGACTCGTTCGAGGCCCTGCTTGGCCACAAGGAGGCCATCCGCGAACTGCCGGCTCACGCCGTGTGCCTTGCGTCGTCGGCCACCTGCCCGGTGCAGGCCTTCCGGATCGGTGCCAACGTCTACGCGACGCAGTTCCACCCCGAGCTCGACGTCCCCGGGATCGAGACGCGCATCGACGTCTACAGGCATGCCGGTTACTTCGAACCCCACGAGGCCGACGCGCTCAAGGCACGCGCGCGTGCGAGCACGATCGTCCACCCTGCGACGATCCTGCGGCGGTTCGTCGAGGCGTACGCGGACGGGCGCGACGCCAACACGCAACCTCGGGGCCTCGCCCACCGACTGCAAGGGTGACGACGGCGCGCGTGGTGGCTCGACGGACGCTCCCACGCCGGGATCGACGTTCGCGACAAGTACCGTCGCCGGCGACGAAGGCATCGCCATGGTGAAGAGACGCAACCCCCGTGTGGACCATGCGGTCCGTCAGGCGATCGCGGACATCCTCGCCGACGACATCCGAGACCCGCGCGTGAAACTGATCAGCATCACCGAGGTGGCGACGGCCATGGACGGTGACAGCGCGACCGTGTGGTACTCGATCATCGACCCCGACGTCGTGACGGCAGGCAGCGAGCGCCGCGGCGGCGATCACCTGCCGACCGAGCAGGACGTGGCAGCCGGCCTCGAGGCGGCCAAGGGGCGCATCCGGACCTTGCTGGGGCAGCGCGTGAAGTTGCGCCACACGCCGCTGCTGAAGTTCGTCCACGACCCGGTGCAGGAGGCGTCCAGCCACGTCGAGGCGTTGCTGCGCAACCTGCGCGACGACCGCTGACGTGGGTCGTCCGAAGTCGCGCAGCCCGCACCTCGACGGCGTGCTGGTGATCGACAAGCCCAGCGGTTGGACGTCGCAGGACGTCGTGGCCAAGGTGCGAGGCATCACCGGCCAACGGCGAGCCGGGCACACCGGCACCCTGGACCCGGACGCGACGGGCGTGCTGGTCATCTGCCTGGGCCGGGCCACCCGGCTGGTGCGGTTCCTGCAGGCCGGGCGCAAGACCTATCGCGCCACCATGGTGTTCGGTCGCGCGACCTCGACCCAGGATGCTGCCGGGGACGTCCTTGCCGAGCTGGATGCGTCGCACCTGACCGAGCACGACGTGGCGTTGGTCCTTGGTCACCTGGTGGGTGAGCTCGACCAGGTGCCACCGATGGTGTCGGCCGTCAAGGTCGACGGCGTGCGGCTGCACGAGCTGGCCCGGCGGGGCGAGGAAGTCGAACGCGCGCCACGGCGGATCACCGTTCACGCATTGCAGCTGGAAGCGTTTGTCCCCGGGGAGCTGGCATCGGCGTCGTTCGAGGTGACGTGCTCGGCCGGGACGTATGTGCGAACCCTCTCCCATGACGCTGGTGCGACGTTGGGCGTCGGCGGGTCGTTGACGACGTTGCGGCGCACGGTCAACGGTGCCTTCGCCGACACCGTTGCGCTCGAGCTGGCCGCCCTGGAGGCCGCCGTGGCCGAGGATCGGTTGTCCGATGTGCTGGTCGACGTCGAGTCCGCGTTGTCCTTCCTGCCGACCATCGAGGTGGACGTCGACGCCGCCGTCGCCGCCGCGCAGGGCAAGCCCGTCGCGGCCGCCGACGTCGAGGGACCGTGGGTCCTGACCTGTGGCGGCCGGGCAGTCGGCGTGTTCACCGACGTGCTGCGCGCAGGCCCCGGGGGTGAGCAGCGCGGGCGGGCGGAGGTGGTCCTCCTGCAGCCCGCCGAGCTGCAGGCGACGGGAGCGCCATCGTGACCGAGCCGCGGATCGGGACCGTCTGGACGGCACCCGAGCTGGTCCCGACGCAACCCAGCGTGGTGGCGATCGGCGTGTTCGATGGCGTGCATGTCGGCCACCGGGCGACCCTGTCCACGGCTCGCCGCCTTGCGGACGAACGCGGTTGTCGCGCGGTTGCCCTCACGTTCGACCCGCATCCGGCCCGCGTGGTTGCTCCCTCGACAGCCCCGTTGTTGCTGATGACGCCGCAGCGCCGCGCGCGCACGATCATCGGCGAGCAGGGGTTCGACGGCGTCCTGCTGCTGCCGTTCGACGACGACCGTGCCCGCCAGGCACCCGAGGCGTTCGTGCGCGAGCTGCTGCTCGGCCAACTCGGTGCCGTCGAGGTGGTCGTGGGCCGTGGCTTCCGATTTGGCCATCGCGCGGGCGGTACCTGCGACACGCTGCGTGAGGTTGGCGAACCTGCCGGGATGCATGTCACGGCCGTCGACCTCGTCCACGACGAGGCCGTGCTGTCCTCGACGCGGATCCGCCAACTTGTCGCCGAGGGCGTGGTCGAGTTGGCCACCGGCGCCCTCGGACGACCGTTCATCCTCGACGGGACGGTGATCGATGGGGACAGGCGGGGCCGCACGATCGGATTCCCCACCGCCAACCTGGCCGTGGACGACACGCTGGTCCAACCTGCCATCGGCGTGTACGCCGGTCGGTTGCTGGTCGGCGGCGAGGCGCTCCCGGCCGTCATCAACATCGGCCGTCGTCCGACGTTCGGGCCCGGCGAGGTCCTGGTCGAGGTGCACTGCCTGGACTGGTCCGGCGACCTCTACGGCCGCGAGGTGGCCGTGACCTTCGAGCACTCGCTGCGCGGCGAGGTGAAGTTCGACGGAGTCGACGCCCTGGTCGCCCAGATCAGCGCCGACGTCGCCCAGGCCCGCGCCCTGCTCGTGTGACCACACGTCCGTGCGGGGGATGGGGTGGGCGTGTGCGGCGGCGAGGTGGTGTGGGTACCGTCCGCGCTGCGCGCCGACACGTGCGCGCGTCATTCCTCGCCCGCTCGGGCGTCGGATCCCACCACGGACCTGCGGCTTCCTCGCCGCTGTCGTGCCGGGATCCCGCGGCAGTTGCTGCCGCCCGGCGACGCGGGGACATCGAACTCGAGGAACATGCATGTCCGCCATCACCACCGAGGACCGCGCTGCGGTCATCACCAAGTTCGCCCGCACCGAGGGTGACACCGGTTCGCCCGAGGTCCAGATCGCGCTGCTGACCCAGCGCATCACCCACCTGACCGGCCACCTCAAGGACCACCACGGCGACCACCACAGCCGGCGTGGTCTGCTCATGATGGTCGGCCAGCGCCGTCGGCTGCTCGCCTACCTGAAGAACAAGGACATCGAGCGCTATCGCGCATTGATCGCGGAGCTCGGATTGCGCCGCTGAAACAGGCTTCGGGCCGCGACGCAGATGCGTCGCGGCCCGTGTCACATCTGCGAGGGTGTGACGAGATCGGCTCCGGCCGATACGACGCCGGCAGCAACCTGCCGGCCCAGAGAACGCAAGACACAGCGCGTCGCCATGGTGGCGACGCACCACGACCGCCACGCCGCCACCCCCCACGATGAGGTCGATGGTCAGCAGCGACGGCTCGGGCCCCAGCGCCCCAGCCGCCACTCCTGAGCATCGCCCCGAAGCGAGCCGGGTCCAGCGCGTGTGGCGAGTCGTTCACGCAAAGGAGGCCCACGCATGGGCAAGCTCGGAACAATCGAGCACGCCGTCGAGATCGACGGCAAGACAATCGTTTTCGAATCTGGCCTGTTGGCACAGCAGGCCGGCGGCGCCGTCGTCACGGGACTGAACGACGTTCGCGTCCTCACGACCACCACGGCAAGCCACGAGACCAAGGAGTTCCTGGGGTTCTTCCCGCTGACCATCGAGGTCGAGGAGCGCCAGTACGCCGCGGGCAAGATCCCCGGATCGTTCTTCAAGCGTGAGGGCCGCCCCTCCACGGAGGCCATCCTCACCTGCCGCCTGACCGACCGCCCGCTGCGCCCGACCTTCGCGGACGGCCTGCGCAACGAGATCCAGGTGGTCAACACGGTCCTGCAGACCACGTTGAAGGACCCCTACGACGTCGTCGCCATGAACGGTGCCAGTGCCGCCACCATGCTGGCCGGCATCCCATTCCATGGCCCCGTTGCCGCGGTGCGTTACGCGCTGACTCGCGACGGTGACTGGATCAGCTTCCCGAGCTACCAGGAACTGACCGAGGAGGTCGTCTTCTCGATGGTCGTCGCAGGTCGCGTGACTGACGACAACGAGGTCGCGATCCTGATGATCGAGGCCGAGGCCGCCGATGACGCGTTCATCAAGGTCGAGATGGGCGGCGCCGCACCGACCGAGCAGGTCGTCGGCCAGGCCATCAAGGACGTCGAGGACGTCATCCGCACCCTCTGCGAGGCCCAGCAGGCGTTCGTTGACAAGATGGGTGGCGGTCGCGAAATGGGCGACTACAAGTATTTCCTGGACTACACCGACGAGACGCTCGACAAGGTGATGGCGCTTGCGCTGTCCGACGTCGAGGCCGCCTACGCCGACGTGTCGACCTCCAAGGAGGCCAAGAACGACGCGCTCTCGGCTGCCAAGGCCAAGATGCTCGAAGCATTCGAGGCCGGGCTGGGTGCCGATGATGACGTCGAGGACCTGCGCAAGCAGGCCCGCAACGCCTTCCGCTCCGTGGAGAAGAAGGTCGTGCGCAAGATGATCGTCGACACCGGCAAGCGGGTCGACGGCCGTGGTGTGAAGGACCTGCGCAAGGTCACCACCGAGGTCCAGATCCTGCCCAAGACCCATGGATCGGCGTTCTTCCAGCGCGGTGAGACGCAGTCGATCTCCGTGCTCGCCCTGGGTTCGACGCGCGACAACCAGCGCCTCGACACCCTGTCGCCGGTCACCGAGAAGTACTACATGCACCACTACAACATGCCGCCCTACTCCACCGGTGAGACCGGTCGGGTCGGGTCGCCCAAGCGCCGCGAGATCGGCCACGGCATGTTGGGTGAGCGCGCCCTCGTGCCAGTGCTCCCCCCGATGGAGGAGTGGCCGTACACGATGCGCATCGTGACCGACCTGATGGGCTCCAACGGCTCGACGTCGATGGCGTCGGTCTGTGGTTCCACGCTGGCCCTGATGGACGGCGGGGTGCCGATCCACGCGCCCGTCGCTGGCATCGCGATGGGACTCATCAAGGAGGGTGACCAGTACATCACCCTCACCGACATCCAGGGTGTCGAGGACTTCTACGGTGACATGGACTTCAAGTCCGCCGGCACCAGCGAGTTCATCACCGCCCTCCAGTTGGACACCAAGCTCTCCGGCATCCCGGCCCAGGTCCTCGCGGATGCGCTCCTGCAGGCCAAGGACGCTCGCCTCGAGATCCTGGACATCATGGCGGAGACCATCGCCGAGCCCCGGCCGGAAGTCGCCGAGGGCGCACCGCGCCTCGAGGTCGTGTCGATCCCGCAGGACAAGATCGGCGAGGTCATCGGCCCGCGTGGCAAGATCATCAAGGAGATCACCGAGGAGACCGGTGCCCAGATCGACATCGAGGAAGTGGGCGGCCGTGGGCTGGTCCGCATCTACGGCACGTCGGCTGAGCAGGTCAACGCGGCGGTCGCCAAGGTCAACGCCATTGCGAACCCGGTCATGCCGGAGGTCGGTGAGCGCTACCACGCCACCGTCGTCAAGACGGTTGACTTCGGTGCGTTCGTGAGCCTGACCCCGGGCATCGACGGACTGCTGCACATCTCGGCATTGTCGAAGAAGGCGGGCAAGCGCCTCGATCACGCCGAGGACGCCGTCGAGGTCGGCGAGAAGGTCTGGGTCGAGGTGAAGGAGATCCTCGACGGTGGCCGCAAGTTCAAGCTGGAGTACGTCGGCGAGGTCGCCGGCGGCGGCAGCGCCGGTGGTTCCGCCAGCAGCGGCCAGGGCTCCGACGACGCTGGCTCCGATGGCCGTGGCAGCCGTAGCGAGGGTGGCGATCGCGGCGGTGACCGTGGCAGCCGCAGTGGCGGTGACCGTGGTGGCCGTGAGCGCAGCAGCGGTGGCGGTGAGCGCCGTGAGCGTTCCGAGAGCCGCGAGCGCGGCCGTGACAGCGGTGGCTCCGGCGATGCCGGTGCTTCCCGTGACACCGCTTCCACCGACATTGGCAGCAACGAGGGTGGCAGCAACGATGGTGGCGAGCGCACGCGTACGCGCAGCCGGTCACGCTCACGCGACTGACGCAACCCTGGGTTCGGGCGCAGTTCCTCCGTGATGCGGATGGGGCTGCGCCCGCTCCCGTTTCCACCTGAAGGAAGAGGCCAGCGATGACCGTCGAGATCACCACCCTGCCCAGTGGCATCCGCGTCGTGACCGAGGAAATGGCTGGCATGCGCTCGGCAGCGCTTGGCATGTGGGTCGGCGTCGGGTCGCGCGATGAGCTGCCGGGCCAGCAGGGGTGCTCGCACTTCCTCGAGCACCTGCTGTTCAAGGGCACGTCCAAGCGTTCGGCGCGCGACATCGCCGAGGCACTCGACGCCGTCGGCGGCGAGATGAACGCCTTCACGTCGAAGGAGCTGACGTGCTTCTACGCGCGCACCCTGGATCGCGACGTGCCGCTTGCGGCTGACGTCCTGGGCGACATGTTGCGCGAAGCAACGAACAGCGACGAGGACGTCGAGGCTGAGCGTCAGGTCGTCCTCGAAGAGATCAACATCCACTTCGACTCGCCCGACGACCTCGTGCACTCGGACCTGGCCGAGGTGGTCCTGGGCGATCACACGCTGGCGTTGGAGACGCTCGGTTCGATCGAGTCGATCACGGGCATGGCGCGCGACACCGTCCACGGCTACTACCTCGACCACTATCGCCCCGCCAACCTCGTGGTGGCGGGGGCGGGCAACCTCGACCATGCCCAGGTCCTGGCGTTGGTCGACGAGCACCTCGGCGACCTGGGGCGCCCGTCCGGCGCAGCGCCGCAGCGCAGCGCCCCGGTCGAGTTCGGCCAAGGTCGCGTGCACGTTCGTCACCGGCCCACCGAGCAGGCGCACGTGGCCTTCGGAGCGCCGGGGATGTCGATGCACGACGACCGTCGCTACGCCTTCCGCGTCCTGCACACGCTCCTGGGTGGGGGGATGTCGTCGCGTCTGTTCCAGGAGGTCCGCGAGGTGCGGGGACTTGCCTACACGACGTACTCGTACTCCTCGCAGCACGTGGACACGGGCTACTGGGGCGCCTACGCCGGGACCAATCCTGCCAAGGTCGACGAACTCTGCGACGTCCTGCGCTCCGAGCTCGAGCGCGTCGCCATCGACGTCACGGCTGACGAGGTCGACCGCGCCAAGGGCCAGCTGTCGGGTGGGACCGTGATGAGTCTCGAGGATCCGGGCTCGCGCATGATGCGGTTGGGCAACCGAGTCGCCAACGGCATGGACGTCGACTCCGTCAGCCAGATCCTGGCGCGCATTGACGCCGTGGATCTCGACGCGGTCCGCGAGATCGCGGCCGAGACGTTGGGGCGCCGGCTGAACCTGGCCGTCGTGGGCCCGTTCGACGCGAGTGACACGGACAGGTTCGCGCAGTGGGTTGCGGCCTGACCGCCTGTTGCCAGTGGCAGGCGGCTGGGGCGCATGCACGGTGGGTGGCCGCACAGCCACGTGGAGTCTGCCGATCGGCGTTGCTGGCGTGACAGACTGGAGCTTCGCTTCAGCTGGGGACCCATGCGTCGTGTGATCGCGCTGGCCGCCGTCCTGGCCACCACGACTGCCGTGGCAGCCGGCTTCGCCCTGGCTCGTTCCGCAGCGACGCTGGGTACCCAGCCGGTGGCCATGGCGATCGCCTTGACGGTGGTCCTGTGCGTACCGTTGCGTTTTCGCCATCGGGGGGTCAATCACCACCTGACGCTCGACGAGGCGATCCTCGTCCCCGGGTTGGCCCTGCTCGCCTTCGACCACTTCGTGCTGGCCGTGGTGGCTGCCCACCTCGCGGTCAACGCGATGGGTCGCCGCGGGGCGGTGCGAACCGCATTCAACGTGGGCGTCCACGGGTTTGCAGCCCTGGTCATGGCAGCCGTTTGGCTGGAGGCAGCGCCACTGGGGCTGGTGGCGCAGGCTCTCATGGCGGGGATCATCCACCAGGCCCTCAGCGCGCTGCTCTTTGTTGTCATGTTGACGTGGCGGGAGGGCGGTGACACGCCCGTGGCGCTCGGTCATCTGGGACCTGTTCTCGCGGTCGCAGGCATCGCCGGACCCGCGGTCGGGATCGGTTTGGCGCAGTGGGGTGCGCGTTGGTGGCCCGCGGTCGTCGTTGGAGTCTTGCCGCTGGTCGCGGTCGTCGCCTCCGTCCGTGCTGCGGTCGCCTTGTCCCTCCAGCGGCGTCGTGCCGAGCAGCTGCGTGAGGTCTCCAGCTGCTTGACCCGGGTGGAGCGCGTACCGCAGGACCTGGCCCCGACGCTGGCGGCGGTCGCGGCGTTGTTCGACGCGGGTGGGGCCGCCCTGCGGCTGCCTGATGGCACCAGCCTCGACGTCGGCACCGCGCGTGTGGAGTCGCTCGATGACCTCGCGCTGTCGCTCGGGGCCGCCCTCGGGGCCGGGCGGATCCTCGCCGTCGCGCTGGCAGGTCCGATCGAGGGCGGTGTCCTCGCCGTGACGGACCGATCCGTGCTCGAGCCATGGGATCGGACAGACATTGCCTTGCTGCGCTCGGTTGCCGATGAACTCATGGTGGCGTGCGCCCGCTGCCAGCTGATGGCCGAACTCAAGGTCGAGCGCCACGATCTCGCGCAGCGCACGCACCTGTTGGACGATCTGCTGGGCGCGACGACGGACGGGATCCTGCTGCTTGGGGGCGACGGCACGGTGCGCACGTGGAACCCCGCCATGGCGACGCTGACCGGGGTCCCTGCTGCGGCCGCCCTTGGTCGCCCGTGGTGGGAGGTTCTCGTGGCCGAGGACCGCGATGGCGGTCGACTGGGGCCTGAGCGCCCGGGATGCCTGGCAACGGTCCAGGCAGTGGTTGACACCCTGCGGGTGGGCGCGCACCACCCTCGATGGGTCCGGGCAGCCTGTGCGCCCCTGACCGATGGTGGGACCGCCGCGGTGATGCACGACATGACTCGCCAGCATGAGGTTGAGCGCATGAAGGCCGACTTCGTGGCGACGGTGTCCCACGAACTGCGCACACCGATGACGCCGCTGCGCGGCGCCGTGCAGACGCTGCTCAACCACGGTGATCGGCTCGACGAGGCGCAGCGCCTGGCGCTGCTGCAGTCGCAGGCCCGCCAGGTCGACCGCCTGGAGGCGCTGATCGAGGACCTGCTCATGGTCGCCGAGATGGGCGCCGAGGCCACGCGGGCCAGCGACGCGATGCCGATCGACGTGCCTGGGATCGTGCATCGTGTTGTTGCGCAACTCGACGTCGACAGCCGTCGCGTGACGGTCGTGGCGCCGGCCCAGTGTTCTGCCGGCCTGGGGACACCGACGGCCGTGGAGCGGGTCGTGTGGGAACTGGTCGACAATGCGCTGGTCCACGGAACTGGCGACGTGACGGTGGTCGTCGCCGACGATGGGCTGCGTGTCGTCGTGGAGGTCCGTGACTCGGGGCCGGGGATCCCACCGGCGCATCAGGAGACCATCTTCGAGCAGTTCCATCGGCTGGGCGATCCGTTGCAGCGGCCGCAGGGCCCGGGGCTGGGGCTCACGGTCGTTCGGACGCTGGCGCGTCAGGATGGTGGCGACGTCACGCTGGCGGAGAGCTCTCCGGCGGGATCGTCCTTCCGGTTCGCGATCCCGTCGGTCCGAACACGCCTGGCGCCCCTGCGCCTTGATCGGGGCAAGCGGGTGGAGCCGCAGTCCGTGCCCACGACCAGCGCCGCCAGTTCGGCAGCCGTGGGACCGGCGGCGTCGCAGGGCCCGACCTCGTCGGCCTCGTCGGCCTCGTAGGCTCCCCGGCCACTGAGCGGGAGACGGACGTGGTGCGAGTCGGGGTCGTCGGCGCTGGCGGTCGCATGGGAGCGGAGGTCTGCCGCGCCATCGCCGATGCTGAGGGCCTCGAACTGGTCGCGGCCATCGACCCGGGACGCGCTGGGGCAACACTGCGCGACGTCACCGGGATCGACACCGATCTGACCGTCCTGGCGGAACTCGAAGGACTGACGACAGCCGAGGTGGAGGTGGCGGTCGACTTCACCGCCCCCGCCGTGGCGGCTGCCAATACCGCCTGGCTCCTGGCACATGGCATCCACGCCGTGATCGGCACGACCGGGATCACGGCCGACCAGTTGCAGGCACTGCGGGAGGCCGCATCGACGGGCCCGGCGAACGCGTTGATCGCGCCGAACTTCGCCATCGGGGCCGTGCTCCTGATGCAGTTCGCCGCCGCGGCCGCGCGCCACATGCCTGACGTGGAGATCATCGAACTGCACCACGATGGCAAGGTCGATGCCCCATCGGGCACGGCGCTGCGCACCGCGGACCTGATTGCCGACAACCGCACGCGGGAGGTGTCGCCCGTTGGTGGCGACGCCCCCCCGGGTGCGCGTGGCCATGTCCACCGCGGCGTCGTCATCCACTCCGTCAGGCTGCCGGGACTGGTCGCCCATCAGGAAGTGCTTTTCGGCGGCTTGGGCCAGACCCTGTCGATTCGGCATGACTCGTTGGATCGGACGTCCTTCATGCCCGGGGTTCTGCTGGCCGTCCGTCGGGTCGGACAGCTCGATGGCCTGGTGGTCGGGCTGGAATCCCTGCTGGGCTGATCGAACACCCGCCGGACGCGCGGAACCGATCGGACGGCGCCCACGGCACCGCGAAGACGCTGCGAAACGCCGGTAGGGTCGTCGCCGCGACCGCGCGGGCGGTCGACCACCGGCGCGCGTGGGGTGTGCGCGCCATCGACGCGGGAGCGGTCACATGAACGACATCGATTCGACCACCGACAAGTACCTGGACGCGTTGTCCCGGTTCGGGGCCGCCGGCGACACGCGGATGGCCCAGCAGGTCATCGACTCGATGCTGGACCGTGGTGTCGAGGTGACGGCCGCCCACTGGTCAGTCCTGCTCCGGGCCCACCTCGATCGTCGCGAGGTCACGCAGGCCCTGAAGGTCATCGACACGTTGCGGGCGGCCGGCGTCGAACCGGATGCCGAGACCCGTTTCGAGTTGGCGATCGCTGCCAGCCGCGCCGGCCGTGTCGACCTGGCCAGCGACATCGTGACCGCCCTGGACGACGAGGGCTTCCGGGCGCCAGCGCAGGACGCGGCCCGGTCGCTCGCCCTGTTCATTGCGCTGCGGCGCTATCCGGCGGCCCGTGGCGTGCTGCGGCAGATGGCCAACCAGGGCCAGTCGGCCACGGCCGCGGAATACGCCGTCCTGCTGGACGATTGCGTCGCCCGACGCGCGATCAAGGACACCCGTGCGGTCATCGACCTCATGATCCAGGCCGGTGCCAGGCCGACGACCGATCGGGCCACGGCCCTGGTTGCAATGCTGGCGTCGAGCGGGCATCCCGACCGCGCCCGGGAGTTGATCGATGTACTGGCCCCCGCTGGCGTGCCCGTCGGTCCGGTCGGCTGGGATGCTCTGCTGGTCGCGGTGCAACGCGGCGCCGGGCCCGATGGCGCCACCGCGGTCATCGACGCGATGGCAGCCGCGGGCGTCGAGCCCAACAGCCATCACCGCAACCTGATGCTCGAGCAGACGGCGAGGTCCGATGGCGTCACGGCAGAACTGGCCTGGGCGCGTGCCACTGCCATGCTCGAGGCTGGCCAGATCCCATCGTCGGTGGCGCTGGAGGCCTTGTTTGACGTGAGCCTCAAGGCGGGCACGACCAACCTCGCGCAGGGCGTGCTGGACTGGATGGAGATCCTCGGGGTGCCGTTGCCGCAGGCGAAGGTGGCGGATCTGGTCGGCGCGATGCTGGCCGCGAAGGACATCGACGGTGCGCTTGGTCTGTACCGGCAGGCCTTGGCGGCGGGCGTGCCGGGCGACCGCAAGCATGGCAGCGGCCTGTTCCATGAGTTGTTGCGGTCCGGGCGGATCGACGAGGCCCGTCCGTTCCTCGAGGAGCTGCGCAAGCACCGCGTCCTCACGCATGGCCGCCACTACGGAGCCCTGGTCATTGCCATGCTGCGTGCGGACCGTGTCGACGAGGCTCTGAAGCTGTTCGACGAGCTGCTGGAGCGCAAGGTGGCGCCGTCGTCGCAGGACGCCAGTCGCGTGGTCGCGGTCCTGCACAAGCGGGGCGAGCTGGACCGAGCGCTCGTGATGCTGTCGACCCTGGCGGCCATGGACGCGGGCGCGGACGAGCCCACGTATCGCGAACTGATGTGGTCGCTGGCGAAGAAGCGTCGTGCCGATGAGACCCAGCAGGTCTTCGACCTGCTGGTCGCAGCGGGCATCACGCCGGACCATCGCCATGAGACCGCGGTGAAGTGGGCCAAGGGCGAAACCGTTGAGCGCCTCGAGGGCCAGGACCAGGATCACGACGGCGACGCGGCCAAGGCCGCCGCCGAGGCCCACGTGGCCGCCACGCTGCCGGACGAGGCAACCGTGGTCGAGCCCGTTCCGACGCCGGCTGCAGAGCCGGTCGTGGCTGAGCCGGTCGTGGCTGAGCCGGTCGTGGCTGAGCCGGTCGTGGCTGAGCCGGTCGTGGCTGAGCCGGTCGTGGCCGAGCCGGTCGCTGCCGAGCCGGTCGCTGCCGAGCCGGTTGTCGCAGCGCCGGCGCTCGCCGAGCCCGTGGCGGCAGTGCCGGCGGTGGACGAGGACGTGGAGGACCTGGCTGCTCGCATCGAGGCAGTTGCCAAGGCTGCCGCCGCAAAGCTGCGCGCTGCGGTCCAGCCGGCGCAGGCGCCCCCGCCGATCGTCACGCCGACCCCGACTCCCCGTCCGGCTCCCTCGGACTCGGCAGACCAGGCTCCCCGGCCGCTGGCTGACCAGCCCGACGGCGACGCCTGACTGCGGCACCTGACCGCGGCGCTGGCCGGGTCAGCTGCCTGCGGGCGCCGCCAACTGCGTCCGGGCCAGCTCGGCGTACAGGCCGTTGGCTGCAATGAGTTGGGGGTGGGTCCCGCGCTCGACGACTTCGCCATCGCGCAGCACCAGGATCACGTCGGCGTCGACGATCGTGGACAGGCGGTGAGCGATGACGACGCTGGTCCGGTCGCGCAGGATTTCGCGCAGGGCCTCCTGCACCAGGCGTTCGGATTCCGAATCGAGGTGGGCGGTCGCCTCGTCGAGGATGACCACTGCGGGGTTCTTCAGGATCACCCGAGCGATCGCCACCCGTTGCTTCTCGCCGCCCGAGAGGCGGTACCCCCGGTCGCCAACGACGGTGTCGTAGCCGTCGGGCAGACGGGCGATGACGGCATGGATGCGAGCGGCGGTCGCGGCCGCCACGAGCTCTTGGTCCGTGGCATCGGGCTTGGCGTAGCGCAGGTTGGCGGCCAGGGTGTCGTGGAAGAGGTGCGGATCCTGGCTGACCACACCGACCGCGTGGCCCAGCGACGCCAGGCTCACGTCGCGCACGTCATGGCCGTCGATGCGGACTGCGCCCTCGGTGACGTCGTACAGCCGGGGGACGAGCTGGGACATCGATGTCTTGCCGGCGCCACTGGGACCGACCAGGGCGACCATCGTGCCGGCTGGTGCATCAAGGGTGACGCCACGCAGGATCCAGTCCGACGCGTCGTCGCCGTGGGCGGACGTGACGCCTTCCAGGCTCGCCAGGGCCCCCTCGCCCGCCGCGGGGTAGCGGAACCACACGTCGTCAAACTCGACATGGCCGCGGGCCGAGGTGAGTGGCACGGCATCTGGCGCGTCGGTGATGGCCTGTTCGAGATCGAGCACCTCGAACACGCGCTCGAAGGACACCATGGCCGTGAGGAACTCGACGCGGGCGTTGGAGAGCTGGGCCAGCGGCCCGTAGAGGTTGGTGACCAGCAGCGCCAGGGCAACCACCTGGCCAACCTCGAGATCGGGGTCGCTGATGACCAGGTTGCCCCCGGTGAAATACACGACGGCGGTCGCCAGTGATCCGATCAGGCCGAGGGAGACGAAGAGGTAACGCATCAGCATGGCCTGGCGCACGCCAATCGCGGCGACCCGGTCGGCGCGGTCGTGGAACGCGTCGAGTTCGCGGTCGGGTACGCCGAACAGCTTGACCAGCATGGCACCGGACACGTTGAAGCGCTCGGTCATCGTCGTGTTCATCTCGGCGTTGAGTGCCATCCCGCGCCGCGACAGGCCCTGCAGCCGACGCCCCACGATGCGCGACGGGAACAGGAACAGCGGCAGCAGCGCCAAGGCGATCAGCGTCACGCGCCAGTCCAGCGCCAGCATGACGACCAACGTGGTCGCGACACCGATGCCGTTGTCCACGATGCCACCGAGGGTGCCCGTCAGGGCTCGCTGCGCGCCGACGACGTCATTGTTCAGCCGCGTGATGAGCGCACCGGTCTGCGTGCGCGTGAAGAAGGCGATGGGCATGGACTGGACGTGGCGGAACAGCATCGTGCGCAGGTCAAGGATCAGGCGCTCGCCGATCGTGGCGGACAGCCAGCGAGTGATCAGTGAGATGCCTGCGATGGCCACGCCGATGCCGACCAGGAACAGCGCCTTGTTGGTGAGCAGGGCCGTGTCGCGGTTCGGGATCGCCTGGTCGATGACCTGGCCGATGATCAGCGGCGGCTGGACCGACAACACGGCTGTGACCACCAGCGTGCCCAGGAAGCCGGCCAGCAGCCCGCGGTAGGGCCGGGCAAGCGCGATGGCGCGCCGGACGACCATCCGGTCGACGGCGCGCGCGTCGTTGGGGTCACCGGACGGGCGAAGGCGCCAGGCCTGCATGGCGGAGGGGGAGTGCATCGGGGCCTCGTCGGGTCGGGCGTCGATCGCCGGGATCGTGGCTCGGTGGCGACAGGGTGCCGCGCCGTGGCGCTGCCGCCGACGTTGCTGCCCGGTCCGTCCCCAGTTGCCCTCGCGCGCCCATGCCGCGAGGATGCGCCATGCACCGCCGCGCCACTCCTGCTCGCACCGTCGCCGCCACGGTGGCGGGATCGCGCGCATGCGCGCGGCCTGCCGATCGCGCAGAAGAACGCCGCGCACCTGTTGGACGTGCGCGAGCAGTTGGGCACGGACTTCGCGGTCGTCGAAGAGTGCGGACGCCACGACGAATGCCTCGACTTCACAACCGTGTACGGGTCGGCGGTCCTGGTCATCGAGTACCGCCGGCAGGACTTCGAGCGTGCCTGCGCCAGTGCGGACGGCCTACGCGTCGTCCTGCGTGACCTTGACCTCCAGGGACCGGACTCGCCCGAGCACGTTCGTGACGCGTGCTGACACGACCGAGCGGCGAGCCGGGGATAGCCTCGCCGCGAGCATTGGGGACCGCGTGACCGACGTCCACGACCGTGGCGGCCGCCGCCGGGTGCGCGTTGCCCTGTCGGGCATCGGGATCGTGACCGTCGCGGCAGGGGCTCGCACGGTGGCACGGGTGCGTCAGTCACGCAAGGTCGCCGAAGCCCTGCGGGTCACGCTGGAGCATGACACGCTGGTCGGCGAGGGTCTTGGCGAACCGACCTCCTTGATCGTCCTGGGGGACTCCGCCGCGGACGGGTACGCGCTGGCGACGCCCAACGATGCGTTCCCATGGCACCTGGCCAGCCATCTCGCGACCGCGACGTCGCGCAGGGTTCGGGTCACGTCGTTTGCCCGTGACGGCGCGCGGACACGACATGTCCTCCACGAGCAGGCTCCGTTGCTGCGCGCGATCGACGCCGACGTGATCGCGATCATCGTTGGCGTGAACGACGTGTTCGGTCGCGTACCGCCGGCCCGGCTGCGCGCGGACACGCACGAGCTCGTGCAGGCGCTCGGCGAGGTCGCGCCGGCGGCCACCGTCGTGCTGATCGGGTGCCCGGACCTCGGGCGGGCTCCGGGGCTGCCGCAGCCGCTGCGGGCGTTGGTGGGGCTGCGCTGTCGCCAGGCCTCACGCGTCCAGGGTGAGGTGGCCCGCGCTGCCGGGATCAGGTTCGTGGACATCGCTGCGCAGACGCGCGCCGAGCATTTCGGCATGGACGGACTGCACCCGGGCCGTACGGGTTCCCTGGCCATCGCGCGTGGTGCGGTGCGAGCGCTCGTCGGTGACGGCGACGAACCACATCAAGACGGATCAAGCGACGACCGGGCACGCGACCAAGGATCACGAGCATGGATCTGGGACTCTCGGGGCGCATCTACGTGGTGACGGGGGGCACGTCAGGTCTAGGCCGCGCCGTGGCAACCGAGCTGGTTGGCGAGGGAGCCAAGGTCGTCGTCGCCTCGCGCGACCCGGACCGGGTCCGGGCCGCCGTCGATGGCCTGGGGCCGTCGGCCCACGGGGTCGTTGCCGACCTGACGGACCCGGCCTCGCCGGCCAGCCTGGTTGCGGCGGCCAATGAGCGGTTCGGCAACCTCGACGGACTGTTCGTCAGCCACGGGGGCCCGCCAGCATCCGGCGCGCTCGACCTGGATGACGACCGCCTTGCCGCGGCGGTGGCCGGTTCGGTGATGGGGCCGATCAGGGTGGTACGCGACGTCGCAGCGGTGCTCGGACCGGGCGCATCGATCGTGGTGCTGACGTCCACGTCGTCGGTGCAGCCAATCGACGGGCTGGTTTCCTCCAACGTTGCCCGGCCAGCGGTGTGGGGTTACGTGAAGTCCCTGGCGAGGGAGTTGGGTCCTCGAGGCATCCGTGTGAACGCCCTCCTACCCGGCCGCTTTGCCACGGATCGCGTCGCACAACTCGACGCCGCCAACGCGCAACGCGACGGCATCACTCCGCAGGAGGCACGCGACCGGTCGGTTGCCGCCATCCCGTTGCGCCGCCTTGGCGACCCTGCCGAGCTCGGCCGTGTGGCGGCGTTTCTGCTGTCGCCCGCGGCGTCCTATGTCACGGGCGCCGCATGGACGGTCGACGGTGGCGTCATCGCGGGCCTGTGAACGACGCCGACGCCCCGCCAGCCGTCCCGCGCGAGCCCCGTGGCCGGTTGGCCCGTGAGCAGCGGCTGACGTTGCGCGACGGTGGCGAGGTCGTGGTCCGGCCGCTTCGTGCCGACGACCACCCGATCTGGCTGGATGGCCTGCATCGGCTGGGCGATCGTTCGCGGTACCTGCGCTTTGGCTCCCTCGAACCGTTGCGTCCCAAGGACGAGGCCCACCTGTTCGACCTCGACGGTGTCGATCGCGTCGCCTACGTCGCCATTGATCCCAACGACGTCGTGCATCCGGGACTGGGGATCAGCCGCTACGTCCGCGATCCCGTGGACCCCACCGCTGCTGAGATCGCGACGACCGTGGTGGATGCCCACCAGGGCCGCGGCATCGCGACCCTGCTCATCAGCCGGCTGGCGGAGGCCGCGCGTGCCAACGGGATCACGGTCTTTCGCAACTACGTGCTGCGTGGCAACGAGGCGTCGCTGGGACTGCTCGCCTTCCTCGGTGCCGATGCGCCGATCGACGAAGGTGACGTCTGGCGGGTGGACCTGCCGGTTCCGGGTGACGATCCCGGACGTGACCACCCGCTGCGCGCGGTGCTGCGAGCGGCGGCTGGGGGCGACCTGCCCTGGGCGCTCCGGCGGCCGCTGCTGCGTGAGGTCCTGGGGAGGCTCGCCTCCCAGGACACTGAGTAGCCTCGCCGCGATTCGCCAGCGAGGAGCCACGGTGCGAGCAGGGGCACCCCCCGTTGCCGACACGTTCAGCGCTGCCGAACTGGCAGTGCTGGCGGGACGGTTCAGCAACGCCGATCAGCACGTGTTCGCGTTGACCGGGATGCCGGAGGTCGTCAAGGGCGCCCTCTATGCGAGGTACTCCCGATCGCCCAAGAGCCTGCGTCGGCTGTTCCTGGATGAGTTCGCCGGCGACCTGGACGCGTTGGCGGCCGCAGCTGGTGGCCGTGTGGACGCGGCCGGATCCGATCGGGCGGAGCAGCTCTACGACCGCATCTTCAGCGAGTACGGCGACGACTCCGTGGCCCAACTCGGCGGGGCGCACGTCGCGATGGAGCAGGTCAGCAACCTGTTGACCAAGCAGATCGAGTGGGGCCGGCTGGCCGCCTATCTCGAACAGTCGACCCGCTACATCGCCTACGACGATCGCCCCGGCGGCCACTGGCGCTATTACCGCGATCCCGACGTGCTGGCCGGTCCCCATGGGGTGGCGTATGTCGAGGCACTGGATGCGATCTTCGCCAGCTACGCCGAACTCGTGCCGGTCGCGTTGGACTGGGTCCGCCGCGAACACCCGCGCGATGACCAGACCTCCGAGTTCGCCTGGCGCAACGCAACCAAGGCCAAGGCGTTGGACCTGTTGCGCGGCCTGCTGCCGGCCGCGACGACGTCCAATGTCGGGATGTTCGCGACGGGCCAGTCCTACGAGGGTTTGCTGCTGCGGCTGCGGGCATCCGAGCTTGCCGAGGCACACCACGTGGGCGACCAACTGCTCACGGAACTGCGCACGGTCATCCCGTCGTTCCTGACCCGTGTGGACCGGCCGGACCGCGGTGGTGTGTGGTCGGACTACCTCGCGACCACGCGATCCGAGACGCGCGCCCTCGCCGACGAGTTGCTGGGGCGGCGATCCGACACGGGCGCAACGGCGGAGCTGGTCGCACTGGTCGACTGGTCGCCACGCCACCCCGACGACGCCGAGGTCGCCCTGGTCGCAGCTGCGCTGTACGCCAACACCGACCTGCCCGAGGAGGTCCTGCTGGACCGGGTCCGCATGTTCAGCGGGGGGGATCGGGAGCGGGTGCTGCGCGCCTACCTCGGCGAACGGCACAACCGGCGCCACAAGCCCGGCCGTGGCTTCGAGCGGCTCTGGTATCGGTTCGACGTACTGGGTGACTACGGCGGGTTCCGCGACCTCCAGCGCCACCGCATGCTGACCATCGAATGGCAGGACCTGTCCCCGGACCACGGCCATGAGACGCCGCCGGAGTTGGACGCGATGGGGGTGGCCGACCAGTGGCGCGCGGCCCTGCAGCGGTCCGCCGACCTGTACGGCCTGTTGGCGCCAGACCACCCCCGTCAGGCCCAGTACGCGGTGTGCTTCGCCTACCGGGTGCGCTACGTCATGCAGATGAACGCGCGTGCCGCAATGCAGCTGGTGGAGCTGCGCAGCCAGCCGCAGGGCCATCCGCAGTACCGCAAGGTCGTGCAGGAGATGCACCGCCAGATCGGCGAGGTGGCAGGCCACTCGTTCGTGGCGCGGGCCATGACCCACGTCGATCACGGGGCCGCGGAACTGGAGCGCCTGGATGCCGAACGAGCTGCGGAAGCGCGCCGTGGGGCCCGGGCGACGTCAGCCTTCGACGACAACCTGGACGCGTGAGAAGACCGCGGTGGCGAACGTGACGCCATCCCAGCGCGTGAACTCGACGAAGACCTGGTGCGTGCCCGCGGGCAGTTCCAGGGGAAAGGTCACCGTCGAGCAGGGGGCGGCCACCGTGCAAGTCTCGCGGGGATCGACGATCAGGATGGTCGACCCGTTGAGCAGAAGGCGCACGCGGCCCAGCTCTTCTGGGTCCCTGGGCGCGTCGGCCGGGTCCAGCACCGGCGGACCGACCGTTGCCCCGGTCAACGCGACCGTCAGATCGAACGACGTGGGAACGGTTGCCCCGTCCGGGGGCGCCGTGACGGTGATGGCGGCGTCGTCGGTGGGGGGCTTCTGGCTGGGGTCGAACAACGACACGGTGTGCAGTGCCCGGGACAACGGGGCCTGCAGGGCGACGGAGGCCACCACCGCGGCTACGACGAGGCCGATCACCAGTGGCGACGTGATGGCCAGCCCATCGGGGCTGATGGCGTAGAGCAGCAGCCCGATGACGGCCACGACGCCCAGCGGGATGGCCCAGCCGATGCCGTCCGACAGGGTGTCGGACGCGCTCGGGCCGAGGGATCCGATGACGACGACGCCGGCCAGCGGCAGGATCAGGTCGCCGGGCTGGTGCACCTTCACCAGCCGCAGGACCACGGCGACGAACAAGGCCGCGGTCAGCACCGCCAGGACGGTCACCAGTGCCTGCCACGCCGCCCCCGGGCCACCATGGGCAAGCAGCGGTGCGAAGGACATGGCGAGCTCCAGCACGTTGGGACCTGTTCGAGCCAACCCGGCCCGGGGACGGCGTTAGGATAGGCGCAGCGTCCGGCGTCTTCGGATCCGTCGTGGGCCGTTGCCGGACAGAGGCGCCGCGCGTGGCGCCGGTGGCGCACCAGGCTCGACCAAGGAGTCGTCCATGTCCATGCTGGGACCCGTCTGCACCGCGATGGCGACGCCGTTCGCGCCCGACGGCAGCCTCGACCCGGACGGGGCCGCCCGGCTTGCCACGCACCTGGTGGACACCGGAACGACCACCGTCCTGGTTCACGGTACGACTGGCGAGAGTCCGACGCTGAAATTGGAGGAGGTCTGGGATCTGCTTGCGGCCGTGCGCGATGCCGTTGGCGGCCGCGCGAAGATCATGGTCGGTACCGGGAGCAACGACACCGACCATGCCATTGCGACGACTCGGCGGGCCACGGAGCTGGGCGCGGACGCGATCCTGCTGGTGACGCCGTACTACAACAAGCCCGACCAACGCATGCTGTTGGACCACTTCACTGTGGTGGCCGCCGCGACCGACCTTCCCGTGGTCCTGTACGACATTCCGGGCAGGACGGCCCGAGAGATCGCGCTGGAAACCCTGGTCGCGTTGGCAGACGTCGACAACATCGTCGGCGTGAAGGACGCGGTCGGCGATTTTGTCAAGGCCGCGGAGCTGCTTGCCCGGACCGACGGCTTCGAGTTGTACTCGGGCGCGGACGAGTTGAACCTGCCCTACCTCGCCGTGGGTGCGGTGGGCTTCGTGTCGGTTGCCAGCCACTTCGCCGGCCGCGAGCTGGCCGACATGGCAACCGCGTTCCCGACCGATCCCGTCAAGGCGCGCGAGATCCACCAGCGCCTGCTGCCGCTGTGCCGTGCCCTGTTCCTGGAGTCGTCTCCGGCACCGCTGAAGGGCGCACTGAACCGCTTCGGGCTCCCGGGCGGACCCGTCCGCCGTCCGCTTCTGGATGCGGAGGAAGCCACGGTCGACGCCGTGGTTGCAGCCATCGAGCATGCGGGCATCACGCTGCCCTGACCTGATCACGCCAGACGCTGCGACCTCGGTCGAGGCAGCAAGGAGCGACGCCATGACCGCCGACACGGGCCCCGACAACGCCACCGACGACAACGTCGACCACGACCCGGTGACGGTCACGTTCTATGGGGGCCTGGGCGAGATCGGGCGAAACATGGCCACGATCGACGTCGACGGCTCCATCGCCGTGATCGACTGTGGCGTGTTCTTCCCCAACCCGGAGGACCTCGGTGTCGAGCTGATCATCCCGGACTGGTCACACCTGCGATCACGGGCCGACGACGTGGTCGCGGTGTTCCTGACGCACGGCCACCTCGACCACATCGGTGCCCTGCCGCACCTGCTGCGCGACTTCCCCGACGTGGTGATCTACGGCACGCAGTTCACGCTGGCGCTGGTCACCGCGATCCTCGAGGAGCACACCGACATCGACGACCCCGTCCTGGTCGAGGTGTCGCCGGGCGAGGTGATCCACCACGCCCCGTTCGAAGCGGAGTGTGTTCGCGTCAGCCACTCGATCCCGGACGGCTGCGCCTGGGCGTTCCGTACGCCACACGGGATCGTGCTGCACTCGGGCGACTTCAAGATGGATCAGACCCCGGTCGACGGCCGTCCCACGGACATGGCCCACCTGGCGCGCCTGGGCGACGAAGGCGTGGAACTTCTGCTGGTCGACTCGACCAACGCCGACCAGCCCGGTCACGTCCCCACCGAGCGCTCCATCGGCCGCAAACTGCGTGAGCTGTTCGCGGACACCGAGGGAATCATCGTCTGCGCGTCGTTCGCCAGCCACGTCCACCGCGTTCAGCAGGTGCTCGACGCGGCCCGCGCCGTCGGCCGTCGGCCCGTGTTCCTCGGCCGCTCGATGGTGCGCAACATGGGCATCGCGCGCGACCTCGGCTACCTCGACTTCGACCTGGACGAGGAGGTGTCGATCGACGACATCGGCAACCACGATCGCTCTGGGTTGGTCGTGGTGTCCACCGGCAGCCAGGGCGAGCCGTATTCGGCCCTGTCGTTGATGGCTCGCGGCGACCATCGTCACGTCAAGGTCGGCGAGGGTGATCTGGTCGTCCTTGCGTCGTCGCTGATCCCCGGCAATGAACACGACGTCTTCCGGTCGATCAACGGGCTGGCCAAGCGCGGCGCCAAGGTTGTCCACGGTCGCTCGGAGAACGTCCACGTCTCGGGCCACGCCCAGCGTGACGACCTGGCGGTGTTCCACAACCTGGTCGAGCCAGACTTCGTCGTGCCAATCCATGGGGAGTACCGCCACCTGCGGGCCCAGGCCGACATCGCGCACGAGACCGGTTGTCCCAAGGACAACATCTTCGTCTGCGAGGACGGGGACGTCATCCACCTCGCCGACGGCGACTGTTGGAAGGGCGAGTCCGTGCCGGCCGGGCGGGTCTACATCGACGGCCTGTTGACCGACGTCGGCCCCGCGGTCCTGCGCGACCGGCGCCGCCTGGCGGACGACGGCGTGTGCATCTGCATTGTCACGATCGACACCCACGCTCGCGAACTGGTCGACAACCCGATCGTGGTGCAGAAGGGCGTCGTCTTCCACGAGGACGAGGAGCCGATCCTCGAAGCGATAACCAAGCGTGTCGTCGCCGAACTTGGTGGGCTGGGGGCCGAGAAGTTCGCCGACCCCATCGCCATCCAACGCCACGTGACCCAGGCAGTCGGCACCTACTGGCGCAAGGAGGTCGGCCGCCGTCCCGTGATCCTCCCGATCGTGCTGGAGGCCTGACCGACACTGCTCGGCTGGATGGATGACACACCTGTAGTTCCATCCGTGTGAGCTTGCCGGTACCGTGGGGCGCGTTGTCCGGCATGCACTGGCGCGTGCCCGGCGACGCCTGCCAGACGCCGGAGGTGCAACGGTGGCGACGACGACCACGCGGTCCAGGGGTTCGGCCACGCGCACCCCGGCGCGCAGGCCCGCCGCCGGCAAGGCCGCCGCCGGCAAGGCCGCGGTGCGCAAGCCTGCCGCCCGCAAGCACGCGGCCCGCGGCAAGGGAAACGCCAACCGTTCGTCATCGGGCGGGCGCGGCTCCGGGCCGGGGCTGGGCGCCCAGTTGGTGGCGATGCTGCGTGAGCACGTTGGCAACCATCGCCATGACCTGTTCGGATTTGGCCTGTTGCTGTTCGGCGTCGTGGCCGGTCTGGGGCTGTGGTTCCAGGCGGCCGGTCCCGTCGGCGCGTTCATCGAGGCAGCCCTGCGTGGCCTGTTCGGTGTCTATGGCCATGCGGTCCCGCCGGTGCTGATGTGGTTTGGCACCATGGTCGTCCTCGACCGACCGCCGGCCACCATCGGGCGGGTGCTGGTCGGCTTGACGATCACCATGCTGGCCGCGCACGGCGGCTGGCACCTCATAGCCGGGCAGCCCGACCCGGCCAACGGCGCAGAGGGCCTGTGGCCCGCCGCAGGCCTGCTCGGTTGGGCCGTTGGGACACCGCTGGTTGCCGCACTGGGGATCTGGGGCGCGGGGGCGCTGTTGCTGGTGGCGCTCTTCCTCGGATTCATGATCACGACCGCGACGCCGTTCTCCATCGTCGTTGCCAGCATCTCGAGTCTGCTGGGCAATGCACGTGATGCGGCGATGGTTCGCGTCGACACGACACTGGGCGGCATCGAACCGGCCGCCACGACCGAGAAGCCGGCGGCCCAGCTCATCAGGAAGCGAGGTTCCGTCGCCGCGGCCGTGATGGGTGCTCCGGAGCAGGACGCAGCCGAGGCGGAGGCCATCGCCCGGGCGACCTACGAGCGCTCGGCACGGGAACGAGGCGTGCTGGGTGACGAGCCGCAGCGTCCCACCGGGGCTCCGACCACGGGCCGGCAACCGAGCCTGCCCGGCACGAGTCCGGCAGCGGACGACGCAGACGACGCCGAGGCGCAGGTCGACGCGGGCCGCGCGTTCTCGGATCGCCTCGGTCGGCGCCGGGCTGACGGCGTCGATGGCGCGACGCCGGCGGCCGACGCCTTGTCGGCGGGTGCTGGCGGCAGCAGGCTGGGGCTGGCCGTTGTGCCGGACCCGCCCAAGCCGGATCGCGCCGTCGTCGCCCAGGTCGAGGCGACCGCCATTCGCAAGGCACGCAAGCTCATCCCGGTCAGCGACTGGTCGGACTTCACCCTGCCCCCCGCCGACCTGTTGCCCCCCGGCAAGATCGTCGCTGCCAAGTCGGCCAAGACCATCGAGGCGCAGGTCGACGCGCTGCAGCGAACGTTTGACCAGTTCGGCATCGACGCAACGGTCGCCCGCCACAGCCGCGGGCCGACCGTCACCCGGTTTGAGATCGAGCTGGGCGCCGGTGTCCAGGTCAAGAAGGTCGCCAACATGGGCGACGACATCGCGTACGCCCTGGCAGCCCCCGACGTGCGCATCGTCGCCCCGATCCCGGGCAAGTCCGCCATCGGTGTGGAGGTGCCCAATCGTGATCGCGACCTGATCACCTTGGGCGACGTGCTGCGCAGCCCGGAGGCCACCCAGAACCCGCACCCGATGAACGTGGCCCTCGGTGTCGACATCGCCGGGCGTCCCGCCATGGTCAATCTGACCGAGATGCCCCACCTGCTGGTGTCCGGGGCGACCGGGTCGGGCAAGTCGATCACGGTCAACTCGTTCGTCACGTCGATCATCATGCGGGCACGGCCGGACCAGGTCCGCCTGATCCTGATCGACCCCAAGCGCGTGGAGCTGACCCACTACGACGGGGCTCCCCACCTCATCACGCCGGTCATCACCGACGCCCGCCGCGCCACCGACGCGGTCCAGTGGGCCGTGAAGGAGATGGAGCTGCGCTACGAGACCCTGGCGCGGCTGGGCTTCCGAAACATCGACGGCTACAACGATGCGGTGGTCGCCGGTGAGATCACGCCCGACCGCATTCCTTCGGTCACCACTGACGAGGAAGCGGCGTCCTACAAGGCCATGCCGTACATCCTGCTGGTGATCGATGAGCTCGCCGACCTGATGCTGGTGGCACCCCGCGACGTCGAGGAGGCGATCTGCCGGATCGCGCAGATGGCACGCGCAGTCGGCATCCACATGGTGATCGCCACGCAGCGACCGTCCGTCGACGTCATCACGGGCCTCATCAAGGCCAACATCCCGTCACGCCTGGCGCTGGCAGTTGCGTCGCAGACCGACTCGCGCACGATCCTTGACGGAGGGGGTGCGGAGAAGCTGGTCGGCAAGGGCGACATGCTCTTCCTGCCGGCCAACCAGGGCAAGCCCAGCCGGCTGCAGGGTTGCTTTGTCCACGAGCGCGAGATCCGGGGGATCGTGGAGTTCTGTCGCCGCCAGCGCGACCCGGAGTTCATCGAGGGTGTCGTCGCCACGGGCGAGGCCGCCGAGCGCGCCGACACCAGCCGGGGCAAGGACGAGCACACCGACGAGGCGCTGCTTCGTCGCGCCGCTCGCGAGGTCGTCGACTCTGGTCTTGGCTCGACGTCGATGTTGCAGCGCAAGCTGCGCGTCGGGTTCGCTCGCGCGGGTCGGTTGATGGACGAGCTCGAACAGCTGGGCGTCGTTGGTCCGAACGAGGGCTCCAAGGCCCGCGAGGTGACCTGGTCCCCAGAAATGCTGGACCAGGCCGTGGAGACCGGCCTGCTCTGAGCCCCGAGCTCGCGGCCTCAGAGCCAGCACGGTTCGGCACTCTGGTGTCGCGGTCAGCCGGTCGCCGACGCGTTCGGCGTCACGGACCTGGCCCGGGGGTGAGCTTGAGGGCATCGGACTGCAAGAGGCTCAGCGCCAGCGGAACTGGCCGGATGCGGCCTCGCGGTCGCCCTTGAGCTGCTTGGCGGCGTTGGCCAGGCCGGCCAGAGTCGCCAGTCCGGTCAGGCCGAGGATGATCAGGCCCAACTGGTCGCGCGGCTCCTCGGGGAGCGTGATCTTGCCGCCGCCGTCGTCGCCGTCGACGCCAGCTTCCGTGGCGGACGCGGGCACGAGGGCCAGCACGAAGGTCAGCGCCACGGCGCTGACCAGGACGAAGAGGGTTCGCAGAGTGCTCATGCGGCGCAGAGTAGCCGCGACCCAGCGCCGTCCGGGCATCTCCGCCGGCAGCATGTGCGCGGCCAACGTCCGGCCCCGCGCGCGTTACGCTGCCGACATTCGAGGTGGTAGGCATTCGAGGTGGTAGGGAGGGCGATGTTCTCGCCGCGCGCAGTCGCCAGCGCGATCGTCGCCTTGCGCGGCACGACCTGCGCGATGCTCGACGGGCTGGCCGATGACCAGCTGGACCTGCCCGCGTTGCCGGACTGGTCGGTGGCCGACGTCTTCCGACACCTCGCCGAGGGGGACCGCGGCTCGGTCCAGGTCCGATCCCTGCGCCACTTCCTGCCGGGCAAGGACCTGTTTGCCTACGAGCGTGTCAACGACGACGCGTTGAGTCGCCTGCGCGCCGCGCCGCGGGCCCAGCTGCGCCGTGAGCTTCAGACCTGGGGTCGGCGTCTGGCCATGATCGTGCGGGTGACGCCAACGCCGCTGGGTCGGATCCGGATCCCCAGCGCCTTCGGCACGCTTCCGCTGGCCTGGTTCGGGGTGCTGCGCCTGTACGACGAGTGGGTCCACCAGTACGACGTGGCCACCGCGGTCGGCGCGCCCGACCCCGAGCTCCCGGGATCCACGGCGGACATGCTGGCCCAGTTCCACCTGGCAGCCGTGAAGGCCGATGCCCTCAACAACCTGGCCACGCGCCCTGGGGTCGTCGAGGTTGCCGTCGGCGACGCGACGCGCGTCCGGCCGTGGCGGTTCGACCTCACATCCCGTGATGCAGGCCCGGGCCTCGCCCAGCCTGCCTCGGTGGAGATCGCCTGTGACGTCGGCGCATGGTGCCTCCTGGCGGCTGACCGGCTGACCTGGCAGGACCTCGAGGAACAGGGGCGCCTCAAGATCGTTGGCGACGACAGGGCGGCCGCGGAAGCGCTGCTCGATGTCGTACGGGTGGTGTGAGACTGGACACCGAGACCGGAGCCGTCCTGCGTGGGGCACGCGAATCGCAGGGCAAGACGCTCGAGGAACTTGCCCGGCGTACCGGCACGCGCGCGGACTACCTCGCTGCCTTCGAGGACGGCGACATCGAGCGCGTGGTCGCG
>Ga0326597_10000812_pt1 | contig 53494 bp, 57 predicted proteins | sample RVTome_12_FD_203789 | JGI IMG/M metagenome (GOLD analysis project Ga0326597, IMG submission 203789) | Soil microbial communities from uranium-contaminated site in the Upper Colorado River Basin, Wyoming, United States - RVT100D185 | ecosystem: Environmental > Terrestrial > Soil > Contaminated >... | reverse complement strand
GCTGGCGACTTTAGTGGCTTAGGGCTGGATTGCGGAAGCGAGTATTTCTGAAGAGCCCGGTGCGGGAAAACTGCACGCCGGGATCTGTGCGGGGGCCGCTGGGCAACTGGCGGTCCTACCGCGATGGCACCGTCGACGATGATCAGATTGCTGGTCGACGCCTTGAATCGCATCGCCTTGAGCGGGCGGTACTCCTCGGAGTCGTACCAACGCTTGGCCTGTTCGAAGCTGGGAAACTCCAGCACGACGAGACGCTTCGGCTGCCAGTGACCTTCCAGGGTCTCGAACTTGCCGCCCCGGACGACAAAGCGGCCGCCGTACTTTGCGATGGTGGCTGGGACTTGCTTGCGGTACTCCTCTAGACTGGGCGCGTCGTTGACGTCGATATCAACGATGACATAGGCTGACATGAGGCCTCCTCGTCGGTCAATTTTTGAGGATGCTAACACCCGGGAGCCGAGCGTACAACGCAGTGATGGAACTTCCTTTTCGGGGATCAGCCGCCGTGAACTCAAAACTGCGCCGATGGCTCAGTGCCCACCCGCGTTCGACAGCCTACTGCGCCAATCAGAGAAGGCAGGCTGGCCCCGCATCTCCAATTTTGGGGGACACTATCCGAGAAGATGGTTTTACGTCAACCTCACCGCCGGTTTTAAGGCAGCAATGGACATTTGCCTTCGGCTGCGACCTGTCTGCGTGAACGCACAGGCAGATGATGCGCATTTCCCCCTGGCACTTCGGGCAGGTCAGCGGGTCTGCTTCGTAGACTTTTCTGATGAAGTAGAACCATCGCTTCTTTAATTCTTTCGATACCGGCTGGGGGTCAAGCGCGATGATCTCTTGCTCTTCAGGCGTTTCCTTTTTTTGTTATTCCTCTGCAAGGTTGACAGCTGTGATTATGTGGTGGGAAAATACAGCATTCAGACGGTTTCTGTACGGGAATGCCCCAAAGGAAATGGAACTATCAAACTACATAGGACAGGAAGCAGTCAAACGCCAATTGAGGGCACTCATTGATGCGGCGAAGAGCCGGTTGCTCCCTTTGCCGCATATTTTACTTTGTGGGCGTCCAGGAATCGGGAAAGGGACGTTGGCGCGGGCATTAGCCTTTGAGTTAAAAGTAAATATTCAAGACTGCACAAATCCCCTTGTTTTCGAGCGACCCGGTGACCTGGCGTCTTTGATCACAAATCTAGAGGAAGGGGATCTGTTGGTTATCAGGGAGATCGAATCAATCAGGGGGTTAGTGTTAGAGTGTCTTATTCAAGCTGTTAAGGATTTTCAGATTGACATTATGATTGGACAAGGACCTGCTGCGAGGGCGATTAAGCTTGATCTTAGGCGGTTTACACTCATCGGCACTACCTCCAAACCATCACAAGTCGATAGACGCCTTCGTCGCTCGATGATTGTATATGATTTTGGCCCGTATAATCTGGACGAACTTACCCAATTAATAGAGTTAGCACTAAAAGAGCAAGGCTTTACGATTGACCCGGATGCAGTAAAGTTGATCGCAATGCACGGTTCAAAAGATACAGGTACGCTGATAAAAAGAATAGTCTCCCACTTGGCAGAACGTCACATAACCAGTGCCCTGGCTACAGAAACCCTTGAGATGTTTGGCTATCTTGGGCAGCCATTCTCAGCGGGGGACCTAGCCACTAGGCTACAAGCGATGAACGCTCTAGAGTTCGAAGAGTATGTGGCCAGTCTTTTCCAGGCAATGGGTTACGCGGTCGACTTTACGCCCGCGTCAGGCGATCATGGCATAGATTTGTTACTACGCAAAGATAATCAACTGTTTGCTGTCCAGTGTAAACGCTGGAACGCACCCGTTGGTGAACCCGTACTCCGAGACTTCTTTGGCTCACTCACCAGTGCAGGGGCGCAATCCGGCTACATCGTCACGAGCGCTACCTTTAGCTCTCGTGCGTTTGCGTTCGCTCAAGGTAAGCCAATTCAGCTCATCGATTTGGACGGGTTGCTAGACTTGGCCCGCAGCGCTGGCATCCATGAGGATAGCCGGGAAAAAGCATGACCAGACACTCCGATCTGCGTGTTCTTCAGTAGCTGATTGTTTACTAACCTGATCATCGACAGCCGCTATTGGACCGTAGGAGAACGCCCGTGCCGGTTGAAGAGGGGGAAGAGCGATCCGTCCGCCGAATGAACTACCCCGCCGCAAGCAGCGGGGTATCGAAGAAAACGCACTTCGAGCGAAATTGTAGGGTGGGTGGAGGCGCAAAGCGCCGATACCCACCGGGGGGGAACGATGGGTATCGCTAACGCTCAACCCATCCTACGCCGGAATCGCGGCGCAGCAAGCTGCGGGGAATTAACCCGTAGCGATTAAAATAAATCCGTAATCTATGAAGAGACCAGGTGATCCCTTTCGCCGTTGCGGAAATTTATCATTGATTCAAAAGCCCCAACTTAACAAGGCGCGATTTGATGGCTCCGCTTGTTCTATTGAATGTTTTTGCCAGGTCAACGACGGATGAACCTCGAACAAAGAGTTCGCGTAATTTTTCATCCTGTGCTTTGTCCCACGACAAATAGGCATTCGGATTTATCTCTCTGACCTTTTCAAAACCAGACGGTATCGGAATTTCCCGCGCGAATCGTTCATTGAGTATGATTCGGGCGAGCCGCAACTGATCGTATGAATACGCGCCGCCAAGTTTTTCAAAGACAGGAGAGAGTTTGTCGGTGCCAAGTTCGCGAAACGCGGCATGGATCTTGGCGATCGCCTGCTCGGAACCGCGCCCGAGATGGGCGATGTCTTGTGCCGAGAGTTTGCCCAGTCCGCGGAGAGTTTCTAGATGTTGCAAAATGGTTCCTTCTGTCCGACCGCACATCGCCGCAACCGCGGCGATGGTCTTTCCCGACCGAATAAATGCGAGCGTGCGCTCCCAACGCCGCTCATGCCGAGTGTTTCCAGACACGTTGGCCGTGCGCGGAACGTAAGACGCTGTCGGCGTGCTGGGGCGGACTTCCGAAATGGTTTTCCCGCCGCATGCGCGAACAAACCTCTCCTGCATCGCCGTGGTCTCATCCCCGGCCATATTGCCGAACCTATGTGCCGCCTGCTCCGACTCGACGCGGAACTTGGCATCTTTCGCGGCTACCTCGGGATGCACCTGAAACGCGCGTTTGTTCCAACCGAGAAGATGCAGACCCGAAAGCCGCCTGACACGCGAGAGCGCGACATAACCTTGGCCGAATTCAAAAACCGCGCTTAAATCCACCACGGCCTCCTCCAGGCTCATTCCTTGGCTCTTGTGCACCGTGATCGCCCAAGCAAGACGGAGCGGCAGTTGGGTAATGCGCGCGCGAATCGCGCCATTCTCTTCCATCGCCCAATCCATGGGCTCAACTTCAATCCTTCTTCCGCTGCGCGTTTTTATGACCGGATGACCATCGTGCTTGTCAAATTTCTCAACCGTGCCGAGCGTGCCGTTCACGAATCCTTCCTGCGGATCATTCTTTGTGAACATCACCGCCGCGCCGACTTTAAGACCAAGCGTCTCGGGCGAAAGACAACCTTTTTTAAGCGCGGCGACGAGCGGGGCCGGCCCTTGTGAGGACATGGCAAACATTTGCGGCTCGCCAGAAAGTTTGGCGAGTATTTGGTCATTCACGCGATCCACGTCGGCATTATGCGAAAAGAGTTTCGGTGCGCCACTCGGCGCGGCATGAGGCGCAATTCTTCTGGTTTCAATGCGGCAGAGGTGATCGTTAGCGAAAGCATTGTGCCGAATTGCCGAGAGCAAGGCAAGAAAGTCACCGTCATCCTGGCGGTGCTGTTCGGTGAGATAGCAGACGACGGGGTTTGACCGTTCCCAGGCGGGAGAATCATATGCGAAACGGGCTGACGGCTCTTCACTGAACAGGATTTGCGGGTCAGATTCTAATTCGGTCTTGACAATCGGCGGCAGTTGGAAAAAGTCGCCGACCAAGACGATTTGAATGGCTCCGAACGGCTCTGAACTCTGTTTGATTTCGCGGCAAATCGCGTCAATCATCGAGAGGGTTTCCGGAGCAAGCATGGACACTTCGTCGATGATCAGAACTTTGGCGCGCCGGACGCGTTTTGCGATATGTCCGCTTGACATGATTTTATTGAGGTCGTTTTTGTCTAATTTGGTTTTTATTCCTAGGCCGCTCCAAGAATGAATGGTCATCCCGCCGATGTGGGTTGCGGCGATGCCGGTTGACGCCGTGATCGCCGGTTCAATGCCCCGCGCACGCAAGTACGCGACATACTCGTTGATCGTATAGGTCTTGCCGGATCCCGGCTCACCGGTCAAAAAAACGTTTGCGCCGGTCTTCAATATCGATAGCGCTTGAGATTGAGTCATATGAAATTGATTAAATGATAGGAATTTCCTTTTCGAGGATCAGCCGCCGGGAACTCAAAATTGCCCCGACGTGCCGATGCCAGCGTGTGCTTGAGAAGCTCCAGCAGCCGTCAGAGAAAGCGCACCGGCCGCGATCCCTCAGTTTCGGGCAAAGAGTATTCGATAACGAGCTATTAAGTCAACGTCGCAACGGTTCGAAGTGAGTGTCAGTATTGGGGCAAGTGTGGGTTGGGTTGAATCTGGGTATTCGTAGTGACTTATTGGCAGACTCTCCAGACCAGCGCGTGCTTGTGTCCGCCGCTGCCGATGACGAGGATGTTCATGACTCACCGCGAAAAAACATGGCCGAGGATCGAGGATGGAAGATCGAGGATCGCAATCATCCATCCACCATCTTCGATCTTCGACTAGTGTCGGAAATGCCTCATGCCGGTGAAAATCATCGCGATGCCATGCTCGTTGGCCGCCGCGATGACCTCTTCGTCTTTGATCGAGCCGCCGGGTTGAATAACGGATTTGGCGCCGGCGTTGGCGGCTTCGTCGAGGCCGTCGCGGAAGGGGTAGAACGCATCGGACGCCACCGCCGAGCCTTTGAGATCCAATCCATGGGTGGCGGCGCGCATGACAGCGATCTTGGTCGAATCGATGCGGCTCATCTGGCCGGCGCCGACGCCGAGCACCTGATCCGGCGCGGCAAAAACGATCGTGTTGGATTTTACGTGCCGGCAGACCCGCCAGGCGAAATCGAGCGCTTGATATTCCGCTTCCGTTGGTTTTCTTTCGGTCGCGACTTTGCAGGCATGGACGTCGATCTTTCCCGTGTCCCAGTCTTGAATCAGCATGCCGCCCCGCACGCGCCGGAGATCGTAGCCGCCGACCTGGGGCTGGCTCATGTCCAATTCCAAGAGCCGGATATTGAGCAGCCGCTTGGCCGACGAAAGCACCGCTTTCGCTTCCGGCGTGAAACTCGGCGCGATGACGATCTCGAGGAAGATATCTTTTAATTCCTTGGCGGTCTCTTCATCGACCGGGCGGTTGAAAGCGATGACACCGCCGAAGATCGAAACCGGATCGCAAGCCTTGGCTTTGCGGAACGAATCGGTCAGCGATTTTGTCGACAAGGCGACGCCGCAAGGATTGTTATGTTTGATCGCCACGGTGGCGATGTCGGAAAATTCCAGGACCGTGCTGAGCGCGGCGTCGGCATCGAGAATGTTATTGAACGAAAGTTCCTTGCCCTGAAATTGTTTCGCCCGCGCGATGGAGGGTCCCGCGTCGCCGCGGGTGCCGTAAAACGCGGCGCTCTGATGGGGGTTCTCGCCATAGCGCATGTCCTGGATTTTGGAGACCTGAATGTTGAACGTCTTGCCCCAGCGGGTCGGCTCTTTGTTCTCGTTCAGCGACGCGAAGTAATTCGAAATCGCGCCGTCATAGCGCGCCGTGTGCTCGAAGGCCTTGGTGAAAAGCCGAAAGCGCGTGGCGTCCGACAGAGCGACGCCGTTGCTTTTGATCTCGTCGATGATCGGCGCGTAGTCTTCGGGATCGACGACGACGCCGACGTGACGGTGGTTCTTCGCCGCCGCGCGCACCATGCTCGGGCCGCCGATGTCGATATTCTCGACGATCTCCTCGAAGGCGGCGCCGCGCGCCACGGTCGCCTCGAATGGATAGAGATTAACGACGACGAGATCGATGGGAGCGATCCCATGCTCTTTCATCTTGGCGACATGTTCGGGATTATCTCGAAGCGCGAGGATGCCGCCGTGCACTTTCGGGTGGAGCGTTTTTACCCGCCCATCCATCATCTCCGGAAAGCCGGTGATCTCGGCAACGTCCCTGACGGGAATTTTATTGTCCCGCAGCAGCGCCGCCGTGCCGCCGGTGGAGATGATTTCGATATCCAACTCCGACAGGGCCCGGGAAAACGCCACGATGCCTTGCTTGTCGGAAACGCTGATCAAGGCCCTTTGAATCCTGCCCACGGCTAGTGATCCTCCTAAGAATGGTGATAAATGCGCGGAACTCGAGCGGCGATGGAAGTGAGCGCCTCGTAAGAGATCGTGTTCGCCCAGGCGGCCATCTCGTCGGCGGAGATTTCCGCGTCGTCTTGACGGCCGAGGAGAACTACCTCATCTCCCTGCTGTACGTTTGCTATAGCGGTAACATCCAACATAGTCAAATCCATGCACACGCGCCCGGCCACCGGCGCGCGCCGGCCCCGAACCAAGGCCGCGCCGCGGTTCGAAAGCAGCCGCGAATAACCATCGGCGTAGCCGACCGGAAGTGTCGCGATGAGGCTCTCGCGCTCGGTGACGAAGGTCTGACCGTAGCTGATGCATGTTCCCGCGGCTACTTTTTTAAGCTGCACAATGCGCGTTTGCCACGATAGGACCGGCTTTAATTCGATCTGATTCGCCATCGCCGCGGATGGGTAAATGCCGTAGAGCATTATGCCGGGCCGGACCATGTCGAAATTAGCAGCGGGCAAAGTAATCGTCGCCGCGCTGTTGGCCAGGTGAACCAGCGGCGGCGCGATGCCTTCGGCGCGCAGCCGCTGAACCAGGTTCGAGAAGGTCACGAGTTGCGTGCGCGTGTAATCGCCCGCGACGTTCTCCGCCGTTGAAAAATGGGAAAAGATTCCTTGTAGCTTCAGTGCCTTGAGTTTTTTCAACTCGTCAAGCCAGCCGTCCATTTCGTTGGCGAGAAAACCGATGCGTCCCATGCCGGTGTCGATCTTCACGTGAACATCGAGCGTCTTACCCCGGTTTCGAACGGCCTCTTCCAAACGCCGCATACCATCGAGTTCATGGACAACCGGCGTCAGTTGATTTTCGAAAAATTGATCGAGTTGATCGAGAAAGATTCCGGCCACCACGAGGATCGGCGTACGGATGCCCGCCTGGCGCAACTCGACTCCTTCTTCAAGGGTCGCCACGCCGAAAGCATCGCTGCCTTCCCCGGCCAGGGCACAGGCGACGACCGGCGCGCCGTGGCCGTAGCCGTTGGCTTTGACCATCGAAAGGATTTTGACTTGAGCCCCGACTTTGGCGCGGACTTGGCGCAGATTCCAGCGCAAGGCAGCGAGATCGATAGCGCAGAGGGTGGGACGTCCGTTGGGGATAGTCGGCATCGCGTGAGTTTAAAGCCTCGTTTCGAGGCGGCGCTTCAGGAAACTTTGGCGCCTGGCTGCACAGTTTTTTCCGCCGTTAGGATAACGACGCGCCCCTCGTCCGAAGCGGCGAGCAGCATGCCCTGGCTTTCCAGCCCTCTCAGTTTGGCGGTCTCGAGATTGGCGACGACCACGATTTGTTTGCCGACCAGCTCTTCGGGCGCATAGTGGTTTCTAATGCCCGCGCAAATCTGTCGCTGTTCGGTGCCGAGATCGATTTGAAGGACCAAGAGCTTGTCGGCGTTGGGATGGGGCTCGGCGGACTTGACGGTCGCCACTCTGAGATCTACGGTGCGAAATTCGTCTATGGAAATCATCCCGGCGCCTCTCTTCTTGTCGATGTTAATGCCCTGATCGATCACGATAGCAAATGGATGCGGGCAAAGAAAGAATACGGGTTCCCGGTCACAGATGCGGCGCCGGACTTTACGCCTTGTAACAGAACTGGGCCGGCGATAGAGTAGCGCCAATCAGGCGGGAAGCACGATGCAGGACGTTCACCTGCCGTTTGAGTCGCAGAAAAAACTGATTGAATTATCACGGCGAACCCTGGAAACTTTTGTCCTGGGCCGGAGGCGTGAGTCCGAGAGCATTGACGATCGTTTTCTGAAAAGCGATGATTACGGCGCGTTTGTCAGCCTGCACAACCAGGGGGAGCTGCGCGGCTGCATCGGCGATTGCGCACCGCGCTCACCGTTGTATGAAACCGTGATCGAGATGACCGAAGCCGCCGCGTCGCGGGATTCCCGGGTTGAACCCGTAGCGGAAAGCGAGCTGGGAGACATCCGCATCGAAATTTCCGTTTTGTCGCCTTTGGTCCGGACCGAAGCTCCGCTCGCTTTGGAGGTCGGCAAGCATGGTCTTTACGTTGTGCGGCAAGGCCGGCGGGGGGTATTGCTACCGCAAGTCGCGAGCCAGTATCATTGGGACATGAATACTTTTATCGAACAAACCTGCCTCAAGGCCGGTCTGCGCAAGCATGCTTGGAAAGATTCGGATACCGAAGTGTCAACCTTCACCGCGTTGATTATCGAGGAGCAACGATGAGACGGCGAAACTTCGTTGGCTTGCTCGTGGCAGCCTTGCTGGTGCCATTGCGCGGCATCGTTCAAGCGTTCTGCAACCCATCTTTGGTCAACTTGTTCGAGCAGGGCAAAAAGCTGATCCAGGCTCGACCGGGCAACGGCCCTTCCCTGGGTCATTATTTCCTCCAGTGGTACGGTCATTCGAGTTTCCTGATTCATTCCGGCAGCCAGACCAAAGTGGTGGCGGACCCCAACTTCAACGTCACCCCGGGCATTCAAGCGGACGCCGTGACCGTGAGCAACGACCACTTCACGCATAATAACACCGGCGCGGTGACCGGCAATCCGATCATTTTGCGCGGCATCACCTTCAAGCAGACCTGGAATCCGATTCGGACCACCGTCAAAGACATCGCCATCGTCAATATCCCCAGCCAGCGCGGGGTGAGTTGGGGCGGGGTGGCCAACTCCATCTTCATATACGAGATGGGCAGCCTGTGCATCGCTCACCTGGGAAATATCGGCCATCTGTTGACGCCGGAGCAGGAAAAGGTGATGCAGCGGATCGACGTCATGATGATTCCCATCGACGCTATGACCAACCTCGGCTTCGAGGACATCGTGAAAGTGGTCGAGCAAGTCAAGCCGCCGATCGTGATTCCGATGCACTACGACGTGGCGCGCCAGGGAGAGCTTTTCGCCGCCTTCGCCAAGGAACACTACCCGATCCGCAAGATCGCGGCCTCTCAGTTGACTTTGCACCGCGGCATGCTGCCCAAAGCGACTGAGGTTTTTGTTCTGAAACACCCGCGCCCTGCCGTCTACGGCGATTGATCCGTCGACTCAAGGCCCCGGCTTTAGCCGGGGCCTCTTGCTCAGGATTCCGCCCCACGGGCGGACCGGAAGGTGCCACGGGATTGCCGGCGGGGCGTCACCCCAGTTGAAGCGCTCCACGCCTTTGCCAAGCGTGGTTGCGGCTTGGACATGGGGGTTTTATAATGTTATAAATTTTTGAATATTCGTGGGCGACCGAGGCTTCCGTGGACCAACAGAATATTGAATTTTTTCGCAGTCTCCTCAACCAGCGCTTGCAAGAGCTGCGCTCTGAAGCGGGCAAGACCGTGGAGGACATGGACGAAGATGAGAATTTTCCCGACCCCACCGACCGGGCCTCGATGGAGTCCAACCGGAACTCGGTCCTGCGCATCCGCGACCGCGAGCGCAAACTGATTTTCAAGATTCAAGAAGCGCTCCAACGGCTGGATGACGGCGCGTACGGCATCTGCGAACAATGCGGTGAAGAAATCGGCATCGAGCGTCTCAAGGCGCGCCCCGTGACGACCCTTTGCATCAACTGCAAGTCCGACCAGGAAACTGAAGAACGGAAGGCGCACAGGGCTGTTTAACGCCATTCTCAAATCATCATGAAACTCAAAAAGGCTGTTATCCCCGTAGCAGGTCTGGGAACCCGCTTTCTGCCTGCTACCAAGACCGTGCCCAAAGAGCTATTGCCGATCGTCGATATCCCGTCGATTCAGTACGTGGTGCAAGAAGCGGTGGACGCGGGCATCCAGGAAATCATCTTCGTCACCGGACGCGGCAAGGACGGCATCGAAGACCACTTCGATGAGGCGCCTGAGTTGGAGCAAATTCTCACGGATCGAGGCCAAAAAGAGACGGTCAAGATGCTCCAACGTATCAGGGAAATGACCGAGGTGGTGTCGGTGCGGCAGAAGAAACCACTAGGATTAGGCCATGCGGTTCTCTGTGCACGCGACCTGGTGGGCGACGAGCCTTTCGCCGTCATGCTCGCGGACGACCTGATAGACAGTGAAACACCATGTATACGGCAACTGTTGGAGATTTTTGAGGAGACAAAAGAATCTGTGATCGCTTTGCTAGAGGTGCCGCAAGGGGAAGTATCCAGCTACGGCGTCATCAAAGGGACGAAGGTAAAGCCGCGCCGGTATCAGATCGAGGCAATGGTCGAAAAGCCTCAGGTCAAAGACGCGCCCTCGCGGATGGCGATTATCGGCCGCTATATACTCCGGCCGGAAATTTTTGCGATTTTGGGCAATCTCCCACCGGGAAAGGGTGGCGAAATTCAATTGACGGACGGATTGGCGCAGCTGGTGCGCGAACGGCAGGTTCTTGGCTGTGAGTTTGAGGGAGAACGCTACGACATCGGCGACAAGTTTGGCTTCGTGCGGGCGACGGTCGCCTACGCTTTGAAAAGGCCCGATCTACGAGATAAAGTTTTTGAGTATTTAAAAAATTTGATACACTAATAGCTGTTGTGGGGCCGTAGCTCAGTTGGGAGAGCGCTAGAATCGCACTCTAGAGGCCGTGGGTTCGACTCCCATCGGCTCCACCAGTTTAAAAGAGGGGCGGGTGATTCACCCGCCCCTCTTTTTTGGCATTGACATCGGCCATCGGCTGTGGAAATAGGACAGTGATTAAGTCGTAGTCAACTGGGCTGCATGGGGAGAAACGGATGACGAATTGGCTTTGGATCGGCTCATCGGCTTTTCTTTGCCTCCAGTGGATCGTTATACATCTGTCTGGAATACATCCTTCACCGGAATGGCAGTCTCTCAGCGCCGGCGTGGCGATCTTCGGGGCGGCGTTCATTCTTTCTTGGGCGGCGGAACTGGCCCAGTTGGATATTCCGCAAGCGCTGGCGATCGCGCTGCTCGCGTTGATCGCCGTGCTGCCGGAGTATGCCGTGGACATGTATTTCGCGTGGCAAGCCGGCAAAGACCCGCAGTACACATCCTACGCCACGGCCAACATGACGGGCGCGAATCGCTTGCTCATCGGCGTGGGCTGGGCGGCCGTGGTGGTTACCTTTTGGTTGAAAACCGGCAAGAGAGCCATCGAGCTGGAACCTCAGCACAAAATCGAAATCTTGTTCCTCGGATTGGCGACCGTTTATTCGTTTATCATTCCATTCAAAGGACAGCTCGATCTCCTCGATGCGGCGGTGTTCATCGGCATCTTTGTTTTTTATATGCGTGCCGCGTCGCGCGCCGCCCATGTCGAGCCGGAGATTGAGGGCCCCGCTGAGATGATTGTCCACTGGCGTGAAGGGCCACGGCGGATCACCACGGTGGTATTTTTTCTCTTTTCCGGGTTCTCGATTTTCATCGCCGCGGAGCCCTTCGCCGAGGGACTGCTGGCCACCGGCCGCACCTTCGGGATTGAGGAATTCGTTCTCGTTCAGTGGTTGGCGCCGTTGGCCTCCGAGTCGCCGGAATTTATCGTCGCGATCTTGTTCGCGCTGCGGCGGCAACCGGGGACGAGCATGGGCGCGCTGCTCTCATCGAAGGTCAATCAATGGACGCTGCTGATCGGCATGCTGCCGGTCGTATACGCGGTCTCGGCGGGCAAATTCGGACCGATGGTGATGGATGATCGGCAGATGGAAGAGCTGCTGCTCACGGCGGCGCAGTCTCTCTTTGCCGTGGCCGTGCTGGCGAACCTTTCTTTTTCGCTGAGCGAGGCCTTATTGATCTTCGTGCTGTTTACCGCACAACTTCTGATACCCGATCCGAGCTTTCGGTATTACTTCTCGTACCTCTATATCGTGCTCACCATCGGTCTAATCATCGCTAAACGCGACAGCCGCGATTCGGTGCTCGGGCTTTTCCAACGGGAGCGCAGCCCGCAAGCGGCCCCCGAAGAGTGAGGGGTAGCTCTGGCGGATTTTGGAAAAACTTCGATCATCACTCCTGAGAGTCCGGTGGGATGAGATTGAGTTCCCCGACGTTACTGCGGAATCTCGGACTGCGGCGGGTCATGCAACTCATCGCCCACCTGCCGAGATTCGTCAAACTATTTTCCCGGTTGGCTAAGGATTCTCGGGTGGCGTTAGGCCCCAAACTGTTGCTGGCGGGGATATTGGCTTATTTGATTTTCCCCGCCGATCTGTTGCCGGACTTCCTCGTTGGCCTGGGCCAGGTTGACGATTTGCTGGTTCTATTCCTCGGGCTTAAACTTTTTTTGCGGCTTTGTCCGAAATCGGTCGTGCAGGAGCATGTGCGCGCGATCGCCGCGGCGAAATGAGACTCGCGTGTAGAGGACCAAGGTAGATTTGCGCATGGATGTCGTTGCCCACGGCCTCTGGGGCGGAGCGCTGTTCTGGTCTCGGGGGCGCAAATTGTTTATAGCCGCCGTGCTGCTGGGGATGGCTCCCGATCTACTGTCATTCGGCGTCTTCCACGCGATGCGGCCAGGGTGGATCATCAGTCGATTCGTGGGTGAGATTTCAGGACCGCCGGCGATATCGATTCTGCCGGCTTACGTCTTTTACGCGTATAACGTCACCCATAGTCTGATCGTCTGGGCCATGGCATTTTTCTCACTTTGGTGGTTTATGAATGGCCCGCCCTGGCTGCTGCTTGCCTGGGGGCTACATATTCTTTGCGACATTCCAACACACGGAAGAAGCTATTTTCCGACGCCCTTCCTGTGGCCGTTGCCGACACCGTTCGTCGATGGTATCACCTGGGCGACGCCGGAGTTTCTGGCGGGGAACTATCTTTGTCTTGTCTTGGTTTACGGCGGGCTATTTTTTTACCAACGCAGACGAACGGGTTTGCGTAAAGCAAAGAAAGGAAAGAATCTGGTTTGATGCCCGCCTGTTCGCCGGGCTAATGCTTCGCCGCAGCCTTCTCTTCCTTGATGTTCTCGTGGATCAGCCGCGGGACGCCGCCGCAGTTGAAACAACGGGGCGGTTCGTGCTTCGTCTCGCCCTCGGGATAGCGCATGAAACGCTTGTAGAAAGGTTTCTCGGTGCCCACGAAATCGTCGTAGTAAAAGGCCAGTTTGCCGCATTCACTGCATTGCAGATATTTCGCCACGGTTTTCTCCTTGAACGCCCGTCCCCGAGGATACAGGTGACCGTTTGAAAGAATACTCGTGAACCGCAGCGAGATCAATAACTGCCGGTCGAGGGAGTTGAGAATTTTGCGATTTTGTTGCATGGGTTACTAGACGCATCCGCGCCCCGGGGCGGCGGCAAGCAACCATTATTCTAATCGGTAATACACTTCCAGGGAGGAATGAACTATGGCAATCAGGTTGTTTCAATCTCAGATGTCGATGTTTTGCGAAAAGGTGCGGATCGTTTTCGCGATGAAGAAGGTTCCCTATGAGATCGTCGACGTGCGCAAGGACGAACGCAAGTCGCTGATCGAGTACACGGGTCAAAGGAAAGTGCCATCGATGGATTACAACGGTGAGTGCGTGATCGATTCTACGATCATCTCGGCTCTGCTCGAAAAAGATCATCCAGCGAGCAGCATCTATCCGGACGGCGCCACCAACAAAGGGATTTGTCTGGCTCTGGAAGACTGGTCGGATGAAGTTCTGATCCACGCCAACCACGCCATCCGCAGGGCGGAAACCCCGGACGCGCGCAAACAGGCCGAAGAGCGATGGGCGACGCATTTTAATACGCTGGAGCAAATGTATGCGGGCAAGAAATTCATCTTCGACCGCATGACGATCGCCGACATCGCGATTTTCTCTCAGCTTCATTATCTCTACACGACCGTAAAGTACGAAATCCCGGCGAACTACAAAAACGTTCTCGCGTTCATGGAGAACATGCGCCAGATACTCAAGCTCAATTCGTTAGCCGATAGTTTCGAAGCCCGGTCCCTTTAGAGTTTCCGAGATGCAAAAGGAAGTGATTATTCCACGGCTGGGATCGAGCGATGAAAGCGACGAAGTCCGAATTCTCCGCTGGTTGAAAGAACCCGGCGATCGAGTCAAGAAAGGCGACGGGCTGCTTGAGGTTGAAACCGACAAGGTCAACGTCGAGATCGAAGCGCCGGATGAAGGCCTGCTGAGGGAAATCAAGGCGCAAGCCGGCGATACGGTGAAATTCAGCGCGGTAGTCGCGATCATTGAAAAGGACTGATGAGCACGACCTCTTGCCGGGAAGCAGTTTTGCTCCGAGCTCAAAGGATCTCGTTGCAGCTGTGATCAAGCGGCGTCCTTAGTCGTTCCACGGGCGGTGATGGAGGCGCACTTTTCACAGCTGCTATTTCGCACCAGTCTCGCCGGTTGCCTGCTCGGGATCGTCGCGACCGTCTATTTCCTTGCCGGGCTGGCGGGCTTCGTCGGACATTTATGGCCGAATGCCCTCGTCGTCGCCGCGCTCGCTGCCGGGATATTTTTTTTCTTTCACGCCTTTTTTTCCAATCTGCACAGCGCCAACTGGCTTGGGCGCGTGCTCGCCGGGGCGATTCTCCTCGTCATTGGCGTTGAGACCGTTCTCAGCCTCGTGCCGCCCGCCGCGCGCGACGAGCTTACTCACCATCTGGCCATCCCAAAACTCTACGCCCGCGCCGGACGCATCGTCGCGGTGCCCATCGCGCCCTATTCCTACTTCCCCATGCTGCTCGACATGCTCTATACGCCGTGGCTCCTTTGGGGCGGCGATTCCGTGCCTAAACTCGTTCATGCTTTGTTCGGCTATCTTACGGGACTCTCCCTTTTTGCTTACTTGTCGCGCCGGATGAGCGCCGTTTACGGCTATCTGGGGTTTCTCTTTTTCATCACGATTCCCGTGGTCTTGCGGCTCAGCCACTGGGCTTACGTCGACCTCGGCGTCACTTATTATTCGACCGCGTCGTTGTTGTGTCTGCTGCGCTGGCGCGAGGAGAAAGATTCGAAATCTTGGTTGTTGCTCGCGGCCGTTTCGGCCGGATTCGCCGCGGCCGCAAAACCGAACGGGTTCGTGGCCGCGGCGATGTTGTCCTTCTTGTTTCTTTTCATCTCGGTCCAAGAACGGCAGCGTGGACTGGCAAAGGGTGCGGCTGAACTGGGGCTGTTCGCCGCGCTGGGCGCGTTGCCGTGCCTGCCGTGGCTCGCCAAAAATTGGCTCCAGACCGGCAACCCTTTTTTTCCGCTGATGGCCGGTTTTTTCCCCGGCAGCGGCGTTGCCGAAGAGGCTGGGTCGGTCGGTTTTGCCGGGCTGGATATCTTCGCCAAGCGCGCATGGCTCTACGGGGAAAGCGGGTGGCAGATCGCCGTGCTGCCGCTGCGCTTGTTTTTCGCCGGCCGTGACGATGATCCGCAGCACTTCGACGGTGTGTTGAGTCCGCTGCTGATTTTGCTTTTGCCCTGGGTCTTCAAAGGTAAGTGGCTTAGCGAAAAAAGACTCCTGCTGGGTTTCGCCCTGTTGTATCTTGCCTACGCGCTGTTTCTCGTCGACCTGCGCGCGCGCTATGTTCTTACGATTGTCCCGCCCTTGGCGGCGTTAGCGGTTTACGGCGTGTTCAACGCCTATCTGAGCATCAAGCGGCCGGTTTATCTTCTTGTCGGATTGCTTCTGTTCGCTGGCGTCCACGGGTATTACCTCTGGCGTTATTTTGAGGAAGTCGAGCCTTTGGCCTACCTGACCGGAGCGGAAAGCCGGGACAACTATCTCTCGCGCGTCCTGCCCGACTATCCCGCGTTCCAATATGTCAATCGCGATCTACCTCCGACGGCGAAAATCTATCTTCTCTTTATGGGACGAAGAGCGTATTATTGCGAGCGCGACTATTTTCATGACGGCGGCGAGTTGCCGGGCTTTCTGCTGGGCGCGGTCCGCGCGGCGAAGGATCCGGCGGATATTCATCGCCAGTTAACAAAGAAGCGGCTGACTCACCTCTTGGTCAGAGAGGAGCTGCTGGCAAGATTCCTGCGCGACAATCTGTCGCCGGCAGAGCTTTCGATCTGGGACGGTTTCGCATCCGGCCATCTTCAAGGGTTGTTTCGCGGTAACGGCTACTCGGTTGTCCAAATCCATGGCTAATGCTTGCGACATCTCGATCGTGATTCCCGTCTTCAACGAAGCGGAAAATCTCCCGGGTCTGTTGGGTAAGGTCCGCGCTTTGGGCTTGTCCGATGTGGAGATCATCGTCGTCGATGACGGCTCCACCGACGGCAGCGCCGATGTCGCGCTGAGTGCGGGCGCGAACGTGATTCGCCACCCCTATAACATCGGCAACGGCGCGGCGATCAAAAACGGCATCAGAGCGGCGCGCGGCCGGCTGATTATTTTTATGGACGGCGATGGCCAACATCAGCCCGAAGATATTCCCAAGCTGATCGCCGAATCGGCGAATTATCATATGGTCGTCGGCGCGCGCGGCACCGGATCGAAGCTGCGGTTTCACCGCTACGCGGCCAACCTTCTTTACAATCGGCTCGCCTCTTATGTGACCAAGTTCAACGTCCAGGACCTCACCTCGGGCTTTCGTGTACTCTCGCGGCGCGGCGCGCTGCGGTTCATCGATCTCTTGCCCAATACTTTCTCTTACCCGACGACGTTGACGCTCGCCTTCCTGCGTTCCGGGCTAACGGTCAAATACGTGCCGGTCCAATCGCTCTATCGCAGCGGGCAAAGCAAAATCAGCCTCGTCACCGACGGCATCCGATTTCTTTTGATCATTACGAAGATCGCCACGTTATTCTCGCCGTTGCGCGTGTTTTTGCCGGTGAGTTTATTCTTTTTCGTGGCCGGCCTGGGTAATTATCTTTACACGTTTTTGAGCCAGGGTCGGTTCACGAATATGACGGTTTTCATGTGGACCACCGCTGTCATCATCTTCATGCTAGGGTTGGTTTCCGAACAGATCGCGGCCTTGAGGATGGAACGGCAACACGCCACGCCGAAGGCGTGGGTGGACGGCAAGGACGAGTGAAGACCGTTGGAATCTATGTCTTGTTCATACCGACGGACTCACAGCGATCTGGGAACCGTACAAAAGTTTAAAGCTTGTCATTGTTTATCGCCAAAAAAAATTGGACGCTGAGCGCAGCATTGGGAAGCTGCGCGGTGGCGGGATCCGGACTCCTATATTGGACTACTCCTTGGGGAGTGGGGTTGAGTCCAGACTCCGCGACCTACATCGGTGGGGCGCGAAGCCTTTACGGGATGAAAGGCTTCAGCCTCCCGGTTGATACCACAACGTTTTCGCCGATTGTGCATTATCCGCCCCTTTACCCTGCTTTTCTTGCAATCCTCGCGTTCCTTGGCCTGGAACCCTTCGCGGGCGCACGCTGGTTAAACGTCATTCTTTTCGGCGCGAATGCCGTCGTCGCCGGCGGGATTGCGTTTGGCGTGACGCGGCGGTGGGAAGGGGCCGCAGCAGCCGCGGGATTGATGATCACGGCGTTTCCCCTCGCGCAATCCCACACGATGGCCTGGTCAGAACCGCTGTTCATATTCTTGGAACTCTGGGTCTGGCTATTTCTAATCGACTACTTTCGGTCTTCCGCCCCTCGAAGCTTGCTCTGCGCGGCGGTCGCGGCGGCGTTGGCGGTGCTGACCCGCTATGTCGGTGTAGCAATCATTCTTGCCGGGAGCACGGCGCTGCTCATGCTCGGTCAGCGCGCTCGGAGGCAAAGAGTGACCGACGCAGGGCTCTTTTTTTCGTGCAGTTCGCTGCCACTCCTTTTTTGGATGACAAGGAATTGGAGTTTAGCCGGCAGCACTACGAACCGAACCTTAGGTTTCCACTTTGTCGAAATGAATCGGCTCGCCGCCGTTTCCGAAACCATTTTGAGTTGGTTTTTGGGATGGAGACCAAGCGCGGCCACTTCAACCCTTGGGTTGGGATCGCTGTTTCTCCTTGCCGTCGTGGTTGCGCTTCAACGAAAAGAGAGGAAGAGTGCCAAGCCCTGCCTCGCGGACTTTCATAGCGTGCCAAAGCTGATGTTGTTAACCGTCGGTTTCTATCTATGCGTGCTCCTGGCTTCCATTGTTATCCTTGACGATCAAACCCCCGTCGACAGCCGCATTCTCGCGCCGGTCTACCCCGCTTTGATCTTTCTGGGCTTTGGTCTCGCGGCGCCCGCGCTGGATAGATGGCGCGAGACGACGGGGACCCGATGGTTACCTTACGCGATGGTTTTGTTACTCCTCGGCTTTCAGTCGGGGCCGACCTGGCGGTGGTTACAATTGACCCATAGCCAGGGGATGGGTTACGCAAGCCGGATATGGCGGAACTCGCAGCTCCTGCAGCAGGTGAAAGCGTTGGGGCCGTCAGCCGTAATATTTACGAATGCACCGGACCTGCTTTACACCGTGTTGGGGCGTTCGGCTTACATGATACCGCGGAAAATAAATCCCGACACTCGCCAACCGAACCAAGATTTCATAGCGCAATTGGATGACATGAAGAGCAAACTCAAGATGAGCGGCGGTGTCGTTGTATATTTCGACCGGGTCCACTGGCGTAGCTATCTACCGGACGCCAAGGAGCTTGAAACGATGCTGGGTCTTCGCATTCTGATCCGTGCCCCGGATGGGACGATTGCGACGGTGAACTAGGTTCGGGAACGTGAACGCCCGCATCGGACAACCAAGGGTAGAGTGTGATGGCTAACCTCGATGTAGAAAGAAAACCTCAGTCGGGTGAGCACCGTTTCGAGTTCGCCAGCATCCAAGATTACTATGACAACGTTTATTACGGTGGTGCGGTTAGTCGAGAGATTCCTGCACACTACCGGAGGCTTGCGCTTCGCTTCCAGCCCTGGCCCGGGAAAAAGCTATTGGATGTCGCCTGTGGTGTGGGCTTGTGGTTGAGGGCGGCGGCGGATCTGGGAGCGATTCCCGCCGGCATCGATATTTCCCCGGTCGCGCTCGATGTCTGCAAGGCGTCGTTGCCGACGGCCGAGCTTCTGTGTGCGCCCGCCGAACGGCTGCCGTTCACAGATGGGCGATTCGATTTCATCTCGTGCCTGGGAGCGCTGGAGCATTTTTTGGAGCCCGAGACGGCGCTTCGGGAAATGATTCGAGTGGCCAAGCCCAAGGCAATGTTTTTGTTACTCGTCCCCAACGCGGGCTTTCTCACGCGCCGCCTCGGGCTTTACTCCGGCACGCAGCAAGCGGCCGTCCACGAAGAGGTCCGTTCTTTGTGGGAATGGCACGAGTTGTTTGCGTCCGCCGGTTTAAGCGTGATCGCGCGGTGGAAAGACCTGCATGTTCTGTCGCTGTCATGGATCGCCCATGGGCCTTGGTACCTGTGGCCGCTGCGCGCGGCGCAGGCGCTAGCATTAACAGTCTGGCCACTCTCCTGGCAGTACCAGGTTTACCATCTGTGCGTGAGAAAGTAGCGCGATTCGAGATGCGGGTCGGCGTTGACGGCAAAAGCGATGGCGAATCCTCCACGCAAGATCCGTTGGGCGGGTCCAGGGAAACGTTTCTGGGCCTTCCTCGACGTGAATCTCGTTGGCTTATGATCGTCCTTGCCGTCGGAGCTTTACTGAGGCTAGTCTTTCTCCAGCAGCCGATGCGGTACGACGAAGCTTTCAGCTTTCTGTATTTCGTGTCGCAGCCTCTAAGCGTTGGGCTGTCTGATTATTCTGTGCCCAATAATCATTTGTTTCATACTCTGCTGGCGCACGGAGCTTATTTGCTGTTAGGCGCCCAACCTTGGGTGCTGCGCCTGCCGGCGTTCGGCGCGGGCGTCGCATTGATCGCCGCAACCTATCTCGCCGCGCGGCGGTTTTACGATCGGCACGCGGCAATTTTAGCGGCAAGCTTCGTCGCGTCTTCATCGATCCTGATCGAATACTCGACCAACGCCCGCGGGTACATGCTCTTGTGCCTGATTTTTATTTTGTTGGTCGCATTCGGCGACGCACTCGTGCATAGCGAGAAACGGGCCGAATGGTTGCTCTTCGGGGTGATCTCTGCCATCGGCTTCTATACCGTCCCCATCATGCTCTACGGCTACGGCGCAGTGGTGACATGGCTCGCCTTGTCCATCATCTGCGATCCTAATCACCGGTCAAAAAAGCGAGCGCTTGCGTTGCTTGTCCTCTCTTGCGGCGCTACGTTGTTGCTCACTGCCATGCTCTACGCCTCGGTTTTTCTGAACACCGGCTTGAATTCCGTAATCAGCAATCGTTTCGTGGCTCCGGTAAGTCGCGAGGAATTCTTCGCGCGCTTTTTCCCCTCGCTTGCCGAGCCGTGGCAGCAATGGACCCGGGACGTACCCGCCGTGATGATCGGTTTGCTGGCGTTTGGGTTTGTCGTCGCGCATCTGTTTCACTGGCGCTTGACGCGCCACCGCGTGCCCGTGACCGCTGCGATTCTGTCTTGGCTGACGGTATCCCTGCTTCTTTACCCGGTCGTTCCCTATGGCCGGGTATGGCTCTTTCTTTTGCCATGGTGCGCCGTCGTGTCCTCGGCCGGGATCAACCAGGGCTTGAAACTAATCTCGAGCGGGCCGACGATGCACGGTCGGCTCGTGGCTAGCCTTGCCGTGATCATACTCGTGGTGCCAGGCATTGGCGCTTTCATGAGTCAGTCCATCTTGTACTCCGAGGAAACGGGTACGTTGCGAGACGCAGAGGCCATCGCCCTCTTTCTTAAATTCAACCTTCGTCACGGCGACAAAGTGGTTGCAGCCATTCCCTCGGATGCGCCGCTGGCGTATTACTTCCACCTTCACGGTGTTCCGCTCGGCTACTTAACGGCGCAGTCCTCGGTGGCCGACCGCTTATGGGTGGTAGTGAATCTCGCGCAGCGTCAGACTTTCCGCGATGTCGTCGAAAAAAGACGGATTCCATCGGCGCAGTTGAGCGCTCCGAAGATACGGCGCATCTACGAATCGGCCATCCTTCACGAGGCGCGCCCGATCAGGCCGGGGAGTTAATTCCGTTGTTACCGTATGGGTAAGCAATGGGGATTCTTTTTATTACCTGGAATTATCCGCCACGGCGCGGCGGCATCGAGTATCTCGTCGATCATTTGGTTGCGAGTCTCAGAAAGCGGCATTCGGTGCGGGTTGTTACTGCTTACAATCATAGTTCCGAAGCCGCTGAATTGGATGTCGTGCGCGCGCCCTGTCCCGGCTTGATTCCTTTCGCGCTCGTCGCGCTATGGCGCGGCATGCTTTCTCTGCATCATGAGCCTGAAATATCGGCCGTTTTCGGCGGCAGCGCTTTGGCAGCGCCGCTGGTATGGATTCTCGCGCGACTCTTTGGCCGAAAGGCGGTCGTGCAGGTTCACGGCTTGGATATCATTTATCGCAGTGCATTGTATCAGCTGTTGTGCGTCCGATGGCTCAAGCGTTGCGACCGAATCATAGCCAACAGCGCATACACGGCGACGCTGGCTGAATCGAAAGGTGTATCGCCGGACCGGATCTCTGTCATTCCGCCGGGAGTTGAGCCGGAGCCCTTCACTGCGCCGGTGGATGTGGACGCGACTAAAAAACTCTTTGGTTTGGAAGGCAGACGAGTCATTCTCTTTGTCGGGCGGCTGGCGCGACGCAAGGGGGTCAAGGAGTTCATCCAAGAATCCTTGCCCGAAATCGTTGCAGCCGTTCCCCAAGCATGCTTCGTGATCGTCGGCGCCAATCCCACGGAATCGCTCACTCATCGCGATGATATGGTGACCGAAATCGCCGCCGCGGCGTCGCGGCTCGATTTAGAGCGCCATGTAATGTTGCTCGGCTCATTGAGTGACGACGACGTGGCGAAGCTCTACCAAACCTGTGACCTTGTCGTGCTGCCAGCTCTGGCGACGTCGGATGACGTTGAAGGTTTCGGTATCGTTCTCTTGGAGGCTGCCGCAGCGGGGAAGCCGGTCGTCGCCACGCGCGTCGGCGGCATACCGGACGCCGTTGAGCAGGACAAGAGCGGACTCTTGGTTGAGGCCGGCGACTATAACGCCTTGAGGCAAGCAACTGTCGATCTTCTCAGTGACGAGCAAAAAAGACTGACAATGGGGGCCCACGCACGGCAGCGGCTGCACGAAAATTTCACTTGGGAAAAAATCATGCCGTTGTATGAAGCGGCCTTGGGACGGTGAGATCGCACCATTGGTGCAAGATGGATTAATTATTGAGCGGGAGAGGATGTCCGTGGGCTACTTTTTCGAAAAAATCTGCTAATTGTCGCGCCGAGTCCGCCCAGGACGGCGCTGGCAGGTTCACAACGGTTTTCGCTTCCAGTTGACTTTCGATGGCCCGCGCCAAACTGTCTGAATTCTCCGGCTCGTACAGACATTGGGGATATTCAGCGAGCAGTTCGTTCATCGATCCCACGGCCGCGGCGATGAGCGGCACGTGGCATGTCAGGATCTCGTAGGCTTTCTGCGGGAAGCTGACTTCGCCTTGGGCCGAGCGCCGATAACACACAATGGCTAGATCCAGCGCGTTGATTAGCACCGGAACCGTGGCGTGCGGCAATTCCTTAAAGTCGTGCACCCGGCGTCCCGTAGGAATTCGCAGCCCGCGTTGACGTGGACCGGCGAGCGCGAGATGAAGGTCATCGGCTTCGGCCGACAAGATCTCGAACGCTTTAAACAGCGTTTCGACCCCACGGCCTTTGTCCAAGGCGCCGGCGGTGCCGATGATTCGAGCCCTTTCGGGTAAGCCGAGACGGTGCCGGCATTCGTCTCGGTCTTGCGGATAAAAAAGGTCTCTGCGAATTCCGTTCTCGATGACGGATGTCGGCTTCGTCCGTTTGTAGGATCGTGCGACTTGGTTCGCCAACCGTTTGCTGAACGTGCTGACTCCTTCGGCGGAATTTACCGCACGTCGGAAAAGAGGCAGCACTCCGGGGAATCGACTCGCCGTGAAGGTTTGGAAATCGTCGTAAAGGTCGATGACGCATCGAGTCCGCACATGCCTGGCGAGCCAGCTTCCGAAGATGGCATGATAGGCATCGGAGCAGGCCCAAATGACGTCGGGCTGAAACTCCCGCGCGAGCGCGACCGCGCGTCTTGGATACTTTCTGAGCGCCAAAGAAAAGCCGTTCAAGAGATTGACCGAATGCCAGGTCACGCTCGCGCCAGCGGAGTCGTCCCCGTCGGTGAATGCGCCTTCAGGCCGGGGACGATAACTGAGCGAAAGCCCATTTACCCGATGACCAAGTCTGGCGAGTTCCAGAGGCAATTCCCGAAACCTGCCGAAACGATCGTCGAGCAAATCCTTTCCCATATACTGGCGTTTGGTGAGTACGAGAACCTTCATTTTCGCTGAAGTCGTTGGCCCCATCGAATACCAAGCCAATGAAAAGCCTTGAAGGGCAGCACCCATCGGGCCGAAAGCACCGTGAAGAGTCGGGAATAGTCAAAAATCCATGTTTTGCAGAAAAAGAAAAAGCTTCTCCGGAATCGCCAGAGAAAACGGGTTCTCGCGGCAATCTGGAAAGTAGATTTCCGGGAGACTAACAATTGGATGATCCCCATCGGCCCAAGCCGCCGATCATAGGGATTGATGCCGGCTTTGGTTCGGTCGTTTAATACGACGGCCTCCAACGCGACCTGTAATGGAAAACCGGCGCGACTCGCTCTCATCAGGAGATCGTCGTCGCCAAATACCTGGGGAAATGCCTGCTCGTCGAATAGGCCTACTTCGTCAAACACGGCCATCGGGAAGAGTGTGCACATCCCATGGAGCATGTCGACTCGTCGTTGACCTTTGCCGAGAGCGGACAAAGGAGCGTCGTGATCGAGATAATAAAATCGATCGCTTCGTTCGGCGCGCAGGCGTCCGGCGAAGAAGATCAACTCCGGTTGGTCACGATAGCAGCACACGGCGGAAACAATGCTGTTAGGAGCCCTTTCTGCGGCCTGGACTAGATTGGCCAACAAGGCAGGGGTGGCGACGTTGTCATCGTTGTAGGTAAGGACATGGCTGCAACCCAAATCTTTCGCCTTTCTAATGCCTGCATTAGTTGCGGCAGTCCACCACAAAGTTGAGTCTCCCTCAATCAAATACACTTGAGGAAACTGTTTTCTAACGGTATCCGGCGTGCCGTCAGTCGATCCCGAATCGACGACGATCACCTGATGGCGCGCCGGCATAGTTTCAAAAAGCTTTGAAAGGCCGAAAAGGAGAGTCGCGCACCGATTGAACGTGGGAATCACTACTGCAATAGATGTCATTCTCGTGTATAATACGAGAAATAATGCCCCAATGGAATTGATATCCCTTTGTTAGTTGAGGCCTTCAACAGAAGTTGGATTTGCTAATCTGACCAGATGACCGCATAATTGCTATTATTGCCAAATTCTGAAAATAAACTGCTCCACGGATACTACGTATGACATATCGCTGAAGCGTAGAGGAGACATGCTGCATTTGTGCCGAAAAGCGGAACCTCGGGATAGTTGATTTTCATGCCAGGTATTTCATTGGCACTCGAACCTGAAACAATACGAGCAGAGCCTGTCATCATAAAGCCCAGTTCCGGATGGGTGGCGCTCGATTTGCGCGCTCTCTGGAATTATCGCGAGCTCCTCTACTTCCTTGCGTGGCGAGATATTAAGGTCCGTTACAAACAAACCGCGCTGGGAATCGCGTGGGCGATCATTCAACCCTTGTTCCTGATGATGGCCTTCAGCGTGTTTTTCGGCCGCTTGGCCGGAGTGCCATCCGATGGTTTACCTTACCCTGTATTTACTCTTAGCGCGCTTCTTCCTTGGCAGCTTTTCGCATACGCACTCGGCCAATCCAGTAACAGCTTGGTGGCCAACGATCGGCTAATTTCCAAGGTGTATTTCCCCCGACTGGTCATCCCTCTCTCAGCTGTCTTGTCAGGGGTGTTGGACTTTTTAATTGGCTTTGCGTTGCTGCTCCTCTTGATGTTTTTTTACGGGGTCTCGCCCGGCAGCGCGTTGTGGAGCGCGCCGCTTTTTCTCTTGCTCACGGTTATGACCGCGTTAGCCGTCGGATTGTGGCTGTCCGCGTTGAATATCAAGTACCGGGATGTGCGACACACGATTCCATTTATCATTCAGTTTTGGTTTTTCGTTACTCCGGTGGCCTATCCCACAAGTCTGGTACCCGACTCCTGGCGATGGCTTTACGTGCTTAACCCGATGGTTGGTGTTATCGATGGCTTCAGATGGGCATTGTTTGGCCAGTCAGAGGGACCGGGCTTAGGTATCGTAATGTCGATTGGCGTTATGACGGCATCGCTCGCGGGTGGTCTGTATTACTTTCGGCGCGTGGAAAAAACGTTTGCCGATGTGGTGTAAGGCATGAGCGAAATTGCGATTCGCGCCGATGGCTTGAGCAAGCTTTATCGCATTGGCCGGCGAGAGCGTTACTACACTCTCCGCGATGCAATCGCCCATTCCTTCACCGTTCCTTTTTGGCGATTTCGCAATGGCCGGCAACCGGCCGCAAATGAAAGCCCCGCGCCACCCGTTTTCAATCCGCATTCCGCCATCCGAAATTCGCCATCTATCTGGGCCCTCAAAGACGTTTCTTTTGAAATCAGACACGGTGACGTCGTCGGCATCATCGGTCGCAATGGCGCCGGCAAAAGCACGCTGCTCAAGATCCTTTCTCAAATCACCGAACCCACCGAGGGTGAAGCCAGAGTCCATGGACGCGTCGGATCACTGCTGGAAGTGGGCACTGGCTTTCATCCCGAACTGACGGGACGGGAAAATATCTACTTGAATGGCGCGATTTTGGGAATGAAGAAGAAGGAAATCGAGCGCAAATTCGACGAGATCGTGGCCTTTGCCGAAGTAGAAAAATTCTTGGACACACCCGTGAAGCACTATTCCAGTGGCATGTACATGCGACTCGCCTTTTCCGTGGCCGCCCATCTGGAACCGGAGATCTTGCTGGTGGACGAGGTTCTAGCGGTGGGCGATGCGGCTTTCCAGAAGAAGTGCCTGGGAAAAATGCACGATGTATCGGTCGGTGGTCGTACTGTACTCTTCGTGAGCCACAATATGCGCGCTATTCGCGCACTGTGCCCTAAGTCCATTTTCCTCCACGAAGGTCGGCTGCAATTCGATGGCACTTCTGAAACAGCTATAACGCAGTACCTGAGGTATTTAGACCCCTATCGTCAAAACACAGGCTCAGTAGAAGTCGAATTAAGCGATCACTCCCACAAGGCAGAACGTATGAGGTTTCTACGCGTAAGCTTCCGTACTGCGGAGGGCGAACCGTGTGAACGTATTGCGTATCGGCAACCATTCGTGGCTCGAGTGGAAGCCGATGTACGGGAACCGATAAAAGACTGTCGTCTGGGTATGGGCATCGACACGGCTGATGGCTTTCGGATTACGACTATTTACAACACTGATTGTGGAGATGGGTTGCAACATTTTTCTGTTGGGCCCGCTGTATGGGAAATACTCATTCGTGACAATATCCTCACGCCAGGCAGTTACCAACTTGGAGTGAACGCCATGACGGCGGTTGGCGATCCAACGGTATCTGGGGAAGGGGTTGAGCATATTCCCCCAATTATTCCTTTCGAGGTCTCCGATTTCGAAGTCGGAAGCCCGATGCACAGCAAGTACGCGGAAGGACCCGTGGTGATAGCAGGCCGGTGGTCGCGAATTCGTTAGAGGTCTGTGCACATGAGGAATCCAATTGTTCGGATATCCCACTGGTTGGCACGACCCAATAGAACCAAAAAACTGGGATCCTTTCTCTCTCAAATACTTGTGTCCGGGCTCGATCGGGGGGAGGCTGTGAGGCCCCGTATTCAGCCGCGGTTCCAGATAATACCAAGACACCACTATGCACCCCCGGAATGCCTACGAATCATTGCTACATCTGGTTATGCGCGAAAATACAATGGAGGCACCAAAATATATAACCTCTGGGTAAAACTCCTGCGAGAACATGGCTATGAAGCCTACATTGCCACCGTGGATGGTCAATATGACCGATGGCTCGTGAATCATCAGCCCGTGTTTAGTTACAGTGAGGTCGGCCTGCTCAGGACTCAAGGCTACGATGTCAGGATATTGACCTCCTGGCTTGACACACCTGAACTTGAGAGATTAATTGGCGATGGACAGTTCTATTACTTCGACGCTGAATTGAGGTGGACTTTGCATTTCCGGAAGAAACTGAACTACTTCCTGGAGGGAGGCATGATTGCTGGAATAGGAACACATTCCCGATACATCCAGGGTTGGTATATGGCTGAGTACGGCGTGAAGCCAATTCTTATCAACGAGTGGTCGGATTCGACGATTTTCTACCCGCAACCAGAAGTCAGAGTCCCCGGCAGAGTCGGTTGTATAGTTGAAAGCCCAGAAGATGAAGCAATATATGAATTCCTTCGTCGGAAGTGTCTGAGGTCGGAGTTATGCGAAGGTATTATGAAGATTGCAGGAGACGAAGATGTTGTAGCCGACACTATGCGCACTGTAGACATCTTTGTAGGATTAAATCAGGGCAAACATTCCTTGTGGGGTGAAGGGTGCCCGCGCACTCAACAGGAAGCAATGCACTGCGGATGCGTGGTTGTGGCTTTTGACGTCTTAGGGAATCGGGAGTATCTGTATAATAACTGGACGGGTCTACTCGTCACCCCAGGCGATGCAGATGAACTGTGGAACGCTATCGAGTATTGCCTACAGAATGAGTCTGAAAAAGACCGGTTAAGGGGCAACGGCACACAGTTAGTAAGGGCCCTGTTTAGCGAAAACGGGAAATTCGATTTGGCTAGCTCCGTCCTTGGGTTGAATGGGATGAGTAAGGAAGAGCTGACTACCATTTTGCCCAAACCGTTCTGGTTGCACAGGCAGGAGATTCCCTATTTGGCAAAATGCGCTGCTGCCGCGCGAAGAACCATCGTTGACATCGGGTGTGCATACGGTGGATCAACAGTCGTATTTCTCTTGAACAAGCAGCCGACTGCTCATGTTTACTCTATAGATCCCTTTGTGCCCGACACGCAAGGCGGGTTTTGTGCGAATGAGAGGGAATGCAGAGATGCAGTAAGGGAGGCCCTAAAGCGAACGAGACGCACGGACCTCGTTCGAGACTGGACTTTGATCAAGCGATATAGCCATGAAGTTGTTAAGCATTGGGACCAGGAAATAGACCTTCTCTTTATTGATGGGAGTCATGTTTATGACGATGCGAAACGTGACTTTGAACAATGGTCACGATTCTTGGCGCCCGATGGGCAAATATTGCTACATGACTCGAGGAAGGATAACTTCGAGGACGACCCGGATGACAGGGTCTTCTCACGGGGTTGGGGCGGACCAACCCGTCTGGCTGCGGAGTTGACAATGGTGGAGGATTTTGAGGTTGTAAATGCCTGCTATTCTATCACGGTCTTCATGCGAAAGGGAGCAAGCGGAAAACGAGGAGAACAATGAAGTTCACCTTGGCCTTTGACATTTACAACAAAGAACAGTGGATACAGTCCCTGTTGAAGAGCTGGCTCGACAACCTATCTCGTAAACACGAGTACGAGGTAGTCATAGTCTTCGATGCGTCTAAGGACGCATCTCCTGAAATGGCTAAGGAGGTTTTGCAGACCGGGAGGCTAGACTATCAATTTCTTTACGCCGACGATGAGTACGAAATCTACTGCAATGATCTAGCCTTCCAACATGCTACCGGCGATTTCATTGTCTTCATCCAGGATGACAACTGGATCTACGATAGAGATTGGGATGACACTCTCGCGCAGGTGCTCCGTAGGTTCGACAAAATTGGAGTCGTTGGCTTGTTGGCTGGTTTAGAGATGAAGCAGGGCCCTGGACTCAGATATAGGCGAGTTGAGGTCAATCGCCCTCACAAGGGTGATCGTTTTTGGATCAGCGACAATTTCGATTTGGCCGTATGGTCTGTTGATGCGATCTGCCGTCCGTTCGGCATTTCGACAAAACTGCTGAGGGAGATGGGCGGACTCGATTTTGCGTTTCGTCCAACGTGTGGGGATGACCTTGATCTCAGCTTAAAGCTCTTACGAAAAGGCTATACCAATCTCTACATTCCCTTTGACATCAATAACTCTGTGGGCTCCAGATCGACGATGGCTCCTGATTTCGTGAAGAGCGTTTATTCTCATGCCCTTGAGCTTTGCTTGACGCGGCATGGTGAGTTGGTTCGCCGAAGAGTTGGAACAAATCTTGGCAAATTGCTCCCGATGGAAGAGCAATCCGGAGTTCTATGTATTCGAGAATCAACCTCCATTGAGTCTCATGACCTTCGGGCGCGGTCAGCTCGTGTCCTAATGCCCGTCTGGATTGCCAACGTTTATGATCAATTGCGCCGATTTTCTTTTGGCAGGATGCGGGACGCCGTGAAACGGCGAATCCATAGAATCACGTGCCTAGTGAAAGAGATCTATGTGGCGAGAAGAGCGGAATGAGTAACAGTATCATCCACGCTGATTTGCATAACAAACATTACCGTGAGTGGGTACAGTTTCTCCGCGAATCAGAAAGCTGGAGCCGGCAGCAAATCGCGGATTATCAGTTGAGCGAAGCGCGGCGCATCATCAGGTACGCTTATGAGAACACAGTCGCATATCGCTCCCTCTATGATCAGGCCGGTGTGAGCCCGGATTCAATCCGTACTCTGGAGGAGCTGCGTAAATTTCCGTTTGTGGAAAAGGAGATGATTCGGGATGCTCTGGAAGATTTTTCGGTGCCTATGGAGGGCCGCACCTATGTGACAACTGGGGGGAGTAGCGGTATCCCCTTTGGTATGTATCGAGATCCCGGTGCCTTTCCGAAGGAGCTCGCCTCTAAGGCGCACCAATACTACCGCGTGGGCTGGAGGGAGGGAGAGCGACAAATAGTCTTGCGGGGGCAACCCATTCCATCGTGTGATCATGTGGAGTTCATCCCCGAGTTCAACGAACTCCGCTGTTCCTCCTATCACCTAACCCCCGAGTGGATGGAGATCTATTGCCAAAAGGCATGTGAGTATGAGCCGGAGTGGCTTCGCTGCTATCCTTCGTCGGGTTATCTATTGGCTCGCTTTCTTAAAGAGGCGGGTCGTCCTTTCCCTAAGCTTAAGGGAGTGCTCTGCGCCTCTGAGAATTTCTATGACTTTCAAAAGGACCTGATTAGGAAAGTCTTTGGCGGCCGAGTATTCTCCCATTATGGGCATTACGAGTTAGCGGCGCTGGCCGGATATTGTGAGTGTGAGGACACCTATCATGTTTTACCACAGTACGGATGTGTCGAACTGATCGGTTCGGATGGCCGACCGGTGACTGAGCCTGGTGGGATAGGCGAGATCGTGGCGACATCGTTTATCATGCATGCGACGCCCCTTATCCGCTATCGTACCCGTGATCTTGCCGTTTTCAAAGGCTGGGCGTGCGGATCCTGCGGGCGCCCCTACCAGATCTGGGAAAGGATCGAGGGCCGGTTGCAGGAATTCATCGTCACCCGGGCGGGCCGCTACATTTCAATGACGGCGATCAATTTCCACGACGACGTCTTTGACCAAATCAAACAGTTTCAGTTTTATCAAGAGGAGAGGGGTAAGGTGACCCTACGTTATGTTCCGAAGTCAGGCTTGGGTGATGGTGTCCTTGAAAACATCAGGGGGCGGCTTCTCGTGAAACTAGGAGACGACGTCGCACTGACCTTTCATGCAGTGGATGATATAACGGTCACGCCGAGGGGCAAGCGCCGCTTTCTGATTCAGAAACTAAACATTGAGTTTCACGATGCTTAAGGGGCGTTCCATGCTGAAGGTGGCCGCCGTCCAAGTAAAACCCCACTATCCATCCTCGCCTCCCTATAATCCTTCCCAGGCCTATCCAGAATATCCTTTCCCGGGGCATTTGGCCTCGGAGGAGAACCCCGTCTATGAAGGGGTCCGCCAGGTATTTTTTTGGCTCGGGATGGATCGAGAGCACTGGGGAGCACGGGACTGGAATCCCCTCGGATCCTTGATCACCCCAGGCATGACGGTGGTCCTTAAGCCAAACTTTGTCCTGAGCGCCCACAAAGAGGGCAAGGATATCTACGCTATCATCACTCATCCTGCAGTGCTGCGGGCCATCGCCGACTATTGCTGGATTGCACTCCGTGGTCGAGGGCGAATCATTATTGCTGACGCGCCGCAATACAATTGTAACTTCCAAGAACTCCTTCAGGTGACTGGGCTCGATGCGCTCATCGACCTCTATGCCGAGTTCCAAGGACCTCGTGTCAATCTGTATGATCTGCGTCAGTATTGGTCGGGGCAGAGGCACTTTTCTTCCATGCTGATGCCCTTGCCGGGGGATCCGGAAGGCAATCTAATGGTAGATTTGGGCAGGAAGAGCGTATTGTACGGTAAGGCGTCTTCCGAAAAACTCTACGGTGCGGTTTATCACCGGCATGAGACGATCGCTCACCACCACGACGAAACGCACGAATACGAAATCGCACGGACGATTATGAATGCCGACGTGTTGATCTCAGTCCCCAAATTGAAAGTCCATAAAAAGGTGGGGGTGACCCTTAACGCGAAGGGATTGGTTGGGACGTGCTCGAACAAGAACTTTCTCGTGCATTACACGTTAACGCCGCCTGGCCAAGGGGGTGACCAGTACCCAGACGGACTTTTCAATCCGATCGAGGAGAGACTTGTCAAGTTGGAGCGCTGGATGTACGATCACCTTCTGGCACCGAGGCGGCGCATCCTCGAATACCTGCATCGGTTTACCTACACCATCCACAATAAAACCACCCGACATCTGGGGATTAAAGTAGATGAAGGTAAGCGCTTACTTGATGCCGGGAATTGGTATGGAAATGATTCGGCTTGGCGGATGGCAGTCGATTTGATGAGAGTGATCTACTTTGCTGACCGAGGAGGCCATTTGCAAACTACGCCGCAACGACGCTTTTTCTCGCTAATCGATGGTATCATCGGGGGGGACAATAAAGGTCCCTTAGAGCCCGATCCAGTTCCTTCTGGCACGTTGGCAGGAGGAGAGAACTTCTTAGCGGTGGACTTGGTAGCGACCCGGTTGATGGGCTTTGATCCACTCAAGCTCAAAATGTATCAAAACCTCCTGGAGGATCCTGGATTCGATTTCGGGGTTCGTGGTCTCCAAGACATCCTGGTGCTCTCTTCCAACCCGGAGTGGTGCCGCTGCCTGACCGACACCAAGAGCCGATTTTTGAATTTTAATCCCCACCCAGGTTGGCTTGGGCATATGGAGATCACTCTCGACCCTACTGCCGTCTCCTCCTGGGAAAGAGGTTGTGTGAGTGGTGGCTGAACGCCTCTCGATCGTCGGCCTGGGAAAACTCGGCCTCTGTTTGGCCTCCTGCCTTGCCGGAAAAGGCTTCGAGATCCTCGGGGTGGACATGGAGGAGAAAGTGGTCAGCGATGTCAACCGGGGCACCTCGCTCTACCTAGAGCCGGGTCTGGATTCCTTGATGGCAGAGCATGGTGGCAAATCCTTACGCGCAACCGTCCATCATCGAGAGGCCATTGAGACTACGGACGTCACGTTTGTGTTAGTACCAACTCCGAGTAACCCCGACGGTAGCTTTTCTAACAGATTCGTCGAGGCCGCCCTCAGGTCGCTTGGCGAGGCTTTTCGGAAAAGCCGAAAGACATATCATCTATTCGTGATCAGCAGCACGGTGATGCCAGGCTCCATTCATAGAAGTTTTATCCCGATCCTGGAACAACATTCAGGCAGGAAGCTCAACTGTGACTTTGGTGTCTGTTACAACCCCGAGTCTGTGGCGTTGGGTAGCGTGGTCCAAGGGTTTCTTCGACCTGATTTGGTAATCATCGGTGAAAGCACGCCGGGAGCCGGAGCCAAGTTGCAGAGCGTGCATCGCCAGATGTGCGAGAACCAGCCTATGATATCCCGCATGTCGATCATCAATGCTGAGATCGCTAAGATATGCCTGAACGTTTTCATCACCCTGAAGGTGAGTTTCGCCAATTCGATTGCCAACTTGTGCGAGTCCATCCCAAGCACCGATGTGGATGCGATCACGAAGGCCATTGGAGCCGACCGGCGTATCTCGCCCTACTACTTTCAGGGCGGCCTGAGCTTTGGCGGGACATGTTTTCCACGCGATACCCGTGCTTACCTCAGTCTTGCCAACAAGCAAGGAGTCCAGGCAGAGCTGATCCAAGCAGTGGAGCGAGTCAATACGCACCAGGATCAACGCTTGGCTGAGATCGTACTGCGTGAGCTTGGCGGCCTGGAGAACAAGGCCGTAGGGATTTTGGGGTTGGCATTTACGCTCAACACGTCTGTTATCACCGAATCGCCTGCGATCAAACTTATCAGAGAACTCCTCAAGTACGATGTGCGTATTGTCGCCTACGATCCGCTGGCCACCGAAAGTGCTAAGGCGATGTTCGGAAGTGCAATCGAGTATGTCCAATCGGCACAGCGATGCCTGGAAGAAGCTAGTCTCTGCGTGGTCACGCTACGTTCGGTGGAGCTTAAGTGTGCAGTCGAGAGCTATGTTCCTGAGAGTCCCGTCACCCTGGTTGATTGCTGGAGGCTCATAGATGCTGTGAGGTTAAATGAGAAGATAAGCTACATTCCATTAGGCCGATCGACAAAAACTGCGTAAGGTTGGGTTACCGGGGGATGAGAGTTTGATGCTGACGATTTTTGGGTGTCCCAAGTCATTTGGTAACGCGCATGCTGCGATGATCCAGCATAACGCCATCAGGAGTTGGACCCTGTTGAATCCCAGACCGGAAATTATGCTTCTTGGGAACGACGAGGGGACGAGTAAGATGTGTCAGTCGCTCGGACTGCGCTTTGTGCCTGAAGTGACCTGCAATGAGTACGGGACACCGTTGGTCAGCGACCTCTTTGAAAAAGCTTATAGTTTGGCAAGCCATAGAGTGCTCTGTTACGTGAATGCCGACATCATTTTGATGAACGATTTTATGCGGGTGGCGCGACTTGTAATGGAGTGCAAGCGGCGCTTTCTCATAGTGGGAAGGAGATGGGACGTGGGGATAGCTCGACCTCTGGACTTTGAATCGGATTGGGAAGATGCACTTCGAGCTCACATCACCCAAAACGGCCGGCTGCATCCTCCTACGGGGACAGATTATTTTATCTTCACACGCGGCGTCTGGGAAGAGATTCCCCCTTTTGCTGTTGGCCGTAGCGTTTGGGATAACTGGCTTATTTACGGCGCTCGATCCTCGGGGACGCCCGTCATTGATGCCACGGAGGCCATCACTGCAGTTCACCAGAACCATGACTATTCCCACTTAAAACTAGCGACGGATGAAGTTCCGGACGGGCCCGAGATAAAACTCAATCGAGATATCGCCGGCGGCTGGAAGTACATTTTTACGGTTAGCGATGCGACCCACGTGCTTGTCACCCGTAGGAACGGAGGGCCTTACATGCTACGTCGAAACCTAAGGACAGCCCCGGTTTCGGTCCTCAAAGCCTGCAAGCAGATGAGCTACTGGGTTGGAGCGGGAACGAGATTTGTGAAAAGAAGAGCGGGTTGGGTTACGTGAGAGCGGAAGCATGCGCTTCCTTATTCTGAACACCGATTACCCAGAATTTCTTTCCTGGCTTTATACCCAACACCCAGGGCTGGAAGACGCCCCCTACGTAGAGCAGATGCGGGTGCGAGTGAAGAGCCTGTTCGGTGTGGCGGATTTTTACTCCAACAATTTGCGCAGGCTCGGCCACGAGGCTTGGGACGTTCACGCCAACAACGAGTTCATGCAGAAAGCCTGGGCTCGGAAACATGGACTCCGTTTTGATGAGCGGGACTCCACGCGAAGGCGCATGCAAACGCTCTTAGCGTGGGCCAACCGAAGGATGGCGAAGACTCCCATCCGACATCTGAAGCGCTTTTGGCTCCCTGGGGTGAGTTCCGCGCACAGCGAGCCGAAATGGTTCTATGAGATTCTCGCGGCGCAAATCAGAGAGTACCGGCCTGATGTCTTGCTGAATCAGGCGATGGAAGGGATCAGCCGCCGCTTCCTGCGCGAAATGAAGCCCCACGTGAAACTCTTGATGGGACAAATCGCCTCGCCTCTGCCTGCGAACGAGGATTTTTCAGGCTATGACCTGGTTCTCTCTTCTTTACCTAACTTCGTTGCTTACTTCCGAAGCATTGGAATAACCGCCGCGCTTCATCGTCTTGCTTTCGAACCAACGCTGTTGGGCGATCTCAAGAACGGCGGGCAAGCGATTCCTGTCTCCTTCGCGGGGAGCCTCTCAGATTATCATCATTCCAGATTGCAACTGTTGGAATATCTTTGCGCGCGGCAGGATGTCAAAGTATGGGGGCCGGGAGCTTGTGGCTTACCAAGAAATTCCTCTATTCACCGAAGCTACATGGGACAGGTGTGGGGTTGCGCGATGTACGAGATTCTGCGCCGGTCCAAAATCACGCTGAACCACCATATTGGAATCGCGTCTTCTTACGCAAACAACATGCGTCTATTTGAAGCCACCGGTGCGGGCGCGCTGCTGCTGACGGACTGGAAGGAGAACCTCATCGATATGTTCGAGCCGGGCAAAGAGGTGGTTGCCTATCGCACGCCCAGGGAGTGTGTCGAGCTGGTCGGCTACTACCTGGAACACGAAGAAGCGCGCGCGTCGATTGCCCGCAATGGACAGCAGCGAACGTTGCGCGAGCATACCTACTATCAACGAATGCAGGAGTTGGTGGACATTGTCGGCAAATACCTTTAGTCAGAGGTTTCGCTCGATCGTCAATGAAAATTTGCCGGCCGGGTTACGCGCCGCGACACGTGGCGTACGCCAGACTAAGGAGCGATGGCGGCAGGATCTCCGTCTTTGGAGGTTACGTTGCCAAATTCGCGCCTTGAAACCCGGTTCCACAACGCAATGCTTGGGATATTCGCTCCAGGTCAATGACAGAGATAATTTTTACACGCTTTATAAGGATATCGTCGTCAATCGTATCTATCACTTCGAGGCGCAGCGCCCTGATCCACTCATACTGGACTGTGGCAGCAACATCGGGATGTCCATTCTCTACTTCAAGTGGGTTTATCCCCGCGCGCGCATCATCGGTTTTGAGCCGGATACCGAAGTATTTCCCTATTTAGAAAGAAACGTTGAGAAGAATGGGCTTCAAGGAGTACGCTTGGTTCAGGCGGCGTTGAGTTCGAAGGAAGGGCTCATCGAGTTTTTTTCCGACGGAAAGTATGGCAGTAGCTTGTCTGAGGAGGCGTTTGCCCGAAGCGATCTGCGTTGGACACGTTCGAGTGTCTCCAGTGTCCGCTTGCGCAGTTACTTGGATGAGCCGGTGGATTTTCTTAAAATGAACATCGAGGGTGCTGAGTATGAGGTTCTGAAGAACTCTGAAGAAAAGTTGGACCAGGTGAAGGAGATGGTCATTGAATACCACCACCTTCCAGGCTTGCCCAGGAATCTTCACAAGATTCTGGAGATTCTCGACCGGCATCGGTTTGAATACTTGATTAACGACTTTGATTCGGAAACGAACGGAATCGTCAAGCCGCCGTTTAAGTTGGCGCCGGACAGCCGGTATTTCCTATTGATCTATGCCAAGAGATTGGCTTAAGGCTGCGGCTCGGTTAATAGTGCCGGTCTCGACGCGGCGCTGGGTCGAGGTGCAGACGCAACGGTTTACCCGCTGCTCGCCGCTGGGCAAAGTCGATTTCGGAGACTTGAGGCGGCTTTCTCCTATCAGTAAGATATTCGGCCTTGACCGGGGACTCTGTATCGACCGCTACTACATAGAAAAATTCCTGATAGAGTTCCTGGCGGATATTAAAGGCGAAGTTCTTGAGGTAGGAGACGATCGCTACACGAAAAAGTTTGGCGGCGCCCGGGTGGCCCGTTGCGAGGTGCTTCACGTCCAAGAGGGGCAGCCGACTGCAACCGTAGTGACAGATCTCAGCCGCGATCACGTCTTGGGGTCGGACAGATTCGATTGTGTCCTTTGCACCCAAGTCCTCCCATTCATCTACGATTTCCCGGCTGCGATTCAGTGTCTCTATCGCATCTTGAAACCAGGAGGCGTTCTGCTAGCCACCTTGGCCGGCATCAGCCAGGTGAGCCGCTTTGACATGGAGCGGTGGGGTGATTACTGGCGTTTTACGACATTGTCAACACGCCGGCTGTTCGATGAGGTTTTCCCTCCCGAGAACGTTCACGTCAAAGCCTATGGCAACGTCCTTTCCTCCGTGGCGTTTTTGCACGGGATCGCTGCTGATGAATTGACGGAGAATGAAATGAATTACCACGATCCAGATTACCAGCTTCTCATCGCGGTAAGGGGGATCAAACCTGCGGCCACGCTATGACGTTTGCGTTTCCCAGAAAACTGCTCAGATTGGGAGAACGGCTGAAGGCGAGGCTGGTTCCCGGAGCGATCGTCTTAGTTTATCACCGGGTCGCCGAGCTCGCTTCTGATCCTCAACTTCTGTCAGTTACGCCGCGTCACTTTCAGGAGCATCTAGAGATCCTACGGCGGGAATGCCGGCCCACTTCATTGGAGACCTTTGGTGATGTGCTACGCAATAGAAAAGTTCCTGAACGGACGGTCGTTGTTACAATGGATGATGGCTACGCCGACAACCTCTTTGCCGCGAAGCCTATGTTGGTGAGCTTCGATATTCCGGCCACGGTTTTTATCGCGGCGGGGTATGTGGGGAGCCGCCGTGAGTTTTGGTGGGATGAGTTGGAGCGAGTTTTCCTTCAGCCGGGTAAGCTTCCCGATAGGCTCTCGCTACACGTCGACGGGGTTGAGCGCAAGTATGACTTGGGACAAGGTACTTCTTACGGTTCAGATAGCAAAAAACCGCATGCAAACTGGAATGTGCAGAGCGGCAAGAACCCGACCGAACGTCATAGGGCGTACCGGTCCCTCATGGGATTGCTGCGCCCACTTTCGGAGAGGACAAGACGCGACCTTATGGACCAGATTCTTGCCTGGGCTGGAGTTGGCAGCGAAGGGAGGCTCACACACCGTACGCTTGGAGCGGGAGAGTTGTTGCGCCTGGTGGACGGAGGATTGATAGACGTGGGCGCTCACAGCGTGAGCCATTCGGTACTTGCGCTACTTTCGCAGGAAGAGCAAAAGGCGGAAATCCTGGGGTCAAAGATCGGGTTGGAGGAGATTATAGGGTCGAAGGTTAACCAATTCGCTTATCCGTATGGTTCGCGTAACGATTATAACCAAAAAACCGTCGCACTGGTGCAGGGTGCTGGCTTCCGGTCCGCGTGCGCCAATTACCCGGGGCTGGTTTGGAACGACCGCTATCGTTATGAGTGGCCACGGATGTTAGTGCGGGACTGGGACGGCGACGAGTTTGCAAATCGATTGCGGAGATGGTGGCGAGGTGATTGAACGCCCGCTTAATATTCTTCAGGTTAGTAGCGCTGACATCAGCGGTGGGGCTCAGAGAATCGCTTGGAACCTTTATCGCGCCTACCGCGAGCGCGGGTTCCGCTCATATCTGGCTGTGGGCTACAAGCAGAGTCGCGATTTGGAAGTTTTGCCGATCTCCCACGAGGGCGCGTCAAAGGGTTGGGCTCGTTTTTGGTGGGGTGCTCATTCGCGTTTGCAGGCTTGCGATGGCAATGGACGCTGCAGCCGCTTGGCGCGGAAAATGGCGTCACCGCGGGCGCTGCTCGATACCTTTCGTGGCGTTGAAGACTTTCACTGTCCAGGAACGTGGAATCTTTTGGACTTACCGCCGTCACGTCCGGATATACTCCACTGCCACAATTTGCACATCGGTTACTTCGATCTCAGGGCTCTGCCCTGGCTTAGCCAAAAGGTGCCCACGGTCTTGACTCTCCATGATGCCTGGCTGCTAAGCGGACACTGCGCCCATTCGTTCAGCTGTGAGCGGTGGAGAATCGGCTGCGGCAGCTGTCCAGATCTTTCCATATATCCCGATATCCGCCGCGACGCGACGGCTTTCAATTGGGAGCGAAAACGTCAGATCTTTGCGGAATCGCGCGTTTACGTGGCGGCCCCATCACGATGGTTAATGAACAAGGTGGAGGAGTCGATCTTAAATCTCGCGATTGTGGAGCGCAAAATCATCCCTAATGGCGTTGATCTCAATCTATTCCACCCTGCGAACAAGGGAACGATTCGCGAGGACTTGAAAATACCGTCTGACGGGGCAGTGCTGCTTTTCGTCGCCAACGGTATTCGCGGCAACCTATGGAAAGATTTCACCATGTTGAGATCGGCGCTGGAGCGCCTTTCCAACCGATTTCGCGAACGCAAGTTGTTATTGATCGCCTTAGGGGAAGGCAACGTCACGGAAAGGATCGGGCAGGCCGAGATTCGCTTCGTTCCCTATCAACACTCCCCAGAACGTGTCGCGCTGTATTACCAAGCGGCCGATCTTTATGTCCACGCGGCCAAAGTCGACACATTTCCGAACACCATTCTTGAAGCTCTCGCTTGTGGTACGCCGGTGGTCGCGACTGCCGTTGGGGGGATTCCAGAGCAGGTAAAAGGATTGAAAGATGGCAATGGTTCGATCAACACCCATTCACTCGATGAAGCGACAGGACTCCTAGTACCACCCAACGACCCGGAGGCATTTGCGAATTCCATAGAGCGGTTGCTGAAAGACGAAACTCTCAGGAAGCATTTAGCACGTAATGCAGCGGACGACGCGCGAAAGCGCTTTGACCTGAAAAGGCAAGTAGAGGCGTATCTTAATTGGTATTGTGAGATTCGTATAGATCAAAACTGAGCAATGGGCGAGAAAAGTTATGACTATACGTTAAAGAGCGCAACGCGATACGCCCATCGCGTTTTACCCTCCTTTGCAGAAGGCCACGGGTGTGAACCCGTGGATGAATGCGCGGTGGGTACCCTCCGTAGCCTTGCCGACGAAGCGTGTGGGGATGTGCCACGGCCGTAAGGCTGTGGGGCTCCACGACAGTATCCCATTTGTAGGACTGTCTTTTGCTGGGAGGGCATTGTCGGTTTTGCCATGGGACGGTGAGTGATTGAGGCCAGGAAACATGCACTCCCTCGAAGAACTATTTCTGGCCGGTATTTTGTGATAATTTAAAACTCTGAAGGGAGCTTGAAATTGTGGCGAGTCGTGCTCGGGACTGGTTCAACCAAGCCGCGAAAGACTTGGAGCAGGCGAAGGATTGCCGACAGTCTGGGCGGCATGAGTGGCGAAACCACCGACCTTCCCGTTCCCGTTGACGCACTTGTTTACACGCTGAGGAGCGGAAGACTTTGGGCCAACTCGGACGGTTTCAACAGACCTTGGCGCGGCAGGCTATCTGGCTTTATGAGCGAGAGCGGGCTAGGCCGCTTTAATAGAACTCTGGAGTGAGGTTGTTGCGGTAGTGGATCATGGCCGGCATTTCTCTAGCTTCTTTTCTCATGGTGTTTATTTTTGGCGCTATCGTCGGCAGCTTCCTCAACGTCTGTATCTTGCGGATACCCAAAGGAGATTCGGTCATTCATCCGCCTTCCCACTGTCCGAACTGCAAGTCCCGCATCGCCTTTTACGACAATATCCCGTTGTTCAGCTATTTGATCCTCCGGGGCCGCTGCCGCGCATGCCAGGAGCGGGTTTCGCCGCGCTATTTCGTGGTTGAGTTGCTGACGGCGTGTCTGGCCGTGGCGCTTTTCTACAAGTTCGGGCTCGGCCCGGCTTTCTTCTCCAGTTTTATTTTTGTGGCGGCTCTCCTGGTTATTTCGTTCATCGACCTGGACGTGAGAATTATCCCTGATGTGATTAGTTTGCCCGGAATTGTTCTCGGCCTGCTGTTTTCGCTTCTCGGTTATTACCTCGTCCATGATCCGGCGGATCTGATCCCCTCGCCGCTCAGTTCGTTGATCGGCGTGCTTGCCGGAGGTGGTTTTCTATTGGCGCTGGCGTGGGCCTATGCGGCGGTTACCGGAACCGAAGGTATGGGGGGCGGAGACATCAAGTTGCTGGCGATGATTGGAGCCTTTCTGGGCTGGCCGTCTATACCTGTGACGTTGTTCTTATCATCTTTGGGTGGTTCGATTATCGGTCTCTCGGCCATGTTGATCAAAGGTGTCGGCCGCAAGTACGCTCTGCCTTTCGCTCCTTTCTTGTGTTTGGGCGCCCTCCTTCATTTGTTTTTCGGCAAGGAGCTGGTCGCTTTATATTTTTACCCACAATAATCGAACGCCGCCCGGCGCGTCACTTTTGGCAATATTCTCCAACCCTCGGGGGCTTCTTTTAACTCTTGACAGGACCTCCTGAGCGGCAGTATTGTCCGCTCATTCTGGAGGCCGACATGGGGTTTAACGCAAGACATGGCTTTTCTGTCCTTGAACTCGTCGTCGTCCTGGCTCTGGTAGGGATTCTCGCTGCCATCGCGCTGCCCGGCTGGAGCCGGCTGCTCCCCTCCTACCAACTCGACGGTTCGGTGCGCCAGATCCAATCCGAATTGCACAATATTAAGATGCGTGCGGCGGCGGAAAACAACGGATTGCAACTAGCTTACCTGGCGGGATCATCGCAGTACACCATCCAAGACGAAACAAAGATATTGGCTACCAAACCGCTGCCGGAAGGAATTGTCATTACCAAAGCGGGAACGATTTCCTTTTCGCCGCGCGGCACCGCGGGGGGGAACCGAGTGCGGCTGCGCAATTCTGCCGGCCTGTGCAAACAGGTCGTCGTAACCCAGACCGGGCGCGTCCGGGTTTGCACGCCGAATGATTGCAGCGGGGATTGCTGACGAAACGGTTGTTTCATGGATATCACGGAACGGCAAGAGGGTTTTACTTTCAACGAAGTTCTGGTCGCCATGAACGTGATCATGATCGTCGTCTTGGGGTATTCCCTGAGTTCAGTGTCGGTGATTCGAGACCAGGCAACGAATGACAACCTTACCGTCGCAATTCATCTGGCGCAGGATAAGATTGAGCAGTTGAAAACCCAAGCGAATCCGACCAATGAAAACCGCTGTCCCGAGTCCGGCGAACGTGGAATCTCAGCCGTCGGAGCATCGGGTGGAATCTTCGACCGGTGCTGGAGAACCAGCGACTCGTCCCTGGGGTCGAGTCTCAAGCAGATCGATGTCACGGTTTCGTGGCGCGATTATCAACCTCGTGAAGTTAAGCTCTCCACACTCGTATTCGCCGATGGCGGCTCGTGATGGCAAGGTTCGCGAATATCCGAGGAACGACGTTGGTCGAGAGCCTGGTATCGCTCCTGCTCGGCACGGTGATGATCGCCGGGCTCTACGGATTTTATCGTTCCGAGCTGTTTCGCCATCTGACTCAAGAGGCAAAAACCGCGACCTTGGAAGACGCCCGCGGTGCGTTGGATATTATCGTACAGGATCTGAAAAACGCCGGTTCCTGGGGCACCGGCACGGTGCCGCCTGAAAGCGGCGACGACGATCCTGACGGCGATGCCGATTCCGTTTGCAATCGCGTCTACGCGGCCTCCGCAACCTTGATCCATGTGCAGATGGATTTGAACGGCAACGGCCACTGTAACGATGTGGAACCCCGAGAGAGCGTCCGCTATGAGCTCACTGGGCCTACTTCGACTTGCCCGGGCAGCAAGATCATGCGGCGAAACGGCGACTGTCTGATCGCGAATGTGGCGACGGTGACCGATGGCAAGCTCTTTCGTTATTACGACAGCGCCGGAGCAGACCTTGGCGACACACCTTCGCCGCAGACGATCAAGCGGGTGGGGGTTGCATTTGCGGTGCAGTTGAAAGATCCGGACCCGGCGCGCGGTGGAAACGTTCGTTCGACGTTGTCCACCAGCGTGGAGTTTCGTAATTGAGCGAGGCAGCCGTGAGAGAGGTTCGAAAACGTTTGGCGGGCGAACGGGGAATGATCTTATTCAGTTCCCTGCTGGTTCTCTCCCTATTGATCACGGTCGGAGTCGGCTCGCGCATCATGATGACCAACGATTATAAGATCTCTGGCAATTTGCGCTTGAGCACCGACGCTTTCTACCTTGCCGAGGCGGGGATCGAATGGAGCAAGCGTGAGATCAGTGTGACGTCAAGCCATCCGCCGATTCTCACAGACCGTGCCCAGGGTCTTTCTTCGGGTGCGTTTTCTGTTGCGTTTCAATCCCCGACGGCGGTCACCCTGCTTTCGGCGAAGATCGTGGTTCGATCAACGGGCAGGGTTGGGACGTCTACGCACCAGCTCCAAGCTCAATTGACCAAGACCTATGATCTCGCGGACGGCGCGGCCGGGCTTCGTGGCAACGCGAGCCGCGTCGGATTTAGCGGCAATTCGTTTCTTATCTCCGGGGCCGACCATGATCCGGCGACGGCGGCTCCCGTCGCCGGAACCCGATCTCGCCCGGCCATTACCGTTTCCAGTGACACGCTGCGCAATGCCCTCGTGGCGGGATTGGACGCGAGCCAGCAGTCCAATATCGTCGGGGCTGGGGGAGCGACCCCTGCCATTACTGAAAGCAGCCATATTCCGGGCTCCGCCGTAACCCAATTCGCCAATGACCTTTGCATCTCGGCGCAGGCGATCCCACTGGCCGTGCCGGCCGACGGGACCTTGTCTGTGGATAACCAGGAGTGGGGAACTCAATCTCTTCCCCAGCTCCGGTGCATCGAGGGGCTCCCCCGCGCGGGCGATACCGTCCGGCTCGGCGGAAACGTTTCCGGTGCCGGTGTCCTCGTGGTAAAAAACGCCGAATTGATCGCCAGTGGCCCGTTTCGCTGGGAAGGTCTCATCATCGTCACGGGCAGCAATGTGGGCTTTACGGTTCTCGGACCGGAGACGAATGAAATTTATGGCTCTTTAATGGTTAATGAAACCGGCACGCCGGGGAGCGAAACGGCCATTTTAGATATTCGGGGGAGCATGCGGCTATTTTTCAGCCGCATCGCCTTGGGCAGGATCATCACCTTGATTCCGACTTCGACATTGAACAACTCGTACGGTTTCCTACCGTCCAATGTAACACAGGACTACTGGCGTGCCGTGACCCCGTAGCCCGTTCGAGATGCGACGCCTCGCAATTTTACATTGGGCCGCTAAGGTGTTAGATTACACCACCATATCGATTCGGGTGTTGAATGCGTGGGTAACGTATTAAGATTACATAGACCTGAGTGAGCTTGCCAAGGGTTTGGATTTCTAGCGTATCAAGTGGCCAAGCGGACCGCCGAGTCGACCACGGCTGAGGTGCGTGAGGGAGCGAGCATGGACAAGAATAAGACCATAATGGTGGTTGACGACAACCCTGATATCATCACCATCGTCAAGACCATCTTGGAAGGCAAAGGGTACAGCGTATTCAGTGCGTCCAGCGGCGCCGAGCTGCTGAATATGCTCAAAGGCCAAAAGCCAGATCTGATTATTCTGGATATCATGATGCCGGAGATGGATGGCCTGGAAGTGCTGAGCCGGCTGAAGGCGGTGTCGGAGACCGCGACGATTCCGGTGATCTTACTTACCGCCAAGGTTCAATACGAAGATGTCTTAGGAGGTTATAAGCTCGGCGCCGACTATTATATTACCAAGCCGTTCACCAGCACCCAGCTCGTCAACGGTATTAATCTGCTTTTGGGAGAGGGCAAGTCGTAACCCATTCGTTTCACCCCCTGCTTCACAACGGCGGCCGCGCCAGTTAGAACGGCCCTTCCCGCGCGTTGCTTCTTCGGTCCTGTTCGTGTCATTCTCCTAAATAGATGATAAGGTTCATTACCTTTGAGGGCGGTGACGGGACAGGCAAAACCACCCAGCTCCAGGCGCTTGAAAGTCATCTCCGAGGCAAGGGGCGCTCCTGTGTAAGCACCCGCGAGCCCGGCGGGACTTCTCTAGGGAAACTGATCCGGCAAGTTCTGCTCGAAGTCGGTAAACAACCGATCGCGTCGCCAACCGAATTGTTCCTTTACCTGGCCGACCGGGCGCAACATGTCCAGGAGGTTATTCTTCCCGCTATCGACGGCGGCAAGATCGTGCTATGCGACCGCTACACGGATTCCACGCTGGCCTACCAAGGTTACGGCCGGGGCATCGATCTCGGTCTCTTGCGGCAATTGAATGAGTTCGCCAATCGCGCCGTGAAGCCGGATTTGACGCTGCTACTCGACTGCCCCGTGGAGCTGGGCCTGTCACGAACCGCTCAACGTCAGTCAAACGCCGGCTCAGCGCGCAGCCGCGAAGACAGGTTCGAGCGCGAAAAGGTGGAATTTCACGAAAAAGTGCGCGACGGGTTTCTCGCGATGGCTCGCGCGGAGCCGCAGCGATTCCGCATCATCGACGCCTCGCGCTCCGTGGAGCAAGTGTCGCGAGAGATTCAAAACATCATCGACCGGGAAATGGACTAAATGGGTTTTGCTGAAATTATCGGTCACCAGCGACCATTGGAAACCCTGCGCCTAGGCTTGGCTAACGAGCGGCTGCATCACGCCTATCTGTTCGTTGGTCCGGAGGGAGTGGGAAAGCGAACGGTGGCGCTCGCTTTGGCCAAGGCGATCCACTGCCGGGAAACGAAAAACGATTTTTGTGACCGCTGCCCGGATTGCACACGCATTCAGGCAGGAAATCACCCTGATGTTCGGGTGGTTCAGACCCTCGAGGACAAGAAGGAAATTGGCATCAAACAGGTCCGCGAGATTGAGAAGGATCTGAATTTCCGTTCGTTTTCGGGCAAGAGGAAAATCGCGATTATCGATCCGGCGACTTTATTGAATACATCGTCGCAAAACGCGCTCCTCAAGACCCTCGAAGAACCGCCGCAGAATTCAATGATTGTTTTAATTGCGCCGAACGCCGGGCCTCTTCTGCCGACCCTGCGCTCGCGCTGCCTGCGTGTTACTTTCGGACCCCTGGCGCGCGATGAGGTTGCGCGGTACCTGACGAGTAAGGAAGGAATCAACCAAGACGACGCAAGTTTAAGAGCGGCCTTGAGCATGGGCAGCCTCGGCGCCGCGATCAAATTCGACAAGGATGAGCTGCTGGAAAAACGAAGGAGTTGGGCCGCGTTGTTGTTGTCATTGGGCGACGGCGACTACCGCGGCGCCATCGTGGCCGCCGAAGCCATCGCGGGCGATAAAGAAGAATCTCTGCACTTTCTCGAATGGGCCGAGACTTGGTATCGCGACCTGCTGGTTCACGCCGCAACCGAGAATTCCGAAGAGATGGTTAACGTGGACATGCTTACGGAAATTGAGTCCCAATCCGCCAAGGGTAACTTTGAACAGATGCTGGCGTCGTTCGCGCAAACGGCCCGGGCCGCCGGACGGATTCAACGCAATCTCAATCGCCGCATGGTGATCGAGCGATTCTTGTTCGGTGTGGTGGGGGGACGCTGATGGAGAGGATATACATTACGACGCCGCTCTTCTATGTCAACGCCGAGCCGCATCTCGGCAGCGCCTATACGATGGTCATTACCGACACGCTTGCGCGCTACTATCGCGGGCGGGGTTGCGAGACGTTTTATCTTACGGGCACCGACGAGCACGGCGACAAGATCGCCCAAACGGCGGCCCAAGCGGGGTCGGAGCCCAAGGCCTTTACGGACCGAATCAGCGCATCGTTTCGGGCCGCCTGGGATACCTGCGGCTTTGCTTACGATCATTTTATTCGCACCACCGACGACTATCACACCGGTTATGTGCGGGAGTTTCTGGCGAAGGTTCATGAAACGGGTGACATCTATTTCGACCGCTACGGCGGGCTCTACTGTTTTGGCTGTGAGCGCTTTTACACCGAAAAAGAACTCGTCAACGGCAAATGCCCCGATCACATGACGGAGCCGAAGCTCATTGAGGAAGAAAATTACTTCTTTCGCATGAGCAAATACCAAGACAAACTGCTGCAGCATATCGAGCGTCACCCGAACTTCATTCGCCCCGAGGGATTTAAGAATGAAGTCGTCGCCATGCTTAGGGAACCCATCGGCGATCTCTGTATCTCTCGTCCCAAGAGCCGGCTCACCTGGGGGATCGAGTTGCCGTTCGATCAACGCTATGTGACCTACGTGTGGTTCGATGCTCTCATCAACTACGTGAGCGCGGTTAAATATAAAGGAGAGGAGTTTTTCCAAAAATTCTGGCCCGAGGCCCAGCATTTCATCGGCAAGGACATCGTCAAACCGCACGGCATCTTTTGGCCGACCATGCTGATGGCGGCGGGCTTGCCGCTCTACAAGCACTTGAACGTCCATGGCTTCTGGAATGTCGAAGGCCAGAAGATGTCAAAGAGCCTGGGCAATACCATTTCGCCGTTGGAAATGAAAGAGAAAATCGGCATGGACGCTTTTCGCTATTTCGTTCTGCGCGAGAGTGTTTTCGGTCAAGACGCGGACTTCCGCAGCGACAACCTGACGGCGCGATACAATGCGGATCTGGCGAACAATTTGGGGAACCTGGTTAGCCGCGTGTTGGCGATGCAGCAGAAGTATTTCTCAGGCGAGGTCCAACCGGTGGGCACCGAATGGCCGGCGGAAGACCGAGAGTTGCGGGATAAATTCGCTCAGGTTGAAGCGAAACTCGACCGCTTCATGGCCGAGCTGCAATTTCACCGGGCGCTCGAAGCGATTTGGTCGGCTCTCGATCACGCCAATCGCTACATCGTCCAGACCGCCCCGTTTACGATGGTCAAGGACCCAGCCCAACAGTCGAGGGTCGGCGAGATCCTGCACCACTTACTTGAAGTAGTCAGGACGCTTTCGCGTCTGCTCGCGCCGTTTATGCCGGACACCGCCAGGGAATTGCGCGCGTTGCTCGGGCTCCCGAACGACAAAACGGCTTTGCACGCACCGTGGGGGCAGGGCTTCCAACCGGGACATAAGATCAACGGGCCGAAGGTTCTCTTCCCCCGCATCGAGACCGACGCGAAGAAGTAGTTGGCTCCCCCAATCATGCTGATCGACAGCCACGCCCATATTCAAGGCAAGGAATATGCCGGCGAAGTGGAGGCGGTCATCGCGCGCGCTCGCGAAGCAGGCGTGGAAAAGATCATTGCCGTCGGCGGCGCCGGGGACATGTCCAGTAATACCGAGGCGATTGCGCTGGCGAAAACATTTCCCGATATCTACGCGACGGTCGGGATGCATCCGCACGACGCCAAGGATGTCGGCACGGATGAACTGAAAATACTAAAGGAACTTGCCGCCGACCCCAAGGTCGTTGCCGTCGGCGAAACCGGTCTCGATTATTATTATGATCACTCGCCGCGCGACGTTCAGCGGCGCGTGTTTGCCGAGTTCATTCACCTGGCGCGGGAAACCGGACTGCCGATCGTCGTTCACGAACGGGATGCCGCGCAAGACGTAGCCGACTTATTACGGGCCGAAGGCGCAGGAAAATTGCGCGGCGTGATCCACTGTTTCACCGGCAATTATGAAGCTGCATGTGCCTACCTGGATTTGGGTTTCTACCTTTCTTTCGCCGGAATTATTACGTTCAAGAACGCCGAAGCTTTGCGAGACGTGGTACGAAATGTGCCGCTAGAGCGCATCTTAGTGGAAACCGATTCCCCCTACCTGACCCCGGTGCCGCACCGTGGCAAACGCAACGAGCCGGCGTATGTTCGTTATGTCGCCGAGGTCGTCGCGCGCGTAAACGGGTTGTTTTTGGACGAGGCCGCGCGCGTGACGACCGACAACGTACGAAAGCTGTTTGGTGTTTAGTTGACCAGCTGTCGCTATGCGGTGGTCAGCGAGTGGAGTTAGGTGAGTCTGATGTGGACTCCGGATTCACGGTTTTCGAAGTCTTGCGCGGTTCGATTGGCGTTAGACCGCACCTTTCGTTTGACTGTCTCCAAATGGGCGGATGTGATACTTTACCTTCAATGAGCATGGAGGTCGACCCATGAAACCGGCAAAAGTAGGCCGTGACGCAGGATATCTAAATGAGATCTTTGAAGCTCTAAAGTTGGTGCCGAAGACCCGGCTGCGGATCGTGCGCGATGTCGTTGGGGCGCTCGCTGGACATGCCGAGGCGGAGACGGGTGGAATGAAGGCAGAGCGCGGAGGACGAAAAAGCCTTCTCAAAACCCCCTTCTGCGGAATGTGGCAAGGACGAACGGATATCGGCAACGGGCGATCCTACGCAAAGTCGTTGAGGCAAAGATTGGAGAGCCGTGGCGACCGGACCTAGCAGCTTCGTTGACACCGACGTCCTTATAGATGTTGCGAGAAGAGACGCTCGCGCGATCGATTTCTGGCGGCGCACCGAGGCACGGACGAGAATGACCTGCTCGGTCATCTCTGTATTTGAGCTTCTTGCGGGATGCCGGAACCTGCGTGAGCAGCGCGCCATGCTGAGAAGTCTTGCAACCGTGGATATTGTCCAGGTTGAGAGCGGCGATTCTATCCTGGCTTTAGAGTGGTATCGCGCCTACCATCTTGCCCGCGGTATCGGGTTCCTCGACTGCTTTGTCGCCGCCGCCGCTCACCGTTTGAATTGCCAAGTTCACACCCTCAATACGAAGCACTTCAGGGCAATTCCAGGCTTAAAAACCCTGCGGCCATATTAGTGTCAAGGACGCTTTGCTTGACCTGAGTTTTTTAACAATCTTGCCTGGAAAAGAGAGCCAGCCTGGTTTGATTTTCGCTTCACCCCGTGAGCCGTTGTCACGGGAAGTTCCATGGTACTCCGAGACGTCACCGGCGCCGCCAGTAGCCTCGTTGAGAACGCAAGCGGCGATTCGATGGTGGTGAGCGAGTTCGCTTCGCTCACGACTTTGGCTGCTTCGCGCATCGCGAGCGTGACGACCCAAAATACACGAGAGTTGTTTGGCTTCTAATCGCCAGGGCGTCGCTTTCCTGGAAGGAGATGTATTCCGAGCCGTGAAAAGATCAATAAGGTTTGCCTGACACCAGGATTGACACCAGGATGACACCAGGAATTGATAATTTGCCCTGACGGGAGGGGCTAATGCGCCGAAAAGTAGTAGTTGTTTGCTCCATCATGTTGTTGCAAGTGGCACAGGTTGTGGCATTCCAATTACCTAGCGAGACCGAGTCTCCTAAGTTTCACGATCTGATTGAACCTCGCACTAACGTAGTAGTTCGGCAGGAGGGCGGAAAGGTAGTTTTTGAATTTATCAACGCTATAGACTTTGGCCCTACCGTTAAGAAGAACACGCCTAATGACAGAATTACCAGGGTTAGGGTGGTTAACATCTTTAGCGAAGAAGTGTGGAGAATTGAGGCACCATACGGCGGTCAAGGGGTGTCGAGCGTTACCTACGGCGTGGTGCCAAAAGGGTTTAAGCAAATAGTCCCTAAAGGCAAGAAGGCGCCTGCGCTAAAGATCAACGAAGATTATCGCGTCTGGGCAGACTGGGTAGGGGCGGCAGCGTCATTTGTCTATCAGGGCGGGAAGTAGGTTACGGAAAGAGATTGGTAAATTGGTGTCTGACTTGAGGTTTTTGGGCAAGTCGGGGTGGCTAGACGAGGGGTTCGCTATCGTCTGCGAGGGCTCGTTCGCCCTTGGGCGTCAATCTCCATATACGCGGGCAGTCGTTGAGCAAGCACGTTACGTGCATCGCGCAGCGTTCGCAGGACTGATCGCTTCCCTCCGCGGCTTTCCCCAGATAGCCCAGGCGCTCCAGCGTCTCGATCATGGGGGATGGGGTCACGGTGAGGTGCCCCGGATTTCACGCACAGTTAGTTAAGGTCAGGAAACCGGGTCACCTCACGCTGACCCCAGTCTCTGACCCGGATTCGGCAGGGCGACTCTTGGCCGTTTCAAACTAACTTGACCGTGAGAGGATTGTAGGAATAGAGCCAGGCGTTTCGGTCGGCGCCTTCGTCCCGCTTGGCAAACGACGCGCGAATTTCATCGACCGTGCGCAGATGAAAGAGCGTTCGGTTGGCGGTGGATTGGTTGACGATGCGTACGGTCCGGTCAACGCGGTTGCGCTGGTAAAGCTGCAACGCATCGGGAATCGAATCGGCCTGGTCCAGCGCCCGCGTCAGCACCGCACCGTCCTCGATCGCCATACAAGCACCCTGCGCGAGATAAGGCAGCGTCGGGTGCACCGCGTCCCCCAAGAGCGTGGCTCGGCGCGTGCTCCAGTTCCTGATCGCGGGCCGATAGTGCAATGACCAGCGGTAGCATCCCTCCTTGTCAGCAGCGTCGATGATCGTCTGCACATCGGCATGCCAGCCTTGGAAGTCCGCCTTGAACCTTTCCCAGGGAAATTTAGCCGTCCACGATTCCTCGGAAACTTCATCGGTCTCCACCAGCCCGACGAAATTCAGCAGAGCGCCGGCGCGCAGGTAGTAGGCCACGACATGCCGCCCGGGCCCCATCCACACCATCATGACCTGTTCCATGAAGTCTTGCGGCAAGCGATCCACCGGTACGGTAATACGCCAGGCGGCATCGCCCGTGTACGTCGCAGGAACATTTCCGGCGATTTGCTGGCAGATGACGGACTTGAGACCGTCCGCTCCGACCAAAAGGCCGCCCTGGACGATCGAACCGTCGGCAAGGCGTAGCCTGACGTTGTCGCCGCTCTCATCGAACCCGACGACCCGGCAGTTCAGTTGAATGGCGTCGCGCTTGAGCTCAAGCACCTTTGCCGCAAGCAGAGTGTGAACATCGGCGCGGTGAACCTGGTAATACGGCGCGCCGTGCAATTGCTCATGCTCATCGGACAGCGCAAAACGGTGAATCTCTTCGCCGGTGTCATGAAGGCGGAAGACATAGGCCCCTGGTCGCACACCCACCTTGGCTAACGGCGCTCCGAGCCCGAGATGGTGGAGCACATGGGTCGCGTTGGCGCTTAGCTGGAGACCCGCGCCGACCTCGCTCAGCTCGGATGCCTGCTCGAAGATCGTAACATCGTGCCCTGCCTTCAAGAGGTTCGCAGCGGCCGTCAATCCCCCGATGCCGGCTCCGGCAATGACGATCTTGTGCTTCATCACCCAGCGCTCCGACCGCTATTTATTCTTTCCGCCGATAGACTCATTCACGCCCGCGGCCTGGATACAATAACACGCGAGCCCACCATGAGTTAACCCCGATCGTTGGCAAAACAGCCAGGGTCACCCATTCAAAAGGGTCGGAAGAGGAAGAGGGCCAGGCCTTGCAAGCACACGTTGATGGGATGCAAGGCGCGACCCGTCATGTTTGGACCATGCGACTACGAGATAAAGGTGGTCGAGGAATCTGCGTTGTTAAGCGACAAAATAGATTGTAGAATTTCTCATTGTTATGAAACGGTCGGCCGGGATAGACTGACTGGCTCACTAATGATTGGCGGGTGAGAGATGACTCGGGCAGAGAGACAGGCTTCGCTTAAGGAGGCGCACGGAGAACTGTACACTCACGTGTCGCGACTGGTTCGTGAGGCGGATCCCATCGGTCTGATCGCCATCGGTACTCCAATGGACGAGTACGACGTCGAAGTCAGCACCATTCTGCCCCGCTTACGCGAGGCCACGTCTGCCCGCGACGTGCAGCGGATCATCCACGAAGAGTTCGTGCATTGGTTTGGGGCCGAGATCGCCGGGCCACCTGAAATCTACGCGACGGTATCGGAAGATATATGGAAGACATGGCAGGAGTCTGCGGCAGGGCCGAACAAGGAGGCTGCAGGCGACGATCACCCAGGAGGAATTCGGTGATATCGTGGCGGTGCTTCTCGGTGGCGGCGCCCGGGCCGCGGCGTTATGCGCACTAAATGCACACTGACCCTCCGGGTGTTATACGAGCGGCTCTGGAATCAAGTGCAGATTCTTATCGATGAATGCTTACCTCGTGAACTTGGAGACGAGTTGATTGGCCATGAAGTGACTACAGTTCAGGAAAAGGGGTCACCCATTAGCCGGCGCCCTTTGTTGCGGATTGTTGTGATGTAAAAGTCTGCCCCCGGCGCCTCGCCATCGGGATCAAAAGAGGGAATCGGCTTATCGTTGCAGGCAAGGAGATACACATATGAAGGCAATGAAGCTACCGAAGGAGCTACAGTCATTCCTGGAGGTCGCTGAAACCGCAGAGGAAGAGACACTCGTCTTTACTAAGAAAAAGCGGCCAGTCTCTGCTCTGGTCTCTCTCAGAAAGGTAGACCGGGAGTCGCTAGCGTTGAGTACTAATCCGCAGTTCTTGAGAATTATCGAAACAGCGAGGAAGGAAGTTCGGGCAGGAAAGACGACTTCACTGGAAGCATTAGAGAGAAAGTTTGGGGTGACAGCGCCTAACAAAAGGATGAAGGGAACGCGGAAAACACGTCGCTCATCCTAATCATTGAGACCAAACGCTACGAAAAAAGCGGCCGCAGTGTATTCAAA
>Ga0326597_10000811_pt1 | contig 53502 bp, 44 predicted proteins | sample RVTome_12_FD_203789 | JGI IMG/M metagenome (GOLD analysis project Ga0326597, IMG submission 203789) | Soil microbial communities from uranium-contaminated site in the Upper Colorado River Basin, Wyoming, United States - RVT100D185 | ecosystem: Environmental > Terrestrial > Soil > Contaminated >... | reverse complement strand
CGATGTATTTGCGCATCAGCATCCGTCTCGCCTCCGAGACGGGGCAATTGGCAATGATCTGGGCGTCCTTGCGGTTGATGTTGGCGAGAAAGTAATAACGGTTCTTGACGTAGCCTCGGACAGCCTCCATGGACACCCGCCCTTGCGCCAGGGCGATGCTCCAGGGGTGGGGCTGCTTGATGCGGCCGGCCTTGACGTAGCGCCTGCGCTCCTGCCAAATCGTGGCTATAAACTCATCGGGGGGCAGTCCCGGAACCCCTTCTTCCAGCTGCAAATCCAGCGACATGGTCATGACGGCGCCTTCCATGGGCATGGTCCTCCAGTTTCAATTTTATGGGGTTAGATCTACGCTTTCCAGGCGGATTGTCAAGCGCCGGTCTCTCCTTGACACGGCGTGCGCTCGTATGATAGCGCTACTCTGTTAAGGTATTTATTCGTAATTAGCGGCTATTAGAGGAATTTTTCCAGGCTGAATCGATTGCTTCAAATAGGAGGAAGAGGCTATGGCGGCAATACTCTATATGGGCACGGATAAAGGGGTCGTAACCTACAAGAGCGAGGACGGCCGGTCGTGGAAACTCGAAAACCAGGGCCTGCAGAACTGGGAGGTCCCCAAGATTGCCGTGGATCAGGCCGCTCCCAATCGGGTTTACGCCGGTACCCGGGGAGACGGTGTCTGGGTCAGCGAAGACTTCGGCAAGAGCTGGAAGAAGCCCTGCTACGGCAAACGCGGCCCCGGCAAGGTCCGCTGCGTCACCATCGACCCGCATGATTCCAATACGATCTATGCCGGCACCGAGCCCATCGATGTCTTTGTCAGCCGGGACGCCGCCAAGAGCTGGAGACGGTTCGATGCGGTTTGGGAGGTCCCCTGGGTCCCAACCGTTACCTACCCCGTATCAACGGTGGAACCCCACGTCCGAGAGATCACTATCGATCCCAAGGATTCCAAGACCATCTATGCGGCGCTTCAGGTGGGCTACATCCTGAAGACCACCGACGGAGGGGAAAGCTGGAAGCTGCTGGACAAGGAATTTGACTGCGACGTACACACCATCGTCATCGATCCTACGAATTCGAAAAATATATTTATCGCAACGGGAGGCCACGATAGCCGCCTGGGCAAAGTCAAAGGGAAGGCCCTTTACATCAGCAACGACGCCGGGGAACAGTGGAACCCAACGGGCATGGAGTTCTCCCAGGAGTATTCCGTTCCCCTGGTCATGCACCCCCACAACCCCAGGGTTCTCTACTCCGCCCTGGCCCACGGCCAGCCCACCCAATGGCGAAAGCGCCCCACGGGCGCCGAATCCTTGTTGGTCAGGACCAACGACGGAGGCTCCAGATGGGAAAAGGTCGACGGGGGACTGTCCGAGGCCGCCCAGGGGTTCCCCGAAGCCATCACCTTCGATTCGGAGCGACCCGACCACCTCTACGCCGCCCTCAGAAGCGGAGAGCTCTATGGCAGCGCCGACGATGGAAATTCCTGGATGAAAATGGACGTCAAGGCTCCATCCGTTTCCGACATGAAATGCGTTCACGCGTAGCGCGAGCACTCTTTTTAATCGCATAAGCGGGCCTCACAGGCCCCCAGGAACAGCTCAAAGGAGGTTGAAATGATAAGGAAAAGCATTGCAGCTACTTTGAAGCTCTCAGGGATCCTGACCGTGGCCCTTGCCCTTTCTGGCACCCCGGCCGCCGCAAATACCGACGGTAAAAAGCTCCTTCAGGACCTGATCTCCCAGGCCAAAAAGGAAGGCACCCTGGACACCGCGCACATCACCCAACTGGGCCCCGCGGTTCCCGCACTGAAGCGCGCGTTCAACAAGCGGTTCGGCCTCGACCTCGACATCAACGTGGCCCTGGGCGACCAGGCGGGAAAAATCGCCAAACTCCTGATTACGCTCCGCGCCGGGGGAAGGCCCGAGTTCGACACCCTCACCGCTTCGGATAACGACCTGATCGTCATGGCGGAAAAAAACTATTCGATGCCCATCGAAAACTGGCGGCTCTTGCTGGCGGAAATCAATCCCGCCGTGGCCTCGGGCAAGGCCGAGCCCAGAGACGTTAGCCCTGATGTCGTCGGCGGACAGAGCTTTGTCTGGGCGACCAGGACCAAGGCCCTGGTTTATAATACGGACCTCGCCTCCGAGAGCACCATCCCCCAGCGCATCGTGGACCTCGCGGACCCCAAATTCAAAGGCCAGTTCACCGTGGCCCCCTGGACGGATACCTTTGAACAGGGAATCATGGTTTACAAGGATAAGGCCGAGTGGCTCCGCGTCTTGGACCGCATCGGGAAAAACGCCCGCGGGGTCATGCGCTTCGAGCCGGCCCTCAACCGAATTCTGCTAAAGGAATTCCCCTTTGCCTTCATGAACAGCGCGGAGTACCTGGGGGTCAAGGCTCATGACGCAAAGGCGCCGGTCGGTATTCACTGGTTTACCGACTACACGCCCATGTCGCTCCAGATGTACACCCTGCCCAGGGGCTCCCGCCATCCCGCCGCCGCCACTCTGTGGGCCCTGTGGATGACGACACCCGAGGCCCAGGCGATATTCCAAAAGGTCAGCCCCCAGGAAAACCTGAGATTCGGCCAAAGCGATATCGACCAGCGGTCCATCGCCGAAATTAAAAAGAGCGGAAGTAAACTAGTCTCCTACCTGGACAGCCCCGAGAGCGTTCAGGCCCTAAAGTGGTGGGCCACCGACGAAGGGGCGAAGTACCGCGCCAAGCTGAAGTCCAACATCACCCAGAGACAATAAGCCGCACGGCTAAAGCATTCGGCACCCGGACAGGATAGTGGCAGGGACACCAACAGCCTTTGATGAGAGCGTTGGAGGCGAGGCCCGGACGTTCCGGCTTCGGGACGTCCTGGCGCGCTTCATCGGGCCCTATACCGCCCCCTTGTTTTTCTCATGGTTGGTTCTCGGGGGCATCGTCTTTCTCTCCCTGGTCGTTCTGTACATGAGCTTCATCCCGTTTCTTCCCATCGAGCCCGGGTACACGCTGGAGCACTGGACGAATCTCGCCAGGCCCTATTTCATCAACCGGGTACTTCCCAACACCTTGATCGTCGGGACGGGAACGGTCCTCGTCGCCCTGTTCTTTGCCGGGCCCACGGCGTGGTTGCTCAACCGCACGGCCCTGCCCGGCCGTAATTTGTTCATCGCCTTGATGGCCGTCGTGGTCCTGATCCCGGGTTTCGTCAAGGCCATGGGATGGATATTGCTGATTAATCCGCGCATCGGTATCCTGAACAATTTTTTTGCCGGCCTTTTCGGTGTCGAAACGGTTCCTCTCAGTCTGGCCAATCCGTACGGGATGGCCTGGGTCATGGGACTGTCGCTCACGCCTTCCATGTTTTTTCTCATCTCGGGCCCCATGAGATCGCTGGATCCCGCCCTCGAGGAGGCGGCGTCCGTCCTGGGCGCCAATCGCTGGTGGACCTTTCTGAAGGTTGGCTTGCCCCTTGTTTGGCCTGCTATTTTGGGCGGCTCCATTTATCACTTCATGACGGCCCTCTCCATGTTTGAAGTGCCGGCCATGCTGGGCGCCGCCGGGGGGCAGGCCCCGGTCCTTGCCACCGAGCTCTTCTACTCGGTTCGGCCCGCCACGGGCGAGGCTACCATGATCAGCTACGGGGCGGCGGGCGTTTACGGAGTGCTCATAGCCGCCCCTTCGCTGGTCGCCCTCTACTATTACCACCGGGTGCTGGAAAAAGGGCACCGCTATGCCGTCATCTCGGGCAAAGGGTACCGCCCGAAGGAGCATTCCCTGGGCGCCTTCAAATATCCCGCCTTGGCCTTTGTGCTTCTCTACATCTTTCTCGCTGCCGTTATGCCCATGCTCGTCCTGGGCTGGATGTCGTTGTTCACATACGTGCGGATGCCCTCCTGGGAAGCCCTTTCCAGCGCCAGCCTGAGAAATTACAACCCCGAATACTTCATGGCCATCATCGGAGGGCCCCAGGTCATCTGGAACACGGTGAAGCTGCTGGTCACCGTGCCTGTCCTGGTGCTCTTTTTCAGCATCACGATTTCCTGGCTCGTGGTGCGCACTCGAGTGCGGCTGCGCGGCCTCATGGACAACATCGCCATGCTTCCCCATGCGATTCCCGGACTCGCCTTTGCCTTTTCTTTGTTTATCGTCGCCCTCCTGCTGGAACGCTGGGTCCCCTGGTTTGAGCTCCTCGGGACCATTTTGATCATCGCCGTCGCCAACCTCATGGAGCGCCTCACCTATTCCACGCGTATCACCAACGCGTCCCTGATTCAGATCCAGCGGGAGCTGGAGGAATCCGCCCACGTCTGCGGGGCAAGGACCGGAATCACCATATGGCGCATTCTGATTCCTTTGATCAAACCCTCCTTAGTATTTGCCGCCTTGTGGACCACACTGCTGACCTTTCGCGAGGTCAGTATGGCGCTGTTTCTCTCCGGCCCGAGAAACCAGGTGCTTTCCGTAGGAGTCTGGCTGGCCTGGGACGCCGGCAATATCGGGTCCGCAGCGGCTGGTGCGGTGGTGATGGTGCTGGCGGTGGGATTGATACTCCTGCTGACGTTGCCGCTCACGGGGGGCCGCTTAACGACCCCCCGCCTGCCGGGCTCGACCGGCCGGCATAACTAGAGGACAACTCTCGGACTAATAGCCGTTCATGTGGAGGGTCAGGATAAAGGCCCGGCGCATCCCGTCCTGGAGCCGGGGCGTATTGATAAATCGCCGCACGACATCCGCGCCCAACTCGGCATGATCGATATCGACGTCCGCATGCTCTATCCTGAAGGCCAGGGCTCGCTCTAGATTCTTGATCCCCATTTCCGCGTATTCCTTGCGCAGCTCCTTGATATTGTCGAGGAGCCGCTGCCTTATCTCCGGTATGCGTTTTTCCCCCTCACCCACGAGGGAACTCCCGATGGCAACGGCCCAGTGGCTGGTGCGGTGCATGTTGATGCGCCAGCCCCAGACAATGAGTTTTTCGGGACTGCAGTCTTCCTTTTCGAGCCGCGTGATCTCCTCGTCGCTCAAGCCGAATTCTTCCGACTCCCAGCGGGCCAGTATGGGGTGGCTGGGCGTTTTACCGCCCACGGTGGTTTGTCCCCCTTCGTCGATAAGCTTGCGGAGTTGCTTGCGCCGAATTGCCTTGTCGGTGCAGTTTAAATACCTCTCGCCCTCGAAGCGGTGGTTGTTGTCGCCGCCGCGGTGATACCTGCGCCTGGACTCGGCGATCTCTTCTTTCGTTTTATAATGGCTTCGGGGCCGAAGAAGCCCTCCCTTGAGGTGATTCTTCCTGAGATTCTCCAGCTCCTCCAAAAATTCATCCCCCGCAACCAGCAACTGACTGTTCATATTTCCCTCCCCTAGTCGAAAACCCCTTTTCTCTCAGCTACCGAAGCAAAATAGTTCCACACCTTCCAGGTCTTCTTGGCCCCCATGGCCCCAAGCGTCTTTTTCGGGGCGGTGCGGATATCCTCGCCGGAAAAAGCCTGCAGTTTGCCCAGCATCATGAGCTCCACCTGGTAACGGGCGTTCTGCTCCAGCTGATAGGCTGTCTGAAAGAGCCCTTCCAGCACCTCCGAGACAACCACGGCGCCGTGCCCCTTCATCAGCGCGCCCCGCGCTCCCCCCAGGGTTCCGGCGAGGGCCTTCCCCCGGCTTTCGCTCCCGATGTTCCATGAATGCGGGAAGAGCGGGACCCCGTCCTTGACGAAAAGGACCCCGTCGTTGCAGACCGGCATAAACGAGACACCGCTCATGCTGAGTAACACGGCGTAGTGACAGTGGAGATGGGCCACCGTCGAGACGTCCTCCCTGGCCTGATAGATGCAGGTGTGGATGGGCGTTTCGCTGGGGGGCTCATCGTCTCCCTCCAGCAACCTTCCCTTGAGATCCACGGTGACAATGTCCTTTGAAGTAAGAGTCGCGCGGCTGGAAAAACGCGACTGAATGAGGACCCGGTCGGTGCCCGGGATACGGGCGCTCACGTGGCCGTTGTGCTCCACTAAACCGATCATGTCCATCATGCGAATGCAGCGGACCAGCTTTTCCGTGAGCTCGGCTTGATTCACCTCGAGGTTGCCTCCTTATGGGCCCATTCGAACAAGCAGGGCAGGCTCATCAGGGAACCTGGAGCGGCACGCGCTCCGAAGTGGCCGCTCGATGGACGGCCACAAGCAATTGATCCTCGATGTCGAGTCTTTTTCGAAAGGCCCGCGCCGCCGTGAGCTGGCGCTCCCGAGTGCAGCACCAGTGGGCAAGGGCCTTTTCCTGCCACTGGAGGTGCGATGCTGCGTCCTCCTGAAAGACGCGGAAAAACTCGAGGTTCTTGTCGGGCACCTGGTAATGGTCCTTCAGTCCTTTGGACACTCCCCCAAAGGCTTCCTTCCCGTGGAGGTCTCCAGCGTACAGGCTCGCAATGCCGTCCAACCAGCTCCACTCCCACCAACGGGAAAGCATGCAAAGCGTCGTAATGGCGTAGTGGGTTCGCGTAAAGGATTTCCACGAGAAGACCTCTTCCCGGGAAACGCCAAGGCCTTCGGCCAGCCGGAGCCAAAGCTCCTCGTAGGCGGGCGTCGTCCATCCCGTCAGATCGTTGACCACTTCTTTGCCCTCGATATCCACCATCTTTTTAAGGATGTGGGTCCTCACTTCCTCGTCGTTGGTTTTGATATAGATGGCCCCCGTGTTGTACACCATGGCATGATCCCAATAGGCGTACATGTCCTTCACCCACAGCTTGATGTGCTCTTTGCCAAGCTTTCCTTTCGCGAGATCCCGATAAAAAGCCGGGGGCTCAGGGTATTTTCGCGTTTTTTCCTGCTTGAGAAATCGGATAAAGGCGTCCCCTTCCAGGGGCGAGGCCTTCAGATCCTCCGGTCCATAAGGTAGCTCAGACATGGGTGACCTCCTAAGAAATTTGGCATCCCGAATCAAAACCCTTGGTTCTGAAGTCGCAGCATAAAGGCCTTTCTCAAGCGATCCTGTAACTCGGGCGTGCGGACAAAGTCTCTAATAACCCTTTCGTTAAATTCCGCATGGTCGATATCGACCCCGGCGTGTTCCGTTGCAAACCAAAGGGCATGCTCCAGGTTTTTGACGCCGATCTTCGCATATTCCCTTTTCATCGTCTCGATTTCCCTCGCTTCCCTCACCGGGTCCACCTTCTTTTCACCTTCCACGACCATGCCGCTGCCAATGGCAACCGCCCAATGGTCCGTGCGATTGAGATGGACCCACCACCCCCTGACGATGAGTTTTTCGGGTGAGGGATCTTCTTTTTCGAGCCGGGTGACATCCTCCCGGGTTAACCCGAATTCGTAGGAACCCAGACGATCCAGCATTGTGTGGCTTGGCACCGCGCCGCCAAACGTGGAAAGCCCTCCTTCATCGACGAGTTTCCTCAACTGCCGCCGGCGCACCGCTTTGTCCGTACAGTTCAGGTATCGCTCACCTTCAAACTTGTGGTTATCCGAGCCGCCGGCGTGTCGGGCTCGCTTCGAGCGAGCGATCTCTTCTTTTGATTGGCCCATAGCCGGACGAAAGGGGAAATCTCTGCGGTGCTCTTTCCGGTACCCTTCCAGTTCATCTAACAACTGATCTCCCGAAACGGCCTCTCGGTCCGGCATAGGGCTCTCCTGCGGGCGCTAAGAATTCCGATCCTGTTCTGCGGTCTATCCCGGAAATGCTGTTTCTTTTGTCATATCGCCTCGCCCGGGTGAGGTCAAGTACCATGGGTCGGGCTACGGAAACCCGAGGCGGAGAATGGCCCCACCGACACTCCCTTGCCTCGCCACCCTGCCGGCTTCCCAGACCCGCGCAGGGGCGCCCTTTGGTTGACAGGTTGGGCGTTTTCGGTTAGTGTCGCCTGCAAACCTTGCTTTCCACCGCCGCTCATGAGGAGGCAATATGGCCCAATGGCAATTTCCGGTTATCGACTGTGACGGGCATCTGGTGGAGTCTATACCCGAAATGACAGAATTTATGTCTCCCCATTTACGTCAATCGGTCCTGGGATCGGGCCGGCAAAGAGAGGGAGCGTTTCCATCCCTCGATGGCTTCCACGGCCCAAGAATTCGCGGCGCCAAGGAGCCCACAGGCGATGAACCTCCCTACGTGACCGCCAGCAGCCATCGGAAGGGATCGGCGGAAGACTTCGTGGCTTTTTTGGAAAAGGCCGGGGTCGATGAGGCGGTTATCTTTACCAGCGAGGGACTATCCGTCGGATTCATTCAGAACGCAGAGTACGCCGTGGCTATCTGCCGGGCCTACAATGACTATGTCTTCGACCGTTACGCACGCGTCAGTGACCGGCTACACCCCATGGCCTTGATACCCTTCCAGGATCCCGCACAGGCCAAGCTCGAGCTCCGTCGGGCCGTCAAGGATCTCGGTTTTCCGGGGGCCATGATTCCATCTTCCGGCCTGCCTTTGCATATCGGCCACGAATATTACATGCCCGTCTACGAAGAGGCCGCGAACCTGGATTGTGTCCTGGGAGTTCACGGGGGTTCCGTGATGGGTATCGGTATGGATACCTTTACGGCCCGCCGTGCCATATCCGGAACCCATCATTCTATAGGATTACTGCTTGGCCTCACATCCATCATCGGCCATGGGGTGATGGAGCGTTTTGCGAACCTGCGGGTGGGCTTCTTCGAAGGAGGTTGTGCCTGGTTGGTCCTGTTACTTGATCGGATGGAACGCCACGAGAGGGTAACCGGGAGAATCCATGTGGGAACCTTAACCGAGTGCCTCGGAAACGGCCGGATTCTCATCGGCTGCGAGGGTAATGATGGCAGCCTGGTCCATCTGGTACAACGGGTGGGAGCCGACGTCTTCAGCTGGGCATCCGATTACCCGCACGAGGTGGACCTCGAGGCCGCAAAACAGATGATTCGAGACACCGTCGACGACAACAGGCTGTCAGCCGCCGACAAGGGCGCTTTGCTCGGGAGCAACGCCCAAAGATTCTTCAAGCTTCCGGCAACAGGGCGTCGCGAAGCCCAAGCCATTCCGGCGGGCCAAGTCCAGCACGCCTGATTTGCAACGGACACGGGAGGGGCGGTTGAGCTTTTGCCGTTCCTCCCTCCCCAAGGTTCCATCACGTTGGTTGATCCCCGATACCCAGAGGTGGAGGTATGCACATCAATGACGGGTGTTTAATCCAGAGCTCTTAGGAAGTTTATAATATGAGAGCGGTACGATTCTACGAATACGGCGGACCGGAGGTTTTACGGGTGGAAGAAGTGCCGGTTCCGGAGCCCGCCGCAGGAGAGGTGCTTCTTCGCGTCTACGCCACCGCCGTGCGCCGCACCGACGTCAGCATGCACTACGGGAAGGACAGCTACTTCAAAGCGCCTCTCCCCTTCCAGCTCGGGCGGGAATCCAGCGGCGTAGTGGCTGCCACGGGGCGTGGCGTCGACCGATGGCAGGAAGGCGATGAGGCCATCGCCCAGAACATAACCCCCTGCGGTCAATGCGACAACTGCCGCCGGGATTTGCTCGAGACCTGCCGGAGGCCACGTTACCAGGGAGTATCGGCCTGGGGCGGTTATGCCGACTATATAACCGTGCCCGCGGGAAGTCTGATACCGAAACCCGCCACCGTGGGCCACGACCAGGCCGCCTCCTTTCAGGGAGGTCTCCAGACTGCCTGGCACAACCTCGTGACCCGCGGGCGCCTGCACGCCGGGGAGACCATACTGATTCCCTCGGCCAGCGGCGCCGTGGCCAGCGCCGGGCTCCAGATAGCACGCTTCAGCGGCGCACGCACCCTGGCCACCACCAGTAGCGAAGAGAAAGCCCGCCGCGCCCGAGCTTTGGGAGCCGATGCGGTGATCAATTACACCAGGGAAGACCTGAGCAAAAGGGTCAAGGAATTAACCGAAGGACGGGGTGTGGATGTCATATTCGACACAGTCGGCGGGGACGGCTTTCAACACCTGCCACCCAACCTTGTCAGCGGTGGAAGAATACTTATCCCCGGGTTGGCCGCAGGCTCAGAACTGAAAATCAAGATCAGCCCGCTGATCCAAAATCAGGCTTCCCTGCTCTTCTCCAAAGGAAGCCGCCCCGATGAGGCCAAAACAATCGTCGCCCTCCTTGCCGAGCAGCGACTCAAGGTGGCCATCAGCCACGTATTTCCTCTGGAGCGGGCGGCCGAGGCCCACCGCGTACTAGAGCGTCGCGAACAGTTCGGACGCGTTCTCCTGGACGTGGCCGGGCACGGGTACCAGCCCAACGTCTAAGCCACAACGTTTCCGTTGAAATCCCGGCTACGTCTACCGGCGTTTTTTCTTCTTGGCTTTTACCGGCGCGCGCTTCTTCGCAACAGGCCGCTTTTGATACCCATCGTAGTACATGTTCGTGTACCAGAGGGCCAATCCCCCTTCTCCGGGCGGCGGGTTCTTGTGAAAATTGATGAACCGGTCCTCCAGCGTCTCGGGGGTGCCCAGGGTTGCGGCCCAGATCTGCTGCCGGGCGGCCTGCTCCAGGTTGAGGGTATTTTGCACGGCGTGGCCCACATTGGCTCCAATGGTCACGGCCCCGTGCCCCTTCAAGAGAATCGCCGGGAACTTTCCCATGGTTTCGGCGAGTCCCGCTCCCAGTTCTTCCGTATTGATCATATCGCCGGGGAAAACCGGGACGCCGTGCTCGAACTGGACCGACTGGTGGGTAATGGCAAACACCGTCTTGCCCGCCATGCTGAGTGCCGTGGCCACGTGCGGGTGGGTGTGGATGCAGCTCTGTACGTCGGGACGGGTCTTGAAGACGTGGGAATAAATGGGAATCTCCCAGGGCTTCATCCGTCCTCCCTCCAGAACGTTGCCGTCGTAATCGAAGATCATCACGGCTTCGGGGTCCGCCGGCGGCGGCGGCACGCGCACATGCTTGAGCATAAAACCCTTCCGTTTATCGGTTTGCGGAAGCCTGACGGCAATATGCCCCCATGGATCACCGAGGTCCTTCCAGAGGAGCCGGGTACCATAACGTAATTGATCGCGCAGATCATCAAATTCACTCATGCAGTTACCTCCCTCTGATTATAAGCTGCCTGCATCCCGTGGATATTTCATTTCCCGCGCACTATATCGACCTCTATCCTGCGTTGTCAATCAGCAAAAACCATACTGGGATAACGCGGCCGCGGCCCGGAACGCCGCGCCAGTCCCGATGGTTGAAAGGTGTGCGAACGGCGGTGTATACAGAGACAACTCCCAACGATTTCGGCCGGGGAACCCCTTGACGGACGGCTCCTCGGCGCACCGCGAGGAAAACAGATGAAGTTACGCTGGGCATCCGACGCGCCCACCTGGCCGGGCAAGGCCGAGATCACCATCGCCCGCGCCAAAGGGTACTTGAAAGAGGCGGGCATTGAACAAGCCGATATACGCGCCATTCCCGGCGAGATGAGCGCCGTGGAGGCGCTTCTCGGCGGCGAGGTGGACGTCATCTCCGGCATGGCGCGCAAGGCCCTTATCGCCCATTCCGGGGGCGCACCCATAAGGCTCATCGCCATGCCCAACAATTCCTTGAGCGCCGGCCTGGCCGTAAACCCGGACCTGGGAGACCCCGCAGACCTGAAGGGCAAGACCGTCGCCGTGGGCGTTTTCGGCGCACTGGTGGACCGCATGGCGCGCCTGTCCGTGGAGCGCCTCGGCGTGAACCCATCGGAGGTCCATTTCATCGAAGGAGGTACGGGCTCTCTCCGCATCGCCATGGTGCAGCGAAAAGAGATTGCCGGGGCGATCCTCATGCACACCAATCTCTTCGCCGCGCGCCGGGCCGGGTTGATGATCTACGACATCTTCAGCGACCGCTACCCGGCCTACGCCTATCACGCGCTGAGCGTGCTCCAGGACACTCTGGCTAAAAGGCGCGAGCTTGTTGTAGCTCTTCTCATCGCCTACCTCCGTGCACGGAGCCTGCTCCAGGACTCCCGCCTGGCGCCGGAGGTCGCCGACCTGTTCACGCCGCAGCAACCGGGCGGCGGGCGTGAGGCGTGGCTGGACGAACAGCGGGGACTCCTGGAATCCTTTACACCGGACCTTCGCTTCGACGACGCGGCATTGAGCAATGCCGTCCAATGGGAACAGGAGGCCGGAACCCTTCCGCCGGGATACGACTACCACGACGCCATGGATGAGGGACCTTTACTGGAAGCGCTCGCACGGAGAAGGAAATAGCAGGCTGCTGAACAGGATCTCCGTGGAGAGGTTTCGGGGGCCTGCCCCTCTTGTGGTCCCCAACGTGAGGATTTCCCGGCGCTGAGTTAAAAGTACCGAGTACCAGCAAAATAAATACCGTGGTGAGTAGAGTCGCTCAGTCCGCAGTACTCGTCACTGGCTTCATGCCGCGCCCCCTTCAGCCTTGCTTCAGGAACCTGCCTCGTGCGGTTTGCCACCTCCCGATAGCTCACGGCCGGCTACTTATAGCGTAGTCCGCTTTGCGCCATGCTCTTTGCGCTTTGCCTCCGGCCGCCGCGGCCGGGCCTCGACGGTGAACTTCCTTCGGGTCTGAGCCTCATGGTTCGAGTACCTCACCATGACCGTGAGCTCCGTCGAAGGGTCAGGGTCGCGGTTCGACGCGCTCACCGCCCCGAGGAAGATCGAGGGGAAGACAGCCGAACCGAAGTTTCGCCCCCCGAGGAGCGGTTTGTTACCGGGTGAGATCCTTGACATGGGACCATCATGCTGAGACAATCCCTCGCAAAGCACAGAGATGGGGGAGATGGCATGCCTGATCTAAAAGAACCTGCACCTATTTATTGGATCGACCACTTCGTCGTCGGCACCAACGATATGAACGCCTGGTTTGCCTGGGCCAAGGAGGCCATCGGCGCCGACCGCCACCAGTTTGGAGGCCTGACCACCCAGGCCCGGCGGCACAACAGGGCCATCAACTGCTTCATGTTCATCGGCGACGGCTCGTGCCACTTCGGTGCTTTTTTACAGGATAATCCCCTGCCGCCGTCCAAAGGCCTTGCCAAGGGCACGCCGCGCTACGGCTTTTTCATCAGACCCGCCGACTTGGACGAGCATCTTCTCAGGCTCCAGCGTCTCGGCGTCCCCACCCGGGGGCCCGTGCGGTCCCGGGAGGCCGGGCAACAGGCGACGGTTATTTACTTCGAAGACCCCGACGGCAACCAGTTCGAGTTCAGGGCCCCCGACGAGATGCCCGTGGGGGCCATGGAAGTCGCCACGCCATTAAAGGTCGGCCGCGTGTGCAGCGCCGTGTACGGCGCCAGGGACCTGGGCCGCGCGGCGGAGTTCTTTTCACGATACTTTTCCCTTCGGCCGCTCTCCGGTTCCCACGTCCCCGAAGATACCCTCGTCATGCCCCTGGCCGGCGGCGGCAGCATCGCCTACAAGCTCATGGACAACGTCGATCAGCGAACCATCGGCCATCGCCCCTGGTTCGCTTTGCACACCGCGCTCATGGTGCCGGACCAGGAATTTTTCGCAAATTACCGGAGCCTTTGGGATGGGCTACCCGAGTGGGAAGACGCCGAGCACAAGCTCGACGTGACCATTGAGGAGGAGGACAACCTCCCGCCGCGTACGGGACTGCACACGAGCCCTGTGGGCCGCAAATGGAAGGAGCTGCACCACAGGGGCGAGGAGTTCTATGATTGGGACACCCACGCCTTCCATCTGGTGGGCGGCGTGAGCAATCGCAGCGACGGCTCCCTGGCCACTTATATTCCCAAGGACCCCGGCGACAAGCTCAAGGAGCTCGTGGGTGAGTACGGGGAGCGGCCAAAGTAACCATGGGCGAACCACGGACCCGTTTCAACGCGGGGATCCAGCGCGCCAAGGGCTTCCTGGAAATCGCCAGCGCCCTTTACGAGGGCTCCCTCTCGGAGAAGCAACTTGACGCCACCTCCGGCGTGCTGCAAACCGTCTCACCCGTCGGGCAGCAGATCACCATCTCGCTCCTTAATGAGTCCAAGGAGATCCGGAAAAACCCCGTTAATCTCACTTTTACGACGGGGAGCTTCGCACCCGCTCTCAAAGCGGTCGCCGACGGCGAGGTGTCCGTGCTGTGGGTAACCTCGTCCATCGCCCTTACCATGGCCTACCGCGGAACGGGGCCCTTTGAAAAACCCCTTCCCCTGCGGGCCCTGGCCGTTTTTCCCGCCTGGGACGTGCTGGTCTTTGCCGTGCACGAATCCACGGGGATCCACCGCCTTGAAGATATCAAGGAAAAACGCGTCCCCTTGCGCCTTTCCACCCGAAAGGTGACCGAGCCGCCCTATACGACGCAGAAGACCATGTTTACCATCGATTCCGTGCTGCGGCTGGCCGGCGCCAGCTTCGACGATCTCCGCCAATGGGGTGCCCGGTTCCATGCCGTCCCCCGCCCCAGCGACCGGGCCAGGCACGACGCTATTATTAGCGGGGAGATCGACGCGGTCTTCGACGAGGGGGTGACCATCTGGGGCCCCGGGGCCCTGGCCCACGGGTTCCGTTTCCTTCCCATCGAAGGAGCGATCCTCGGCGGCATGGAAAAGATCGGCTTTCAGGCGGCGACCCTCTCCAGCGCGCGTCTTCCCGGTCTCGCAAAAGAGGTCCTCTGCCTGAACATCGGCGGCTATCCCATCGTGGTCCGCGAGGACATGCCCGACGGCGTTGCCTATGCCATTTGCGAGGCCATCGAGCGGCGCAAATCCGTAATCCCCATCGACAAGGAAGGCGAGCTTGACATGGCCCAACTCTGCGGGAACGATGACGAGGCGCCGCTGAATGTTCCGCTCCACCCCGGGGCGGAGCGCTATTATAAGGAGCGGGGCTACCTTTGAGATACGGACCCATCGGCAACCTGGCTCATTTGCCTTAACATCCTTCCGCGGTTTCCTTACCGGGGGTCCCTTGACTTGAATTGCCGTTCTTGATATTTGAGCCCCTTTAACCGGGAAGACCCTTGGACTCAATTGACGGTTTGGATACCACTCAAAAAAGGAGGGATTCGTATGAAATCTCTACGGAAGGTCCTGTTGGGTTGTCTTCTCGCGGCGCTTGTTGCCGCCCTGGCTCCGCCGTCCCGCATCGAGGCCTCGGCCGAGGGCAAGAAAGCGCTTGAGGCTCTTATTGCTCAGGCGAAACAAGAAGGAGAGCTCACCACCCAGATCGTCCGCCAGGCGGGGACAACAGCCCCAACGCTCGTGGCCGCTTTCAAGAAGCGTTTTGGTCTGGATAACTTGAAGGCCAACATCAAGCGTGGCGGGCAGTCCGAGGCCTTTGTGCAGATGTTCATCGCCGTCAGGGCCGGCGGCAAACCGCCCTATGACACTTACCCCGGATCGGGCGACAACCAGACGGAGCTCATCGAAGGAGGCTTTGCCGAGAAGGTGGATAGCTGGAAGGCCCTTTTGGCGGAGATCAACCCGCTGGTGCGTTCGGGGGAGGTGAAACCCGAGGAAGTAAGCCCTTACCCCTTTACGGGCTATGCTTTTATGTGGGGCGGACGAAACAAGGTCCTGATCTACAACACGAATCTGATCAAACAAGAAGAGCTGCCACAGTCCCGTGCCGATATGGCCAATCCCCGGTATAAGGATAGATTTGTTCTCGGGCCGTGGAGCACTGAATGGGAGATAGGCCTGCTCTCCCACCCCGATAAGGCTGGATGGATCAATACCCTGCAGAGCATCGGAAAGAACTCCGCCGGGGTCATGCACACCACCCAGGCCCACAGCCGCCTTCTCCTGGGGGAATTCGCTTTCTTCCCGGGCAACCTCTACCAGTACTTGAACGCCAAGGCTCGGGACAAGGACGCCCCCGTCGGCTATCACTTCTTTACGGATGGAACAGCAACAAGCAGAATCTTTTATTCGCTGCCCAAGAATGCGAGGCATCCCGCCACGGGAACCCTATTCGCATTGTGGATGGGGACGCCGGAGGCCGAAGCCATCTGGCAACCGCCCTCCTTTTACTCGAACGTCGCCTGGGGCAGCAGCGATATCGACAAAACGGCAAGAACGGCCCTCAAAAAAAGCGGCTCCAAGCTTCTTTCGTTCTTCGACAACCAGAAATCTCTGGAACTGCTGCGCTGGTTCGGTACGGAGGAAGGCACGGAGTATCGAGGCTCCATCACCAAGGCGATTCGGCAGCGGCATTAAGAGAGCCTGCACGGCATCGGTTTAACGTCAGTGCAATGATCAAGGAGCGGCTAAAGCCATCTATTCGTGCGCCCCGGCCCTCAGCGCCGGGGGGCCGCACAAAAGCGGATGGTTAACGCGGCTTTCCCTGGAGATTGCGGCAATGGAGGGCGTACGGACGGTAGGGCAAGGGTGGCTCGCGGATGCCAAAAAACGGTTTCTCCCGACCTTCAGCTCCTACGCGTTGCCGCTGACCCTCTCCTGGCTCGTCCTGTCCTGCGTCGTCGCCCTCATACTCTTCGTCTTCTACATGACATTCGTCCCCGGTCTTCCCATCGAGCCGGGATGGACCCTTGAACACTGGATCCAAGCCTTCAGACCTTACGTGCTGACCAAGGTTCTTCCCAACACCGTCATCGTTGGCGTGGGAGCCACCTGTGTGGCGATCTTCTTTGCTTGCCCCCTGGCATTTCTTTTGAACCGGACCACCCTGCCCATGCGCAATGTCTTTATCACGTTGATCGCCGTGGTGGTGATCGTTCCCGGCTTCGTCAAGACCATGGGGTGGCTGATGCTTCTCAACGAACGGATCGGCCTGATCAACAAGGCGCTCGCGGCGCTTCTAGGATTGGAGCGCGTGCCGCTCAGCCTCGACAATCCCTTTGGGATGGCGTGGGTCATGGGGTTGATATTGACCCCAACGATGTTTTTTCTCATCTCGGGACCCATGCGGGCACTGGACCCCTCATTGGAGGACGTGGCCGGCGTGTCGGGGGCCAATCGATGGTGGACCTTCGTGCGCATCAGCCTGCCGCTGATGTGGCCCGGTATTCTCGGCGGGGCTATTTATGTTTTCATGACGGCCATTTCCATTTTCGAGGTTCCCGCCATGCTGGGAGCGGGCGGCGGGAAAGCGCCCGTGCTCGCAAGCGAGCTGTTCTATGCGGTGCGCCCTACCACTCCGGAGTCCTTTGATATCAAGTACGGCGCCGCGGGCGTCTATGCGGCCCTCATCGCCTTGCCCAGTCTGGTTGCCCTTTACTTCTATCACCAGGTCCTGGCCAAGGCTCACCGTTACGGCGTGATCACCGGCAAAGGTTACCGGCCGCGGGAAATCGATCTGGGCGGTTACAGGTATCTCGGCCTGGGCTTCGTGTGTCTCTACCTCCTTCTGGCTGTAGTTTTGCCCATGCTGGTACTTTTGTGGTATTCCCTCCTCCCGCTGATCCAACCTCCCTCCGTGCAAGCTTTGTCCAAGCTGACGTTGTCCAATTATCGAGAGTTTCGATCTGCCGTCGGTGGCGGGCGTGTTGTCGCAAACACCGTGATTCTTGTCATTTGCGTCGGCGTCATGGGGCTGTTTTTTAGCTTCATGATTTCGTGGATCGTGGTCCGAACCCGCTTCCGCCTGCGCCACATGATGGACACCATCGCCATGATTCCCCACGCCTTCCCCGGCCTGGCCTTTGCCTTTGCCCTGTTCATATTGGCTATCCTGGCCTCCGTCTGGATTCCCGCCATCCCTATTGTGGGCACCCTGGGCATCATCGTCTTCGCCAACCTCCTCAATCGATTGTCCTACACCACACGCATTACCAACGCTGCCCTCCTCCAGGTCACTCCTGAGCTCGAGGAATCCGCCCGGGTATGCGGGGCGGGCAGCATCTCCACCATGTGGAATGTCATTATTCCCCTGGTCTTTCCTTCGCTTGTATTTGCGGGTTTATGGACGGGCCTGCTCACGTTTCGCGAAGTCAGCATGGCTCTGCTCTTGACGGAAACCGAAAATATCGTTCTGTCGGTAGCTGTATGGGGACTTTGGAGCGACGGCCAGATTGGCCTCGCTTCGGCCGGGGCGATCATCATGGTTGGGATTATGGGAACGCTGTTATTGCTTGCCCTGGCCCTAAGCAAGGGCCGTCTGAGTCCTCAGCGGGCGGGGGGATTCTAAACGCGCACCGCGGTTAAATCCGACCTGGACGGGATGCAATGCTCAAGGTTAAAGATCTGAGAAAGACCTTCACGACGGAGCACGGCCGCGTAGACGCCGTCCGCGGGGTAGACTTCAAGGTGGAGCAGGGCCAGATCTTTACCCTCCTGGGTCCGTCGGGTTGCGGTAAGAGCACGACCCTACGCTGCATCGCCGGTATCGAAATGCCCGACCAGGGTGAGATTCAAGTGGGGGAGCGCGTTGTCTATAGCTCAGCAGCTGGCGTCAACGTTCCCATCCACGATCGGGGAGCCGGAATGGTTTTCCAATCCTACGCCATCTGGCCCCATATGACGGTCTTCGAGAACGTCGTATTCCCGCTACGCCACGGCCCCAACAAAGCGCCCAAACACGAATGGAAGCGCCGGGTGATGCAGGCACTCGAGCTGGTGGAGATGGAGTCCATGGCGGACCGACCCGCGCCGTTGCTAAGCGGCGGGCAGCAGCAGCGCGTGGCCCTGGCCCGCGCGCTGGTCTACCAGCCCAGCGTTCTCCTTCTCGACGAGCCGCTGAGCAACCTTGACGCCAAGCTCAGGGTGACTATGAGATCCGAGCTTCAGTCTCTCATCAAAAAACTCAGCGTCACGACTCTTTATGTCACCCACGACCAGGAAGAGGCACTGGTGCTCTCGGATTTGATCGCCGTAATGCAAAACGGCGGGATCCAGCAGCTGGACACTTCGCGCAACATTTACACGAGTCCCACAAACGCCTACGTGGCGGGATTCGTCGGCCAAACCAATTTTCTTCCGGGCACCGTGCAGCAGACGCAGTCCAACGGAAAAGTGTCTGTGGCCTGCAGCTTCGGGACCGTAGAGTGCGCCTCCGCCGGCCCGGCGGGCCCCTTTGGCAGCGGAGACAAAGTTCTGGTAACGATTCGCCCCGAGGAGATCGTCGTCCTCGGCAAACCAACCACAGATCGCACGAACACCTACGAAGTCTCGGTCCTCAACACCCTTTTCGTCGGAAGCCGCACCCAGTGCGAATTGCAGCTCGGCTCGGACCGCTGCCAGACGGAAATGGAAGGCCGCACCCCCGTCAGCGCCGGCGCCCGCCTTCACGCCCACCTGCCGCCGGACTGCATTCGAATCTTACCTTCCGAGAAAAACGAAACCTAATGGGTCGACCCTCCCCCATCTTTCGCTGCAAGGGAAGGCTAATCACAGGAAGGGTTCAACTTAAGACGCTTTCGGGAGCGCAGGGCCAGAGCCTAATTGCGAGCTGGGCTCAGCCCTGCCCCGGTAACAGGTCGCAGATCTCAAGCGTGTTTCCGCTGGGATCCGGGAAGTACATGGAGCGCCCCTGAAAGAATTTGACGCGGCGGAATTCCACCTCCCCTTCCTGCCAATGACCCGGCCGGTCCGGAGTCTCCGGCATCACCACCTTGCCCACCCAATTCTTTAGATTTTTGACGGCGCGGTCAAAGTCCTCGGGGCTGACGATGAAAGCATAATGGGAGCCGCCGACCTCGTCGCGAATCGACTCACGGGCGGTTGGCCGTTTGCAGAGAAGGACGTTCTGGGGAGGATCGGCGCAGGCCATGCAAACCATATCGGGCCCAAGATTGTCCCGATACTTGAGGCCCAGCACCTCCGCGTAGAACCGCTTGCTGACCTCCAGATCGTTGACGGGAATGGACCAGTGAAGCACTCCGAGGGCCTTGACTCTGGGTTCCTGGACCGCTCCCTCTCGTTCGGCCTTTGCATCCTTTTCCATGGGTCTCTCCTCTCGGTTCCATCGTCCTCGGGAATTCTCGTGGAGCTATAATCGGAGGTCCCTTCTTTGTCAAGCTCCAAGCGCCGGGGATCGCGTCCTCAATGCCCGCCAGCGACCGCACTCCCTTCGGTTGACAGATCTTTCATACATCGCTACGTTCCCTCCGTCGGACCCATCCTCGGGAGGAGCAAGCCATGCGTCATGCCGTTGATCTGAAGCGCGCCATCGATGAAGTGAGATTCGGGTTATTTCTCGTCACCGCCGCCCATAACGGCAAAGACAGCATCCAACGCTCCTTCCGAGTCATGGCCCTGTCGGAGAAGCCGGCGCCGAGAATCGGGGTAGCGCTGCTCACCGATTACGAGATCAGCGATCTCATCCGCAAATCTGGGCATCTCGCCGTCAGTGTGGCTGGCCCCAGGCACATCCCTCAGCCCCGGCCGCTACGGGATCAAAGGCCCGCGGTGGCCGACGAGTTCACAGCCATCGGCGCCGTGAAGACACGGGCGTCGGTCATTGGGGCCCCGCTTATTGAGGATTGCTCCGCGTATCTGGAATGCGCCCTGGAACAGGAAGTCATCGTCCAGGACCGCAGCCTCTTCATTTGCCGGGTTCTCGCCTGCCAGGTCGATGACTCCATCGTACCTCCGGTGCGCGTAAGGGGCCGTGATATCGACCTGACCCCCCAAGTTCGTTAACAACAGAGAAAGGTCCCCCGCCGGACGGGAGGAGCGGGAGGAAATTACCCTTTTCTTTTCTCGATGCGCTGTAGCGCCTGCTGAAGAGGCCGGGGCTCGATGGCTTTGTGAAAATCGTACCCCGCGGGGAGCAAGCCGAACTCCTGCTCGAAGTGGACGGCGTTTGCGAAGGCCTCCTCCTCCAGCCCGAAGCCCGGGTTGAAGGTGGAAAAATCGTCCTTCAGCTCGTTGATCCAGTCCTCCCGGCTGCCGCCCGGTATCTGGGAGGTGAAAAAGGGCGCGATACGGTGAATCTGCGACTCGTCCATCAGCACCCTCTGTGCGCCGAGACAGGCCTCCAGCGTGGCGACGATCAACTCCGGCTCGTCCCTGAGGATCTTTTCCGTCGTGCTGAGCGAGTGGAAGGCGTAACTGGGGTAGCGCCCGCTCAGGGTGTCGTACACGTCGAACCCCGCGGCCTTGGAGGCCGCCAGGTTGACGTTCATCATAATGGCGGCCTGGCATTCCCCTTTGCGAATGAGTTCCATGCGCAGGGTGCCGGTGCCGCCGTCGATGTAGTGGACTTCGTTCGGATCGACCCCCAGCAGCTCCAGCGACATACGGGCCAGCCGCTCGACCATGGCCCCGAAGATTCCAACGGCGACGGTTTTGCCCTTGAGGTTCTTGGGGTCCCCGATCCGGGGGTCCACTGCGAGACCCGCCCTGAGCTTGCGGATGGGAAGCGCGACGATGCGCACGGGATGGCCCTGGGAATGGGCAATCATGGCCTTTCGAGCCATTCCCGAAAGCACATCGACCTTGCCTGCGATGAGCGCCTCGATGCCGTTACGCTCACCCGCAATAACCCCAATCTCCGCGGGATCAATGCCGGCGTCGGTGAAAAACCCCAATTCCTTGGCAACGATGGCCTCGGCCCGCCCGCTCCACGGCGGCGCGTCCGACACATACCTGAGCTTCATGGCTGCACCTCCCTGAAATTCATCAACGGTCGCGGCGCAATACCGGCGGGAACGGGCATGAAGCCGATCTAACGCGAGACCTTGGAGCCCTGGCCGTTTCCGGGATCGAAATCGTACTGAAGCTCGGGCCAATCGGGATCGCCGAATTTGATCCCCTCTTTCGAGTGTCCATGTGACTCGATGTACTCCAGATGATTGCCATCGGGATCGCTGAAATAGATGCCCACGCCGGGACCATGGAAGGTATTCCACTCGTGAGGGATCCGATGCTTGTCGAGCCGCTGGCCGGACTCCTTTAGGGATTTCACCTCGAAGGCGTAATGGGGATGCTGGGTCAGGTTGCGCCGTTCCGGCCAGGGGCCCGCGGGTTCCTCGAAGGCGTCGAAGATAACGCTCCCCAGCTGGAACTGCGAAAAGCGACGGGCTCTCTGGTCACCGACGGGATCCGGTTCCTCTGGTTTCCAGCTTCGCCTGATCACGTCGGCTCCCATCACCTTGCAGTAAAAGGCCTCGGCTAAACTAATATCCCGCACAACGATGGTATAGTGAGCCAGATGGAGCACATTTGGATCCGCCATGAAATATTCCTCCCGTGGCCTTTGCCACCCCATCGCAAATCAACTTTTGCCTTTTCTATTACAGGGTTCGGACAATGTCAAACCGGGGGCAACCAGCCCTTGACCTCATGGCCTTCATCGACTAGGATGCTCCCTGCGACGAACCAGCCTCGAAAATGGGGAGGGATCCCGGTGCTTACATACGATATGGCCAAACAAATGATCGATGCAGCCGTGGCCGCTGCCCGGGCTAAAAATCTGGCCATGACTATTGTCGTGGTAGACAACGCGGGAAATCCCGTTGCCTTGGCACGCATGGACGGCGCCAATTTCCTGGGACCGGAAATATCGCGGGGCAAGGCCTTTGCATCGGTGGTCTTCAAGTCATCGAGCGCCGAACTGGCAAAACGCGCCGAGGACAACCCCGTTTTTTACTCCACTCTGGTCACCCTGTCCAACGGCAAGTTCGTTGCGGCTCAAGGGGGCATACCCATCAAAATCAAAGGCCAGGTCGTCGGCGCCATTGCCGCCAGTGGAAGCAAGCCCCCCGTGGACGAGGAAGTGGCGCTGGCCGGCCTCGCTGCAGCCGACGGAGTCGACCGTTGACCCAAAAGCGCATCTCCCTTGCAACAGAGTTAAAGGAGGAAAGAAGTTATGGCGTCGCACCTTTATTTCGGCACAGATCAGGGCGTGGTATCCGTGACGAGCGAGGACGGCCGCTCGTGGACCGTTGATAGCCATGGCCTTAAAAACTGGTCCGTACTGAAGGCCGTTGCATCCCCATCCGCTCCCGAGCGGGTGTATGCCGGTACGCGGGGGGATGGGGTATGGGTCAGCGATGATGGAGGAAAAAGCTGGAAGAAACCCTGTTACGGAAAGCCCGGACCCGGAAAGGTTCGATGTCTGACCCTGGACCCCCACAATCCAAACACCCTCTATGCCGGCACCGAGCCCATCGATGTCTACGTCAGCCATGACGCGGCCAAGAGCTGGACTCGAATGGACTCCGTCCGGGATGTGCCATTCGTGGAAACCGTCGGATACCCCGTCCCTACCGTGGAGCCCCACGTCAGGGACATTGCGGTGGATCCCAAGGACCCCAAAACGCTCTACGTCGCGCTGCAGGTCGGATATATCCTAAAGACAACGAACGGTGGCAAGACCTGGAAGCTCCTCGACAAGGGATTGGATTCGGACGTACACACCATCGTGATCGACCCGACCAATACCTCGATGATCTATATCGCCACCGGCGGCCACGACTGCAGGCTCGGCAAATCCAAGGGCAGGGCTCTCTACGTCAGCGACGACGCCGGGGAAAGTTGGGCCGCTATGGGAATGGAACTCCCCCAGGAGTACTCCCTGCCTCTGGTGATGCACCCCAGGGACCCGAAGACCCTCTTTGCCGCCATGGCCAACGGCCAACCCCGACAGTGGCAACGCCCCACAGGCGCCGAATCCGTTATCGCTCGGACCAAGGACGGGGGAAAAAGTTGGCAAAAACTGGCTGAAAACGGAACTCAATTGAGCAAGGATTTTGCCGTGGAGATCGTTTTTGACAAAAGCGACACCAATCACGTTTACGCGGAGCTGACTAGCGGGAAGATCGTCCAGAGCGTCAACGGCGGCGACAGCTGGAGCAAGCTCGACGTTCAGCTTCCCGGTGTAACTCTGTGAGCCATCTCCGCAGACCGGCCTAGGCATGGGGCATTTCCAGTCTCACCGGCGAGTGCTGCAGGCCTGCCCGCCCGCCGGACGCAACGCGCAAAGCCAAGGGTCATTTTGAAAAGCAAGAATCGACTCAGGCTGCGTCTGACTAAAATTGGCGCTAACGATGAGGGACAGAAAGACAGAAACGATGTCGTCAAGGCCGTCACTCAGAGAGGCCAAAAGAAAATACGGTAACGATCACGAGGATCGAGAGAAGGCCACGTAACTAGGTAGTATCTAAATCGCTACCCAAGAGGAAAAAATGGAACGGACTGAGGCTGGCAGTCTCCTGTCGAAACCCGGGGCGTGGGCCCAGGGACTAGGCGATCGATTTTCCGGCTTCTTGGGTCCCAACGCCTTGCCGCTCGCGGTGTCCTGGCCCGTTTTGGGAACGGTGGTAGGCCTCATGGCCTTCATCCTGTACATGACCTTCGTTCCCGGCCTCCCCACCGACGGGGGCTTCACTCTCAAGCACTGGAGCGGTCTGACCTCATCCTACATGGTGGAAAAGGTCATCCCCAATACGGTGATTGTCGGCGTCGGGACTACCCTGGTCACGCTTTTTTTTGGCTGCACGCTGGCGTGGTTGCTGACCCGGACTAACCTTCCCTGTCGCAACTTTTTTATGAGCACCATCGCCGTCGTCGTAATCGTGCCGGGATTCGTCAAGGCCATGGGCTGGATCGTCCTCATCAATGAACGAATTGGGCTCATCAATAAGGGCCTTGCAAGCCTGTTCGGCGTGGAAACAGTACCCCTCAATATTGACAACCCCTACGGAATGGCGTGGGTGATGGGGCTGGCCCTGACCCCGGTCATGGTCTTTCTCATTGCGGGTCCAATGCGCGCTTTGGATCCGGTCCTGGAGGAAGCGGCCAGCGTATCCGGCGCCAACCGGTTGTGGACGGTGGCCCGGATAAGCCTCCCCTTGATGTGGCCGGCCATCGCAGGGGGTGGCATCTACACCTTCATGACGGCAATCTCCATTTTTGAGGTTCCCGCGCTCCTCGGCGGCGGAGGGGGACATGCTCCCGTGCTGGCCACCGAACTCTTTTACACCATTCGTCCGACGACGGAAACTTCACCGGAAATCGCTTATGGCGCGGCCGGTGTTTACGGAGTCTTGATCGCCGCCCCCAGCTTAGTGGCGCTTTACTTCTATCACCGTCTTCTTGCCAAGGGATATCGCTACCGCGTCATTACCGGTAAGGGATACCGTCCCCGGGAGGCCGAGCTAGGCGGTTTTAAGTACCTGGGAGTGGGCTTCGTGCTCCTCTACTTGGTGCTGGCCGTTGGCTTGCCCTTAATAACTCTCCTCTGGATATCCCTTTTGCCGTTGATCCAGATGCCTTCCATGGAGGCGCTGGGCAAAATGTCTTTGAAAAACTATACAACTTTCCTCCCGACCATGGGCGCACCCTACATGATCAGAAACACAATAACCCTGCTCGTAGGAGTTACCGTACTGGTCCCCATCGTTAGCTTTATGACATCGTGGATCGTGGTACGAACGCGCCTCAAGGTGCGCTATGCCATGGACACCATCGCCATGCTTCCTCATGCCGTGCCGGGACTCGCCTTTGCCTTTGCCTTGTTCATGTTAGGAATTCTTTTCGCGCGCTCGTTGCCCGATTTTCCGTTCTCCGGAACGGTCACGATTATCGTGATCGCCAATCTTCTCAATCGCCTGGCCTATACTACGCGAATTACCAACGCGGCCCTGTTGCAGGTCCACGGCGAATTGGAAGAGTGCGCCAGGGTGTGCGGAGCGACCAACATCTCCATTATCGCAAAGGTGATCTGGCCACTGGTCAAGTCATCCCTTATATTCAGCGCCCTCTGGACCGCTCTGTTGACCTTCCGCGAGGTCAGTATGGCCATGTTTCTTACCGAGACCAAGAACACCGTTCTTTCCGTGGCGATCTGGAGGTTGTGGGAAATCGGTCATTTGGGGCAGGCTTCGGCAGCGGTAATGGTTATGGTGGGGATCAGTACCGTACTCCTTATGGGAATCATGGCATTGGCCGGTGGGAGGGCCACGGACAGGACGCAGGGAACCCCTTTTGGGTCCAGCGGCTAACCGTTCCTATTTTACATGAGGTATGGCAACAAAGCAGTTAGGAATAAAGCTTTATTTCAATTGCAGCGGATAGAAACACCCAACCCCGTGTACCTTTCCGCGCCGGGGGAAAAAGAACCCCGGTGTCTTGACTTTGATCGTCCTTTTCAATACCCTCAGCCCCCAAATGGGTTTTACAGGGGCCAGCCGAGTTTGCTTTCCGCTTGAATCCCGCGGCCGGCCCACATGAATAAGGAGGTTCCTATGGATCGCACCGACCGCCTGACAGGTTATTTTACCTGCCTCGCTGTAACCTTGTTTTTCGCCCTGGTCCTCGTGCCGCGGCCGGCGACGGCGATGCAGGGAAAGCAACTTCTCGATGACCTGATTGCCAAGGCAAAGAAAGAGGGCTCGCTGGACACGGCTTTTGTCTCGGAAGCGGGACCGGCCAACCCGGCCCTGATACAGGCGTTTAAGAAACGCTTCGGCCTGGAGAATCTGGAGGTCAATGTGGCCGTGGGCAACCAGCCAAGAATGTTCGCCCAGTTGAAGGCACAGCTAAGCGCCGGCGTTCCTCCTACCCTTGACTCACTAACGGGCTCGGAGGAAAACGTCTCGGAGGCCATTGGCGCCGGTCGCGTGGTCCCCATCGAGAACTGGCAGCTCCTCCTGGCGGAGATCAACCCGCTGGTTCGTTCGGGAAAGGTCAAGCCCGGCGATATCAGCCCGGGTATGTTCGCGGGGCAGAGCTTCATCTGGGGCAACCGGGTGAAGGCCCTCGTTTATAACCCCAAGGTGATTTCTGAACAGGACCTTCCAAAAACTCACCTCGACATCGCCAATCCCAAATACAAAGGCAAGTACGTCGTGCCTCCCTGGATCGACGAGTGGTTGCTCGGCATGTTGGTTTACAAGGACAAGGCCAAATGGCTTGGAACGGTGGATCAGATCGGTAAGAACGCCCTCGGGGTCTTGCACCTCACAAGCGCCCTCCAGCGCCTCCTTCTGGGCGACATCGCGTTCATGCCGGGCAACGGCTACCACTACTTTCAAGCCAAGGGCAAAGACCCCACCGCGCCCGTGGAGGTCACCTATTGGTCCGACTATACGGGAATAACCCGGATATCCTACGCCGTCACCAAAGGCGCCCGGCACCCCGCGGCGGCGGCCCTTTGGAACCTGTGGATGACCACCCCCGAAGCCGAAGCCATTTGGCAGCCCATCGCCCTGTACTCAAACGTCTCCTTCGGCCAGAGCGATTACGACAAGAAGGTTCGGGACAAATTTCGGCAGGCCAACAGCCCGGTCATTTCCTTCTATGAGAACGACGAAACACGCAAAGAGCTGGCATGGCTTGGGACAACGGAGGAAGGAATAGCGTACCGGAACAGCATCGTCCAGGCAGCCACCCAGCGCCAGCAGAAGAAAAAGTCGAAAAAGAAGTGACGCCGGGGCGGGTAGGTAACGGGGAAAACCATGTAACGTGCCGAATAATCCCCAGTGCGATTATTTGTGCGTTCTCAACAGCCCCACCCAAGGCCGGGCGCCTGGAGGCTGAGAAGGAACTCAACCCGGTTCGCTAGAACCCCTTCATGTGAAGGGTCAGGACAAAGGCTTTTCTCATCTGTTCCTGTAGCTGCGGGGTGTTGACGTGCTTGCGGACCACATCCGCCCCGAACTCTGCGTGGTCGATATCGACGTCAGCATGCTCGATATGAAAGGCAAGAGCCCTCTCGACGTTCTTGACGCCCAGCGCAGCGTAATTTTCCTTCATGGCTTCAATGTCGCTTAACAGGCGCTCCCGGATCCCGGGGATCCGCTTTTCCCCCTCGCCCACGAGGGAACTGCCTATGGCAACGGCCCAGTGCCCCGTCCGGTGCAGGTTCACCCGCCAGCCCCACACGATCAGCGTTTCAGGATTCGCGTCGGATATCTCAAGCTCATTTATGTCATTGTCGGTAAGTCCGACCTCGTGGGATTCCCACCGCGCCAGGATGGGATGGGAAGGCATCTTTCCTCCCACCGTGGTTTCTCCGCCCTCGTCGATGAGCTTGCGTAACTGTTGCCGGCGAACAGCCTTGTCCGTACAGTTCAAGTACCGCTCCCCTTCGAACCGGTGGTTATTATCACCGCCCAGGTGATATTTCCGGCGGGCTGCCGCAATTTCCTCTTTGCTGTTGTAATGGCGACGCGGGCGCAGGAGCCCTCCCTTGAGGTGCTGCCGCCGGAGCCCTTCCAGCTCTTCAAGAAACTCATCTCCGGGAACGGCCGTGGGATTTTCCATGGGGATCTCCTATCTCAGAGCGGGGGTCGAACGAGAATTAAGTCCTAAATATAAAAGCTCGACCGGAATGTCAAGGCGATCGATGCGCGCTCACGGCGGAACTCACCCGGTAGGCTTCTTTATGTTGCTTTAAGGTATCTAGCCCCCCGGTGATTGACTTTGATCCCGGAATTGAATACCCTCTTCGATCGAATCGCTTTCATGTCTGCCAACCGTTTTTTCCTAGTCCCGGTGAGCCACTTGGCCCACAAATTTAAGGAGGTTTCTATGGATCGTGCCAAACGCTTGACAGTCGATGTCGCCCGTCTCGCCGTAGCTTTGTTTTTCAGCCTGGCTCTAGCGCCGTGGCCAGCGACAGCGGACATGCAAGGAAAACAACTCCTCGACGACCTGATCGCAAAAGCGAAAAAAGAAGGGGCTCTGGATACAGCTTTTGTATCACAGGCCGGTCCCTCCAACCCGGCTCTCATCCGAGCCTTCAAGCAGAGGTTTGGCCTCGATGACATAGAGATCAACATTTCAGTGGGCCGCCAGGATAAGGAGTTCGCTCAGTTGAAGGCAAAGCTCATGGCCGGCGTGCCTCCCACCGTGGATTCCTTAACAGGCTCGGAAGAGCACGTTACGGATGCCATGGAACACCAATTCATAAACAAAATAGATAACTGGCAATCCCTATTGGCGGAGGTCAATCCTCTGGTCCGTTCGGGAACGGTCAAGCCCGATCTTGTCAGTCCCGCGATGCTGTCCGGACATGGATTCATCTGGGGCAACCGGACCAAGGCCCTCGTCTACAACCCGAAGTTGATTTCGGAAAAGGATCTTCCCCAGAGCCATACCGACCTTGCGAACCCCAAGCTCAAGGGACAATTCCTCGTGGCTCCGTGGCTCGATGAATGGCTCCTGGGCCTCCTGGTTCACAAAGACAGGCAGGAATGGCTGCAAACCGTGGATCGCATCGGTAAGAACGCTCGTGGGGTGCTTCACACCACCGGGGCTGTTCAACGCTTGCTTCTAGGGGATGTCGCTTTCACACCGGGTAACGTGTACAACTACTACCAGTCCAAGGACAAAGATCCGCAAGCTCCGGTGGCCGTCCGTTACTGGAACGACTATACGGGGGTAACCCGGATCTCCTATGTGGTGGCCAAAGGAGCCCGGCACCCCGCCGCGGCCACCCTGTGGAACCTTTGGATGACCACGCCGGAGGCGGAGGCCATCTGGCAGCCCGTCGCCCTTTATGAGAACGTGTCCTTCGGCCAGAGCGACTACGACAAAGCAATCAGGGCCGGGCTGGAAAAGGCAAAAAGCCCGGTCATGTCATTCTGGGATAACGCGGAGACCCGCAAAATCCTGGAGTGGCTGAACAGCCCCGAAGGCCAGCAATACACAAAGGATATCGGCAAGGCGGCCACCCAGCGCAAGACCAACTAGACGGCAAGTCTGTTGAAATTTTCCCGGCGGTAACGGCAGGCAAGGTTGCCGCCGGGAAGCTCGACCCCGGCGATTGCCAACCGTTCAAAAACCAAGGCACCGAATGAACGGGCTCATGAAGGTTTAAGAGCGAACCGGCGGGTTTTTGAGTGCTTCCCTGGCAAAACTGAGATCCCACATCAAAAGCGGATTGAAGCTCGCCAATTCCGGAGATCTATCAAGCCTCATCCGAAGCGTATTGGCTATCCCTTCCGCGCTCGGCAGCGGGACCTCGGACAACTCCTCCCTTAGAATCTCATAAAAGCGTTCCAGCTTCTTATCGTTGTCGACCTTGAGGAGCTTTCTCGGTTCCTTGCCCATGATCTCCAGCGTCGTGGAACGATCGTTCTTGAAGATACGGGTGGCGTCAAAGGTCGCATTGACCAGATTTTGTACGTTCTCACGGTTTTCATCGATCATGCGACCCGAGACCGTCAGGGTAACGTTGCCCAGAATGCCGTAACGCTCGTAGGGCATGGCTTTGAGGCCGGCCTCCAGTGCCTCATCCGCGTAGAGGTTCGTGACAAAGCACCCGTGGCACTCTCCCTGCAGCACCTTCTTCCAGTTTCCCCACCGTCCTACTTCGGATTCCGATACGAACACTTGCTCGACATCCCCATGGAGGCGCATGTCCTTCAACCAAAGGCCGGGGAGGATCTCAGATGGTCCGATCTTGCGGATCGCAAACTTTTTCCCCCTCAGGTCGTCCACGATTGATATCGACGGATGAACCAGAAGTGTTTCGTTCATCCAGGTGACCGACGACGCCACGCTGAAAAAGGGGACCCCGCGCGCGGCAAAGCTCTGAAGCCCCCAGTAGTTCTCCGCGAGGACGTCCGCCTTGCCCGATTCCAGATGCTCGCCGTATTGGGGTCCCGTGGCTCTTTCCATTTGCAGTTCAAGACCATATTTTTCCGCAGCGTGCTTGAGCGTGTAGAGATAAGGAGTCCTGTCCACGTCTCGGTAAAGAAGCTTTAAGACCTTCATTTAAACCCTCCGACGGCCCTCCCGGGCATGCCATGGACTCTATTCCGTTTTTTCCTTGCGACCGCGAAGCCGAGCTCTGAGTTGAGCGGTCAGGCCGTCATCGACGGTCATGTTTCTGCTATCTATGACTACGCCATAAACGTGCTCCGCCGCCTCCAGAGAAACATAGCCGTCTTGAACGTCCTGCAATACCTTTTCCGGCTCCCTTAAAAGCGGATCACCGTATCCGCCACCCCCCGGCATTTCCACCCGGAAGCGGTCTCCGGCGTTGAGATTCACCGTCTCCAGCGGGCGCAGCGGCCGGCCACGGTCCGTGTCAGGATTTAAGTAGGCCCGCACCGTGGGCGGCGGCTTGCCGCCGAGCACGCCCCAACCGGAGAACTTGAACTGGTGGCCCAGACGCAAAGTCAGCACGGCGTCCCCAAGCACTTCGTACTCTTTACGGTTACCCAGGCCGCCGCGATAACGACCCGCCCCTGCCGAATCCGTCATCCATTCATGCTTGCAAACTCGTACGGGAAACTCCGTTTCCAGGATTTCGATGGGGGTATTGGGCGTAAAATTGAAGAAACCCACACTTCCGGAGGAGCCATCGTGGTCCGACGTACCCCCCTGGGAAGTAACGTAGAGCTCGTACTGGACGGCCTTCCTTCCGGCCCGATTCAGCTGGTGCCCTACCGCCATGGCGCCGAGTCCGAGCCCCGCCGAACCTACCGCCCGCTTGGGGTTGAACTCGGCCAGCGCTTTCCCGATCGTGCTGTACAGGACGTTGGAAAGCCCGTAATAGCTGTTGACGGGCGCCGGCCAGCGGGGATTCGTGATCTTCCCTTCGGGATTGATAAATGTTACCGGCCGGCGGATGCCGTCGTTCACCGGGATGGTCGGGTCCAGATAGGTCAGGAGCGCCAGAAGCGCTGCCACCTGGGAGGACTGCGGCCGAAGGTTGATGGGCCCCTTTACCTGGTCGTTCATTTGACTGTAATCAAAAGTGATGTCCGCTCCCTTTTTTATTACCTTCACGTGTAGGCGGAGCGCTTTGTCCTCGTCCACGCCGTCGTCGTCAACCCAGCCTTCGGCTTCCGCCTCGCCGTCGGGCCACTCGGCGAGGCCCCTGCGGATCCGCTCCTCGGATAGGCGCATCAGCTCCGAGAAGGCCGTTTTGATGGTCTCGGTTCCGTATTCCGCGCATAGCTCGCGAATGCGCTCGGCCCCCACTGTGGTGCAACCGACCTGGGCCCGAATGTCGCCGGCTATGACCTCGGGGATACGACAGTTCCGTTTGACGATGGCCTCCACCTCTTTGACGACCCCGTCACGAGTCCAATACCGCACGGGAGGCAACAACAACCCCTCATGGAAGATCTCCCGCGCCCCGGCGCCGGAAGAGCCGGGGACCATACCCCCCACATCCGGCTTGTGGGCGATGCTGACGCTGAATCCAATGACTTCTCCATCCACGAAGACCGGCGTTGCGATGACAACGTCGGGCACATGCAAACTGCCGCCGAGGTAGGGATCGGTCAGAATAAAACAGTCTCCGGGACGCATGTCATCATAGGAATAGCTGTCGAGCAGCGCCCGGATGCCCATGTAGTACGGATACAGGTGAAGCGGGGTTCCCGCCGCCTCCACGGCAAATCCATCGCGGTCGCAAAACCCCGCCGAGCCGTCCCGGGACTCCCGGAGGATCGTGGAATACCCACTGTGAAAAAGGAGATGCTCCATGGTCGAGCCGATCTCCCGGAGCTTATTCTGTATCACTTCCAAGGTTATGGGATCGAGCTCCATCCTGACCCTCCTCTGGCCTCAGCCTTCGACCTTCATACCGGGCGACTGGCGCTCTGTCCGGATCCGAGCCGTTTGTGCCGCGTCAACAGTCATACTCGCCTGCTCGATGACGACGCCATAGTCGCGCTCGGCGGCATCAATGGAAACAATGCCGTCCAAAACGTCATTCAGGACCCTGGCCGGATCCCGAGACAGGGGGTCGCCGTACCCGCCTCCGCCGGGCATCTCCACACGGAAACGGTCGCCTGCAACCAGGTGAACGGTTTCCAGGGGGCGCAGAGGGCGCTCGCCCTGCTCCCTCGGAATCAAGGTGGCCCGCACCGTGGACGGCGCCTTTCCGCCAAGCACGCCCCATCCGGCATGGTTGAACTGGTGCCCCAGGCGAAGGGTCAACACTGCGTCTCCAAGCACTTCGTATTCCTTGCAGTTCCCCGGGCCTCCGCGAAACCGGCCCGGGCCCGCGGAGTCCGGCACGAACTCGTGCCTGCATACCCGGACTGGAAACTCCGTTTCAATGATCTCCACCGGCGTATTCGGGGTGCCATTGAGCATGGTCACCCCGAAAGAACCGTCGTGCTCGGAAGAGCCCCCCTGGGACGTCACGTATAGCTCGTATTGCACCGCCTTCTTACCCAGCCGGTTTTCCTGATGGCCCACGGCCATGGCCCCAAGGCCGAGCCCCGCCGAGGCAACAGCCCTTTTGGGATTGAACCTGGACAACGCTCTGCCTATAGTGCTGTAGAGCACGTGGGTTAGCCCGTAGTAGCTGTTCACCGGAGCCGGCCAGCGCGGATTGGTGATCTTTCCTTCGGGATTGATGAATTTAATCGGCCGGCGGATACCGTCGTTGATCGGGATCGTAGGGTCCAGGTAGGTCAATAAGGACAGCACCGCGGCAACGTAGGACGTCTGCGGCCGAAGATTGATAGGGCCCTTCACCTGCTCGTTCATTTGACTGTAATCAAATGTGATCTCGTCCACTTTTTTAATGACCTTGACGTGGAGCCGCAAGGCCTTGTCGCGGTCAACACCGTCATCGTCCACCCAACCTTCCGCCTCCGCTTCCCCGTCCGGCCACTGGGACAGTCCCCGACGCACGCGCTCCTCGGCCAGACGCAGCAGCTCGGAAAAGGCCGTTTTTATCGTTTCCGTACCGTATTCCGAACATAGCTCGCGAACACGCCGGGCCCCTACGGTGGTACAACCCACCTGAGCCCGGATGTCGCCGGCGATGACTTCGGGAATCCGGCAATTGCGCTTGATGATGGCCTCTATCTCCTTGACCACCCCATCCCGGGTCCAATAGCGGACCGGCGGCACCAGGAGTCCTTCATGAAAAATCTCCCGCGCGCCCGCCCCCGAGGATCCCGGCACGAGGCCCCCGAGGTCAGGTTTATGGGCGATACTCACGCTAAAGGCGATCACTTCTTGGTCTACAAATACCGGGGTGACGATAGTCAGGTCCGGTACGTGGAGACTGCCCCCCAGGTAGGGATCCGTTAGAATAAAGGAGTCTCCATCGCTCATCTGCTCGATAGGATAGCTTTCCAGCACGGCCCGTACGCCGAGATAGTACGGGTAGAGGTGAATGGGAGTGCCCGCGGCCTCGACTGCATACCCGTCGCGGTCGCAGATACCCGCCGAGCCGTCGCGAGATTCTCTCAGGATGGTGGAGTAGCCGCTGTGGAACAGCAAATGTTCCATTGTAGAGCCCAGTTCGCGGAACCTGTTTTTGATCACTTCCAGCGTGATGGCATCGAGCCCCGTTGAAGAATCCAATTCACCCCTCCACCAGGACCACCAGGTTGCCATAGCGGTCCACCTCGGCCCTCTGGCGGGGCAGAATCACCGAGGTTGAATCCAGCTGTTCGACGATGGCGGGGCCCTCGATGGTGTTTCCCGCAAGAAGCTCGGACCGCCTGTAAAGGGCCGTGTCCCGGTACTCCCCGTATTCCTCGAAAAGAACCGAGCGCCGTCCCGCAAGCGCGCCTTCTGGAGACAGGCCCCCGGTTTTCAGTTCGGGAAATGTAAGCTTGGGAACTCGGCTGATGGACATGACCCTTAGATTGACAACCTCGGGGACCTCTTCCGGGGCTGAGGTTCCGTAAACCTGTTTATGCAGCTGGTCAAATTCCCGGCGCATCGTCTCCTTATGGGAGTCCTTGAACTCTCCCTCCGGGCAGGTCACGTTAAGCTCGTAACCCTGATAAGGGTATCGCAGGTCTAGCTGGCGAATCAGCTCCACCTCGCCGTGACCAAACCCTTCCTTACTTGCCTGGTCGGTGGCTCGTCCCTCCAGCTCCTCAAAGAGCCCGTTGGCTTCCCTCCCGGGAAGATCCAGGAGAGAGACCATCCGGCTTTGCAGGTACTGGTGCTTGACGTCCGTCTGGAGCAGTCCCATGGCACTGCTGATTCCCGGATAGGCGGGCACAATCACCTTTGGAATGGAAAGATTGCGCGCCACCCGGGTGGCGTGGAGGGGACCCGCGCCCCCAAAAGCGACCAGAGCAAACTTTCGCGCGTCCAGGCCCTTCTCCACGAAGGAGAGTCTGAGGCCCACTTCCATGTTCACATTGACCACCCTGATGATGCCGAGAACCGCTTCCTGAAGACTCATGCCGAGGGGTTTGGCCACGGCTTCGAGAATGGCCTGCCGGGAGAGACCCGGATCGATGGTCATTCGCCCGCCGATAAAATAACTGGGGTTGAGATATCCCAATACAAGGTTCGCGTCGGTAACGGTGGGCTCCGTCCCTCCCTGTCCATAACAGGCCGGCCCCGGCGAGGCGTCCGCCGAGCGCGGCCCGCATTTGAGAAGACCGTCGGGACCGATCCAGGCCACCGTGCCCCCCCCGGCGCCCAGGGTGCGAATCTGAATCATCGGCGTTCCGATATCCTGGTCGCTGATTTTTCCCTGACGCGTCTCCTGATACACCCCCCCCGGCATCACGCTGATATCCGTACTGGTACCGCCCATATCGAAGGTCACGACGTTTTTCTCCCCCGTCAGGCCCCCGATACTGGAGCCGAACACGACGCCTGCGGCGGGCCCCGAAAGGAGCGTCTGGTTGGGATAATTCGCCGCAACGTCGATGCGCATCAGCCCGCCGTTGGACTGCATAATGAACATGCGCTCGGTCTTGAGACCCGCGGTGCGGAGTTTGCCCGATAGAGCGCTCAGGTACCGCTCCACCACGGGCCCCACATAGGCGTCGAGGACGGTGGTGGAGATTCTCTGGTATTCGCGGATCACGGGGAGGATCAAAGAGGATAGGGACACCCGGCACTCGGGGTGCTCCTCGCGCATGATCTCCGCCGTGCGCCGCTCGTGGGCCGGATTCATAAACGAAAAAAGATAGCAGACCGCGACGGAGGACACGCCTTCGTCACGAAGCTTGCGGGCGGCCCGGCGCACGTCCTCTTCGTCGATGGGCTCGTGCTCGCTGCCATCGAACAGGATGCGCCCGCCGACTTCGTGGGTGTACCGCTGGGGAACCACCCCTACCGGCTTGTGGTAGAAACTGTCGATGAGGTCCGAGCCGGCCGCCCGCGATCCGCCCCGCAGCTGGTAGATTGCGCGAAACCCCCGAGTAATCAAGAGGCCCGCCTTGGCCCCTTTGCCTTCAATCAAAGCATTGGTTGCGACCGTTGTGCCGTGGGCGAAAAATCCGATATCCGCGGGCCGGATCTCCCGCTCGACCTCGAAGAGGCTCTCCAGGCCTGAAACGACGGCCTGGGACGGATCCACCGGAATGGAAGGCACTTTGGCAATTCTGAGCCTGCCGGTTTCCACGTCCATCGTCGCAACGTCGGTGAACGTCCCGCCGATGTCGATTCCTACGATCCAGGTGGGCATGGGTTCCTCGTCTCTCCTTTCCACCCCGCTAACCGGGAGGGTAGCCTCGACCATTCACGGTCGGCAGACCTACGGGGCTCACCCCCAGATCCACGGCCCGTCGCAGCTTTTCCTGGGTCCATGAATAACGGGTTAGAAGCTCAAAGTGCTCGGCGCGAAGAGGTCTTCGATCTTCAGCTTCAGAGGGGTCAGGCCCTGCTCGTGGGAGTAATCAATGATAGTTTCAAGCATCTTTCTGTTGTCTTTCACGCCGTAGGGATAGGGATCCTCGCCAAATACGGCCCGCGTCTTTGCCAGGTACTCCGGCCCGAACACGAGGGCCGTGGGAATGCTCTCCGATATCCGCTCTTGGGCCCAGGCCTTGGCCTCCAGAAAGGCCTTGTACAAGTTGAAGGCGAGCCAGGGATACTTTCGGTACACGTCGCCTCGTATGACATAGGTGTGGTTCGCGGGGATATATCCGTGTTTCTTAAAAAAGCGACTGCCTTCCTCGATCCTGTCGGGAAACAACGGTTTGATCTTGCTCCAATCGCCCCCGGACCCTCTAAGATGCGTGGACCGGTCGATGATATTGCTTCCCTTCTGAAAGGCGCGGTGCACCGAGGCAACGTCGATTTCATTGTTGACCAACATGGTGGCCAGGCTCTTGTCCTCCGGAATCCTTTGGAATGAAATCCCCTCGGGCGGCCGGAAGCCCGTCGCCCCCCCGTGGCTCAAAGCTTCGGATCTTTCCATGTACCAGTGGACTTTGTACTGGGAAACGCCGAAGTCGTGTTCCAGGATTCCCCGCACCCAAAGGGAAGCCGTCTGCTGGTATTCCCCGACCCCGATTCTCTTCCCCACGATATCTTCCGGTTGTTTTATTCCGGAATCCACGTGATAGGACAACTGGGTGTGCATGAAACGCCTGGCCGGGAAGGCCGGGATGGCGATCATGTCCATGCCCTGGGATTTCCCTATGAGGTAGGACGACAGCGACATCTCGGCAATCTCGAATTCCTGAAAGTTGAGTTGCCGCCAGAAGGTTTCCGACGGGTCCGAATGGGTGTGAACAAGCTCGACCCCTTCGGGTTGAACGGTCCCGTTTAAAAGCGCGTCCAAACGCTCATTGTTTTCCGAGACGATGCTCAGTGTCAGCCTGGCCATGGATTTTCCTCCTGCTGTTCGTATCCCCAAATTCTTCGCCGCCGTTCTATCGACCCGGCGCCGACTGGTTGACCCCCGGGATCATCCTGCGCAGGTCACCCGTGGCCTCGACCCAATGCGCCCCTTTGGGCAAGACCGTCGCCGCCCCGCGGACCTTGTAAATCTCGGGCTCGGCGGCCCCGGGCGGAGGGACTCCCTCCGCCAGAGAAACCTTGGCCGCTTCAATGAGCCGGTGGCGAACTCGGATGATCGCCGCATCGGTGGTTCCCAGGTGTTCTTTTGTCCTGTCGTAAATGGGACCCATTCCCTCCTGCACAGCGGCATCCTGAGCCCAGAATTCAGGGATCCCGGAAAAATATTTGGTCCGTTGAAGCTTCCGGTCAAAGTAGTAGTCGTTTTCGGCCCTCGCCTTGGGATGCCATGCCCCTCCAGCACCGCTGGTGGGCGGCAGGAAATGATCATCGCCGACAAAACCCGCGCCCGCCCCCGTGCGAAGGCGAGAGAGCTCCTTATCCGTGAGCGGGCGCAGCGGATGAAAGTTTGCGGCCAAAAGAATCGTCGTCTCGTCGTCCACGGGGATCCAGACGCGGCTTTGCCGGGTGGGGTTCTCCCCATAGGGGCCCGTCATGGTGTGGAAGGGAAAAAGAAACTGGGTAAGGCGCCAGTAGCAGGAATCCTCCCCTACGTCCCGGGAGGCCCCGATCAACACGCCGTATTCGGTATCCGTAACCTGAAAACGTGGGTGAGTGTCAAGCTTCCGCCAAAGATCCACTCCCTGCTCTTCCCCCACGCCCTGCTTGAGCTGGGTGGCCGACGCGTGCAGGAAAGAATTGTGGCTCTGATCAATGTCTCCTTCCAGAGCCTGGGCGAAATTGCAGCGCTGGATCCGTTTCGCCAGGAAGCGCTGATCGTCCGGGACCAAGTTCCACTCGAGCTCGGGCAAGGGGGGCGGCGGCTTGGCACGCCCCATGTAGATCCATATCACCCCCCCGCGCTCGCGGCAGGTATAGGACAGGTGATGGATCTTGTCCTTGAAGCTGCTCTCGGGAGGCTCGTTGGGCATGTCCAGGCACCGGCCTTCCACGTCAAACTTCCAGCCGTGATAGATGCAGCGCAGGCCGCGTTCCTCGTTACGCCCGTAAAAAAGAGGCGCGCCCCGGTGCGGGCAATGGGCCCCCAGGACGCCGACGCGGCCGTTGGTGTCCCGGAATGCTACCAGGTCCTCGCCCAGCAGCCTGACCTTGAGCGTGTTTCCATCGGCCTCCGGGACCTCGGAGGTCAGAAGCGCTGGAATCCAGTAGTGCCGCAGCAATTCCCCCATGAGGGTGCCTGGACCTACCCGGGTCAGCTGTTCGTTTTCTTCATGGGTGAGCATGAGTCTATTTCCCCCTGAAACTAGGAATGGGCCTCGCACGCTGCCTGTGAAATACCCTAGAGCAGGTCATCCACATCAATCATTTTTCAGCATCGGTAGAGAATGGTCAGGCTCAGAAATAATCTAATGATTTCAGACGCTTCAACTCTAATGACAGAAGGAAACACAGTTCGTATTAGCAGATTTGCCCTAGTCCGTCTAGAGATCTTCGAGACAAAAATAACCGCATTCAAGATATTTCTGGGGGCAAATTTCAACCTGAGAGCCGCCCCGGCCCGGTACTGAGTCGGCCTTCGGTTTATTTGCCGTTCCGAGCTATGGGATGCGGGAAAATCAGATCTGTCGGATGCCACCGGCGAGGGTCCAGATGCGCCTTGGATACTTGCAAGCGGGATCCAGGATTTCATCCAGGCTGGTATCGATGATAGGGTGTCCGTTTCTAAAAACTCCGATAGGTTCAATTCCTAGCTGGACTTTATTAATCTCTCGCTTCAATATTTCACGAAACATCACGATGCCCCTGTCCGACGTCGCCAGACGTTCCTCCGTACGGTCGGCGATGATGCCCGCCGTCTCCCAGGTCATGGTGTCCTGTGCGAGGGGTTTATGCATGGTAAAACGGGCTTGGGGATGAAGCCCCTCGGGGGGCTCCTTGAACGGCTCCATATAGGTCACCGGAAGGTCTTCTTCCGTTGTCTCCGCGCCGGTTTCGGAGGGATCAAAGATCACGTGCACGTGCCATGTGTGCTCGTCGTCGATGGGCACGCGAAACTGAGTCGAATTTGCCTGTCGCAGGTTATTCGGAAATATCAACGGGTGATTGTCCTCACGTCCATCCTTGAAACGCCGTTTTTTCATGATGCCGTAGGGCACCTCTTCGAAATCAACCTGCTCCACTTCGTCAATATAACCCCTCGTCCTACTGGGCGCCTTGTGGCTCCACGTCGTATCCAGGTGCAGGATTTGCAAGTGGGCGGGGTCCACCGAGTTTTCCATGGACTGGAGCCAGTTGCAGTCGATAACCTTGTATACAACGACTCCCCTCCGTCCGTCCTTTCGCTCCCAGATATCAAGCGGTGGAATCATTGGCGCGGGATCGGGCCCCATATAGGCCCAGTAAAAGCCGACGTACTTTCGCACCGGATAGGCCTTATGCTTGACGCTAAGATGGAACTTGCTTTCAGCGGGTTCCGCGGGGGTCTCCAGACATTGTCCGGAGGCGTCGAAGAGCCAGCCGTGGTACGCACAGGCGAGGCCTCTTTCCTCCACCCTGCCGTATGAAAGCGAGGCGCCGCGATGCGGACAGCGTTCTTCCAGGATACCTACGTTGCCCCTCTTGTTACGGAAAAGGACCAGGTTTTCGCCAAGGATGCGAACAAACTTGGTGGGATTTTCTTCCGTGAGCTCCGCGGCTACGGCCACCGGATGCCAGTAGCGGCGCAGCAGTTCGCCGGCGGGGGTTCCCGGTCCAACTCGGGTTAGCGCCTCGTTCTCTTCGCCTGTCAGCATAACTCGCCTTCTTCCATGCCCAACGAGATCCGCCTCCCGCTACTTGGGGCTTGCAACCAGCTCGCCTATTTCCTGGTTGTCCAGGGGGTCGAACTTCGTGGAAGAGCCGGTATTCTTTCGCCCTCCGACTTCCCGCTGCCTTCGCTCGGCTATACCGCCTTCGTCCTTTTCCGTGGGAATTTTCAGACGCTGGTTCTTTGCCGGATCGCGAAACACGTTGATGGGATCCTCGCTCCGTTCGATTTTCTGGAGGTTTTCCTCGAGCATCTTGCGGTACAGGATGATCCCTTTGTCGGAGGTCCCGAGCTTTTCCTCGGTTCTATCCGCAATGGCCCCTTGCGTATACCACATGACCATGTCCTGGCCGCTGTTGTTGTCCACCAGGGACCACTGCGGACGTCCCTTGGGCCCCACCGTCACCACCGGAACCTCGTAAACTTTGGTCGTGTTTTTCCCGGAGGGAGTGACCCCTTCCGGCAGCGGCTTCGCCTTGTACCAGACATGAAGGGTATTCTCGTCGTCCACCGGGACCCTGAACTGGTAACCGACATTCGCCAATATGTTGGGAAATAGGACCGGATGCCCGACGCGCCACTCCACGTCCCTCTCTGTTCCTCCGCTCCACACCCGGCGTTTGATAATGCCGTATTCGAAAACATCGAAATCCATTTTCTTATGATGCCTGACGGGATGCTTCATCTCCGATTTACCGAGACGCTCCAGGACATAGTTATCAAAATGCCGGTGGAGCCACTCCACGTGCACGGGATCCAGCGAGTTCTCCATGATCTGAAGCCAGTTGCACGGTATGACGGCGAATCCCACGGTCTGCACCGCGTTCTCCTGAACCAACTCGTCCCAACGCGGCACCAGAGGCGCGGGCTTGGGACCCAGGTAGGCAAAGATCATCCCCCCCAACTCCTCAACGGGATAGGCGGGAAGGGTTACCTTGTCCTTAAAAGTGCTGTCGGGGGCATCCATGTCCTCCGCCGGTTGTTCCACGCACTTCCCCATGGCGTCGAACATCCACCCGTGATAGGCGCACCGAAGGCCTTCCATTTCAGGAACCCCGTACATCAGGGACGCTCTTCGGTGCGGGCAGGTATCGCCGATGAGACCCAGTCTCCCCTGCCTGTCCCGGTAAAGCACGAGAGGCTCACCGAGTATCTTGACGGGCTTGACGGGCTCCTCATCGAGCTCCGGCGTCGCGGCAATGGGATACCAGTAGCGCCGGAGGAGCCTTCCCATGGGAGTACCGGGACCGACCCGGGTCAACCGCTCGTTTTCTTCTCTGGTTAGCATCGCGACCCCTCCCTAGCGGGCGTTTGCACGTGATTTCGATACGGGGAAGCCGGACTCTGAAGACGCTGTATTATAGGTTATCCGGACCGGATTTCAAAGCCCCCGGTAACCAGCCCCGTTCCCCCCACCTGCCCGTGCCTCTCGAGGTATTTTGTGGCACTCGCGACTCCTTAATTTTATTTTACCATCCCCTCCAAGCCGGGCCCGGGATCCCAAACCTTGGGTAGCACGCCACAAATGGGACTGCCTCGGTCACACCGTTGCACGTGCGAGGCCGACGCGAAAGCCGATGGCCCGTGCCGCTATGGCCACCCCTACTGTCAACAGGACAACGATAACTCCGACAACCGAGCTCGGCTCCGAATGACCGGCCAACACGTACTGCAACTGCAGCAGCGCCAGGGGCTGGCTCACTGGGCTGTACCGGCGCATCAGTTCACCGCAGGGCGTTCCCGGGTCCGTTCGAGTCAACGCATCGGTTTCATGCGGCATATCCCCTTCCTAGGTCAGGAGTTATTTATGAATACGGAGGTCCCGTCATGTTTTCATCTAGGAGTTTTCGAGCTCCGGCGCCTCTCTCCCGAACATGAGCCAAGAAACACCTAGGTTCGTTCTATATTCCATACAACGCCCGCGGGTTGTCCGAGAGGATCTTCTCTCTCAGCCTCTGGGAGAGGTCCTCCCGCCTCATGACGGCATCCACGACGTTGTCCTCATGGGACGGATCCGAGTGCGGGTAATCCGACGCCACCACCAGCGAATCCTCGCCGATGCAACGGACGACGTAAGGAATGTCCTCGTCGGCCTCGCAGGCCACGTAGACCCTGCCCTCTCGAAAGTAACCGGCCGGATCTTTCTTTACCTTGCCGCCCCTGCTCAACTGGTGGAGGAGGTAGGGGACCCACTGCGAGCCCACTTCGAGAAACGCGAACCTGAGCCGCGGGATCTCGTCCAGAACACAAGACCCGAGGACGCTGTGAAATCCCATGATGACGGGCAGAATGGCTGCGTTGAAGCTCTCCGAGGCCTCGAACGCCCCGGTTACGGCCGGGCAGCCCCAGCCGAAATGGATGCACACGGGGAGATCCAGACGGGCCGCCTCCTCATAAAAAGGGAACAGCTCCCTGTCCCCGAGGCTTCGGTCCCAGGCCACACCCAATAGCATCACCGAAACCGCTCCCAGCTCCTTGGCCCGCCTGAGCTCCCTTATCGACTCCTCAACGTCACGAATGGGAACCAGCGCGGCAAACCGGATCCTTCCGCCGGACTGGGAACACGCCCGGGCCATGAAACCGTTGTAGGCTCGAAGCAGGGCCGCCTCGAGCTTGAGATCGTCCGCCGTGGTCACCAGAAACATGGTGGGATAAACCACCTGCTTATCGATTCCGCTCTTGTCCAGGTCAACAAGCCTGGCCTTCACATCCGTCAGTTCCTGCGCCGCAATGGATGCCGACTTTCGCTTCGCCTGTTCCATGATCGTAGGGGTGACGAAACGGAATCCACCTTTCCCCACAAGCTTGGGATAGGTCCGGCCGTCGAGAAACCACACGGCGTTGTTCGGCCCGTAGATGGTATCCTCCTCGAATCCCAGGGCCAGGGGCCTGCGGGCATAGAATTCCTCCTCCAGGAGAGAAAACATGGCCTTGGATTCTTCGACATGTCCGTCGGCGTCAATCACCGTCATGGTACCCACCTCCAGGCGGTTCTTTCTGACTAATCTTGGCTAACCCACAAAGACCCTGCCGCCGTCCACGTTGATCACCTGCCCCGTGATCATGTCGCTGTCATCGGATGCCAGAAAGGCGATGACACCCTCCAGGTCGCGGGGCAGCAGCTGGCGATGAATATAGCGTCCCGCCATGCTGCTCGCCGGAAGGGGCCTCGGCGCTTCGCCCCTTGCCTCGGAAGCGTCCACCCCCGCCGGCGTCACCACGTTGACATTGATGTTGAACTGCCCGAGATCCACGGCCAGGGCCCGGGTAAAGCCAATCACGCCTGCTTTGGAGGCGATATAATCCTGTCTCAAGGCCGTCCCGTGCAGGGCCACCCCAGAGCTCACATTGATGATCTTTCCTTTGCCCGTTTGAATGATGTAGGGAACGAACGCCTTGCTGGCGAGGAACGTCCCCGTCAGGTTCACGTTGATGATCCGGTTCCATTCGGCGAGGGTCAGATCCTGAAGGGGAATTCTCGGGACGTTCCTCACGATACCCGCGTTGTTGACCAGGATGTCGACCCTCTTGAACGTGTCGAAGACCGTCCTGGCTCCCTTGACGGTTTCTTCCTCCGAGGTGACGTCCATTTTGAGCGCCAGGCTCTTTCTACCCTTCTCCCTGATCATCGCCGCCGTCTTCTCGACCCCTGCGACGTCTATATCCGCCGCGCACACGTCCGCTCCCTCGGCCGCTAGTCGCAGGGCATAGACCCTCCCCAAACCCGTCGCGGCGCCGGTGACGACGGCAACTCTATTTTGCAATCGCATCGTTCTCGTTCCTGCCTTTCCAACCTACCGTTATTGTCTTCCGTGAACTGCCAACCGTAGAGAGCAGAAATGATCTATTGATAGAGCCCGTCAATAAACCCCGAATCGTCCAGGTCGCGAAGGTAATGGGTGTCCCATAAGGCCAGTGGGCTTAGTTCTTTGGCGCTGGGATCCTTCATGCAACAGAGCTCGTGGGCATTCATCACGGCGCGGGGCTCCGGATAGGGTTTTCGCGGCATCCTCGCCAGGTTACCGTACTTGACGGAGCGGGCCTCGGGCTCCCTCTGTCTCAGCCCTTCCAGGATCTTCTCCGACTCCTCGGGGCGGGTCTTTGCAAAGTGAACGCCAAGGACAAAGGCCTTGACCAACCGCTCCCCCAGCCGGTCCTTTTGCCGCAAAGAATTGAGCGACGTCGTCAGAGTCGGGCCCGTGATCATGGGGAGAGGACCAAGATCCAAAACGTGGAACCCCTTCTGCTCGTACTGTTCGGTGCCGCCGGTCACAAAGGTCGCATCGGCCTCGCCGGAAGTGAGGGCCTCGTATTGTGCCGCACGGAACTCCGCCGACATGTCCTCGCCCAGCTTCACCCACTTGACATCGTTCAAACCCACCCCGGCCCGCAGGAGATAAAGCATATGGTTGCCGCGCAGGTGGTTGAACCCGGAGACCCGTCCTTCCAGAGACAGGTCGGCGACCTTGAGCCCTCGGATCTCGGACAGGGACCGGACGGGTCGCCTGGAAACCAGCCGGTCCCTCACTTGATTGCCGGGCGAGGCCAGGCAGACAATCGGCTTGCCCCTCGCCACCAATCCATACGGCGTGATGTGATTTCCGGACACAAAATCGATGGAACCGTCGAACAGGGCCGTTTCCGCATCAGCCGGGAGAGTGCAATACTCCAGGCTTACGGATTCGACGCCCACCTGACGCCAGATCCCCGCCTTATCCAGGATCTCCCAGATGTGGAGGTGGGAGGGAGAGCGGTAAAAGGCCCGCAGCTCAATTAGTTTATAGTCGCTCATCAAATCCTCCTGGCATCGCAACCTGCGCCGTTGGCCGGGTTTCTTTTTTTAATTCTTGAGAATCTGCCGCATCAGCGTGAGGGTGGGCTTAGGATCACGAAAGCCGATGATTTTGTATTGCCGGTCGGCCAATCTCTGGGCCTCCGCCATGACGTCGTCCTTGGGGACATCGATGCGCATGGAATTTGAGCCCTCTTTGACCACCGTGTTCATGACCCGTTGCCATACCGCTTGCCCGTTGCGCGAAAGGAACCAATTGACAAACACCTTTGCGGCGTTGGGATTCGGACCCTGGTTAAGCCGGACGAGCACGCTGCTACTCCCGCCCCCAATTTCAAAAAGGCTCTCCCTGAGATCTCCCGGTTGAAAATCAAGCACGGGAAGGCCCTGGCTTTTAGCGCGCTCGACATCCCGGCACGCGAAGCATAGGGCGTATTTACCGGCTGCAAGCCAGTCTGTTCCCTGCCGCCGGTTTCCGGAAATGCCCACGTCCATCTCGCTGAACAAGCGCTTGATGAACTCGGCTCCTACCCCCGGCGTATCCAACAGCGATATGGTGGTGTTCAAGCCCAGACTGTTCGACGTCGGGTTCATGTATAATATCTTGCCGTTCCACTTAGGCTTCAACAGGTCCCAGTAGGACTTTATCTCCTTGGCGTTTACCAGTTTCGTGTTGTAAACCAGGGTGGCCCCGCCGGAGGGAGTCCCTTCAAACATTAAGAGGTAGGCGTCCTTCGGGTCCGCGTAGGTGTGTTTTCCACCGTACCATTTCGCGGGGTCGGTGACTTCGGGTAAGATGAGCTCGGCTTTGATGGGGTCCAGCGCGTCCGCCAGGTATAGGACCCGGTAGGGCGTGCTCGGCCCGCCGGCATAGAGGTCCACGAGAAACTTTCCCGCCCTTCGCTCGGCCACGATACGGGCGCCAAGCTCGCTGCCATGGCCGCTAGCCGTGGTTACCTTGATTTCGGGATATTCCTTGTTAAAGGCCTCCAGAAGCTGCAGGTGAGTGATCTCCTCACCCCCGTACAGCACCAGACCCCCTTCCTGCTTGGCGGCCTTGACCGTCTTCTCCCATTCTTCCTGCCACCCTGCCCGGCTCTCGCCGACTCCTGGCCCCGTAAGAAACGAGATGCAGAACAAAGCCAGAACATGGAAGAACCTGCAAAGAGAAACTGTTTTGTTCATTTGCTGCTCCTTTCCATTTTTAATTGGCCGTCTAGTTTCAAACTGCCCTTCTGGCGCAAAAGGAATTCCAAGCGAATCAATCAGGGGCATTCGATCACATCTACGATCCCGGGTCAAACGTTTCATCCATTGGGCGATACCCCTGCTACGGGCCGTCGTGAATGGGGATTTGTCCTGCTTTGCCGGGTAAGCTATTACAACTCCCGGAACCGATCAAGGGGACAAACGGGAAATTCCCGAGCGGCCCCCGGGGGTTCGTCCAGGCCGGGAGGGTGACCGTTTCCTTTCGAGCCTCCAATGGGACCGGCGAAACGCCGCAAAAAAAAAGGCCCGGCGGCATTCCTGCCGCCCGGCCTCGTTTCTGAACGGTCCGCTTGATTTGGACCTAGGCCGTCACCTCCACCGCCCGGGTCTCGGGGCGCCCCTCGGGACCGCGGAGCGACTCCATGAGCTTGGTATCGATCATGACGTCCTTTTCCGCCTCCCGCACCACTCCCTTGGGATCGAGACCCTTTTCCACCCTGTCGATCTCCCGCATCATCATCTCCCTGAGCATGACCACGCCCCTGTCCGAGGTAGCCAGCCGCTCCCGCGTGCGGTCGGCGATGGGACCCTGGGTCTCCCAGGCCATGTGGTCTTGGGCCTGGACCTCCTTGCTGATGTCGAACCGGGCAAAGGGATGGAGGGACTCCGGAGGGTTCTTATAGGGTTTGACGTACACCACGGGAGGGTCTTCGGTTTCCTCAACGATGCTTCCGTCCGGAGTCGCCTCGAAGCGAACGAAAAAGATTCTTGTATGGGTATCATCGATGGGAACCCGAATCTGGGTGGCGTTGGCCTGGCGCAGGATGTTGGGAAAGATCACCGGATGCTCGTCCACCTTTCCGTTCTTATAGGTGCGCTTCTTTACCAGGCCGTAGGGCGCCTCGTAGAACTCGAACTTTTCCACGTCGTCCGTAAACCCCCTCGTGGTGCTGGGGATCGGCCGGCCCGCGTTGGCCGTGTTCTGGTGCAGAATCTGCAAATGGGCCGGGTCCGCGGAGTTTTCCATAGCCTGGAACCAGTTGCAGTCGAGCTGCGGCTGCACATAGACCCGGCGCCTGCCGTTTTTACGGACCCAAACGTCGTACTTTGGAATATACGGTGCTGGCTGAGGTCCCATGTAGGTCCAATAGAGGCCCACGAACTTCTGCAAGGGGTACGCGGTCATTTTGACGCTGAGCCTGAACTTGCTCTCCGCGGGCTCCGGAGGAGTCTCCAAACATTTCCCTTCCACGTCGTAGAGCCACCCATGGTAGGCGCAGGCTATGCCCCGTTCCTCGACTCTCCCATAGACCAGCGACGCCCCCCGGTGTGCGCAACGGTCCTGAATCAGACCTACCCGGCCGCTCTTGTCACGAAAGAGGACCAGGTCCTCGCCCAGGATCCTCACGAACTTCGTGGGATGCTCTTCTGTCAATTCGGCGGCCACGGAAACAGGGAGCCAGTAGCGGCGCAGAAGTTCGCCGGCGGGAGTCCCGGGGCCGACACGAGTGATCCTCTCGTTTTCTTCTTTCGTCAGCATGGTCCTTCCCCCCTTTTATGCCAATGCCTTGTCGAATGCTTTAGCCCGAGCGACCTCCAAAAAGCTTTTCGCGCCAAGACATCAAAGCCGCAAAGACATTATTCTTCCCTATATCCTATCCCGACTTGGCGCGCTTTGCGAATTTCCCTCGACTATGCTCGGGACCCTGAGTCTATCGATGGGTCGAAGGGTGCGCGAGTCATCCTTTTTGCGTCACCACCGAGCCCAAGCCGACCTATGCAGCCTTTCTCTGGGTACAGCGGGGGTGGTATTTCCCCATGCCGCACACGGCTCCCGCCTTGCCCACAGCAGCTTCAAACTCCCGGTGAATTTGCGGGTCTTCATCCTCATATTCGATCTGAGCCCCGCCTTCCTTGACGCTCTTGTAGGTCGATCCCTCTCCTTCCCTCTGGTTAATCGCGCCAAACCGATACCGCCAGCTGCCCCAACGCAGAGCCAGATAGCGGGCCGGCTTGGCCCCGTAATTGAAATGCTGATGGAACCACTGATCCGGCGGCACGACCATGCTTCCCTGGCTCCAGTCCACCTTGGTACGCTCTTCGGCCTCCGGCCAGAGGATCGAGCAACCCTGGCCGCTCAGGATCACGACATGGGCTCCGGGCCCGTGACGGTGGCCCTTCTTGTAGGTCCCCACCGGGAACTCGGAGATATGGGCGCACATGGTCTGCCCTGCCATGTCGAACTTGATGTTGCTTCCGCCTGCGCCCCGCTCCCGGTAGTCGTAGAGTTGCACGGTGTGCGTGTCCGGCACGAAGTTCGTGGACATGAAGAATCGACCGTAAAGAGTCCCCTTCTTGCTGAAGAAGTCCTCGATATTGGAGTCAAATCGGTCGCTGAACGTAAAACTATCACCGAAGATAAAGTCCAAGTTGTGAAATAGATTCATCATGAAGTTTGCATTGGTCACGGCCAGGTACCGGGCAGACTCGCTGCCGCTCCCGTTGAAATGCTGGTAATGGGCGTTGATCGGCATCGCAAAGAGGCTGCCGGGACCCCACTCGAAGGTATGCTTCTTGCCGTCATTCTGCCACACCGAAGTCGCTCCATGTCCCTTGGCAATGTAAACCATCTCTTCATAGAGATGCTTCTGCGGTTTGAGCTTTCCCCCGGCGGGGATCTCGCACACGTAGGCGTCGTTCACGCCGCCGGTACCCTCCAGATTAATAAACGCGCCCAATCCTCCCTTGAGATCCCATGGCGCGACCTCGGCGGTTTTAATGTCCTTTACAAAGAATCCCCCGTGGATGGGGATCTTCTGTGCCGCTTGCCATTCCTGGTACGTGTCCACCCGCGGTAGCTTGGTCTCGTCTATTTTTTCAATTTGATCTTCATCCATCGGACGATACCTCCTTTGCTTGAATGCAGGTTCAACGGTCGACTTTAAGCCTATATCCTTCCTCCGAACCGTGTTTCTCCCAGGGTGGTTCCGAAATCATTAAGTGAAAGGCCCCTACCTCCGGATCTCACGGATGGGTCTGGCAAAGCTCCTCTGATCGTAATTGGCAATGGGGATCTCCTTCCCCGTCTCCTTATCCATCTGCATGACTTTGAATTCAATGATACGGTTTTTGCCCGGATCCCGTATGACGCCCATGGGATCCTCGCCTTTCCTGACGGCTTCGAGCTGAATGCGAAGCAACTGCCGGAACATGACGACTCCCCGATCACTGGAAACCAGGTGCTCCCGGGTACGGTCGGCAATGGGTCCCTGGGTTTCCCACGCCATGCCGTCCTGGCTGGCGAAGGTCTTCATGTGGTGGCGGTAGCGCGGATAGCCGGCATCATCGTAGGGTTCCTTGATGGGGCCAATGTAACTGTGGGGGACCTCCCTTTGCCCGCTCGGCTTCCCGTCTTGAGTCGGGCTGTAAATGACATAGATGATGCGCGTATGGGTGTCGTCCATGGGAATTCGGTAATGGATCACGTTCCCCGTGCCCCGCAAAATGTTGGGGAACACCACCGGATGGACTTCCATGCGCTTGCGGCCGTAGTGGTATTTATAGATTCCGTACTCAAAGATCTCGAACTCGATGCGCTCGTCACGCATAGCCGGAGCGCCTCCGGTGAACCCGTGGAGCCAATAGAGATGGGCGGGGTCAACGGAGTTCTCCATGGGCTGAAGCCAATTGCAGTCCAGGACGGGATGGATTTCTATACGGCGGACCCAGTCCTCTCGGACCAAGATATCGTACCGGGGCAAGAGAGGCGCCGGAGCGGGCCCCAGGTAACCAAAGAGCAGGCCACCCAGCGACTCTACGGGATAGGAGGGGTGCCGAATAGCATCCTTGCTTTTGCGGTCGGGCGGTTCTGCCGGTTGATCGAGGCACCGGCCGGCAACATCGAACTTCCATCCATGGTAGGGACAGCGAATGCCGTCCTCATCCACGATTCCGTAGCAAAGGGACGCCCCCCGATGAGAACACTGTTCCCGGATCAAGCCGTAACGTCCGCTGCCGTCCTTGAATACAAGCAGGTCTTCCCCAAGGAGCTTGACCGGTCTTTTGACCTTCTCATCGACTTCGGCTTTCGGCGCGATGGGCATCCAATAGCGCCGCAGCAAGTCTCCCATGGGGGTCCCTGGCCCGACCCGGCACAGAAGCTCGTTGGTCTGCTCGTCTAACATGACCGTGTGCCTTCGACTCCCCTAGCTTATATCAAGGTCATTTCGAAGGGTCAAAGCACCCCCTGCGCAAAAGCCCCGGCTGGAGCCGCTAATCCGGTATTTCCTGGAAAAACCATTCATCAGGAATCTCCTTCACCCCACCCAAACCCGTTTCTTTCAGCTTGGAAAGAATGACCGATCCCGCTGCTGCAAACTGAACACCCGTTCCTTCGTTGTTGCTAAAAAATGTGATTTCTCCCGGGCTCTTCCGCCCTCTGGCCTTGCCGACAATGACCGAAGAAAGGAGAGGAGTCTGATCGTTCACTTGCCTCAGCCATCCACGCCCTTCGCTTGGTGGCGCCACGCCTTCGGGCGCCCTGCCGCCGATGCTCACCGCAGCCTCGAGGTTTCTCAGCGGTTGATTCTTTACCGTGTAATCCATCCGCTCCAGCGTTTCGTCGTCCAGCTCGGCGGCGAGCACGTTGCTTACAAACATGCCCGCTTCCAACCACGCTCCCTTGAGAATGGCGTTGCGATGGGAATCGGTGCAACAGGCCACGATGTGGGCCCCCCGAACAGCGTCTTCCGGACGCTCCATAGGTCGAACCTCGATGTCCAGCCGTCCAGTAAATTCTTTGGCGAAGGCTTCGCGATTCTGCTTCGTTGGACTGTACACTTGTACCCGCTTGATGGGCCTCACTGCGTGGAAGGCCATGATGTGCGTTCGCGCCATCCACTGGGAACCGAGTAGGCAAAGGACGGAGGCGTCCTCGCGTGCGAGATACTTCGCGGCAATGCCCGCGCAAGCCGCCACCCGTGCGTGCTGGATAAAGCCGTCGTTGATAATGGCCAACGGCGACTTGGTTTTTGTGCTGAAAAGAACGATCAACCCGCAGTAACCTTTCTCCCCGCCGGCGGGGAGCCGCCCCATGACCGCTGGACTGAGCCGGCGTTCAATATCTGAACGCATTCGTATGGCGAAGATACCGAGCTTCTCGACGGCGCCCTCCATGCTGGTGAAGTTATAGCGCGTCTCCTGGTCCCGGTTGTAGATATAAAGGGAGGTTTTCGGCCGGATTGCAGCCTGCCCGGCGTCCCACTCACGGTACGCGTCCTCGATGGCGTCCATGCAATCTTTGACGGACATCAGCCTTTGAACATCGTCGTTATTGATAAAATAGACCATCTCCGAACCTCCATATTTATTGGCTCGGACGCATCGTTAATCCCTGATGTCCTGGAGAAACCACTCCCGCGGCACTTCCCTGCCCAATCCGGCCTTCACAGCCAGGTCGTAGACCAGGGAACTAACCGTAACGAACTGAAGCCCCTTGACGGTGTCCTCTCCTTTGACCTTGGCGCCGCTGGAGGAGCTGATTTCTTGACCGCTTTCCCTTCCCTGTTCCTTGCCCGTGACGAGATCCACGAGTGAGACCAGCTTCCCGTCGAGGGCCCGCGTCATGGCCGCACGGCTCACCTTCGGGCCTTTCGCGTTCCGGTAGGTGTCGACATTTCCCGCCAGGTAAGTGGTGAACCCCTGGGAATCGTCCACCCCCACCCCCATAACCACTTGACTCATGGGACCTCCCACCATGCACACATCAATCTTCGGATAGACGTCGGCGGCATATTCGCTGGCGACCTGGGTGAGATGCATGCCGGGCTCCAGCATGCGGGCGTTGACGGTGGGTTCCTGGGAGTCGGTACAGCTGGAAAGGATATCCACGCCCCGAGCGGCCTCCTCGGGACTCGCGCAGGGTACCGCCTCGAGATTGAGCTCACGCCCCATTTCTACCGCATAACTTTCCCTGTGCTCCCGGTTGGGGCTGTAAACTTTGACTTTTTTGATGGGTCGGACTGCCGCAAAGGCCCGAAGATGGCTTCGGGCCATGCCGCCCGAGCCGATCATTCCGACCACGGCCGCGTCTTCCCGAGCCAGGTACTTGGCCCCCAGGCCGAAATAGGCACCCACCCGAAAATGCTGGAGCATGCCGTCGTTGATCACGGCCAGCGGCTCGCCGTTTTCCGTGCTAAAGAGAAATACAAGTCCGCAGAAGAGACCGGGCTGGAAGCAGAACTTCTCCTCCACCCGGCTTCCATGCCTGACCGGCCAGCTCACCATGTCGGACTTCATGCGAATGGCGATTCTCTTCAGGCTTTTGCTGGACCCTTCCATGGTGCCCCACTGGTGGAAGCGGTCTTTGGATTTCGTCTCCGTCACGATGTCGATGCGGGGACGCCCCACCAGTTCCCCCCGGCCAAGCTCCCTGTGGCCCTCCTCGATTACCCGAAGGGTATCGGCCATGGTCAGCACTTGTTCCACTTCCTGGTTGTTGATAAATCGCATTTGGGAACCCTCCTTGACTCCGCTGTTCAATCGTCGGCCAAGGGCTTCAACCGGTCCTGAGGGATGTGAAAGACTACGGAGCCGACGTGTTTGTTCTCAATGGACTCTGCGAATTTCGTGTCGATGATGGCGTGATCCGGATCACGAATAACGTTCATGGGGTCCCTCCCCGCTTTTAGATTCTCAAGCTCTCGCTTGAACATCTCCCTCAACATCACAACCCCACGGTCAGAGGTCGTCAAGTGTTCCCGGGTACGATCGGTGATGGGGCCTTGAGTTTCCCACGCCATAAAGTCCTGCGCATCCACAGTGTTCATTAAATATTTCGTAAACGGATACAGGGCATCCGGGGGATCTTTAGAAGGCCCCCGGATCTCAACGGGAACCTCACCCTCATCCTCAATGACGCTGCCGTCTTCAGAGGGAACGAAGTGCACGTAGAGCACCCACGTGTGGGTATCATCGATCGGGACCCGGATCTGGGTTCGATTGGACTGCCTGAGGAGGTTGGGAAAGATCAAGGGATGCTCTTCGATGGTTCCGTCCTTGAAGGTCCTCGTTTTCATAATCCCGTAGGGCAGCTCGGTAAATTCGTATTGCTCCAGTTCATCGATGGTACCGCGGGTCGTGTTCCATTCACCCTCGCCCCGATGGAGAAAATCTGCGTGCAAAATATGCAGGTGGGAGGTGTCGGCTGAATTTTCCATCGCCTGGAACCAGTTGCAATCCAACCGGGGGAGCAATCGGATCCAATGGCGTCCGTCTGTGCGTGCC